>Ga0207421_10008090_pt1 | contig 11008 bp, 6 predicted proteins | sample SodLakKL_010_SED_4_FD_187542 | JGI IMG/M metagenome (GOLD analysis project Ga0207421, IMG submission 187542) | Alkaline sediment microbial communities from Lake Tanatar, Kulunda Steppe, Russia - 8KL_010_SED (SPAdes) (version 2) | ecosystem: Environmental > Aquatic > Non-marine Saline and...
AGTGAAAAAGGAAGGTTCACAGATGCAGCCAGGACGATGTCAAAATCATCGATCTGGCTGCGTTTAGTTAGTGGTTACGTAGTTACTACTTACGTCATTCTTCAAAGTCAGTGCAACCATTGCAATCACAGGTACCCATCCATCCTGGGCAACCACAACCATCACCGGGCACTATGCTTTCACCAGGATAGTCAATCTGAAAATGGTCGGTACCCATGTAAGGAAGGCAGTCATCGACTACGGCGACAGTAGCCACCCCGTCCAGGGCGTCGCTTTGAACGGTCTCCGCCGTAACAAACTCGACCACAGTCTCTGCGCCCGGTACATAATCCACACTGCTCAGGTTGGCGTCTGTGAATGCAAATGCAAACAGCAACACAAGGATGAGCACCGGCCCCGTGTAGGCGGTCATTACATTAGCTCTTTTGCGTGACTTAAAGTAGTTCATGCGTTTACCTCGTTCCGCTTGATTAAAGGAATCGCTATCTGAAAACAGCTTCGCGTAGCTGCTTCATTCGATCTTTGATCTGCTCCTCGTCGCCTCCGAGTGGGGCTACTCCACGTAGTTCGCGATCATCCACCAACGCGATGAATGGCGTCTCTACGATATCCATCATTTCATAAAGGTCAGGTGCTTCAGTACGCAGCGGCGCTACGAAAACTGAGAACGCCAACTCTTCGGTAGTCAGCAGCGTCCCCAACTCCTGCCGGTTCGTGTTGAGTGCGAGACCGAAAACCTCTCTCTCATCTCCAAACACGCCAGCTCCAACGCTACGAATATCGGGCATGTACTGGGAAACCACACCGCAATCCAATGGAGAAAAAACCACCATAATCGCCGATCCAGCGGATGCCGCCACATCGTGCAACGTCGGTGAGTTCTCGCCTGTAGTTCGCACCTCCAGATCACGAATTTCGAAGACCTCTACTTCCACATCTGGCAGCACGGGTTCACCGGCTTTCTGAGCTTCAGACGTTACAGGACCCGCGAACCAGACGTAAGCGAGAGTGAAAACCCCAAGGACTGCGACTGCCAGCGCAATCGTTCCTGTTCTACCATTTGACCGATGGACCCTCTTCATACGTACCCCACCCTTATTTCAAACACAACTGCTTGACAATTCACAGCATACGTGTACGACCAAAAAAAACAACTGCACGAAGTTATTGAATTGTGATATTTAAGTAACGGCACTTGGCTAATTCCGTTCGTTTTCTACACAGAGCGTTTCATGATTGTATATTGCGCGTGCTTCGAGGTGCGGCACCGGGTGTCTCCGCCAACCACACAGAACCTATGTCTGAACGAACACTCAATCCCCCGCTCCCACCGCCCACCGCTGATGATGAGCGGGAGACCGGCACGGGCCTGCCGCGCCCCCTCGGGGTGTACCGACGGGGCGAGGGCGTAAACTTTGCTTTGTTTAGCCGGCATGCCACGTGCGTATGGCTGGAGTTTTATGATGCGATTGACGACGAGGCCCCCACCCACCGGTTGGAACTGGCACCCGAAAAGCACCGGACGGGCGATATCTGGCACGTGTGGGTGACAGACGTACCGGAGGGGCAGCTGTACGGCTACCGCGCGGATGGCCCGTACAGACCCGAGGAGGGCCACCGGTTCAATCCGTACCGTCTGCTCATCGACCCGTACGCGCCGGCCATCACGCACTTCGACGACTGGGACTTCGGGAAAGCCCGCGGCTACGATCCTGAGGGGGAGGGGGGGCTCCACGAGATGGCGCGCGAGAACAACGCGCATGTGACGCCCTCCTGTGTGGTGCTGGATAGCCGCACGGGTTGGGAGGCCACACGCCCCCCACAGCATTCGTGGTCGGAGACGATCATCTACGAGACGCACGTGCGCGGCTTTACCGTACACGAAAGCGCAGATGTGGAGCATGCCGGCACCTACCGCGGGCTGACGGAGAAAATCCCGTACCTAAAAGAGCTTGGGGTAACGGCCGTGGAGCTCATGCCCGTGCACGAGTTTAACGAGCATGAGATTGCGCGCGTCAACCCCCTCACGGGTGAACCACTACGCAACTTCTGGGGCTACAGCCCCGCGGCCTTCATGGCACCTAACGCCGCGTATGCCAGTGCCGGAAATCAGGGCGCGCAGGTGCAGGAATTCAAAGAGATGGTCAGCGCGTTTCACGAAGCGGGCATCGAGGTGCTGCTCGACGTGGTGTTTAACCACACTGCGGAAGGAAACGAAACGGGCCCCACGTTTAGCTGGCGCGGGCTCGACAACAAGCTGTACTACTTTCTGGAGGAGAACCAGGAATGCTACCGGGACTTCACCGGGACGGGCAACACACTCAAGACGCACCACCCGGTGGTGCACGATCTCATTCTGGAGGCCCTTCGCCACTGGGTGGTGGAGATGCACGTGGATGGCTTCCGGTTTGATCTGGCGTCCGTGCTGGGGCGTGATAAGGAGGGTAACGTGCGAACGGACCCGCCGCTGCTGGAGCGCATCGCACAGGACCCCGTGTTGAGCCACGTGAAGATGATTGCCGAGGCATGGGATGCCGCCGGGGCGTACCAGGTGGGCCATTTCCACGAACAGCGGTGGTCCGAATGGAACGGCCGCTTCCGCGACGACGTGCGCCGCTTCTGGCGTGGGGACGACGGCATGCTGGGGGCCTTCGCGCAGCGCCTCACCGGCAGCGCCGATCTCTACGAAGGCTCCGGCAAAGGGCCAGAAAGCAGCATCAACTTCGTGACGTGCCATGACGGGTTTACGCTCAACGACCTCGTCAGCTACCAGCGCAAACACAACGAAGCTAACGGCGAGTTCAACCGCGACGGGTCGGATGCCAACTACAGCGCCAACTATGGCATCGAGGGCCCGACAGATGATGCAGACATCCAGGCCGCGCGCACCCGGCAGGTGAAGAACTTCCTCGCGACGCTCTTCCTCTCCCGCGGCGTGCCGATGCTGCTCCACGGCGATGAGTTCAGACGCACGCAGCAGGGCAATAACAATGCGTACTGCCAGGACAATGAGGTGGGATGGACGCTGTGGGATCGGCTCGACGAGCACGCCGATATCCATCGCTTTACGAAGGAGATGATCGCATTCCGCAAGCGGCACGCGGTGCTGCGCCGAATGGAATTTTATCGGGACGATAACGTGCGGTGGTTCGGCCCACACGGCGGCCGGCCGGACTGGGACAGTCCCTCAGCCCGGCAACTCGGGGTTCAGGTGCAGGAAGACGATGGCGAGCCGCTGCTCTTGCTGTTCAATGCTGCTGGAAGTGGCGTCGACTTTGGCGCCCCTTCTGCCCCCAACGGCCTCACCTGGCACCGGGTCATCGACACGCAGCACGACGCGCCACAGGATGTCCTCGCCGACGGCGAGGAGGAGCGCCTGGATGGTATTTCGTCCTATCTGATGGGCCCGCAGTCCACCGTGGTGCTGGTGGGGCGGACGTCATAGATCCTGTGCATCGCCTGTCAAATCCTGCTAAACACAAGCGCTTTGACGCCCCGCCCGACGGGTTGGGGCTGGGCCTTGCAGGGGAGAGGTGCAAGTGCTACTGAAGAGCAGGGGTACGCAATCCACCGCCGTGCAGCGTAGCCACGGCTACCGGAACGCAGCGAGCGGGTGTGTGTGCATGATCTGTGGTACAGCACCTACCCACCCAACCCCCCGCTGATGCTTACGGCCCTTCAGCAATGGATCGCCAATGCCACAATCGTTCCTGCGTGGGCGACCACCTACGACACCTCCGATGCCCGGGGCGATATCACAGCTGGTTTTACGGTGGGGGTCATGCTCATCCCCCAGGGGATGGCCCACGCCGTCATTGGCGGCCTGCCCCCGATCTACGGGCTATACGCTGCCCTGGTACCGCTGGTAGCCTACGTCTTTTTTGCTCGGTCGCGGCATATGTCCATCGGCCCCAGTGCCGTAGAAATGGTTGTAGTGGCTGCAGGCATCGGAGCTATCGCTCAGGTGGGGACTGACGAGTACATAACGCTGGCCATCCTGCTGACGCTTATGGTAGGGGCCCTCCAGTTGTTTATGGGCCTGGGGCGGCTGGGCTTTGTGGCCAGCTTGCTTTCCCGCCCGGTAATCGCCGGCCTTACGTTTGGAGCCGCTATCATCATCGGGTTCAGCCAGTTTGATGAGCTCCTGGGCATCGAGCTGTCCCAGACGCAGTACGTGTACCTGTTATTGTACGAGGCCGCCCAACATCTCGGCGATATCCATTTTCTGACCCTGGGTATCGGCGCGGGAAGCGTGGTGCTCCTGGTGGCCATCCCCTACGTGAAACCGGTACTCCCTGCAGCCCTCGTGGTGGTGATCCTGGGCACATGCGCGGGCTGGCTGTTCGCTCTGGAGGAGCTGGGCGTGCGGGTGATTGGCGACATCCCCGTAGGACTGCCGCAGCCTGAAGTGCCCGCGCTGAGCCTGGGCGACATGCAAGGCTTGCTGTCGGCGGCCCTGGCCCTATCGCTGGTTCAGTTTATGAAGAACGTCTCGATCGGGCGTATCTTCGCGGCCCGGCATGGCTACACGGTGGATCCAAACCAGATTCTCATCTCCACGGGTGTTGCCAACATCGCGGGGAGCTTCTTCCGGAGCCCTCCAGTGGGAGGCAGCTTCTCGCGCACGGCCGTCAACGAGCAATCGGGCGCATGTACGCCCGCCGCTAATCTCGTGGCCGCCGGTGTGATGGCGCTCACGCTTCTCTTTCTGACGCCCCTGTTCTACTACTTGCCCATGCCGGTACTGGCGGCTATCATTCTGGTGGCCGGGTTTAGCCTGATTGACATTGGGGAGCTCTACGAACTGCTCCAAACCAGCCGTCGCGACGGCTACATCGCGCTCTTTACCGCCGGCTGTGTGCTCGTGCTTGGCATCCAGGAAGGTATTCTGCTGGGCATCGTCGCTACTGTGCTCGCGGTGCTCTACCGGATTAGCCGCCCGAACATGGTGGAGCTGGGGCATGTGCCAGGCACCCGGGCGTACCGAGACGTTGAGCGGTTTGGCGAAACGGAGATCATCGACGACATTCTGGTGCTGCGGGTGGATGCGTCGTTCTCCTTTGCTAATGCCGAGCATTTCAAGGACTTTATTCTCGAGAAAAGTAAGGCCGAGCACCGGGATGTGCGTGCGGTGGTCATCGACGGAACGAGCATCAACGCCGTCGACACCACGGCGGCAGAAGCGCTGTGGTCGGTCGTCGATAGCCTCGAAGAGCGCGGCCTCGCGCTGTACTTCACCGGACTAATCGCTCCGGTACGTAAGGTTATTATCCGGGCAGGGCTTTACGATGAACTGGGGCAAGATCGCTTCTATCTGGACCCTCACCAGGCGGTCGTTCACATTCTGAGGACGTGGGATGCGGAAGACGAAGGCAACCGCTTGGAAGCCTACAGGGAGGACGTGCTGGAGCGGGACGAGCCTCAACGACCAGAGGCTACCTGAGTGAAGAGGCGATCTGCAGGGGCAGGCAAGGATTTACCTTGCGCCCTCGCCAGCCATGCGTCATTTGCATACATTGGTTGAACGCGGAAGCACATCGGCACCACATCGGCAGCTTTCTTGATGTACGGAGAGGAATATGGCAGCGGGGCAAAAAACACTTGAGCGGGACCTCGGGCTCTGGTCTGTCATCGCGATCAGCATTGGGGCGATGATGGGCAGTGGGATCTTTATTCTGCCCGGGCTTGCCTACATAGAGGCCGGGCCGGCCGTGATCCTTGCCTTTGTGGTGTCGGGGCTCCTTGTGCTGCCGGCAGCGCTTGCGAAGTGCGAGATGGCCACCGCCATGCCTGAAGCCGGAGGGACGTACATCTACATCGAACGATCGATGGGCCCTATGATGGGCACCATCGCGGGACTTGGCAACTGGTTCTCCCTTTCGTTCAAAGGGGCGTTGGCGCTGGTGGGCGGGGCTCCCTACATCCAGTACGTCACCGGCCTCCCCATCACCCCGCTGGCGCTGGGTATTGGGCTGGCGCTCATCATTGTAAACATCCTCGGGGTGCGCCAGACGGGCGCCACGCAGGTCACGCTGGTTGCCCTCATGGGCGTGGTGCTGGCCTGGTTTGTAGGGGGCTCCGCCGGCAGTGTGGAGCCGGACCATTACCGCGAGTTCTTCGCCGAGGGCATCTGGGGGATTATCGCCGCGGCGGGGATGGTCTACGTCTCCTTCGCGGGGGTATCGACCATCGCCAGCGTCGCAGAGGAGGTCGAGGATCCAGATCGCAACCTCCCCCTGGGCATCGTGCTCTCGTTTGTAATCACGCTCGCCCTCTATGCCGGGATTGTGACGGTCGTCGTTGGGGTCCTCTCGCCTGCCCAGATAGCGGGCGCTGAGACCACCGTGGCGCAGGTGGCCGACCTTGTGATGGGCGATATTGCCCTCTACGCTGTTGTAGCCGCGGCCGTACTGGCACTGGTCAGCACCGCCAACGCGGGCATTCTCTCCTCCTCCCGATACCCGTTTGCTATGAGCCGCGACAAGCTGGTGCCGGCCTTCTTTGCCGAGGTGCATCCGAAAACGAATACGCCGGTAAAGTCCATCGCGGTCACGGGCGCCATCGTTCTGGCGCTGGTATTCGTGCCAATCGTAGAGATTGCGAAGCTGGCGAGTGCGTACCAGATACTGGTATTTGCTTTCGAAAATATGGCGCTCATTGCCTTTCGCAACAGCGAACATGAGGGGTACAAGCCTACCTTCCTTGCGCCCGGGTATCCGTGGCTTCAATGGATTGGGATCATCGGGGGCGGGGTGTTGCTCGTCACCATGGGGTGGGTGCCAATCATCGGCGCTATCGTCATCATTGGCGGGTCAATCTTGTGGTACTGGTGGTACGCGGAAGAAGACCTCGGCCGCGAAGGGTCCGCCCGCGAAGCACTCCGGGAACGCGTGAAGGACGATGCGTTAGCCGCTACAGAGGACGTTATGGAGGACGACGAGGAGCCCTACCGTGTACTGGTGGCCTTGTCGTCGGCCGTCTCGGGCAACCGGGGCCGCAACCTGTTGCGTATCGCGGCTCATATGGCCAAGCAACGCAACGGACACGTCTCGATGGTATGGTTCGAGGCCGTCCCTGCGCAGGCGCCGCTTCGCGCCATGGCGCAACGCAAAACGGGGGCCGAGGAAGCTTTTGAACGGGAAATAAAGGCGTTGGCCGATCAGGTCGACGTGCCAACGACCTGCGAGATCGTGGTTACCCACAACCGTAAGCGGGCTATCGTGAACAAGACACGGCGGGAAGGGGCTGGGTTGCTCTTGCTTGAGCTCGCGGACGAGGCAGCCGGGTTTCGTCCGTTCTGGAGCGTTACCGGATGGATTCAGCGCCACGCTCCGTGCGACGTGCTCCTTTTTCACGATAAAGGGCTCGACACCCTCGATAGGTTGTATGTCTTGACCCACGCCCTACCTTATGACCCCTTTCAGTTGATGGTGGCCGAGGCTATTGCGGGAGCGGCCCAGGCCGAGGTCGTGCTGCTCTACGGGCTTGCCCCGGGCTCAACGTCCGCCCAGCAAGATACGACGCAAGACTACGCCGAGAAGCTGAGCGAGGCGTTTGCGGTTCCCCTTACGCTCGAAGCGGTAGAGACGCGCAACGGTGTGGGCGACCTCGCCACTGCCATCACCGACGCTGATCTGATCGTTGTCCCCTCACAGGTTGAAGGCGTGCTACGCGCTGTCAAAGATCAGCCCATGGAGCAGCTCGTAAAGCAGGTCGATGACGTCAGCGTCCTGTACACGCGGCCGCATAATCGCCCACAGATCAGCCTGCTTCGCCGTGCAATCTGGGACCGAATCTATTAGCGGAAGCGTGGCACCTCTACTGTTGAATGCCAAACCCGGTTGTGCCGGGTGAAAACGTGCACTACGGCCGGCCAGTGACCAGATATTGCGTAGATGTTTCGCTCAGGCACGCCATACCGTGCAACTGCAAGCAAAACGACTCGTGCACTCCATTCCTATTATTCTTTGTACGATTACCGATACGCCCATGCCCGATTCAAGCCCTCTGCCCGACGCCTTAGGCCATCTGCTCTTCAAAAACGCAGCCGAACTGTCGTTTAATGCCATTACGGTGACCCGCGCCGCCAACGACGATGGGCCGTCCACCATCGTATATGTGAATGACGCCTTTACCGATATGACCGGGTACACGGCAGATGACGTGATGGGTAAGACGCCCGGGATGCTGCAGGGGCCGAAGACCGACCCGGAGGTCCTCGAGCGGCTCGACCGGCAAATTCACAACGGCGAAACCTTCCACGGCGAGACGGTCAACTACCGGAAGGATGGCACACCGTTCGTTATCGAATGGAAGGTGACGCCCATCGACGAAGCGGGCGTGACCACCCACTACGTAGCCGTTCAGCGCGACGTCACCGACCAGCGTGAGACAGCGGTGTGACGGCCGGTAGCACGCCGGACATCATAGCGTAGCGTAAGCTCCCTGCCAGAGGACACGTGATCCTCGGCAGGGTTTTTTGTTGATGTCGCTTGCCGTCGACCACGCTATGACCGTAGCCCGGTAAGCTGATGCCGTACGCGAGCTTGGAAAACGCTCGGTCTATGGCATGGAGGATTGGCCACCACCCACTTGTCGCTTTTTTGTACCGAAAGCGCTTTTCTAAGAATGGAAGCACTTCCAGTTAAGATATGAATAATCAAAAGGTGAACATGAAGTGAAAGCAGCGGTAGCCAGCAGTCCTAAACACTTGGTTTTACAAGCGTTTTTTGAAACTGCTGCTGGTGTCTTATGCTGCCGTATGCTGATGGGCTTTCCGTGGACCGTGAACGCGATGCCTGTGGGATTGGCTTTGTTGCGCATCTGTCAGGGGCGCCCTCGCATGCAGCGATTGACGAAGGCCTCTCCGTCCTGGAGCAGCTGGAGCACCGCGGGGCTTGCGGCTGCGATGGCACCACGGGCGACGGGGCGGGGCTGCTGCTGCAGATCCCAGATGCATTCTTCCGGGACTGGGCAGCGGCACAAGCTGTGGATCTTCCGGCCCCCGGGGCGTATGGCGTGGGCACGCTGTTTTTACCTCAGGACGAGCTGCTGCGTGCGGCCTGTATGAAGCTGGCCGAAGCAACGTTGCAAGCCGATCAGCTGTCGGTGTGGGGATGGCGGCGGGTGCCCACCGAGGCGGGGGTGCTGGGCAATGTAGCCACGGAGAACGAGCCGGCGATCATGCAATGCGTGGTGGTGCCCACAGCGGCTGTAACCGATGACCAGGCGTTCGAGCGGAAGTTGTACGTGGCCCGCCGCAGCATCGAGCGGCAAATCATGGCGCGCCTGCCCGAAGCCGCCGCCACCATCCACGTGGCGAGCCTGTCGGCGCAGACCGTAGTGTATAAGGGCATGCTGACGGCTGGGCAGTTGCGCCATTACTTCCCCGACCTATCCGATGTGGCCCTGGCCAGTGCGTACGCGCTCGTGCACGCCCGCTTCAGCACTAACACCCTTCCTCAGTGGTCGCTGGCGCAGCCGTTCCGGCGGCTCTGCCACAACGGAGAAATCAATACGCTACGGGGCAACGTCAACCGGATGCGGGCGCGGGAGGCACAGTTTGGCGCACATCCGTTTGGTGAGGCGGTGGACCGCATCCGCCCGGTGCTGGACCTCAACGCCAGCGACTCGTGCATTCTGGACAGCGCTGCGGAGGTGCTCCTGCATAGCGGGCGCTCGCTGCCCCACGCCCTCCGCATGCTCGTGCCGCCGGCCTGGGAGCGGGACTCCCGGCTCTCTCCCGACGAACGGGCGTTCTTCCAGTACCACGCCTGCCTCACGGAGCCGTGGGATGGGCCAGCCGCTATCGCGTTTGCCGATGGCACCCACATTGGCACCGTGCTCGACCGCAGCGGCCTCCGCCCGGCCCGCTACCTCGTCACCGACGACGGCCGCGTGGTGATGGCCTCGGAAGCCGGGGCTTTCGATGTGCCAGACGCGCAAATCGTGCAGCAACAGCGCCTGGGGCCGGGCGACATGACGGTGGTGGACCTTTCGGCTGGGGCGCTTCTCGCCAACGGGGATATCGTCACGGGCCTGGCCGAGAAGCAACCGTACCGGGCCTGGGTGGAAGCCCATCTTCGCACGGTCGACGACCTGCCGCACCCGGCAGCCACCAACGGTACGGCCGAAGATCACGCCCTCGACACCGACGCGCTGTACCAGAGGCTCCGCACGTTCGGCTACACGCAGGAAGACCTCGACATGCTCCTCGGGCCCATGGGAACGGCCGGGAAAGCGCCCATCGGGTCGATGGGCGACGACACGCCACTGGCCATGCTCAGCGAGCGGCCCCGGCTGCTCTACGACTATTTCCGGCAGCTCTTCGCGCAGGTTACGAACCCGCCGTTGGATGCCATCCGCGAGGCGCTCGTCACCAGCCTCTACACCTACCTCGGCCCTGAGAAAAGTCTGCTGGAGGAGACCCCTGAGCATGCGGACGTCCTCCGCCTGGAGGATCCGGTCCTGACGCCGGCCCACCTGAAGCGACTGCGTGCCAGCGATATGGCCTGTACCACGCTGGATGCCACGGTGGCCTGCGCCAGCAACCTGCAGGCAGCCCTCAACCGGCTGTTCGCCGATGCCGATGCAGCGCTGCGCGACGGAGCGGAGCTGTTGATCGTGTCCGACCAAAGCGTCTCCCCCGAGCGCTTCCCGATGCCTATGTTGCTGGCGGTGGCGGGCCTGCACCACCACCTGATTCGCGCCGGCACCCGCACGAGGGTGAGTCTGCTGGTGGATGGATGGGAGCCGCGTGAGGTGCACCACCTGTGCTGCCTGCTGGGCTATGGCGCGGAAGCGATCTGCCCCCGCGGAGGGCTCGCCACCGTGCGTCATCTGGCAGCGACCGCCGCCGTGGACGGCACGCCCGACGAGGCGGCGGCGCAGTATCGAAAAGCGCTCGGCAAGGGCATCCTCAAGGTGATGTCCAAGATGGGCATCTCTACATTGCAAAGCTATCAGGGCGCCCAGATCTTCGAGGCGGTCGGGCTGCATGCGGACGTGG
>Ga0207421_10008091_pt1 | contig 11006 bp, 9 predicted proteins | sample SodLakKL_010_SED_4_FD_187542 | JGI IMG/M metagenome (GOLD analysis project Ga0207421, IMG submission 187542) | Alkaline sediment microbial communities from Lake Tanatar, Kulunda Steppe, Russia - 8KL_010_SED (SPAdes) (version 2) | ecosystem: Environmental > Aquatic > Non-marine Saline and...
TGAATAATGCAGGTTAAATGCATAAGAATTACTGATGCAGCGCTTTTTTACATGGTTTTCATAAAGTAATGCAAGCATGGTTACCGTTTAAAAGCATTGTCAATACAGTGTTTTTAATTATTTTAGCTGCAGATGCGACACCTGTGACACCAATGCTTTATCCGGAAAACCATGAACTTGTTAAATAAACCGCCTGACATCTCCAAAGATTTTCATGCATTTGAAAACACGTTTTATCTTGCTGAGGAGCTTGCGGAATTTGATCCCGTGAGCGGCCACGGAAAGATTACCTACGAAAGGCATGCCTATTCATCCCTGTTGTCTTTTAACAGCATGGACTTACAGCTGGAGGAAACAAATCCGAAAGAGTTTCCGCCGGATGAATACGAGGTGTCACCTGCACTCCCCTTCAGGGTCGAGTTCATATCTTCGCGCTCGGTTCGCCTGCGCTTTGTTACCGGAACAGAGGCGCCCGGACAGGAAGGCGGGTCTTCTGCCATGTTGGTACATGATGGTAAACAAGCCAGGAATGCCTGGAAACATAAGGAGACTGACGAGGCGCACCGGTTTTCCAGTAAACATGGGAGCTTGATCATATACAAGCGACCCTGGCGCATCGAGTTTGCTGATGCCCAGGGTAAAGTCCTTACCAACAGCTGCCATAAGACTGACAATGCTGCGACGTTTACCCCGCTGATGCCTTTTGGCTGGGTCCGCCGCATATCTGATTATGCCCGCCATTTCAGTGCTGCATTTAACCTGCACCCGGGAGAAAAGATATATGGATACGGGGAGTTCTATACAGAGCTGAACAGGCGGGGGCAGAAGCTCCATCTTTTTACAGACGACGCCAGGGGCTCGCAAAACGAAAAAAGCCATAAGCCCGTTCCATTCTTCCTGAGCAACAGGGGGTATGGCATGTTTGTCCACACCCCGGCGCCAATGACATGTGACGTGGGGAAATATTATGGTGGGCTCCACTCGCTGTTCGTCGGCGAAGATGTGCTCGACATTTTTGTGTCGCTCGGGGAGCCACGCCAAATCCTTGATGAATATACCAACCTTACGGGCAAGGCATCGATGCCCCCCTTATGGTCTTTTGGATATTGGATGAGCCGCATTACATACTACTCAGAACAGGAGGGCAGGGAGGTAGCCCGAAAGCTGCGGGAACACAAATTGCCTGCCGACGTGATCCATTTCGATTCCGGCTGGTTCGAGACCGACATCCGTTGCGATTACGAATTTTCCCCATCCCGGTTTGACGACCCGGAAAAAATGATCCATGACCTGAAGGAAATGGGTTTCCGTGTAAGCCTGTGGCAGCTCCCTTATTTTGTGCCACGCAACAAACTCTATCGGGAGATACTGGAAAAAAGGCTATATATCCATGATGGAAAAGGAAATAGTCCTTATGAAGACCTGATCCTTGATTTTACCAACCCCGAAACGGTGGAGTGGTACAGGGAAAAACTGGCTGCTCTTCTTCGCATGGGCGTTTCAGCGATCAAGGCAGATTTTGGTGAAGCGGCGCCAGTTCAGGGCATCTACCATAATGGCAGCAACGGCCATTATGAACACAATCTTTATCCCAACCGATACAATAAGGCAGTGGCAGATATCACCAGGGAGGTCACAGGAGAAAACATCATATGGGCACGAAGCGGATGGGCTGGTAGTCAGCGATATCCGGTTCATTGGGGTGGCGATGCCTGTACCTCGGACACCGGCATGGCCGGTGTGGTTCGGGGAGGCCTCAGCATCGGACTCTCAGGCTTTTCCTTCTGGAGCCACGACGTAGGAGGTTTCGTTGCACAAACCCCGGAAAATCTGTACCATCGCTGGATGGCTTTGGGCGTCTTTACATCGCATACACGGAGCCACGGCCATCCTCCGAAAGAGCCCTGGGGCTACAGCGAAACATTGGTGAAACAGTTTCGTAACGCATTGAACATGCGTTACCGGATGATGCCATATATATATGCACAGGCTAAAGATTCGTCTGAAAAGGGACTCCCCATGATGCGCGCACTCTTCGTGGATTACCCGCAAGACCGGGGCGCATGGGACATTGATGACCAGTACCTTTTTGGGAGTGACATCCTGGTGGCCCCCATGCTCGAAGACAACCCGTCCCGTGATGTATACCTGCCCGGCAAGCACAAGTGGATCAACTACCAGTCGGGAGAGGCCTACTCCCCGGGGTGGAACCACATCAAAGCGGGTGAAGTGCCTGCGGTCATCCTGGTAAGGGATGGCGCCGCAATACCCCATATTAGCCTGGCTCAGTCAACCGCAGAAATGGACTGGTCATCACTCGAGCTGATGGTCTTTTCTGAAGATACAAAGAAAGCAGATGCCCAGATATACCTGCCGGGAGATCACACCCTGCAAAAGCTGCACATCGCCATCGCCAATGGAACTTGTACCCTGCAGGAAAATCCCTATGAAGAGAGGGTGTCATTATCCTTGTCCCGCAAAATCAGTGATCACACATGACCAGGAAACAGGAATTCGAGAAACTCGTTAAAGGAGAACATACGCAGAAAACGCTATTTTCGCCGATACTCATGCATTTTGCCGCAAGGCACATTGGAAAGACCTATGGTGCATTTGCCAGTGATCATAAGGTACTGGTGGAAGCCAACTGCAAAGCATTGGAAGATTTTGACATGGATATGGTTTCGCTGATATCCGATCCCTATCGTGAAGCATCCGCTTTTGGCGCCGAAATCCGTTTTATGGACGAAGAGGTTCCGCGGTGCCTCACCCAGGTGATTCAGGATGAAGAAGACATAGAAAAGCTGGAAGTTCCGGATGTCTACGCACACGAAAGGACGCGCGACCGGATCCTTGGCGCAGAAGCCTACACTTCCATGCTGAAGGGCACAGTACCGGTCATCGGGTGGATAGAAGGGCCCCTGGCAGAAGCCTGCAACCTGATGGGCATTACCGAAATGCTGATGCACCTGATGATGAACGAAGACACTTCTGAACAACTGCTCGATAAGTGCCTGGCAATGGGCAAGGCTTTTGCCAAAGCGCAGATAGAAGCAGGCTGCCACATCATCGGGATGGGCGACGCGGTATGCTCTCAGATCGATGAAGACACTTACAGGCGTTTCGTCAAAGACCGCCACGCAGAGATCGTTAGATACATCCACGACCTTGGCGCCCGGGTTAAGCTGCATATATGCGGCAACATCACCCACCTGCTGACCCCCATTAAGGAGATCCATGCAGACATCGTCGACATCGACTGGCAGGTAGACATGGTTGCTGCCAGGGAGGTGCTGGGCGCTGAAACCATCCTGTGCGGAAACATCAACCCGGTAGTCATTCAGGACCGAGGGCCCGATGAGGTCTATGCACTGACGAGAGAACTGGTGGAACAACAAAAAGGACAACGATTCATTTTATCCGGGGGATGTGAGATCACGGTCAACACTCCATTTGCTAATCTGCTGGCCATGCGCAGGGCCAGCTTGTAATATGGCATACCATGAAAGAACTGCTGGAACATATTGCATACTGCATCGAGTATGGTAAAATAAACATCCAGTCGCCGTTTCCTCCCGACATGAAGGGAAAAAAGGGGGCAGATGAATACACAAAGGAGGCCCTGGATGCGGGAGTAAGTCCGCATAAGGTGCTTACCGAAGGCTTGATGGTGGGGATGGACAAGGTGGGGAAGAAGTTCAGGGAAAACAAGGTGTTTGTCCCCCAGGTGCTGATGTCGGCCAAGGCCATGAATACCGCCATGGAGCATTTAATGCCGTTCTTTACATCAGGCGACATTACGCCCAAAGGCACCTTCATCATCGGAACAGTGTTCGGTGATCTCCATGACATTGGGAAAAACCTGGTTGCCATGATGCTCAAGGGCAATGGCTGGAAGGTCATAGACCTGGGCATGGACGTGGCTGCCGACAAGTTTCTTGACACATTGCATGCGCATCCCGATGCAGTTGTAGGCCTTTCGGCTTTGCTAACAACCACGATGTCCAACATGCAGCAGATTGTCGAACGCATCAGGGAGGAAAAGCCATCCACCCTGATCGCTATTGGCGGAGCCCCGGTAACCAAAGAATTCTGTGATAAGATCGGGGCCGACATGTATGCTCCCGACCCGCAAGGATTGTTGGAGGAGCTTGAAACGGCATGTTAAAAACATACCCCTTACACCATGAGTGAAAACCAGGAAACCATGACAGGTAAAACGCGGATACAAATGGCCATGCGCCGCAAAAAAACCGACAGGGTCCCATGGGTGCCCTTTGTCGGCGTGCACGGCGGGTACCTTGTTGATATGCCGGCCGATGATTACCTCCGTGACAGCAACGCAATCATAGCGGGGGTTGACAAGGCGATCGATCTGTACCAGCCAGACGGCATTCCGGTCGTTTTTGACCTGCAAGTCGAAGCCGAAGCCCTGGGTTGTCACCTCCAATGGGCAAAAGATAACCCACCTGCCGTGGTGTCCCATCCACTTGCAGATGGTATAGGCATTGCAGACCTGCCCGAACTCAACCCGGGCTCAGGACGGATCCCTGTTTGCATGGAAGCCACCAGCACATTACGCAAAAAACATCCGGACATAGCGCTTTATGGCCTGATCACCGGACCCTTTACCCTTGCCCTGCACCTGGCCGGCACCAATATCTTTATGCAGATGATGGAGTCGCCGGACGAAGCACATACGCTCATGGAATACTGCCATGGCATATCGTGCAACATGGCTTCCTGGTACATGGAAGCAGGATGCGACGTGATCGCTGTGGTGGATCCCATGACCAGCCAGATAGACCCCGCCTCCTTCGAAATGTTTGTTGCTCCTGCGGTAACCAAGCTCTTCGACATGGTCCGCGACAGGAATAAGCTGAGCTCTTTTTTTGTATGTGGGTTCGCACAACAAAACGTGCCGGCCATGGCTGCCTGCAAACCCAACAATGTCAGCATTGACGAAAACATACCCCTTTCATTCGTCAGGGAGACGGCTGAGGAGCACCAGATCAGCTTTGGCGGGAACCTGAAGCTTACTTCCGTACTCTCCATGGGAAGCACCAAAGAGGTGGAAATGCATACCCTTGAAACCCTGGAGGAGGGTGGCGATACCGGGTTCATTCTTGCACCAGGATGTGATCTTGTCATGGAAACCCCCATTGAGAACCTGCAAGCGGTAACCCGTGTGGTAAGTGATCCTTACCACCGCGAGTTTGTAAAAACCCTGCAGGCAGCACCGGTCATTGAAGAGGTGCAGGACCTTTCGGAACGATGGCAAGACGACAAGGTGATCATCGACATCATCACCCTGGACGCTTCCTCCTGTGCACCCTGCCAATACATGGTGGAAGCAATGGAACTTGCCTCAAGGCCTTACGGCAATAAATTGCAATGCAACGAATTTTCCATAAAAAACAAGGAAGGGTTGCGGATGATGAAGGCCCTGGGAGTAAAAAACGTTCCCGTAACAGTGATGGACGGTGAAATCCTCTTCGTTTCACAAATACCGCCTGCCAGGGAAATCGAAAAGGCTATTCAAAAAAAGCTTGCCGCAAAAAACCTCTTGTAACCTGCGGGTAAGACAAAAATCACCAGATGGTTGAACTGATCATCATCACAGGATTTCTTGGAGCAGGGAAGACCACCTTGCTGAACCAGCTTGTCGGGCAAAGCCAGCACGGCAAAAAAACCGGCATCGTACAGAATGAGTTTGCCCCCATACGAGTGAAAGGTGAACTCCTTGAATTACCTGAAAATACATATCCTGTCATGGAGGTAAACAACGGATCTGTTTTTTGCGTATGCCGGCTCAGCCATTTTACCAGTGACTTCAGCCGTTTTATTGCGCAACACAAGCCTGACCGGGTCTTTCTGGAAGCCTCCGGATTGTCTGATCCGTCCTCTCTTGCAGAGATCCTGAATGATCCACGCCTGAGCGACCGGGTCCGGCTGCATGCCATGATCTGTGTAGCTGATGCGACAATGCTCGGAAAGACAGATAAGATGGTGCGTTATGTGCGGCAACAGCTCATGCTTGCAGACAGCATCATCCTGAACAAGATGGATGCCCTTGGCGATGATGGCAAGGAGCAGCTGGAGCCGTATATCCGCTCGCTGAACCCCCATGCCGCGATCATCCCTGCGACCTATTGCAATGTACGTATAGGGGATGTACTGAAACAACGAGAAAACCAAAGCCTTCCCATGGGACACTCCACACGTCCTGACGTTCGATCAATGGTTTTGCGAACTGCCAAAACCTTATCGCGCGAAGGAATGTATGCATTTTTGCAGGAATTTTCGCCAAAGGCATACCGGATCAAGGGTTTAATTAAAACGGACAAAGGCCTGTGTTCCATACAATGCGTGCGGGATCAAATAGAGACCAGGCTGCTCGAAGGAAGGGAAGGCAACACGGAATTGATCGCCATCACGGATGCTTTTACCCTTGGTCAATGGAAGAAGGGGTATGAAACCTTTATGATACATCACCCATGATCCGCACGTTCAGTTTCCCATACAAAGCATTGCAGGTAACGGTTGAGGACCTGGAGCGGCAGATCGGACCTGCCTCAGGGAAGAGCCGGAGGGCCTTTGCGGATGTGTACGATGAAGTGCTGAAAAATTCAGCACGCCTGATTGACATACGCGCGGGATATCGTGTGTTTGAAGCAATGGATGTGGACAAGGAGAATCACACCCTCCACATTGGCGCTGCTACTTTTCATGTGGGTCCCGTCATATTGCAACAACTGATGGGGAGCAGCGGTGTCATCGTCTTCGCATGCACTGCGGGAGAAACAGTCACACGGGAAGCGCGCAGGTTTTTTTCGCTTGGCGAGCCGCTCAAAGGCTATTTGTATGATATCGTGGGGTCGGTTTGCGTGGAAAAAGCAGCCGATCTGCTGGAGGCTGAAGCGAAAAAAGAGTTTGGAGAGCAGGGGATGCACATTTCCCGGAGACTTAGTCCAGGTTACTGCGGGTGGCAAGTAGGCGAACAGCAAAGATTGTTTTCGCTCTTGCCGAAAGATTTTTGTGGCATAAGCGTATCCACATCTTCACTGATGCATCCCATGAAATCAGTAAGTGGCATGATTGGTTTCGGTAAGCATACCATACGGCCATCCCGTCCTTGCCTGCAATGTGCAGACACCACTTGCACATTTAATCGCCGGCGGACAATCGGAAAAATCACAAAATAAAACTTCATTCATACATATAAAAACCTGAATCTATGCGCATCATTCAGTCAAACATGATCCTGGTATTGCTCATGACCCTTTTTCCCCTGATGTTATCTGCCGGACAGGGCCTGCATAATGAGCCACAGCCTGCCATCGAGTGGCAGGACGAAGTGATCTACCATGTCATGCAACGCAGTTTTTACGACTCGACGGGCGACCGGCACGGAGACCTCCAGGGGTTCATACAAAAGCTGGATTATCTTGAAGAGCTGGGGGTAACGGCCATCCTGTTTACCCCATTGTACAAATCTGATTTTTATCACAACTATTTCCCGATCGATTATGAGACCATCGACCCAAGGTATGGCACGATGGAAGATTACCTGGCATTTATCCGTGCCGTGCATGCGCGTGACATGAAGTTCATCAAAGACATGGAAACCCAGTATGTGCAGAATGGCAATCTGTGGTTTGAAGACTCCTATAAAAACCCCGATTCACCCTATTCCGACTTTATCTTTTACCATGACGAGGACCACGTCTATCCTCAACAATTTTTGAGAGAAAAAAAGGCCGAATTCTACACCTACCGGGCCTGGCCTGACCAGGAGCTGCACATCTTCCATCTCGACATGAATCATCCTGCCGTGTTGTCCTACATGAAAGACTATTATGCCTTTTGGATGGATCCGCACGGCGACGGCAGCCAGCGCGATGGGGTGGATGGATTCCGCATCGACCACATCATGGATGACCTGGACTATAAAGGGATATTCACCAACCTTTATGCAGACTTCTGGCGCCCCGTTTTTGATCACCTTAAAGAGATCAATCCGGATGTTTTCATCGTTGGCGAGCAATCGAACTGGGCCTCATATGGAGAGGAGATGATCGCTGAAAGTGGCGCCGATGCCAGCTTCGGTTTTTTGATCCGGTATGCCATTGCCGATCTGCTGGCGGAAGAAGTGCCGGAATATGCCGAAGACCATGACGCGGAAATTATTGGCAGACGCATCAATGAAACCATAGAGCTGATACCGGAAGGAAGGGGTTTTGTCCATTTCCTTGAAAACCACGACATCGACAGATGGGCCAGTGTCGTTGGGCAAAACGAGGCAAAAACCCGCTGTGGGGCTGCGCTTACCATGCTGCTTCCTGGAATCCCTGCAATATATTACGGGCAGGAGCTGGGAGTTACAGGGCTTGTGCAGGACTGGAGCTATGATGTGAACCATCTACCGGTAAGGGAAGCGTTTCCCTGGACGCCTGATCCTGATGAAGAAGGCATGGCCACATTTTTCAAGGACACGGGTCCCTGGTGGGATATGTCCTACTTTGTGACGGGAAAGGTGGAATCCTTCGCACTTTCCATGCAGCGCGACGATCCCGGGTCATTATATAACCTCTATCGTTCCCTGATCAAATTGCGTAAAGATCATATTGCCCTCAGGAGGGGAGATTTTCGCATGTTGGGTTCGGGTGAAGACAACTTGTTTGCATTTGAAAGGTCGGCAGAAGGACAAACCCTGGCCACCTTCATCAACCTGTCAGAGGAACCAATGCGTATCGATGCGTCCTCATACAATGAAATCCTTTTTTCTGACAATGCTGTAGGGGAGGACGGTGCCATTGAGCTGGAACCGTTTGGATTTGTCGTAGTATCGGAATGACGGCCATCTGCCTGGAAAACAACCTACAAAGCCAGGCATCCATAATGAAGCCCGCAGTCGGCAAATCTTTACATGCCGATTGCGGGCTTCCTGCTTGAAATGAAAATTTACCGGCTATTGATGCAAGCGTTCAACCAGCCGCTTCATCATCGGAAGCATGGTGCTGGGGTTGGTGCTGGTAAGGATTTGTCCGTCCTCTTCCATGTCGCTACCGGTGTAATCCGCACCCGCGTTGATCAGGTCATCCTTGATGGCGTGAAAGGCAGTGATGCGCCTGCCTTTGACCAGGCCTGCAGATATCAGGAGCCAGGGGCCGTGACAGATGGAGGCGATCAGTTTGCCATTGTCGTGATGCCGTTTCACGAAATCAATGATGTCATTGTCACGACGCCAGCGATCAGGCGCATACCCACCGGGAATCACCACTGCATCGAATTCTTCCATCTTAATATCCGAAAACTCCCAATCCGGCTTAAAGCGCATTCCACCCTTGCCTTGATAAGTCTTGTTTTCAGGCGCAGCAGAACGCACATCAAAACCTTCTTCCTTCAAACGCAAATATGGATAAAGAAATTCAGAATCCTCCACCATGTCTTCCAGTAAAATCAAAATACGCTTTTCCATGATTACCTTCCTTTTTTTTAATTACACGTGTTTATAGCTTTGTAAAAAATTGCAAACCAATACGTTGTGGTTTTGGTTTATCGCAGAGGGGCGCTGATGGTTTCGCAGAGGCTCGCAGAATTGAGCAACCTTGGGTGATAATCATTCCGTTGCATGTCAATTTTTTGGTGTGGCTCGGCTCGTGATGTTCTGCTGGACAGCCCAAGTGCTGTTCCTGCGGTTCTCCCTTGAAAATCATGGGGACGGCCAAGTCCGCCCCATCAGGCGTTTTTTGTTCCTTACCCGATTATCTCCGCAGCCCAAGTGCCGCGGCTACGCGGTTTCCAAAGTCTACCAAATGTCCTCCTTCTTACTTCTTACTTTCTACTCCCTCAGCCCGATTCGCGAACCTTCAGAAAAGCTGGAAACACCTTCTCCTGGGGCGTATACTCCTCCAGGGGCACTTTATCAGTAAGGCGGTTGATGAGCATTCTGGCAGCAGCCTTGCCCATGTCGTAACCACGTTGCTCTACGGTAGTTAGCATTGGGCGCACGACGGATGCCAGTGGATCATCCCCAAAGCCGGCCACAGCAATGTCTCCTGGTATGGAATAACCATGGTCCTGCAACAACCTCATCACCGCCACAGCGGTAAAATCATTAACACAAAAGATGCCATCAATGTTTTGGGCAGCAGCAAGAATCTTTGTTTGGCGGCTTTTTACTTTTTCAGGGGTGTCACAACGTATCACTTGATCTTCAGGATGCTCCGGCAGATATTCCCTGAGCGCCTGGATGTAGCCTTCCTTGCGCTCCCGGCCTACGGAAAGATGCTGTGGCCCGGCAAGGTGCAGGATTTTTCGGCAGCCACGTTTCAACAGGTGGGTGGTAACCATCCGGGCACCCTCAAAGTCATTGGTCAGCACCCTGTCGGCATCCAGCTCATCGCTGGCGCGATCCATGAAGACCAAAGGAATGCCCTGATTTACCAGGTCAACAAAGTGTTGATGGTCCAGTGTGCTCTTGCTGATGGAAACCAGCAAGCCATCCACCCGGTGGTCCATCAGCGCCTGTACATTGATCACTTCGCGAAGGTAATCTTCATTGGACTGACACATCATTACGCGATAGCCTTCTCCATAAGCCAGATCCTCAATCCCGCTGATGATGGATGAGAAAAAGTGGTGCACAATCTCTGGCACGATCACTCCGATGGTCATGGACCGCTGATGTTTCAGCCCCAAAGCCAGAATATTGGGCCGATAATGCACCTTACGGGCATATTCCTGCACCTTTTTGCAGGTGGCGTCGCTGATGTCAGGATGGTTCTTGAGCGCACGCGAAACCGTGGATACGGAAACATTCAATGCTTCCGCAATATCCCGTATGGATGCTTTGGTAGATTTCATGTGTTTAAATTTTTTCAACTAGTTGGTTATCTGGTGTTTATTCTTTCAACAGGACTGCTATTGGCTATTGGCTTTTAGCTTTTGGCTTTCTTGCCAATAGCTTTCATATAAATAGCCCGCAATTCGTTGAAAATGTG
>Ga0207421_10008092_pt1 | contig 11005 bp, 10 predicted proteins | sample SodLakKL_010_SED_4_FD_187542 | JGI IMG/M metagenome (GOLD analysis project Ga0207421, IMG submission 187542) | Alkaline sediment microbial communities from Lake Tanatar, Kulunda Steppe, Russia - 8KL_010_SED (SPAdes) (version 2) | ecosystem: Environmental > Aquatic > Non-marine Saline and...
TGATCAGTAATCAGTAATCAGTGATCAGTGATCAGTAATCAGTAATTGCGTTAATTTGCGGGGTAATCTGAGTTAATCAGCGTCCTGTAAATATTCAGCTGTCAAAAATCCTCGCCTTTGAGGCCGATGATGTTGACTTCCGGTTCTAAGCGGATGCCGAATTTATGCTCAACATCATCGCGGATGGACCGGGCGAGGCTCAGGATTTCGTGGCCTTTTGCATTGCCGTAGTTTACCAACACCAGCGCCTGATGCGGCCACGTACCCGCATCCCCCTGTCTTTTTCCTTTCCAGCCCGCATGCTGTATAAGCCAGCCGGCCGGTACTTTGGTGAATCCTTCTCCGGCGGGATAGGAGGGCACATCGGGGCGTTCGGCTTTTAGTTTATCGAACTGTGCATTGGGAATCACAGGGTTTTTGAAAAAGCTGCCGGCGTTGCCGTATTTTTTCCAGTCTGGTAGCTTGGACTGTCGTATTCGTATAATGGCATCAGAAACCTCACGGGGGCCGGGATTTGTTACTCCCATTTCTTCCAGCGTCTGGGAAACGGCGCCGTAGCTTGTGTTTATCTGAGCGTTTTTGCTTAACCGGAGGGTGATGGCACTGATGATGTATTCACCCTTCAGCTCCTCTTTAAATGCGCTGGTGCGGTAACCAAACCTGCAATCATCGCCCGTAAAAGTATGAAGCTCTCCGGATTTCCGGTTGATGGCCTCAAGCGAGTGAAACACGTCTTTCAGCTCTGCGCCATAAGCGCCGATATTCTGCATGGGAGCAGCGCCGCAGCAGCCGGGAATGAGAGAGAGGTTTTCTATTCCGCCCAGTCCGGCATCGAGCGAATACATTACAAGATCGTGCCATACAACGCCCGCGCCGGCCCGGATGAGCACGATATCATTACCCTGATCTTCGGTAGCTATGCCTGTTATGGATATATTCAGCACATCGAAGTTGGGCTCATCAGCAAAAAGCACGTTGCTGCCACCACCCAGAATCATCGCCTTACTGGCTTCATCCGGATGGACTTCTATATAATCCTGATAGTCCTCAACCGAATCTATTTGAATGAAACGGGGGGCTGTTACTTCGATACCGAAGGTGGTGTGATTTTTGAGGCTTACCGATGTCTGGACGTTCAAGATAGAAACTGGTGTTATTATGAAGGTGTGAAATAAATAATCAGGTAAAAAGGCGCCCTCAAAATAACAAATTAATCGCTTATAAAATGAAATTGGCCCAAAGTGAGCTCGTTTTACATTGCTACCTTAATAGATATATAATCCTTAAATTAATGTGTTACAAGAGTTTTCAGATTTTTGCTTAATGCATTGGGCTTAAGTGAAGCGGTGCTCAGTAAGATGAACGCAGAACAAGATGTTTCTCGTTATCAGTATCTCACTGCACTTATAGAAATGCGGCATTAGTCGTAAAGTTCAGCATCTCACTCACGAACCGACAAATTTTACCACACACAACATTTTGGTATACGTTACCCGAAAAGTACATTTCAACGCTGCACACCGTCTTCATAATCCGGAGAAGAGTGATGCCTGGAATTCAGAAACTTACGGCAAATGTAATTTCCCGAACTGGCACGGTCATAACTATGTTATGGAAGTTACGGTTTGTGGAATGCCTGACCCTGAAACGGGATATGTGATTGATTTAGGCAAGCTGAAAGAGATTTTGGAACGTCGTATTACAGATAAATGCGACCACAGAAATCTTAATATGGATGTGGATTTTCTGAAAGGAATAATCCCTTCTACTGAAAACCTTGTTATCAAATTTTTTGCTGAACTGGAGGACGAAGTTAAACAACACGCATCAGAGGGATCTCGTCTTTACTCAGTCAGACTTTTTGAAACAGAGCGGAATTTTGCGGAATACCGACCAAATGATACTCTCAAAAACTCATACTAATATATGATTACTTCGAATCTGAAACGAATTTATGACCCCACGTTTGTAGTTACAGACGAATACAAAGCATCTTTACCCGATTTGCAAAACGGACCGGCTTCGCTTATTGAAGGAGCCAACGTGCCTATACAGCAGGTAGGAATTTCCAATTTCAAACTCCCGTTAAAATTTCCAACCCGCGACGGTGATATTCTCACCCTTGAAGTCGCCGTGGATGGTTACGTAGAGCTTGATGCCGGTAAAAAAGGCATTAATATGAGCCGTATAATGCGCTCATTCTACAAATTTCAGGACGAAGTGTTCCATCCTGAAGTGCTGGAATATGTGCTTCAGATGTACAAGAAAGATCTCGATGCTCACAAAAGCTACCTGAAGCTGAGTTTCAACTACCCGATGATGAAAGACAGCCTTCGCTCCGGCCTGAAGGGGTATCAGTACTACGCGGTATCTCTTGAAGCCAGCATGGATGCCAACGATAAAATTACGCACTTCATGCATCTGGACTTTGTGTATAGCAGCGCCTGCCCGTGTTCGTATGAACTTGCCGAGCATGCCCGTGAGACGCGCGAAGTAGCCACTATTCCGCACTCGCAGCGTTCGGAGGCATATCTTACCGTACAGCTTAAGGAAAGCATAACCATCGAAGAAATGGTGGAGCTTTGCCGTGATGCACTGCAAACCGAAACTCAGGTTATGGTGAAGCGTGAAGACGAGCAGGCTTTTGCCGAGCTTAACGGCGCCTACCAGAAGTTTGTGGAAGATGCCGCACGTCTGATGTACGACAAATTGAATCCACACCCGTCCATCAAGGATTTTGTGGTTCGTTGTGTGCACATGGAGAGCCTGCACAGCCACGATGCGGTCAGCCGTATTTGCAAAGGTCTGCCCGGCGGTCTGCGGTAACAGTTAAACTGATTCAATAAAAAAGGCTTACCTGCCAATAGCGGGTAAGCCTTTTTTGTATATAACTGGTCGCAATCTGCTAAAATAACCCGACGAATAGGGGTAATCTGTGTCTCCCCTTGATGGAATCAAAATCCGGAAGCTCACGGATTGGCACAGTTTACTACACGGATAGCCACGGATTATCCGTTGCACATTTAAGTTTTGTGTCTGATGTTAATTTTGGGTACCCGAGGTCGAAAGACCATTGACCTTCGACCTTAGACCTTCGACCATTATTCACCATTCACCATTCACAATTTGAGCGGAGCGACCAGCTTACTTCTTCGCTTCAAACCCATCGCGAACGAGCTCGTCAAAACCGCCTACGTTATACACGTTTTCGAAACCTTCCTGCTTCATCATGCGCGCTGCCTGACCACTCCGATTGCCTGAGCGGCAGTACAGGTAGTATGTTTTGTCTTTGTCCATTTCGGTTATGGCGCGCTGGAAATCACCGTTTAAGACATCAAGATTGGAGTCTGTAAGCTTAATATGTCCTTCATTGTGCTCATCGGCAGTACGTACATCGATTACTACGCCGCGTTCGGCATCGAGCTTGGTGCGAAAGTCTTCGCTTGATATATCTGTATCGTTGGCTGATTTGTTGAAAAAATTAAACATAGCTATCAGGATTATTGAAATTAGAAAAATTGTAGTTATCTGCTTTGTCATGGCGTTGCTTATAAAAGCACATCATAACAAAAAGATGTGCTTTTTAGAAAAATGTGTAATAGAAGAATACTACTGAAACAAGAAGGAAGACGACTGTCATTCCACCTCCGGCCTTAAAATAGTCTTTGGTTTTGTATCCGCCTGCCGTCATCATAAGGGCGTTAACCTGATGTGTAGGTAAGATAAAGGAATTTCCTGCGTTTACCGCGGCCAGAAGCACAAGAGGACGAGGATCCACGCCTGCAAGCAAGCCGATGCTTACTACAAGCGGCGCAAGTACTACCACGGCACCTACGTTCGACATCACCAAAGAAAAGCCGGTGGAGAGCAGGGCAACGGTAAATAAAAGCACAATGAGCGGGCTCCCTTCTACAATTTGCATAACGCCACCGGCCAGAAACTCTGCCGTGCCGCTGTTCTGCATCGCAATTCCCAGGGGAATAAGGCCGACGAGCAGGAATACAACCTTCCATTCGATGGCTTTATAAGCATCCTGAATGGTCATTACCCGGCTGAGAATCATTACCATTGCTCCTGTAAGAAACGAAATAGAAATGGAAAAACCGCTCATAGCCAGGGCAATAGCAAGCGCAAAACTTCCTGCAGCCTGCCAGGTTTTAGTGGGGTCTTTGCTTTCGAATGTAAATGGAGTTGCTACCACAAACGTCTCTGAAGACTGCAGTTGTTTCACATTATCCCAGGGCCCGTAGATAATGAAGGTATCTCCGGCTTTGATTTCCATATCGGAAAAATCACCCTCAACGCGTTCACCTTTGCTGAAAAGCATAACCGGCTCCACTGCGAATCGCTTACGCATACCGAATTCACGCAGCGTCTGACCAACCATTTCTGATCGGGGCGGTACAATAACTTCTACAAAGCCGGACTCCATAGGATCGCCAAGTACTTCAAACTGAGGCTGTATTCCGGAATTCTCAAGCTTGTAATCACGGGTGAAGTTTATCAGCTGCTCTTCATCACCATAAATGGCAATTACCTGACCTTCTTCCAGCTTTGTTTTGCGCCAGGGAGCGTAATCCACGTGCCGGTCCTCCGATACGGCAAGAATATTGAGGTCATAAATATTCCAGATACCGGACTCTTCGATTGTTTTGCCGGCCAGCGAACTTCCTGTTGTTATCGTAAAATAGCTGATGTCTTTTTTCAGGTTGAAGGCATCGATCAGTTTTTCCTGCTCGGTTTGTTTCTGTTCACCATTGGTGCGATCCTGAGGCAGAAAATACTTGCCGAAGAATACGAAGAACACCATGGCCGAAACCAGCAGCGCTATACCAACAGGCGTTACGGCAAAAAGTCCGTAAGGGGCCAGATCGGCGCTTTCGAGAAGGTCGTTGGTCAGAATGAGGTGACCCGAGCCAACCATCGTAAGCGTACCGCCAATAATAGCGGCAAAACCAATCGGCATGATGAGCACCGAGGCTGAGACTTTAATCCGGCGCGCAATATCGATGATGCTTGGCAGGAAAAGCGCGGCTGCACCGATGTTCTGAATCACGCCGGAAAGAGTACCAACCGACAGCGTAAGGGAGCCCAAAACAGCGTTCTTTTTATTGCCCACCCGCTTCAGCAGCCATTTGGAGAAACGGGACATCATGCCTGTTCTGGCAACGCCTTCACCCAGAATCATTACCGCAATCATAGCCACTACGGCATTACTTGAAAATCCGGAAAGCGCCTCACTGCTTGTAAGAATACCCGTCCAGGAGAGAAGCAGCATTGTGAGAATAGCCGTTACGTCTATACGCACCAGCTCGGTGACCAGCATAAAAATGGTGAAACCCATTATTGCCAGCACGATGATGATTTGCGGATCCATTATTTACTGTTCCCCCGGAATTTATTCACGTTAGTTTCCTGATGTAGTATCTGATTGTTTCTTTGTTTTTTCTTCGTAATAGGTAAGGGCATCGTCTATATCCAGAAAGAAGCTGTGATCGCCCATAATATCCGGGATACCACATTTTTGCAGCTTATCCCGAACGGGCCAGTGTATGCCCGCGATAATAAACTCAAGACCACGTTCCTTCAGGTCGGTTATCACCCTTTTAAGCACATGCATACCGGATGAGTCGATATCGTTTATAGATGAAGCGTCCAGAATAACGAGCCGGAGCGCATCACCATGCCGGGCAATCTTATCTTCCAGCGTATCCTGGAAATGCTCGGTGTTAGCGAAATAGAGTATGGCGTCGAACCGGTAAATAAGAACTTCTTCCCGGGTTTGTGCATCGGGGTAGCGAACGATGTTGCGGTAGCTGTGCCCGTTGCCAATACGCCCGACTTCAGCCGTATGAGGCTTGGCGCTGCTGTAGGTTACCATAATAATCGAAAGCACCACGCCGGCGATAATTCCCTGCTCAATTCCGGCAAAAAGCGTAACAAAAAAGGTGATTGCGAGCAGCGCTAAATCTTTCCGGTCGTTTTTCCACAGAAAGCCGATTTCTTTATAATCGAACAGCGAAACCACGGCCAGAATAATGATGGCCGCCAGAATAGCCATCGGTAAATAGTAAAAAAGAGGGGTGAGGAATAGCAGCGTTGCCGCAACCAAAAGCGCGCTTATAACCGACGATATTGTAGTCCTGCCGCCAGCCTGAGCATTTACGGCCGTACGGGAAAAGCCGCCCGTGGTTGGAAATGCCTGAAAAAATGATCCGCCCAAATTCGCAAGACCAAGTCCTACCAGCTCCTGATTGGCATCAATTTTATAGCCTTTTTTTGTGGCTATGGCTTTGGCCACTGCAATAGATTCCATAAAGCTGATAAAGGCTATTGCAAGTATGGTTGGCCATAACAGGGCAATGTCGCTAACCGATACGGCCACTGTATCAAATACGGGCAGTCCTGAGGGAATATCACCAATAATATTGAGTCCCTTGTTTTCCAGACTGAGTAAATATGCCAGTAAAATTCCGATTCCGACTACCGTAATGGCACCGGGTATTGCCGGACGCAGTTTCTTTATGATGAGCATCAGAGCGATAGCGCCAAGTCCGGTAGCAGCTGCAATCAGGTTGATGTCGCTCAGGTTAGAAAACAGCGTGAGCATAATTTCGTAAACTCCGCTGTCGCGCGGAATCGAAATGCCAAACAGGTTTCCAATCTGACTTGTACCAATTATGATGGCGGCCGCAGAAACAAATCCGCTGAGCACCGGATGTGACAAAAAGTTGACCAGAAACCCGCCTTTTAAAAGGCCCATTAAAAGCTGGACAACGCCCACGCCGAATGCGGTAAGAATGGCAAGCTGTATGAAGCGCTCCGTGCCGGGTTCGGCATGTTCGCTTACGCCAGCTAAAACGAGCAGGGAAATAAGAGCAACCGGGCCAAAACCAAGATGCCGCGAAGTGCCGAAAGCGGCGTAAATGAAAAGCGGAATCAGCGAGGCATAAAGCCCGTAAACAGGCGGCATTCCGGCCAGTACGGCATACGCCATACCTTGTGGAATGAGCATGACGCCTACGGTTAAACCGGCGCTTAAATCACCCTTGAAGTCGTCTCGATTATATCGGGTAATCCAGTCGAGTACAGGGATGTATCGTTTTAATATAGCTGATGCCGTTTTCAAGATGGTCTGAGGGCTGTTCCTTTTGGTAGAGGCATGTTTTCCCGGAGCTACGGGAAAAGCGGAGTGGTGATCTTATTGAAGGATTTAAAAAAAGAGAGCCGGACCGGCGGGATGCCCGACCAGCTCTCTCTTGATTACTGCGGTGACTGTACAGACAGTCAGGCGATCAGGCTTCAGCCTTTTCGGTCATGTATTTGGTGAACTCGTCGTCCACTAAAACTACATCATGACCTTCGCGCTTCAGGTACGCGCTGGCAACTGCCGAACGTCCGCCTGACATACAGTGCACGAGATAGGTTTCACCTTTAGGGATTTCATCCTTGCGGTTGAAAAGGCGGGTATGAGCAAAATTCAGCGCTCCGTCGAAAGACTTCTCGTTGAATTCGCTGCCTTTGCGAACGTCCAGGATTTTATTTCCGTCCTTCTCAGCACGCTTTTCCATCTCTTCGAAATCAATCGTTTCGAGCGTGTCTAGTTTTCCGCCCTGTGCTTTGTACAGGCGAAGATCGGCCGGAGTTACATAGCCTTCAATATGGTCGAGTCCTACACGAATCAGGTCGGTTACGGCTTCTTCAAGGCGATGCTCTTCTACAACGAGGTAGATTTTCTCGTCTTCATCCACGTACGAACCGGCAATGGTGTTGAACTGCTTGTTCATTGGAGAAAGAAGCGATCCGGGAATGTGTCCGGCTGCATACTGATCGCGCTCACGGGTGTCAATTATAGCCACATCACTGCCTTTATCGGCAAGTTTCTGAAGCTGGGTGATGGTCAGGTGATTCGGATTTGGTAGTCCGTTAAGCACTTTAGGACCAATTTTGTTATCGCGCTTCATGCGGGCGAAATACATTGGCGGCTCAGGCTGACCTTCCAGAATGAACTTCACGAAGTCGTCTTCAGAGGTAGCTGATTTAAGCGAGTTGTTGAAACGAAGCTCGTAGCCAACGGTTGTTTCAGGTACTGCGCCCAATGCCTTACCACAGGCCGAGCCGGCACCATGACCAGGCCAGATTTGGATATATTCAGGCAGACCCTTGAACTCTTCCACCGTTTTGAAAAGCGTGCGTGCAGAAGGCTCCATTACGTGCTCCATGCCGGCTGCAGACTCCAGAAGGTCGGGGCGGCCTACATCACCAACAAAAACGAAGTCGCCTGTTACAACGCCCATTGGTACATCAGCAGCAGCGCCATCAGTTACAAAGTAGCTAAGGTGCTCCGGCGTGTGGCCCGGGGTGTGCCATGCTTTAATGGTGATGTTACCGATTTTGATTTCATCGTTGTTTTTGAGCAGCTCATAGTCGTAGTCGCTGCCAATCAGCCATTCGTATTTCCAGTCGGCATCACCTTCGTCAGAGCCGTACACCTTCACACCGCGCTCTGCGAATTCACGCAGTCCGGAGATGTAATCGGCATGGATGTGGGTGTCAACTGCTCTGGTAATTTTCAGGTTCTCTTTCGTTGCAGCCTGAATATACTGATCGATATCGCGCATCGGGTCGAGAACGATAGCCTCACCAGTTGCCTGGCAGCCAATCAGATATGAATACTGAGCGAGTTTGTCATCAAAGAATTGTTTGTAATACATAGTGTTTCTCCGTGTGAGATGTGTTGTTTGTTTTTTTAAAGTCTTAAATAAGGATGATTAGTGTGGCAGCTTGCTTCTGAGAGCACCATATGTATAGGTGCCCGCTAAAGCTGCGACTATAGGCACTATTATAATAGTGATGCCGCTGCCAAGCAGTGCAAACATCGGGCCCGGACAGGCACCAAGCAGCGCCCAGCCTAAACCGAACAGGCTTCCGCCAACAATATAGCGAGTTACCTGTTTTGGATCTTTCGGGGGTATCGTAATGATGTTGCCCTCAAGATCTTTTACGTTACGTCTTTTGATAATTTGTATAGAAATAAGGCCGACCACAATAGCAAGGCCAATGATGCCGTACATGTGGAATGCGTCGAACCGGAACATTTCCTGAATCCGAAACCAGGAAACAACTTCAGATTTCATTAGCACGAAACCAAAGAGGGTTCCGGCGCTCAGGTATTTTAAAAAGTCTTTTGCGGAAATCATGTGAAATAGTCTGTTTTAAAGAATGATGGGGTAGATGAACCAGGTCATTATCAGGCCACCAATAAAGAAGCCGATTACGGCTATAAGAGATGCCAGCTGAAGATCAGAAAGGCCGGAAATAGCATGACCGGATGTACAGCCACCGGCATAACGGGCGCCGAATCCTACGAGGAAACCACCGAGTACCAGAACTATTAGTCCGGTTCCGGATCCAAGTACTTCCCAGTTAAACAATTCTGCGGGAACAAATCCGGTAAAGTCCGTTATTCCCAGCTCGCGTAAATCATTTACTGTAGATGTCGCCAGCTGTATGGGTTCTGGGTTTGCAAAAATATATCCGCCGAGAAAACCCCCGAAAATTACGCCGAGAACAAATGTGAGGTTCCAGGCGCCGTTTTTCTTCCAGTCGTAGTTGAAAAACTCAACGTTGCCAATATTACAAGAGGCGCATACGTGTCTGAGGTTTTCGGAAATACCGAACATTTTGCCGCCCATAATGAGAAGCATAGGCACTGTGAGGCCTACGATCGGTCCGGCTATATACCAGGGCCATGGTTGTGTGAGAAATTCAAACATATCGGAAAATGGAGTTATTTGTGTGAAGTTGGTTTGTTGACTCGTTTTGTTGTTCTGCACCTAATATAAAGCTGATATTACTACTTGTCAATACAAGTTGTTCGTATTGAGATGCAAAATCGAATAGTGTGTAACATTAGTTACTTATAAAGGTATTATGAGCATTTAAAGCGCATATATTTAACGGGGAAGGTATTCTTGTATTATGTACATACATGTATTGACCATTGTAAATTATACTGCTATATTGAGCTGGGAAAACAACAGTTAAACAACTTGTATTATGGAACTCAGAAATAATATACCAAGGCATGAGCAGATAAGTACCTGGCTGCGTTCGAGTATAGCAGACGGGCGGTTTGGCAAGGACGAAAAGCTGCCTTCTGAACTGGAGCTGTCTAAACAGTTCGAGGTAAGCCGCGTTACGGTACGCCGAGCGCTGCAGACACTCGAGAACGATAAAATGATTTACCGCTGTCAGGGACTGGGATCTTTTGTGAAAGGTGGAAAATCCAAGCCAAAGATGATTCATCTTACCGACTTTATGGAAGACATGCGTCAGTCGGGCAAGGAGTCCCGCTCTGAAGTCATCGAAGTGAAGCAGGAGCCTGCCGACGATATGGTTGCCTCCCGTCTTAACGTGAAGCCCGGGCAGCAGGTGCTTCGTCTGGATCGCCTTAGGTTAGGTGATGATCAGCCGGTAGCCTTCGATACAACCTGGTTTCCGATTTTCTATGGCCAGCTCATTATTGATCATGAATTAACTGATAACACCATTTTCCGAATCCTGGAGGAAGAGTACGAGATTCCGATTATTCGCGGTACCTACGAAATACAGGCGTGCGTTGCCAATGAAGAGATATCGGAACACCTTCAGGTCGACAAAGGAGCACCACTTCTGATGTTTGACCGGCTTTCGCTCACTATAAACGATAAGCCCGTTTATTTTCAGCGCAGGTATTACCGGGCAGATAAAATCAGCTGGCAGGTAAGCCTGGAGCGAAATCCCGGCGCTGCTGAAAGCGAAATGCCGCTCAAGGAATTCGTGCCGGTATTCAGGTAAATGCCCGCAACAGCCCAAACCGATTTAAAAATAGCCAATGATAGCCCTGGAACTCTCTCGACTCCGGAGGAGTCAAACAATAATAGCCCTGCCTGCCAAACCTGATGGCTTGCCGCAGCAGGCAGGCCCGAGCCCGCATAGTGACAAAGCCACAGAATATTCCGAG
>Ga0207421_10008093_pt1 | contig 11004 bp, 12 predicted proteins | sample SodLakKL_010_SED_4_FD_187542 | JGI IMG/M metagenome (GOLD analysis project Ga0207421, IMG submission 187542) | Alkaline sediment microbial communities from Lake Tanatar, Kulunda Steppe, Russia - 8KL_010_SED (SPAdes) (version 2) | ecosystem: Environmental > Aquatic > Non-marine Saline and...
AAAAATTCAAATAATATTAATGTAAGCAGATTAGGCTATTTTAAATTACTAGATAGTCTAGTTTGCTTTTTTCTTTTAAGTAATAAATAATCAGATTTCAGCATCTAAGCATTAAATTTATAATTTTTGATATGAATGAGTGTGAATAAGGGGGCTTTTTAACTGATTAAAAATATAAGTTTAAAACTTCTGGGAATAAATTTAATATTATTCCTATTGAAAACAGATTATAATTAATTAGAGATTTAATATTATATTAAATAAATGCAGGTGATTTTTAAAAAAACTTGAATTATATTATTAATAAACAAATAACCTAGGAGGAGATTTGATGAATTTTAAAATTGAAAACATGCCTGATATTGATACTTTTTGGAAGGGGTTAGGTGGTCATTTTGATTCGTTTGATCAATTAATAAATGAATTTCTTGATAATAGTATTTCTAATTTTAATTATAATAATACTTTATCCTTTTTTTTATTTGTATTCTAGTTACTGAACTACTATTCCTATGATTATATACATCTATCAAATCAATTTGAGTGTATCATATAGATTGTAGTTCAAGTGATTATAATATCGATTATTCTCCACCATATGTCATTACTACAAAAATGATAAAAATTGAGTTAGGAAACTAATGATCAGTTACAATATGGTTACATCTTTACAGGGGGTTTGATGTAGATGGTATCATGGGATACCTTACGATTATTCGTCACAGAAACAAAGTATATCTTGTTTTTTTTTGTTATACTTGATATGTTGACTACATATATTGGTATAAGTTTAGGAGTTGGCTATGAAGCAAATCCTTTTATAGCATATTTCTTAGATCAACTAGGATTTGTCTCTTTAATCATAGTAAAATTACTTTTTTGTATACTTTTGTATAAGGTCTACATTCATTTCACCCAACATGGCCAAAATTTCTTCTGGAAGTTGACCAAATATGTATTAGGGACGATGGGACTAATAATTGTTATTAATAATTCATTTGTAATACTTGGATATCCTGATATCTATAATTTGTTGTCATATAATTTTTTATTGAACTAGTTAACTAGTTCTAATTGTCTATTTTGATCTTCCATGCATCTTTTTTATTCAAGATAAATGAAAATGAATGCTTGCCTATTAAGTAAGAATTAAGTAGCTTTTTATTAAATTACTTATAATAATTATTGTATGAGGATTAAATTAACTTTACAACAAATAAAAATTAACACCAAAAGAGTTTAAAAGAGCATTTACATGGAACACCAAACCGATTCTCATGGAAATCATAATGAAATTGAGAAAAAACATACATCCTCCCATGATCATCATGAAATGATGTTAGATGATTTCAAAAAAAGGTTCATTGTTTCTATAATTCTTACTATACCTATTTTATTATTATCGCCAATGATTCAATCATTTTTGGGTATTGATATTCGCTTTACTGGTGATTTATACATTCTTTTCCTTCTTTCAGCAGCTATATACTTTTATGGTGGTTATCCCTTCCTATCAGGTATTTTGAGAGAGTTGAAAGCAAAAGAACCTGGAATGATGACGCTTATTGCAGTAGCAATAACTGTTGCTTTTGTTTACAGCAGTGCAGTTGTTTTTGGTTTAGAGGGCAAGTTGCTCTTTTGGGAATTAGCAACACTTATAGATATTATGCTCCTTGGTCACTGGATTGAAATGAGATCAGTTATGAGTGCTTCTAGGTCAATGGAAGAGATAGCTAAGCTTATTCCATCAATTGCACATAAGATAGGGGAAGATGGTCATATTGACGAGGTACCAGTATCCTCCCTTCAGATTGGGGACAAAGTCTTAGTGAAACCAGGTGAAAAAGTACCTGCAGATGGTATTGTATTTGAGGGCACATCTTACGTAGATGAATCGATGATTACTGGCGAATCAGAACCTGTTACAAGAACTGAGGGTAACGAAGTAATTGGCGGATCGATTAATGGTGATGGATCTCTTCAAGTCGAGGTTAAAAAGACGGGTAAAGACACATTCATATCACAACTTGTTGAACTTGTAAAAGAAGCTCAAGAAAGTAAATCGAAGACTCAGAACTTAGCTAATAGGGCTGCTAAGTGGTTAACTTTAATTGCTCTTACTGCCGGGTCGATCACACTCTTAGTCTGGCTATTTTATATGGGCCAGGATTTTGCTTTTTCTATTGAAAGAGCAGTTACTGTAATGGTCATTACATGTCCCCATGCACTAGGTCTAGCTATTCCATTAGTTGTAGCTATATCAGCATCTATAGGCGCTACGAAAGGTTTACTTGTAAGAAATAGAATTGCTTTTGAGGGTATACGTGATGTTGATTCAGTTATTTTCGATAAAACAGGAACACTTACTGAAGGTAAGTTTGGTGTTACTGACATAATCACTTTCTCGCAGATGGATCAAAATGAGGTTTTAAAATATGCAGCATCAGTCGAAAAGAATTCAGAACACCCACTTGCAAAGGGCATAGTATCTTCTGTAGAACAGACGTATGATGTGAAAGATTTTAAAGCTCTGGCTGGAAAAGGTGCCATTGCAAATGTAAACAATAAAAATGTAAAGATTGTAAGCCCCGGCTATTTACGTGAAAATGGAATTGAATATCCTTCCGAGAAGATAAACAGCCTTTCAGAACAAGGTAAAACAGTTGTTTTTGTCATTATAAATGGACAATTGGAGGGAGCAATAGCACTCGCTGATATAATTCGCCATGAATCAAAAGATGCTATAAGATCGCTTAAAAGTAAAGGTATTGAATGTCTTATGATTACTGGGGATAACGAACGTGTTGCACGATGGGTTGCTAATGAGCTCGAATTAAATGAACATTTTGCTGAAGTTTTACCTGAAGAAAAAGCAAAAATAGTTAAAGAAATTCAGAGTAGGGGTAGGAAAGTGGCAATGACAGGCGATGGAATCAATGATGCTCCTGCCCTTGCACAAGCTGATGTTGGTATTGCAGTTGGTGCAGGTACAGATGTAGCAATTGAAACTGCTGACATCATACTTGTACGCAGTAACCCCGCAGATGTCTTATCGTGTATCAAACTCTCTGGCGCAACTTACAGAAAAATGCTACAAAACTTGTTCTGGGCAACGGGTTATAACGTATTTGCCATTCCGCTTGCAGCAGGTGTGCTTTATGGTCAGGGGATACTTCTATCACCAGCAATAGGTGCTGTCTTGATGTCACTTAGTACAGTAATAGTAGCAATTAATGCAAAATTTCTTAATATTTGAAATTTTTGTATAAATATCCTTAGATAATTAATTAACAACATTTACCTAGCTACCTGAAATTTTTAAAGGCGAAGTTAAGAAGATGTTGTAAAAAATCTTCAATCCTTATTATTTCTACTTTAAAGAATACTTAAATAAACTGTTGGAACGAGCTAATATTGAGGAATAATCAAATTTTATTAAACTATTAAACCCCTTCTTTTAATAGCTTTAACTAATATTAACAAGAGAATAAAATAGATTTAAAGCTACAAACAGCTGCAAGTAAATTATAGCTGCTGCTACGAACCAATTGAAATGAAGACTACAAAAAAACAAGTTAACTTTTTTTAAAAAGATGTGTATTATGTAGATTAGCACTAACTTAGTGTAATTTAATTATTTACTTAGCGTCCAACTACTTCTTGATAAGCATCTATAGCAAATGCTATAGCCAGAATGATAGAAAATGCCCAGTAAGATATACTATAGGTTAAATACTGGTCAAATATATTTTCAGGTAAAGTGAATGCCCAAACTGCAAAAGATAGCATACTTATAATTATTAGTATAGCAAAAAACTTTCTTGTACCAATATATAAGTAACCTATACCGGGCAGTAAAAAATTCAATATAGCGGCCAACAATGGGTTTTTATTACTTTTCCTTGTCAGCTCATGATTACAAGTAGGACACTTTTCTGCCTCTTTAAACCTGAGCTGTGAACCGCACGATGGACAAAAACTTGGCATAATTAATCACGTAATAATTTCTATTCTTTATGTTAGTAATTTCAGAATAAATAGGTTTTCCCTTTATTATAAGTTATACAAATATTAGGCTCAAATCTGTTATTTAAGATAGAGTTATATTACAACAAAGAATTTGTTTAATAGATTTTGTATTTATACATTTAAGGTTTAATGAGGTATTGTATGAAAATTTTAGGTATTGTTGGTAGTAAAAGGAAAAATGGTAATACTTCTATATTGGTCCAAGAATCATTAAAGCCTTTTGATGAAAGAGGAATTAAAGTCGAACTTATCTTTTTAGGCGATTATGACATTAATGGCTGTAATGGCTGTGAAGGTTGCCAAGACACTTTTGAATGTGTTATTGATGATGATATGCATCAAATATATCCTAAACTATTTGAATCAGATGCTATTATCCTAGGTTCACCGACATATTTCTATAATGTTTCTGGAGATATAAAAAAGTTCATAGACCGTTGTTATTGTCTTGATTTCTTTCATAAAGAAGATAGATCAGTTTGGATGGGTCTCAATGAGATTATTGGGATGAAGTATGCTACTGTTATTGCTGTATGTGAACAAGACAACTTAGAGGATATGGGATATACGGCTGATGTAATGAAAAAGAGTCTTGAAGCATTAAGTTATAGAGTGGTTTCAACTGTAAAAATATTAAACCAATTTACTGCGGGAGAAGTTCTGAAAGATAGCAAGGCATTAAATGAATCACAAAAAGCTGGTGAAAAACTGTTTAAAACACTGGAGTTAAGAAATCTATTATTTGATAAATTTTCTAATAGAATATCACAAAACCAAATAAAAGAATAATAAGGGTTAATTAAAGTACCCTTATTCTTCAAACCATGAAGCAACCTTTTCAGGATTATCTTCTATCCATTTAGCTGCAGCATCTTCTGGATCCATTCCTTCTTCCATATCCATCATTACGGATTCAACATCTTCCTGTTCCCACTCAAACCTTGAAATGATTTCATAGAGTTCAGGCTTATCTTCTTGGAGGCCTTCTCTAGCAAGGGTTCCTACATATTCTGCGGCACCAAAAGATCCTTCTGGATCATCAAGGTATTTTAAATCCCATCTCTGGAATTTCCAATGTGGACTCCATCCTGTAACAACTACCCATTCTTCATTCTGTATCGCTGTTCTGAGTTCAGCTGTCATTGCAGCACCACTACTTGCAACAAGTTCGTAATCTAGTTCGTATGTATCAATGGCATCTTCAGTTGCAGACATTAGCCCTGCACCAGGTTCAATTCCTACAATCCTACCATCAAACTCATCCTTATGATCATTTAACTCTTCAACTGAGTCAATAGTAACATATTCAGGAACTACGAGTCCTATCTTACATCCTTCAAGGTTAACCGAAACTTCTTCAAAATCGTCACCATATTGATCAATATAATGACCATGTGTGTGTGGTAACCATGCAGATACTGTAAAATCAAATTGACCATCAGCAAGTCCACGATATAGGGCACCAGGTTCAATTGATATGATCTCTACTTCATATCCTGCATCTTCAAGTGCAAGCTTTAGAACGTTAGTACTTGCAATCTCACCAGTCCATGGGAGGTATCCGATGGTTGTTTGGTAAGGATCCACTTCTGTATCTTCTAAACAGCCAATACCTATAATACTCAAAACAAGTAGAGCGCTAATCAGTAATATCTTTATTTTTCTAATCATAGTATCACAAATATATCTTTTTATAAAAGCTTAGATATATTAGTCAGTAACTTACTTTAACCACATATAAAATTTTTCCCTTCATAAGAAATCATTAAACTTTCTGAATAAGTAGCAAGCAGATACAAGTTTTACTTTCCTACTTAAACTACATACAATAGCGAGCCTTAATTTTGTCTAAAGTAAATTTTTACATTGTGTGTCTATCGTTAGAGGGATTTTTCAGTTAATACATTTAAAGCACACTAACAAAACGCTAACATTTTTCTTAATGGTGTTACAGGGAATTGCTATATATTTTACTGTTTACTTCTATAAGAGTTATTTAACCACGACAAAAGCAATAGGTTGTGATAAGGCTATAAAAATAAATATCGATATGAACAAAATCTTACATGAGTTTGAATGGATTATTCTTGCACATTTTCATATGAACTATTTTATCACGATGCTTATGAGATACTTATCACTTTAAAAAAGAACAGTAAAAATTGAAGTTATAGATAAGTATATTAATTAAAAGTTATTTTTTGTATACAAATCTTTGTACTTGTTATTTGGATTAATCAAGCATATTATATACAAAAGTAGCGATATCTTTAAGATAAATTTGTATAATAATAAAATGCTTGAGTTAGATTAGATCAAGTATATTGGTTATAAAAAAAAATTTATAGGAGAAATTAAAAATATGGTAGCAATAGTTGATGCAGAAGAATGTACTGGTTGTGAATTGTGCGTGGATGTTTGTCCAGTAGAAGCAATTTCAATGAATGATGACGAGCTTGCAGTCATTGATGCAGATACCTGCAATGATTGTGGCGATTGTGTAGATGAATGCCCAGTAGAAGCAATTTCAATGGAATAAATTTTCTTATTCCTTCTTTTTATTTTGTTGCTTACAAGGGAAATTTTGTAGCAAAATAAATAGTTTAGTAGATAGCTATATAATGCAGTTTATCTAGAATATTATTAGCTTTTTAAGGTTATATTAATACTTTTAATTGATATATTACACGAATGTATTTACTTATCTTCTAGAATTAGAATTTTATCTTTCACATTAGCGTAACATTGCTCAATTATTGCGCTAGTCCCACTAATTTCTTTTACTTTAAAATCGAACTTTGCTGCAAACTGGTTAATCTTTAGATCAAATTCAGTTTCATAGTTGATACCTGTATCAATTTTAATCAAAGTTTTTACTCCCATCATTTTGAAAAACTTTTTCTTTTTCATATCACTTTTAATATTTTTTTCAATATCTCCAAACAATATATCCCAGTTTGATGACCACATTGGTGTAAAGAATAAGGCATCTGGATATTGTTTTAAAAGTGAATGATATTTTTCATCTCCACCAACCACAGCTGAGATGCAATCTGTAACTTGTTTTGTGTAACTCATTTTACGTTCGCCTAAAATGTGAACATTAACATCAAGGCCATAAAATGTATTTTCTAGGTCATTAAATGCTTTTCCGCAAGAACCATAGAACAAAAGGATGCTATCAACATAAGCTTCTTGTTCTTTAATTGTTTTGTATGTAGTGTCCTTTAGTTTCTTTGGAGAAGAATGAAGATGCTTTGGTTGGATTAAAACAACTACATTAAATTGATTTGTACCATAAGAATTCTGTTCATGTCTTGACCAAAAAGTTTCTTTTGGAAGTATTTCAGGCACAATGCCAACATTCTTTATTTTTTCAACAAAATCTGTAATTTCTCCATTATCTATGATCACAATTTTTCCTACATCCCTATCATTGGCTAGTACATGGACAATTTCATCTTCCATTATTTTACATCCTAATAAAAACAAAAAGTGGTCATTACTTGTTTTCCTCATAGCATTACCTCATGTTGACATATAATTGTGCATAATTTGATTGTTCCAGGCTTAGAATGGAATTGTAATCAATACATTATTTGGTGCAACTTTTAGTTATTCTTTAATAATCAGTTTTTTTTAGTAGACTTTTATAGAACTGTACTCATTTTCGAGTTTCAGCATATGTTTTTAAAACGCTTAAAATAATCTATTTAGATAATAATGATTACCTTTGTAACTAAGATAAGATTAAAAGAAATATAAAAGTGAATATCAAATAAAAAAAACTATTGTATAATAATAAACCTTAAATAATAATAATTATTAATTAGATATGTTGTTAAAACTGTTGGAATTGAATAGTAATCAACCATCATGGATGGATTAAATACGAGCGCAAAAACAATCAAATATACAAATCAAAGGATGGAAATACTTAAGTTCTTAAGAGAGTTTAATGGACATCCTACAGTAGATGATGTATATGAAGGTGTAAAATGTAAACTTAGTAGAATTAGCAAAGCTACTGTTTACAACAATCTTAGGTTCCTTGCTGAAAAAGGGCTGATTAAAGAGGTGAACACTAAAGGCGTATCTCGTTTTGAATCTAATCTAGTTACACATCACCATATTATTTGTTTAGAATGTGGAGATATAAAGGATTATGAATCTGAAGAGCTTACAGAGTATTCTTTAAATGTAGCCGCAAAAATTGATGGATTTAAGATAGAGTCAACTGATACCAATTTCTATGGTTATTGCAACAAGTGTAGGAGGAAACAAAATGGATGAGCAAGAAGAAAGAGTAACAATGCCTTTAATAGGTGAAAATGCACCAGCCTTTAAAGCAAAAACAACGATGGGGGAAATTAGCTTCCCAGAAGACTATAAAGATAAATGGGTAGTTTTATTTAGTCATCCAGCAGATTTCACGCCGGTGTGTACAACAGAATTTATGACGTTTGCAAGTATGCAGGATGAGTTTAGAGACCTTAATTGTGAATTAATTGGATTATCAATAGATAGCCTATATGCTCATATTGCATGGCTTCGAACTATAAAAGAAAAAATAGAGTATAAAGGCATGAAAGATGTTGAGATCATGTTTCCTGTGATAGAGGATCTTAAAATGTCTGTAGCTAAGAAATTTGGAATGGTGCAGCCGGGAGCTTCTGACACACAGGCGGTACGTGCAGTTTTTGTTATAGATCCACAAGCAAAGGTTCGTGCAGTACTCTACTATCCATTATCAAATGGAAGAAATATGGATGAAGTAAAAAGGTTACTTATAGCGATGCAAAAATCGGATTCTGAAGGTGTGGCTACTCCTGCCAATTGGCAACCAGGAGAAGATGTAATTGTACCACCACCTGGATCATGCGGTGTGGCTAAAGAGCGAGTTGAAAAACAGGAGCCAGACACATATTGTCTTGATTGGTTCATGTGCTTTAAAAAGCAATCTTAAGAAAAGATATGTTGGCTTGACCAAAAAGAGAGTTGTTTTATATTTTTATACTAATCAATGTCTTCTTTTTGGCTAATATTTTTTAAACTTATAGAAAGAAGTATCATTGATTTTTTTGGGTTGGAGGGTGGAGGTAAATTTGGGAGCTATTAAATAGTAATAGAACATAAAAAAACAATATTATGGAGGTATTAAAATATGAAATCAATTAAAGGAACTAAGACCGAAATTAACTTATTAACAGCATTTGCTGGCGAATCACAGGCAAGAAATAGATATGATTATTTTGCTTCAGTTGCGAAGAAAGAAGGGTATGAACAAATATCAGCTATCTTTCAAGATACAGCAAAAAATGAAAAGGAACATGCAAAACGCCTTTTCAAGTTTCTAGAAGGTGGAGAGGCAACAATCCAAGAAGCCTACCCTGCAGGAGTCATATCTGACACTAAAAGTAATCTTTTAGCAGCAGCTGAGGGTGAAAATTATGAACATTCGGATATGTATCCAGAGTTTGCTAAAATAGCAGATGAAGAAGGCTTTTCAGAGATTGCTGAAGTTTTTAGGAATATAGCCAAGGCCGAAATTGGGCATGAAGATAGGTTCCGTGCTCTTGCTAAAAATATTGAAGATGGAATTGTTTTCAAGAAAAATACCAAGGCCACATGGAGATGCAGAAACTGTGGATATATTCATGAAGGATCAGAGGCACCTGAAGAATGTCCCGCATGTGCTCATCCACAGGCTCATTTTGAAATTAAAGCAGAGAACTACTGAACTTTAAATTTATATCCTTAGATATTTAATGTAGAGATTGAAAAATCTCTACAAATTTTTATTATTTTGCTTAGTGTAACTGATTTGCATTAAACAAATATTTTCTCATGACCTACAAAATCACTAATAAATTATAAACGAAAATAAAGGTCAACTTGTTATATGCTCTATAGCAAACTTGAAAACTTAGTGAAATTAAAAGCTAAATTATTAGAATAAACAAGTTTTAAAAATTGAAAAAAAAACATAAAAAAAAATAAATAAAGAATGAACTATTTGTAAGTTCATTCGACAAAATTTAATTTTTTATATTCACAGTCCATAGTTCGATTCTGGTCTGAATACTTTAACTTCGTTCTTGTACTTTGTCATGGAATCGCTCATGAACTGGTCGATATCGTCAGGCAATGCTTCAAGGTCAGCTTTAGCTTTACCTAATGCATTTGTTTCAAACCTAGTGAGTTCTAGGTGACCTTTCTTACCTTCGTCCAATATCTCACAGCATTTGAGTGCAGCATTCTTTGCACGTAAGTATAGGTTATCTCCATCTTTTGCAATGGCCTCTCCTACTCTGTATGCGTTATCGTAGGCAAGTAAGTAACCTTGCGGGTCTCTGTACCTGTCAGATGCTACGAACATATCCCTTAACACTTTCTCATTACCTGACTTGAGTGCAACGTTCATCAACGAGCAGTCATAGCCCAGTGTTTCAGCCCAACATTGTACTGAAGTACCACCGAACTCACCATGGTATTCCACAGATTCGTTTGACCAGAGGTCACAGCATTGCATTACCAGGTTACCGAGTACGTCAGAGTGTGCATCGGTTGAAGTCTTACCTTCCTGTGATATTGGGACACCTGCAACTGATTTTACAATAGTGTTCTCATATCCACAATCCTTACCTGGTCCCATAGCACCTGCTTCATATGCAACCAATGACCTTGATGCTGCAATTGCACGTGTAATTGTTGCTAATGTGTGTGCTAGGTTCTTGTCTAAGAGTCCACCAGCAATGAACATTGCTGTGTTAGCCTGTGCACAGTCAGTATCACCTGCGGGCACTACATTGTTCTTCTTAGCAACCTTTGCGATATCCTGCCAGATATATTCCATATCCATTGCACCAAGACATCCGATACCATAGAGTATACCCTGCATATCGTTTCTTAGGATCGCGTGATCAAATACTTCTTTACCACCCATCGATTCAATTGATAACAGGTCAGCACCAT
>Ga0207421_10008094_pt1 | contig 11002 bp, 12 predicted proteins | sample SodLakKL_010_SED_4_FD_187542 | JGI IMG/M metagenome (GOLD analysis project Ga0207421, IMG submission 187542) | Alkaline sediment microbial communities from Lake Tanatar, Kulunda Steppe, Russia - 8KL_010_SED (SPAdes) (version 2) | ecosystem: Environmental > Aquatic > Non-marine Saline and...
CCTGCCTCACCGGAAAGGTTACCGGTCAGCAGAACCTCTTCGGTCTGATTGGGTTCCAGCACCTGATCGAAATCAACAAAAATGTTTTCGGTTGTTCCGCCCGGATTGATCTCACCGTCTCTGGAGTTATAGCCCTGAACATGACGTCCGCCCTGATCTACCAGGTGGCCGTCTTTGTTGAATACAAAGTTTCCGGCACGTGTCATGTAGGTTTCGGCCTGATCCTGAACCAGGAAGTAACCGCTGCCTTCAAGGGCAAGGTCGGTGCCGCGGCCCGTGTTCTGCATGACTCCCTGAGTGAAATCCCGGTCGATGGAGGCAACGCGCACACCCAGTCCCACCTGGTTGTTCATCTGAGGCGATGATTCCCCGCCGGCATCCGCGCGGCCCATGTTCTGATTCATGAGCTCGGCGAAGCTTGCCCGTGAAGACTTGAAACCATTGGTTTCCACATTGGCAATATTGTTACCAATGACGTCCATTTTGGTCTGAAATGATCTCAAACCACTGACACCTGAATTCAATGCTCTGATTAATGCCATAATGTATCTCCGTTTTTGATTTTGCAGCCATTTAAGCTGCCGGGCCTGCACTGTGCGGCCCGTTGTTGTTGTTTGTTAAAATTTAAAATGAGTGTTACAGCAATATGCCCACTTCCTCGACATCGCCGATGGGAACGTCAATCCCGTTTACATTAAGCTTCACACCTTCGCTGGTATACCGGACTTTGGTCGCCAGACCTTCTATGTAGGTGATGGCCTGAATATCGGTGTCTTCATCGGTTTTAGGTTCGATTTTTACGAAGTATTCGCCATCCTGAACCCGGTTTCCGTTGTTGTTCTCGCCGTCCCAGACCCAGTTGTTTTCACCGGCGGACACGTTCTGCAGTGTTTCCCTGCGCACTTCCCTGCCCTCGTGATTCATTATCACAATATCAACTTCTGATGCGGAATGGCTCAGCTTGTATTGGATATCCGTAGTGTCGCCATGTGTATAGGGCACACTTTCGGTAATGGCTTTGACGTTTTTGCCGGTCAGTGAGGCCGCCATGGAGTTGGTCAGTCCGGTGCTCATCATATCCTGACTCTCCTGGAGCTTCTTGAGTCCGTCATTGACATTGATCAGCTGTTCTACGGAGTTGAACTGGGCCAGCTGTGCCGCGAATTCAGCTCCCTCCAGCGGGTTCACCGGATCCTGGTGCCGCATCTGTGCTACCAGCAGCTGCAAGAACTGCTGCTGCCCCATTTCGTTTCTTTTTGCCGTTTCCCCCTGTTTGAAAGCCGAGGAGGTCTGAGAGTTTATGTTATGCAGTTCCATAGCATTTACTGTTTATATCGTCCATTCCATTTGATTGTATCCAAAATCCCGCACGGCCTGAGGTGCAACCTTGTTTACGGCCACCGGTTCTGCTTTGTCTTCTTCATCAAACCTGAGCTGCCCGGACTGGGCAGATTGATCCGGATCACCGAAAAACCGTGCAAAGCCATCTGCGCCGCCGCCATCGAGGTGCAGCTCTATGCTGATGTCACACTCTTTTTCAAGATGCTCCCTGATCTCCTGGAAATGCTGCTGCAGCATGCGGCTGAGTTCCGAATTGGAAGACCCCATTCTCAGCTGCAGCACACCATCCACTTCCCTTGCCGAAACCCGCAGACTTTTTCCATCATCAAGCTGAAAACGGTGGTTCTGCCAGCTGCCTTCCCTGCTTTTCGCCGACTCGCGGGAGTGCTGCACCATTCTGGTGATACCAGGCATGACTTCCCTGCGAAGATCCGCATTTGCCAGATGAGACTGTCCGAGACGTGACAGCGAAGCGCTCACTTCCCTGCGCTCTTCTTCCTGATCTTTTTCAAGCTCAAACTCTTTCAGGAACTCTTTCCAGTCCTGGTCAGAACTGTTCTGTGAATCGGTTATTCCATAGGCTCCGGCACTTTCCGGCTTGATACTGTGAACGGGTTCTGTCAGAGCGATGGTACCGGTTGCACCAGAACCCGGGGCAGATGTACCCCCTTCAACCTGAAACGGCAGGCGTGCCGCGCCGGACTGTCCGTTCCGCTGACTCAGTGCATTGATGTGATCAGCATGGCGGTTTTTGTGGTGCAGACTCCGGCTGCCCTCGTTGCCGTTAAACAGGGCCCGGAATTTCTGCTCCCATGAAGATGCCTTGTCCTTTCCGGATGAAGCTGTTTCCGTGGTTTCTTTTGCTTTTCCTGTAAGCAACTCATCGTTGCGGACATTCCCCCCGGACTGATCTGACAGTTTTGCCGCCTTCTTTTTCGCGTCATCAACCTGCAACCCCTGATCACCGGACCCTTCGCCTTTTTGTGCTGCCTGCAGCTTCATGGCCAATGCCCTGGTGAGCGAATTGAAGCTCCATCCGTCACGGCTGGTGTTATCTGCTGCCTGATTACCGGAATTTCCGTTTCGGGTTATCCCCTCTGCAGACTGACCTTCTTTTCCGTCAGTACCCGCTTTCATTGATCCGCCGGCCGGCATCTCCTGATTGCCCGTAAGGTTCATACCGCCGGAAATGCCGGTGCGGGGTTGTCCGTCCTGACTTTTTTGAGAATCCGCACTGCTGTTCATTGTCTGCACCGGATTCCCGGCATGACCCGCCGTATTTGCTGAGCCATGTGATCCGGAGCCGTTTTGTATCCGTTCGGAATCACCGGTGCTCCCGCCATTTGTGCGGCTGCCGTCGATTTGTCCGGTTGCCTGCTTGTCCGCATCAGCGTTTTTGCCTGAGCCGGCTGCTGCAGTGAGCGCATTTGCAGTGCCTGCGTTTCCGGCAGCGTTGCCGGCGGTATTGTTATCAGCTTTTTTCTTTTCAGAATCAGCTGGTGTATCCAGACTTGCTGCGACATTGGATGCTTTTGCATCATGACCTGAAGCGGCCTTCAGCGCTGCTGCATCCTGTGCATTGGGTAACTCCCCCTTCCCGGCCTCACCACGAAACATCCCTGAAGCCAGTGAAGCATTGACACCCAGCCCGGCCCGGGCACCGTCTGTTGACTGCAGGCCTTTTTCCGGCCCATCAAGCTCATCTTTACTGCTTAGTTGTCCTTCGATACCTGCTTTGAGATTCCGGATACCGGAGTCATCCGTCCCGTGTATTGCTTTACCGGATTGCGCTGCCGCACCTGAACCGGATCCGGTAACTCCGGAGGCTGCAAGCATATCTGCAAGGTTTCCTGTCTTTCCTGACTCTCCGGTCAAACCGTTTTTACCGGAAGACGCTGACTGTTGACTGTCCTTTTTTTCATCCGTCAGATTGCTTCCCGGGTAATCGCGGCCGCCCGCCTTGCCGGTCTTACGGTCATCACTCTTTTCTTTTTTGTTGTAATCATCCCATACCGAAGACCAGGATGCATCACGATTGTCCGGTGCCCCTTTCACGGTGCTGCTTCCCGGCGGCATCCCTGTACCTGAACGGGGAGACGATGAAACCGGGTTTTTCGAATGCACTAATGGAAATTGACTCATGACATCACCTCATTCATTAGTTTTGCAGCCCGGTCCGGGGCAAGTGAGCGAAGCAGTTTCTCCCTTTGAATGCTTCCGGCACTCCGGTAAAGCCGTACAAGCTGCGAATCTTCCATATTCTGTACGATCGGTGCCAGCTCTTCCTCGTCCAGGTTCAGAAGACTTTTAACCCGTTCTGCAAAATCTTCGTCATCCATGGTTATGGTAGTGCCGTTGGCTGCCGGAATGCCGGCCTCATCGGCTGGCTGCGGCTCCGCCGACTCCAGATCCGCCAATTCTGCCTTCAGCTTTTCATTTTCATTATCCAGTGAATCGATGCGGCTCATCAGTTCGGCATTCTCGGAGTGCAGGCTTTCCAGTTCGGACTGCAGGCTCTCACACTCCTCCGGACTCATCACATCGCCTTCCCAGACCGAACCGGCCATAAGAGGGTCCTCATCCAGCTTCTCAACGTCCCCTGCACGATCAGGATGAATGTGCGGATACAAAAAAAACATCAGGACTGATGTCCCGACAAAGGTACCAACAACAATTCCTAATATTTTTAATGCTTTCATCTGTTTTAAAAAAATCGATTTATAATGACAGATGTAATACCATGACAGTTTTAATCATTTGTCTGTGTGTCAGAGCTTATGCTCTGTCATGGGTATTTCATCTGTTTAATTGTTTGGATTTATGACGTCGCTTGAGCCGAAGGTCACGAAGTGAAATGTCGCGACCTTATTTTATCATCGGTTATAATATTGGGTTGCAATTTCATCCATGGCTTTCTGCTCGTTTCTTTCCAGATCCTCTTTCCAGGCGGAGAACTCCCGGTCTTTTGCTTTTTCCATGATATGGGTTTCGCGGTGCGCCGTTACAAGCTTGTTGCGCTCCTTGTGGATGGCATCCTCGGCTTTTTGCATATCGCGTTCCAGCTTTCCCATTACATTATGAGAGTGCTCAAGATGGGCATAGCTGTTTCTAAGCTTTTGGACATCATAGACTTTGTGCTTGTCTTTTTGTCCCAGAAACTGCTCGAGGTCTGCCTGCACTGCCTCCTTCTGCTCGCTGATCCGCTGCTTGCGCTTCATCTCCTCGGCAAGTTTCTGCCTCTGCACTTTTTCTCTGTGCTCCCGGACTTTCAGTACCGGTTCCAATGAAAATTTAAAGGACATGTGCCTGGTTTTATTTTGTGTTGTCTGGTTTTACTCAGATGCAAATCATGAAAAATTGTGTTGCCGGTCTGTTTTCAGCTTGTGAGCTTCTTCAGCGAACCCCATAAATCCTTGTTGAAGTCCGCCTCATCCATGTTCTGTTTCAAAAATGATTCCAAACCCGGATTTTTTTTGATCGCTTCGTCAATTTTCGGATTTGACCCCTTTACATATGCACCAATGTTTATGAGATCTTCGGCCTCCCTGTAGGTGGCCAGAATCTCTCTCGCCTTCATTGCCACACTCCGGTCTTCCGGCGAAATAATTTGCGGCATCACCCGGGACACGCTCTCCAGCACGTCTATCGCCGGATAATGATTTTTATGCGCAAGTCTCCGTGAAAGAACGATATGGCCGTCGAGAATGGAGCGCACGGCATCGGCTACCGGCTCATTCATATCATCGTTGTCAACCAGCACCGTATAGAGTCCGGTGATGCTGCCTTTATCCGTTTTTCCGGCCCGCTCCAGCACCTTTGGAAGCAAGGCAAACACGCTGGGAGGGTATCCCTTGGTCGTCGGAGGCTCTCCGGATGCCAGCCCGATTTCCCGCTGTGCCATCGCAACCCTGGTGACCGAATCCAGCATGAGGAGGACATTTTTTCCTTTATCGCGAAAATATTCCGCTATGGCGGTTGCGGTTGAAGCACCTTTGACCCGGCTCATCGCAGCATTATCCGAAGTAACCGCAACAACCACCGACCGCTTCAGACCTTCCTCACCAAGGGCATCGGTAATAAATTCGCTCACCTCGCGCCCCCGCTCGCCTATCAGCCCGATGACATTCACATCCGCCGCTGAATGGCGTGCTATCATCCCCATCAGGACACTTTTCCCGACGCCAGAGCCCGCAAAAATCCCCATACGCTGCCCCATTCCCAGCGTGTTGATCGCATCAATCGCCCGCACACCGGTAAACATGGGTTCATCAATCCGTGTCCGCTCCAGCGGTCCGGGCGGATCGTTATACACCGGCTGGTGTTCGCCGTTGAGAATGGCGCCCTTGTGATCGATCGGCAGCCCGTCAGCATCCACAACACGTCCCAGCATATCGTCACCGATGGCCAGGGTCATCGGCCGGCTGCTCAGTTCCACCAGACAGCCCGACTTCAATCCTTCAATGCGGTCATAGGGCATGAGCAGCGTTTCTTTCTCGCGTATACCCACCACTTCCGACAGAATGGTCTTTCCCGTCTGGGTGTGGATCGCATAAATCTCTCCGACACATGCCTGCAATCCGGTGCATTCGACGATGGTCCCGATAACCGTTGACACCTTGCCGTATCGCTTCGGCCCGGATGGTATGAGCGGGATCTTATCACGGATCTGCCCGAAATGTCCGGAAAGTGACTGCTGGGATATGGTGCTGGTGCTCATTGTATTACTCTGTCAGGATTTTGGCAGGATCAGGGAATCCTTGAAATCGTAAAGCATTTGCCTGAAGTCGCGGACAATCTTCTCCCGGTTTGTGTCCAGCTGATATTCCCCCGGCTTGCAGTTTTTACCGACACGCAGAATGACACCTGTGTTTTCACCGTATTCTGTGATCAGCGACTCCGCCAGTTCGTAGTCATCAGCGGAAACCCACAGTACCGGCCTGGATTTCTTGTCGACTTCCTGAATCAGCTCCGAAAGCTCCGCCTCCAGCTTGTTGCGCATGGTACCGTTGGTTACCGGCATCTCCAGTATGGCTTCGGTGATATCAAACACCAGCTGCAGAATCCCGGGTTTGAGCAAATCCACATTGGATTTCCACGCTTCAAATGCGGATTGAAACTGGCTGCCCAGGCTGCCGAGGCGCTGATCAAGTTCCTCGCGGGCCTGGCTCATCCCGTCGGACCGGCCCTGCTTGTAGCCCTGTTCAAAAGCTACCTTACGCGCTTTTTCAAGCTGCTTGTTCCATTCATTGAGTTTCGCCTCAAGAATCTGATCCACGTCCGGAACCTCCGGCTCTTCGAGGGGTTTTCTGTCCTCGAAGACCATCTTGTAATCCAGCTTGAATCGATCTTCCTCCTTCCAGGAAAATTTGCTCTTGTCTATAATTCTTCGGGACATAAGGGCATCACTCCACAATTTCGTTTTCATCCATCTTGCGGGTGGTTATCTGCCCGTCTTCTTCAAGCTGCTTGATTTTCTTGATAATCCGCTGCTGTGCATCCTCGACATCCTTCACATGCACCGGTCCCAGCGCCTCCATGTCTTCCTTGAGCATGTCCACAGCGCGTGTTGACATGTTCTTGAGGAACTTGTTGCTGAGCTCGTCACTGACGCCCTTGAGTCCGAGAACCAGATCCGATTTGTCCATTTCGTTAATGATGACCTGAACGGTACGGTCGTCAAAGTGAGCGATATCCTCAAACAGGAACATCTGCTTCTTGATCTCTTCGGCCAGGACAGGATCTCTTTCCTCGATATCCTTGATCACGTTGCGCTCAACCGAGATATTGGCTTCGTTGAGGATGTTTGCAACTACGGACGTACCGCCTTTGACACGGTCGCCGACGGCATCCACACCGCCCATCTGCTCCTTGATCACCTCTTCAATCTCATCAATGACCTCGGATGAAATCTTGTCCATCGAGGCAAGACGAAAAGAAATTTCCCCCTGCAGTTCATCACTGAGATGGGAAAGGATTTCCGCCGAGCGCTCTTTTTTCAGCTGGGAGAGGATAAGCGCCGCAACCTGCGGGTGTTCATTCTGGATGAAGCTGGCAATCTGTGTGGTCTCATTGGCCTGGAAGACGCCAAATGCGCTGGATCCGGTTTCGGCCTCCAGCCTCCGGAACATGTCATTGGCCTCATCTGTGCCCCTTGCCGTTGAAAGAATGTTCTTGGCGTAGTCCAGTCCGCCTTCAAGTATGTACTGCTTGGCCATCATCATATCGTAAAACTCCCTGTTGACAGCCTCGATCACCTCGGGTTTTACGTTTTTGATTCTGGCGATTTCAAGGGACAGGTCCTCCACCTCCTCGTCGCGCAGTGACTTGAGCAGCTTGGATGCCGTGTCCATCCCGACAGATATCACCAGCACCGCGGCCTTCTGAATGCCGTTCATTTTTTTTACATCGTCCAGAACTACTCCGGAATCCGTTAATGTTTTTGCCATGGTATAAACGATCTGTTATTTCTCTGTTGCCATCATTGCCCGAACCACATTGGCTGCGTCATCCGGCTGCATTTCGATAAAGTCCCGGATTTCCTCGGTTACAAATGATTTGTCATCAAGCTGTTTACGTGCAGTTGACGACAGCTTGCGGTTGTAGAAGTCCTCTTCTTCTTCAGACATAATTCCCTCTTCATCTTGTTCCTGGCCATCACCGGCAACATCCACATCCTGCCCTCCGGAAAACTCGCCGAACAGAACCGGATGCTTCTCTTCACGGAACCGCTGCGACATGTTGTATAGCAATGCGGCCACGGCTGCCAGTGCAGCTGCAATCAACACCCATCGTAACACCTGATTCCAGGGAAACGGCTGCTCCATGACATGCTGATACGGATCCGCCATCGGATCGTAAAATTCACGCTGCGTAATGGTGATGACGTCGCCGCGGTCACCGTTGATACCAAGCGCCGCTTCAACAACACCGCGGAGTTCATCAATCTCCTCATCCGTATAGGGTTCGGCAACAACCATCTGCTCCCCGTTTTCATCCTCCTGGACCGTCTGCTTGTAATTCAGCAGGACCGAAGCGCTCAGCCTGTTGATATCACCCTGTGGTTTTTCAAATAGCTCACGTATGGTGTTGACTTCGTAGTTCCGGGTTTGAATCACATTTTCGTTGTTCCGGGATGACGTCATCACCGTTTCACCGCGAAGCTCCAGAGGCGTGAATTCATCAATGGGCAAAGTCTGAAATCCTTCGTCGCTGTTGGTCTCGGACCTTCTCTCTTCGGATATGATCACCCTGCTGTCCGGATCGATGATGTCGGACTCTCTGGAAAGCTTCTCAAAGTCGTGTTCGGCAGCCACTCTGAGGATGCTGTTGCCCGGACCCAGAACCCGGTCCAGCATGGTCTGCCCCCTTTCGGTCAGGTAGGATTCGGTTTTCTGCCGGAGCTGCATCTGTTTGGAGCCGGATGCCAGCGCCGTGCCCATGTGCATTTCTTCCGTCAGGCGGTTGCCGTTCTGATCCAGCACGGTTATGGCTTCAATATCGAGCCCCTCCACGCTTCCGGCAACAAGCGAACTCATGCCCTGCACCTGCTGTTCACTGAGCGACTGTCCGCTCTTGAGGTTCACCACAATAGATGCCGAGGCATCGACCGTGGTTCTCTGGAATGGTGTCCGCTCTGGCAGGACGAGATGGACCCGGGCATGCTCAATCTGTTCCAGACTGCTGATGGAACGTGAAAGCTCACCCTCAAGCGCCCGTTTTTTATTGACACGCTGCATGAAATCGGTCATTCCCAGGGCATTTTCATCAAACAGCTCATATCCCTTGAAATCAGAATGTGCCATGCTGACCGAAGCCAGTTTCATCCGCAGTTCGTCCACATTCTCCCTGCGCACAAAAATGGAACGCCCGCCGTCCTCAATACGGTAGGAAACATTTCGCTCTTCCAGTTCTTCGACTATTTCATTGGCAGATTCCGACGGCAGCGATCCGAACAGCAGCGCATAATCCGGCCTGAGCGTCATGTAGAACATCATGCCGACAAAAGTGAGAAGGCCCACAACAAGAAGTGCAAAAATGGACTTCTGCGCCGGACTGAGCGGCTCGAAAAAGGATCGGAAAGATTCAGTTAAACGTCCCATTTACGGTTACCCTATATTTGCATTCTGCTGATTTCCTGATAGGTCTCGATGGCTTTGTTCCGCATCTCCACCATCATCTGAAAACTGAGCTGAGCGCGCTGCATGTTGATCATCACCTCATGAACATTTTCAGTCTTTCCGGCGGCAAAATCCTGGATGCTCTGCTCCGATGTTTTCATGGTTTCGTCTACCGAATTGACTGCCCTTGAAAGCATGTCGGAAAAACTGTCCGCCGACTCCGGCGTTTTCAACTGCTGACGCTCCTGACCCGGCTCAGCCTGGAACGGCTGCTGCAAGCCTCTGAGCTCTAATGGCGTACTCATAATGACGTTATCCTGAGTTTAAGATTTATATTATCGTATCCAGATGCTGGCCTCTGCCGGCAACCATCTGCTGCTTTGACTCGCCGCTTCCGTTGTAAAATGTAATTTCCTCAGTTCCGGAAAATTCCCTGTGGATCATCCGTGACTCTTCGTCCGTCAGTTTTGCTGGACCGGCAGTCGCCGCTGCCTGTCTGAGGCTCGTAGTGCGCGAGGTGTCCTGTGCCTGAAAGGAGTTTATAAGAGATGAGACATTCATAATGCTCTGTTCTATATTTCAAGTGATCGTTTGATTATCTGCTTTTCTGCCTCGATGGCACTCAGATTCGCTTCATACAGACGATTGGCACTCACCAGCTGCGTCATTTCACGAATCAGGTCAACATCGGGGTATCTGACCATTCCGTTTTCATCAGCGTCGGGATGGTTCGGGTCAAATTCATGCCGGAAATTGTCAGACTCCACCATTTGGGCGGTCGGACCAAAATCAGAAGAGGAAGAACCCGGATTGCCCTGACTGACGCTTCCACCGGATACCGCATGATGGCCCGGACGTGTCTGGCGCAGTGTGGATATACTGTCAAGCAGCATTCTTTGAAAATCCTGCCTGTCCCCTGTTCCCGTCTGCACGGATTGCGGACGGTAAACATCCGCGGATCCATTGGGGGCGGATGTTCCGGCGTTGGCAATATTGTTCGTTGCCGCACCAATTTTTTCCCGCTGAACCGACAAGCCCCCGGCCGCTGTCTGAAATGATGAAAAAAGTCGATCTGGTAACATGGCTGTATTGGAAGGAGGTTATTGTTATCGGTTAATACCGGTGATTCCGGTTCTGAGCATGTCAAAATGGTGACGCAGCGATCGGGTCATCACATTGACGCGGATCTGCGTGTCGGTCATTTCGAGCAGCTCGTCTTCCAGCACCGGCTTCTCATCTGTTTCTTCAATAGTCGGATTGACGGTATTCATCGCCCGGACGCCCCCTTTGTCCTGGGCACGCTGCAGTTCATCCTCAAAACTGACATTCAGTTTCTTATAGCCCGGAGTATCCATATTGGCAATATTGGATGAGGTCATTTTCTGCCGCAGCGTGAGCGCATCCATTGTTTTGCCCAACAGTATGGAATGCTGATTGTCGATGAGTTTCATGTGTTTATAATTTGTGATTCTGACGTCACATGTAGTACCCATGTTGGCTATAATCATGCTCCTGTGTGACGGTAAGCCGCCATGGGCATTTCA
>Ga0207421_10008096_pt1 | contig 11001 bp, 7 predicted proteins | sample SodLakKL_010_SED_4_FD_187542 | JGI IMG/M metagenome (GOLD analysis project Ga0207421, IMG submission 187542) | Alkaline sediment microbial communities from Lake Tanatar, Kulunda Steppe, Russia - 8KL_010_SED (SPAdes) (version 2) | ecosystem: Environmental > Aquatic > Non-marine Saline and...
GAAAAAAACAATAAAGGGATTGTCATTTTGGTAAATAAATGGGATCTTATTGAAAAAGATACCAACACAACAAAAGAGTTTGAAAATCATATATTGAATAAAATTTCTCCATTTAAAGATGTTCCTGTAATATTCACTTCCGTACAAAATAAGCAAAGAGTTTTAAAGGCAATTGAAACAGCCTTGACAGTTTATGAGAACCGTACACGAAAAATCACTACAGCTACCTTAAACGAACATTTACTTCCGATAATTGAAAACAATCCCCCTCCTATCTATAAAGGTAAGCAAATTAAAATTAAATATATAACACAGTTACACACACATTATCCAAGTTTTGTATTTTTCTGCAATTTGCCACAATATGTAAAGGAGCCTTATAAAAGGTTCGTGGAAAATAAGATAAGAAAATTATGGGATTTTAGAGGTGTGCCTATTACCATATATTTTAGAAAAAAATAGAACAAAAAGTATTATTTAATAATATCTTTGAGTGTTATATTATTTTGTTGATTTATCAATAGTTATACATTATTTAATTGGTACTATTTAAATAATAACATTTCAAAAACAAATCAGCCACGGAGTTATGTCAAAAAACGAAAATGATGCATTAAGGATTGACAAATGGCTTTGGGCAGTAAGGTTGTTTAAAACCCGCAGCCAAGCGACACAAGCATGTAAGGCAGGAAAAGTTAAAATTGAAGGTGATAATGTAAAGCCTTCCAGGGAAGTAAAACCGGGGTTGATCATAACCGTTCAAACAGGTGTAATAAAAAAAACCGTTAAAGTTATTGATTTGTTGCATAAACGTGTTGGGGCAAAGTTGGTACATCATTATATGGAAGACTTAACACCCGAAGAAGAAATTCTCAAAAAGGAAAAAATAAAACAACCTGCTCCCACCAGACCTAAAGGATATGGAAGACCTACCAAAAAAGAACGCAGAGATATAGACAATTGGTTCGGCTGGAAAAAAAGATAACTGCTAAGCTATCTTTATAATTTTCATTCTTCGTTTACCTTTTTGTCCCAGGAAACAAATCTTTCAACAAGTTTCGAGGCAGACACGGGTTTGGTCAGGTAATCATCCATTCCTTGCGATAGATAATACTCGGCATCACCTTCCATAGCTTTAGCGCTAAGACCTATTATTACCGGTAATGCAGAGCTGCCATAACGATTTTTTAGTTCCTTTACAGCTGTAACACCGTCCATAACAGGCATTTGTATATCCATTAAAATGAAATCATATTTACCCGGAGAGAATTTTTCCAAAGCCTCCTGCCCATTTGCTACAACATCACTTTTACATCCCGCTTCCTTAAGCATTAATGAAATGACTAATTGATTAGTCTTTTTATCTTCAACCAAAAGAATATTGTATGGTCTTGGAGCTTTTGTAAAATCACCTACTATCTCAGATTCTACCAGGTTTTGCTCGTCACTAACCCTCTTGGCATTAAAAGTAAACCAAAATTTACTACCTTTTCCTAAATCACTTTCCATGCCGATTTCACCACCCATCAACTCAACTAAACGCTTAGATATTGATAATCCAAGACCAGTCCCTTCATAAATCCTTGTATCGGACACATCAACCTGTGAAAACATATTGAATAATTTTTCCTGGTTTTCTTTTGAAATGCCAATACCGGTATCTGCAACAATCACTTTTATTTTGTAAGTATTATCAAACTCTTCAACTAAATGATATGAGAGATTAATTGAGCCCTTTTCTGTAAACTTAACAGCATTAGAAACTAGGTTTGTAATTATTTGTGATAATCTATGCTCATCAGCATATATATTTTCCGGCAAATTATCATCAAAATTGATCCTTAGTAACAACTTCTTTTGCTGTACCAGAGCATAAAACAACTTATAAACATTAGCTCCGTTTTCCTTAATATTAAAAACCACCGGTTTGAGCTCCATCTTGCCGGCTTCTATTTTAGACAAATCCAGAATGTCATTAACTATATTTAGCAAGCTCTGAGAAGATGAACGAACTATTTCAGCATATTCTTTTTGTTTTTCATCCATGTCAGTTTTTAACAACAAATCAGTCATACCAAGAATTCCGGTAAGCGGGGAACGAATTTCATGGCTCATGTTAGCCACAAACTGTTCTTTGATACGAGTTACTTTGTCAGCAATTTCAACTTTGTTTTTGAGTTCACCATGCTCAACTTCTTTTGTAATATCCCAGCAAGCCCCAATAACTCTTGCCGGCTCAGGCTTACCATTTTTAAACAAAGAGGCAACAATTTTAATGAATTTGGTATTACCATCTTTACCTTTAACTTTGAAACGGTCTTCATAATGTCCGCCAATATCATTAATATTATTCAGGTTTTCAAGTATTCTATCAGCATCATCAGTTAAAACAATATTGCGAAAAACTTTTACCAATTCTTTATTTTTATTTATGTCTTCATCCACACCAAGTAACTTAAACATTTCTCTTTCCCAATGAAGTTCTTTGTTTTTAATATCATAATCCCAAATACCTATACCCGCCGATTCAGTTGCTAGCATTAATCTTTCTGATAACTCTCTGAACTTAAACTCATTTCTCTTTCGTTCAGTTATATCCTGGTATATGCCAAACACCGCTAACTGATCTTCGCCGAAAAAGACAGGCTTGCCTATTATTGAAACATGTAGTTCTTTCCCTGATTTATCTCTTCTTATTGAATCAAAAGAAATTTGTTCACCCTGAGCAACAATATTGGTAACATACATACCCTCTTCTTTATATTCTTCATCTACTATAAGTTCGTTTATTGGCTGACCAAGAGCTTCTTCCGGTTTGTATCCGAATAAAGATTGAAATTTTTTGTTAACCCTTTGCACCTTGTCCTTATTATTCACAATAGCTATAGCCACCGGAGCTTCGTCGATAAGTGTTTCAAAATATGTTTCCTGGATCTTTAACTCTTCTTCAACTTTCTTTTTATCGGTAATATCTATCGTCACACCATTTATGCCAATAATATCATTTTGCTGTTTATCAACTAAAACTTTAGCCTTTATAATCCCCCAGCAATAAGTACCATTTTTGTGCACAAATTTTGCCTCTGTAATGATATTAAAATCCTCGCTTTTAATATCACCATTTTTAAAATTCTTTTTTAAATCCAAAAACTCTTTTTTTATTTTATTATATGAATCTTTGGCTAAAGTTTCTGCAAAGGGTATAGAGATGATTTCATCAGGCTGATAACCTAAAAAATTATAAATAGAAGGGCTTACATAATTATAATTTCGTAAATCACTATCGACCACCCATACAATATCACTTATATTTTCACTAATCAGCATGAATTTATTCTCTAAATCCTCAAGATTTTTCTCAACAGCCTCACACTTTTTTATATTCGCCCAATTGATAATTGCTTTTGAAATAATAACAGGTAATTGCTCAAATGTTTCGATTGTTTTTACAATACAATCTATAAAACCCTGCTTTATTACTTGAACTGTCAAAGAATCACTTCCCTTTTCGAGCATGGCTATTACAGGTACATCATAGATAAATTCACTTTTATTTAACAAATCTGCACCTTTCTTGTTAAGCAATTCATAATCAGCAATAATAAGGTCGATATTTTTTTCTTTGATGATTTTCTTTGCCTTATCAATACAATCAGTAATTTCAAAATCAGCATACTCTGCCTGTTCCATAGAGCGTGTGATCAAATTAAGATGCTCCGGCTCTTTCTCAATGAATAGTATATTACTAAGTATGTCCATTTATAATTTATAATTTATATAAATATGCAAGTTAACCCCGTGGGTTTGGCAAAACCTGCATGGTTGGTAATGATGGTTAGTTCCGTAGATTTTGCCAAACCCACGGGGTTGAAATTTACATTATCTTTTGTGAACGTTTTGTTAATGAGTTTCATATTAATGGTTACGTAAAAGAATCCTTAAAAGTTCCTAAAAATTTAGCCAATTCATAGGAGTTTTTGTGAATCTAATATTTAAAATAAATTAACTTCCATAATAAGTTCAATAAACAATATTTTTGTTTATTTATGTTTAAAGAATTTCATTTTTTATAATTTTGTTTATCACAAAATCCTGTAAAATTAGTATAATAAAATATTTTAAAATTAGTGATTTTACGGAAAATTTATTAATTAACAATATTTATTAACCTCACTATTAAACAAATACTATGAAAGACCTTAAAAGTTATATTGAAGCAAATCGTGACAGATTTTTAGAAGAGTTATTTGAATTGATAAGAATTCCTTCAATCAGCTCCAAGGAAGAACACAAAGATGATATGTACAAAGCTGCCGAATGGATAAAGGAGAAGTTGATTACTGATGGGGCTGATAAAGCAGAAGTTATTTCTACAGATGGGCATCCTGTTGTATATGGAGAAAAAATGATAGATCAATCACTTCCCACAGTTATGGTTTATGGTCATTATGATGTACAACCTGTAGAGCCTCTTGATTTATGGGAGAGCAAACCCTTTGAGCCCGAAATAAGAGATGGAAAAATTTATGCACGAGGTGCCGATGATGATAAAGGCCAGATGTATATGCATTTCAAAGCATTTGAATATCTAAGCAGTACAGGCCAACTTCCGTGTAATATTAAATTCATGATTGAAGGTGAAGAAGAGATTGGTTCACCCAGTCTTGAAGCATTTTGTGAGGCCAACAAAGATAAACTTAAGTGTGATGTAATTCTTGTCTCTGATACATCCATGATAGCCAAAGATTTTCCCTCAATTACAACAGGCTTACGTGGATTGTCCTATGTTGAAGTTAAAGTGACAGGGCCTAATCGCGATTTGCATAGTGGATTATATGGTGGCGCTGTTGCTAATCCTATTAACGTATTGTGTGATATGATCGGATCACTTAAAGATGAAAAGAACAGAATCACGGTAGAAGGATTTTACGATGACGTTATTGAAGTTTCAGAAAGTGAAAGGAAAGAAATGGCAAAAGCACCTTTTGATCTGGAAGAATACAAAAAAGCTCTTGATATTGAAGAGGTCGAAGGTGAAGAGGGGTATGCAACCCTGGAACGCATAGGAATAAGACCAACTCTTGACGTTAACGGAATTTGGGGAGGTCACACTGATAAAGGTGCCAAAACTGTACTGCCATCAGAAGCAAACGCAAAGATATCTATGAGGTTAGTTCCCAACCAGGATTCAAAAAAAATAACAGAGCTGTTTAGTAAGCATTTTAAATCCATAGCCCCCAAGTCGGTTAAAGTAGATGTAGAATTCCTGCACGGAGGTGAAGGTTATACAGCACCCAGCGATACAATGGAATTCCAGGCAGCAAGTAAAGCTTTTGAAGAAACCTACGGGCAAAAAGCCATACCTGTGAAAAGCGGTGGTAGCATACCTATCATTTCCCTTTTTGAAAAAGTTCTTGGAGTTAAATCAATACTCATGGGATTTGGCCTGGAATCAGACGCCATACATTCACCAAACGAAAACTACCCACTGGATAATTTCTTTAAAGGGATCGAAACCATACCCTATTTCTACAAACACTATTCTGAAATGAAAGGTTAAAAATGGTTTTCAAAACCATACGCTTTTAACCTATACCCATACGAGTTAAACTCACGAGCCGGAATGCTACTTTAAACAGCATTCCGGCTTTTTTTTATAAGATTATATCATAATAAATAATACTTATGTAATAAATGTTTTAATATTGTTATCCTGTTCAATATTTTTTATCACCTTATCCCTTTTTTATTAAAGGGCAAAAAGAAAAATTATCACATTTTAACCCTATCCCCCTCATTTTTTTCAACATTTTACAAAAATTATCAACATTTTTTAAAAACACCCCTTTATTTTATTAATTTTACCTCTTATTAATATTAAAATATAAATAAATGAGTAACAGACGATTTTCAGCATTAGATGATGCATTAAAACACAAGCCATTGGATAACGAGGATTATCCTTCAAAAGTTTCTGAATATTATGGGGTAAATGTTTTTTCTGACCGCGCCATGCGCGAATATTTGCCCAATGATATTTACAGGACTATCAAAGATAACATAGACAAGTCGGAACGTATTGACAAAAAGATTGCTGACCAGGTTGCGTCAGCTATGCGAGCATGGGCTATAAACAAGGGAGTCACACATTACACACATTGGTTTTTGCCGTTAAATGGTGCTACGGCAGAAAAACACGATGCTTTTTTCAGCCCATCAACCGATAGTATGGACATGGAGCAGTTCGACGGTAGCCAGCTGGTTCAACAAGAACCTGATGCAAGTAGCTTCCCAAGCGGTGGATTACGTAATACATTTGAAGCAAGAGGATATTCAGCCTGGGATCCTTCATCACCGGCATTTATTATAGATAAAACTCTATGTATCCCAACGGTTTTTGTTTCCTATACCGGCGAAGCACTAGATTTTAAAACTCCCCTGTTAAAAGTTCTATCGCTTTTAGATAATGTTGCCACTGATGTATGCCAATTGTTTGATCGCAGCATTACAAAAGTTATATCAACATTAGGCTGGGAACAAGAATATTTTTTGGTTGACGAATCTTTGTACTATGCACGTCCGGATCTTCAAATGACCGGTCGCACTCTACTGGGACATTCCCCTGCTAAGGGACAACAGCTTGAAGATCATTACTTTGGTGCTATACCCCCAAGGGTTTCAGCATTTATGCATGAATTTGAGTATGAGGCATGGAAGCTTGGCATACCTGTTAAAACAAAGCATAACGAGGTAGCTCCCAATCAATTCGAATTAGCTGCTGTGTATGAAGAAACCAATATCTCTATTGATCATAACCAATTGGCAATGGTCCTTATGGAAAAAATAGCACGCAAGCATCAATTCAGGGTCCTTTACCACGAAAAACCTTTTGAGGGGGTCAACGGCAGTGGAAAACATAACAACTGGTCTTTAGCCACAAATACGGGCAAAAACCTTCTTAGCCCGGGCCATACACCCAAGACCAACCTGCTGTTTCTTACCTTTTTTGTCAATATCATAAAAGCAGTACATGAACACGCAGATCTTTTGCGAGCTTCAATAGCATCAGCAGGGAACGACCACAGACTTGGCGCTAATGAAGCCCCACCGGCTATATTATCAATATTCATTGGCTCAAAGTTGACTAAAGTGCTGAATGATATAGAAAAGAAAGTAAAAGATCGAAAAATGACACCCGATGAAAAAACAGATTTAAAACTCAATATTGGTAAAATACCGCAGATTATTCTTGACAATACTGACAGAAACAGAACTTCACCGCTCGCATTCACCGGAAACAAATTTGAATTTAGAGCCGTAGGTAGTTCGGCAAATTGTGCTCCTCCTATGATAGTGTTAAACACTATTTTGGCCGACCAGTTGCAGAAATTTAAAACTTCTCTTGATAAAACAATGGAAAAAGGTATAGACAAAGATGAAGCAATATTTAAAATACTGAGGTCTTATATAAAAGAATCCAGGCCAATTCTATTCGAAGGCAATAATTATAGTGAAGAATGGGAAGAAGAAGCCGCAAGCCGTGAATTATCAAACTTAAAAACCACTCCTGAAGCTTTACCTGCTTATATCTATGATAAATCACTAAAACTGTTTTCGGCAAATAATATTTTCACGAAAAAAGAGCTTCAGGCACGATGGGAAATAAGGCATGAGAACTATGCAAAAGTTATACAGATAGAATCACGTGTAATGGCAGATTTGGCAGGGAATCATATTATACCAACAGCTATTAGTTATCAAAACAACCTGATAGAAAACGTTAAGGGGCTCAAAGAAATACTTTCTGACAAGCAATTTCAGGAACAAGCAGAATTACAAATTTATATCATAGATAAGATCTCAGAACATATAAGCCATATAAGGAAGGATGTAAAAGAGATGATCGAAAAACGTAAAGAGGCAAATAAACTTGAAGAAGCCTATGAACGTTCCGTATTTTATTGTAGAGAAGTAATTCCATACCTGCATAGTATTCGCTACCATGTTGATAAACTTGAATTACTCGTAGATGATGAGATGTGGACTCTACCCAAATACAGGGAGATGCTTTTTGTTAAATAAATACCTGGAATTCTAAAATGAGTAAAATGTATTCTCAAACGTTGTATTATTGTACGCTTTTGTCGGTTTTAACTGCACAAAGGTTCCCACACATTGTACAATAATCCTCTTCTCCACTTTCCGATTCTTTTTTTCTTTTCCTTGCAATTTCCGGATCCAGGGAGTTTTGGTATATCTTTTCCCAGTCGAGTTCGCGACGCGCTTTCGAAACTTCATAATCTCTTTGCCTGGCTCCATTTACATTTTTAACGACATCGGCGCTTTGAGCCGCCACTCTGCTAGCCATCACTCCATATTTAACATCATCTGTATCGGGCAGACAAAGATGTTCTGCAGGAGTGACATAACAGAGAAAATCAGCGCCATGGACAGCTGCAATGGCTCCACCAATTGCTCCAACTATATGATCATACCCGGGTGCAGAATCAGTTGTTAATGGACCAAGTACATAAAATGGAGCATCCTTACATGTTTTTTTCATTATCTTCATATTCATCTCTATCTGATCCATAGGCATATGTCCGGGACCTTCCACAATGACCTGTACTCCTCTCTTTCTTGCTCGTTCAACCAATTCACCTAAAACTAATAACTCAGCCATCTGCCCCCTGTCAGAGGCATCTTCACCGCATCCCGGCCTAATACCGTCACCAAGGCTTATGGTAACATCATGACGTTCACAAATATCCAGCAAACGATCGTACTGTTCATATAAAGGATTTTCGGCATTATTAACTTTCATCCAGCGTCTAAGAATAGACCCTCCCCTACTAACAATACCGCAAACTCTTTCATCATTTTCTAAAAACGAAAGAGAGGTTTTTGTAACCCCACAGTGCACTGTAATAAAATCAACTCCTGCTTCAGCCTGGTATTCAATTTCTTTAAATAATTCTTCAGGATCAAAATTGTCAAGTTCTTTTCCATCACGCAACATTCGGGTAGCAATATTATAAATCGGAACTGTTCCAACCATAACGGGAGATTGTTTTAATATTTGTTGCAATATCAAATGCAAATCTCCGCCGGTGGAAAGATCCATAATAGAATCGGCTCCATATTTTACGGCAGTATTTAATTTTTCAATTTCTTCAGTAAAGTTGCAGTGCTTTTCAGATGTACCTATATTAGCATTAATTTTAGTTTTAAGGCCATTACCTATTGCACGGGCCGGAAACTCATGATTAACATTTTTTGGAATAACAACCCTTCCATGGGCAATTTCATTGCGCAACCATTCGTGGTCTACATTTTCAGCTTCAGCTACATCAAACATTTCCCGGGTTATTTGCCCTTTTAAGGCATATTGAAGTTGAGTGTTCATTATTTTTTATTTAATAGGTTTTTAATTTCATTAATTCGATTATCAAAATCATTGGTTTGCATAAAATATCTTACCATAGCTATATTTCCGGCTCCGGCATCGATGACATTCTGAACATTTTCCCTAAAAATTCCGCCAATAGCCACCACAGGTACATCAGCAAATCCTAAAACTTCTTTTAAATTTTCAGTTCCAACAGGTTCATCCGGGTTTGCTTTAGCGTTGGTTGGATATATCGGGCCAAATCCAATATAGTCAGGCTTCTTAGCCAGGGCTTCTTTTGCTTGTTGTATTGAATGCGAGGATAATCCTATTTTCATATCCCCCACAATTTTTCGCGCATCCTCAATTGTAATGTCATCCTGACCAAGGTGCAGATAATCAGCATCACAAATAGCTGCTATATCAGGTCTATCGTTAATAACAAAAGCCGTTTCAGTGCCTTTAGTAATACCTCTGATCTGCCTGGCTATATTCACCAAATCCTTGTCATAAAGATGTTTTTCACGCAATTGAAGCATTTTAACACCATTTGCCACGCATTTTTCAGCAATAGTTTCATAAGGCAAAACCGGCTTGGTGATTATTATATATAATCCGAAATCATTCATTTTTAGATGATATATTAAAGTTTTTTGGAAATCAATTCTGCTACTTTTTCACCAGAAAGCAACATACTTCCGAAAATCGGCCCCATTCTGTAGCTTCCGCTTACGCCATTTGCAGCCATACCAGATACAAATAAACCGGGAAATATTTCTTTAGTATTTTCTATAGTAGTACGTTCAGCTTCTTCAACAGATAAAGAACGTTCACCAATAACACTACCTGTTTCGGTATTTAGCTTCACGTTATTTTTTCTGGCAACAGTCTGCGCAACCTCGCAGTCATGGCCTGTTCCATCAATAACTGCTTTTGCCATAATTACAAGCGGGTCAACATGCAGACCTTCCCTGTGAACAGGACTCCAATTTATTACTACACCATTTACCTGGCCATCATTAAACACAACATCCTCGATAGATGTACAGTTAAATATTTTTGCACCGGCTTCAGTAGCATGATAAATAAGGGCAGAAGTGGCATGTACTGAATCCATAGTATAATAATTGTCTTTATATTTACTGTATTTGATGTTTAATTCATCTAACAGGTATAAAGCCTCCTCTTGAACGATAATTTCATTAAACATCATAGCACCGCCCCACATACCTCCGCCGGGAGCAAGTTTTCTCTCATATAAAGAGACATTTAGACCTTTTTTTGCAAGAAAATAAGCGGCTACTAATCCCGAAGGACCTCCACCAACAATAGCAACATCAACCGAAAGACTTTCTTTTAATTTTTTGAAATAGGAATCTATAATTCCAGAAGATACAATTTGTTCCATATATCATTTTTTTTTTGAATTAGTAAACTGCATTTTTTATTAATATAATGAACCCCTCATTAACTAATCGTTCAAAAAAGATAATGAATGAAACATGAGGGTTCCATGGATTAAGAACTAAATATATTAACATTAACCAATATACTTTATTAGAAATCAGAACTTTAAATACATTTTATTCAAATGAAACCCTCATTAACTAAAC
>Ga0207421_10008097_pt1 | contig 11000 bp, 10 predicted proteins | sample SodLakKL_010_SED_4_FD_187542 | JGI IMG/M metagenome (GOLD analysis project Ga0207421, IMG submission 187542) | Alkaline sediment microbial communities from Lake Tanatar, Kulunda Steppe, Russia - 8KL_010_SED (SPAdes) (version 2) | ecosystem: Environmental > Aquatic > Non-marine Saline and...
CCGCGGGCCACGACGTTCCTGTCGGGGCTGGACTGGCTCCACGACGGCGACGAGGAGCTCGTCATCGGGCGGCTGTTGCTCGTCGACCGGTCGACGATCCTCGTCAGCACGATCGTCCCCGAGACCGGTGAGGAACAGGCCGTCTTCGGCGGCGGGTTCCGGAACGGTCTCATCGTGATTGCACGTCGGTTACTCTCCCAGGGGCTCATTCCGGAACGCGATCCACAGACAGACTAGCACCCGTTCAAAAGGCGGAATCGACAAAGCGTCTCATACGGTCGTGCGTGATTGCTACCTGCTCCCGAAAATAGTCACGCACGACCGTCTCAACGCAGCTGCAACTTCACGGCCACGCACAACAGCGCCACGGCGACGCGGACGCGGTCCGTTCAATCGGTCACACCCAGCTGTCGGGGAACCGTTCTCGATTGTCGTCGAGTAGTTCGAGGAGCGGCCGGATCTCGTTGAACCGAGGTCCTCTCGTCACAGAGTGCTGTTGTCGGTCGACATCGATGAAGCCCGACGCCTCCAGTTTCGGGAGATGTACGTGGTGCATAGACAGCTTCAGAGTGTCGTCTTCAGCATCCGAATCGAGTTGGTAGAGAGCGACAGGCGGGTCCTCGTCGGAGGCGCCATTCAGCAATGCGAGAAGCAGCCGACGACGCTCGACGTGGGCTAACGCCTCGAGACACGCTTCGAAGGATGTCGCGGCGACTTTTCCGCTCATCAGAGTATCCACGCCGCCAACAGTATTATATCCTCCACAATTTCACACCAATTATTTTTTTAATTAACCGGGTAAATCGCCGATGTAGCCGCGTCGCCGCCTCGAACGCCAGCGCGCTTATGCGCCTGTCCCGCGTAGCCAGCGCATGATCGAGCGCATCCTCGTCCCGATGGACGACTCCGAGATGGCGAAGCGGGCGTTGCGGTACGCATTCGAGGCCCACCCCGACGCAGAGATAACCGTCTTACACAGCGTCGGCGAGCCGTCGTCGATGATGGGGAGCGCGGTCGGGCTGGCCCTCGCCGACGACATAGAGGAGGCGGCCGAGGCCCAGGCCGAAGCGATCTTCGACGACGCCCGCGAGATCGCAGCCGAGTACGACAGCGAGCTGACGACGGTCGTCAGGGTCGGCCACCCGGCCCGTCAGATCCTCGACGCGGCGGCGGACGTCGACCTCGTCGTGGTCGGAACCCACGGAGGGAGCGTCGCCGACAGGCTGCTGGTGGGAAACGTCGCCGAGCGGGTGTTCCGCCGGTCGCCGGTGCCGGTGACGGGCGTGCGGTGACCCGCGGCGTGGAGCGCCCGCTCGCAAACGGCGATCGCAAACCAATGTGTGTATGTGCGCCCAGCCACGTAAGGGAGAGTCACGAGAGAGAATGGTCGAGGTAAGCATCATCGGCTGTGGCAACCTGGGACGGGCCCTCGTGAGAGGGCTATCGAAAAGCGAAAACCACGACGTGACGGCCTACGACGTCGATCCAGGCGCGTTCGAGGGCGTCGAGGGACTCTGCCGGACGACGACCGACGTCACGGAGGCGTCGACGGCGGACGTGCTCTTCGTTTCGGTGAAGCCGGATCTCGTCGGCGTCGTCCTCGAGCAGCTCGAGCTCTCGCCAGCCCAGACGCTCGTCACCCCGGCCGCAGGCGTCCCGCGGGCGTTCGTCGCCCCCCGGACCGACGCGACGGTCGTCCGGATCATGCCGAACCTCGCGGCCGAGACGCGGAACATGGCCACCGCCGTCGCCTGGGACGAACCCGACGAGGACGTGGCCGAGCTGCTGGACGAGCTCGGCACGTTCGTCGAGATCGACGAGGGGCTGATGGACGTCGCCACCGCCCTGAATGGGAGCGGGCCGGCGTTCGTGTTCTACCTGCTGCAGATGATGAAACGCGCCAGCGTCGAGCTGGGCCTCGAGGAGGAGGCGGCCGAGCTGCTGGCGGCCCAGACGTTCAAGGGGGCGGCCGAGACCGTCCTGCGGGCCGACCGCGACGTCGACGAGCTCATCGACGCCGTCTGCTCCCCGCAGGGAACGACGATCGAGGGGATGGAGGTGCTCTGGGACAGCGACGTCGAGGCAGTCGTCGACGAGGCGATGGTGGCCGCCGCCGAGCGCTCCGCGGAGCTGGCCCGGGAGGTCGACCGTGAGTGAGGTCGTCGCCCCCGACGCGGTCGAGCGGGCGCGACAGCTCGCGGCCGACGCCGACCGCGCGGTCGTCAAAGTTGGGACGAACTCGCTGACAGACGAGGCGTCGAACCTCGACGACGAGCGGCTGGACACGCTCGTCGACGGCATCGTCGCGCTCCACGACCACGGGATGGAGGTGATTCTCGTCTCCTCGGGCGCGGTCGGCGCGGGCATCGGCCGGATCGGCCGCCACCACGACACCGTCGAGGAGTCACAGGCGCTGTCGACGATCGGCCAGAGCAGCCTGATGCGCCGCTACACCGAGAGCTTCGAGCGCTACGGCCGCGACGCCGCCCAGATCCTCCTCACCCAGCACGACCTCGAGAACCCAGAGCGCTTTACGAACTTCCGGAACACGATCGAGACGCTGCTCGAGTGGGACGTCGTGCCCGTGATCAACGAGAACGACGCCGTCGCGACCGCCGAGCTTCGCATCGGCGACAACGACATGCTCTCGTCGTCGGTCGCCGTCGGCGTCGGCGTCGACCTGCTGGTGACGCTGACGGACGTCGGCGGCGTCTACACCGCCAACCCCAAAGAGGACCCAGACGCCGAGCGCATCGAGGCAGTCGGCGAGAACTACGCCGAGGTGGAGGCGATCGTCGAGGAGAGCGCCTCGCGGACGTTCGGCGGCATCCAGACGAAAGTCCAGGGCGCACGCACCGCCAGCGAGCACGGCATCCCCGCGATCATCGCAGGTGCCGACGACGCGGACGTGCTGGCACGGATCGCCGACGGAAAGCCCGTCGGGACGGTGTTCCTGCCCGTGAACGGGGAGTGACCCAACCGAACGTACGCTTCAGACAATGACAGAGAAACCGACCGAAACCAAAGTGAACGAGGCACAGGCGGCCGCCCTCGAGCTGGCGACGCTCTCGGACGAGCGCCGCAGCGAGGCGCTCTTGGGTGTGGCCGACGCGATCGAAGCGCACAGCGAGACGATCCTCGCCGCGAACGAACGGGACGTCACGGCGGCAGAGAAGCTGCTCGCCGCCGGGGAGTACACACAGGCGTTCGTCGACCGGCTCGAGCTCTCGCCGGCGAAGATCGAGAGCATCGCCGAGATGGTCCGCAGCGTCGCCGCACAGGACGACCCGCTGGGGCGGACGCTGGAGGCACGCCGGCTCGACGACGAGCTCGAGCTCTACCGGGTGTCGGTGCCGATCGGCGTCGTCGCCGCCGTCTTCGAATCCCGCCCGGACGCGCTCGCCCAGATCGCCGCTCTTGCGCTCAAGTCGGGCAACGCCGCGATTCTCAAAGGCGGCAGCGAGGCGGCTCACTCGAACCGTGCTCTCTACGAGATCATCCGGGAGGCGACCGCCGACGTGCCCGCGGGCTGGGCGCAGCTGATCGAGGCACGTGAGGACGTCGAGACGCTGCTCGGGATGGATGACGCCGTCGACCTGCTGATGCCCCGGGGGAGTTCGGCGTTCGTCAGCTACATCGAAGCGCACACGAGCATCCCGGTGCTGGGTCACACAGAGGGAGTCTGTCACGTCTTCGTCGACCGCGAGGCCGACCTCGAGATGGCCGAGGAGGTGGCGTTCGACGCGAAAGTGCAGTACCCCGCGGTCTGCAACGCGGTCGAGACGTTGCTCGTCCACGAGGAAGTTGCGGCGGCGTTCCTGCCGGGGATGGTCGAGCGCTACCGCGAGGCCGACGTCGAGGTGCGCGGCGACGAGCGCGTGCGCGAACACGTCGACGTCGAGGCAGCTACCGAAGCCGACTGGGAGACCGAGTACGGCGACCTCGTGCTCTCGGTGCGGGTCGTCGACTCGCTCGAGGCGGCGATCGACCACGTCAACACCCACGGCTCGAAACACACCGACTCGATCGTGACGGCCGACGCCGACCGGGCGGGCGCGTTCATGCGCCGGATCGACTCGGCGAGCGTCTTCCACAACGCCTCGACGCGCTTTGCCGACGGCTACCGCTACGGCCTCGGTGCCGAGGTGGGCATCAGCACCGGCAAGACCCACGCACGCGGCCCGGTCGGCCTCGAGGGGCTAACCACCTACAAGTATCTTCTCGAGGGCGACGGCCAGCGCGTCGCAACCTACGCCGGCGAGGACGCCCGGCCGTACCGTCACGAGACGTTCGACGGCGAGTGGCAGCCCGGGCGGCGCTCGGACCCGGGGACGTGAACGGCGGCTACAGCCCGAGCAGTTCTGTCAGGGGGCCGAGAACGATCGAGCCACCCCAGAGGACGAACAGGCCGCCAGCGGCGAGCGCGAGCAGGCCGAGCCAGTACGCCTCGGCGGCGGCCCACCCTTCGTTCGTCCGGGCGATGACGAACCGCCCGGTCGTCTCGTCGGTCACGAACCCCGACTCGCTGTAGCCGTACTGCGGCTCGACGCTGCCGAAGACGTACAGCCGCGTTTCCGGTGGAATCAGCCGCTTGACGTACCGGTAGCTCACTCCTTCCTTCTGGGCGGCTGCTGCCGGATCTTCGGTCACGGCTGGGTTTCCGGTTACTGCGGGGTTCTCGGTCACGGCCGGATTGTCGCCTGTCCGCCGGCGGTGTTCGGCTAGGAACACCTCGACGTCGGCACGCTCGCTCTCGTCGAACCGGCGGGAGTCGTACTCCCAGGGGAGCGCCTCGGGGTCGGGATGTTCGTCCGCCCGGACGAGCACTCGACCGGAGTCGTCCGCGAGGTAGAACGGCTCGATCCGTGTCTCGGCGGCGCGTTCGACCCACTCGTAACCGTCGCCATCGGGGACGGCCTCCTCGAGACGCCAGCTGAGACAGAGCGCCGCCTCGCCGGTGAACGGCGCCTCGATTGGCTCGTCGTAGGGCCGCGCGACACCCTCAACCTCCGCGCGGCCAGCAGCGACTGAGCCGGGCTTGGCGGTCGGTGTGTCGCGGATGAGCTGGCCGAAGCGATAGCTCTCGAAGCCGACAGCGAGCAGGACGACCCCGACGGCGACCACGAGGAGGTTGACGACGACCGAGCCGAGCACGAGCGGAAACGGGAACGGCTGCACGCTGTCTGCTACCTGCTCCGGGAGGTTCAGTATTTCTTTCCCACCTCATTCCGGGAAGATGCTCTCGGGCAGGTACGCCGAGACCGTCCAGTTGGGCGTGTCGACCACCTCGTTGATCTTGAGATCGACGATCGCCGAACAGAGGATGTACGCCTCCGCGCGCGAGAGGCCGCGCTCGGTGTGGAGGTGGTCGATCATGTGCCGGACGGCTTTCTTCGTGGCCTCCATCAGGTCGGGGTCGATGCCCATCGTTCCGTACATCGGCTCGTCGGCTCCCGTCGGCGTGAACGGGCCGGCGGTCTCGAACTGGGGCTGTTCGATCGACATCTCCGAGCGGACGTCGAAGCGCGCGGTGACGAACATCGGGGCCTCGATCCCCGTCACGCACACCTCGCCGTCGCCCTGGGCGGCGTGACAGTCGCCCGTCGAAAAGAGCGCTCCTTCGACCTCTACCGGGAGGTAAAGCGTCGAGCCTGCGGTGAGGTGTTTGACGTCCATGTTCCCGCCGACGCGTCTCGGGGGCAGGGTGTCGTGTTCGCCTTCCTCGGCTGGTGCGACGCCCGCGACGCCCGGGAACGGGTCGAGCGGGATCTCGATCCCGTTCACGAAGCGACCCACGTCGCCGTCGAGGTCCCAGATGTGGATGCCAGGGTCGTCGAACTCCTCGGGCAGCAGGCCGAGGCCCATCTCGCCGGGGAAGAAGACGTTGTAGCCCCAGCCCTTGTGCTGGAGCGCGAGGAACTCGACCACGAGCACGTCACCCGGCGCTGCGCCCTCGACTGCCACCGGGCCGGTCAGCGGATGGACGGGATCGAAGCTGATACCGGAGACGTCGTCGGCGGTCGTCTGGACGTCGATCTGCTGGTCGGTCGCGTCCCGACACTCGAAGCGGACCACCTCGCCCGGCTCGACCGTCAGAACCGGCTCCAGCGAGCTGTCCCACGCGCTGTGAATGTTCTCGTCGCCGTCGCTCAACCGGTAGTCGACGTCGTAGTCGGCGGTCTGTGTCATGGGGGATGTATACGTATCGCACGGCGTCGGCATATACGTTTTCCCGCCGCGACCGTGCGTCTGCCAGCCGACGGCAGACGTGCTGAACGCGCCGCCGCCGGCCGCGCCGCCGCCTGGGCCCGGTCCATGGGGATGGACCAGCAAGCAGGTGAGCGGCTAGTCAGGCCTGTCCGTGAGGTATATAGCGCGATCTCCAGAAGGGCTAGCCATGATCCGCGTAGGCATCAACGGCTACGGAACGATCGGCAAGCGCGTCGCGGACGCCGTCCGCGCCCAGCCCGACATGGCGGTCGTCGGCGTCGCCAAGACCCGGCCTAACCACGAGGCGCAGACGGCGATTCGAAACGGGTTCGACCTCTACGCGGCGATCGAGGAGCGAAAGCCACGCTTCGGGGAGGCGGGGATCAAACTCGCGGGCGACGTCGACGAACTCGTCGACGCGAGCGACGTCGTCGTCGACGCCTGCCCCTCGGGCGTCGGTGCACAGAACGCCGATATGTACCGCGAGCACGACACTCCTGCGCTGTTGCAAGGCGGCGAGAGCGCCGACGTCGTCGATTCGAGCTTCAACGCCCGCGCGAACTACGACACCGTCGAGGGCGACGACCTCGTCCGCGTCGTCTCCTGTAACACGACGGGGCTCTCGCGGCTGGTTGCCCCCCTGCGCGAGCGCTACGGCATCGAGAAGGTCCGGGCGACGCTGGTGCGCCGCGGCGGCGACCCCGCCCAGACCGGCCGGGGTCCGATCAACGACATCCTCCCGAACCCCGTGAGTCTCCCCTCCCACCACGGGCCGGACGTGAACACGATCTTCCCGGAGCTGGCGATCGACACGCTCGGGCTGAAGGTGCCGGCGACGCTCATGCACACCCACAGCGTGAACGTCACCCTCGAGTCGGAGCCCGCTGCCGCCGAGGTGCGAGCCCTGCTCGCCGACGAGCGCCGGACGTTCGTCATCCCCGAGTGGCTGGGCATCGACGGCGCCGGCGCGATAAAAGAGCTCGCTCAGGACGCCGGCCGGCCGCGCGCGGACGTCTGGGAGAACTGCATCTGGGGGGAGTCCATCTCGATGGAGGGACGGGATCTGTACCTGTTTCAGGCGATTCACCAGGAGTCAGACGTGGTCCCCGAGAACGTCGACGCGATCCGGGCGGTGCTCGGGACCACCTCTCAGGCGGAGAGCGTCGCCACCACCGACGAGGCGATGGGCCTGGACGAGCCACTCGCCTGAGAGGAACTGCTGTGACGGGCGATGCCGTCGCCACGAAACGTCCCTTCAGTACGAGGCGACGCCCCAGAACCACTCGATGAGCCGGGTCTCCTCGATGTCGGCCGGCCGGTCTACCTCGTGGTCGCCCCAGTTCTCCATGGTCAGGTGGGTTCGAAGCGGCTCGAGGTCGTCAGCGCCGTCGTCGGGATGGATCTCCTCGCGTACTTCGAGAACGTAGCCGGTCTCGCGGTCGAGCGTCACCTCGACCCACGACTCCGCCGACAGGGAGTCCGCGTCGCTGCCGCGGTCGTTCACCGGGACGACCTCGCTCCCCTCGGCTGCGAGGGTGACCGTCCCGCCGGCGCTCTCGCGGAGCTCCCAGTCCTGATCGAAAAAGCCCGGCGCGGGCTCGACGGGCTGGCCGTCGTCGGCGAGTTCGAACCCGGGAGCCGACCACACGACCCAGTCACCGGCCACCCGCTCGTGCCAGGCCGTCCCGGGACGCTCCGTCGGCGCCACTGGATTCTCGTGGTCGGTCGTGTTCATCGCGAACTGTTTGGCGCTCAGGTAGACGGCGTTCGAGAAGTCGGGCTCGCCGCGCCAGTCGTACGTCAGGAGCGTCGTGACCAGCCGCTGTCGCTCGCGGTCGAGCTCGTGTTCGAATCGGACCGATCGGACCCACGCCTCCTGTGACTCGTTGTACGCGACCATCGTCTGGGTGATCCGGTAGCTGGCCTCCTCCTGTGGCATCGCCGCCGGCGTCACGAGCGCGCCGGGGTCCTCGATCTCGTCGATCTCGCCCGGCGGCTCCGGCGGATCGGCCGGCCGGACGTCCAGCGCGCGGACCGACGCGCTCCCGGCCAACAGCGCGGTCACCAGCAAGAGCGCGACGGCGAGAGCGAGCGGGTTCGCGACGAGCGGCCGGTCGGTGACCGCGTAGGCAGGGAGCGCGTCGCCGGATGCGTCGTCCTTCGCGACCACTCCCTCGGCGGTCGACGCCTCTCCGGGTTTACAGCAGACGGGAAGCGCCAGCCGGTAACACAGCGCTGCGTGGAGGTTGGCGTACAGGGCGACGGCCCCGCTCCAGCCGACGACGAGGACGGCGAACGCGACGGCGTCGGCGAGCAGGGCTGCGACCGCGCTGGCTGCGACCGGCACCGCAAAGAGGAGCGTCACAACCAGCGCGTAGCCGCCAACGGCGAGCGGCCGACGGCTGACGAACCGGAGGCTCTCCCGGACCGAGGCGACCGGCCCGGCGTCGGTCCAGCAGATCAGACAGTCGTAAAAGCCGACGGCGAGGACGCCGACCGACAGTCCGACCCCGACGAGCAGGCCGCTCAGCCGGACGGTCGCGGTCGCAGCGAGCAGCGGTCCGTGGCCGAGCGCGTAGGCGGCGTAGCCGGCGACCGTGAGCAGGCTGAACGCGACGGCGTGGAGTACGAGCACCGCGACAGCTCCGACCACGACGCTCGCCAGGACCGCGACGCAGGCGCCCCCGAAGAGCGTCGACCCGCGGCGTCGGAGGACGGCGGCGGTCAGCCGCGACGTTTTGCGGAGCCCGCCGTCAGGCACGTCCGAGCCGGTTGCCGGGTCGGCTCCGGCCGGGATCCGCACGTAGATGCCCACCAGGACGGGCACCACCAGAACCGCTGCCAGCGGGATGGCAGCCACCCGGACGAGCAACGCCTCGGGTGGGACGGTCCGCGTCGCGGCGAGGTTCTCGACGCCAACCAGGACAGCCACGAGGAGACACGTCGCCAGGAACCCGACACCGACGTCTCCGAGACGCGCCCGTCCCAGCGTCGCTCCCAGCACGTCACGCATACAGGCCGCGTCGGCGCTAGACGGTATAAAACCTCTCCCACCAGCGGACAGTGGCGTGCAACGACACGAGTGGCGGCCGACCCAAACGCTTTTGAATTACTGAGTTGTATTACTGAGTGCTATGACGGAGTTCGACACGTTCAGCGAGGTAGGCGAGGCAGACGTGACGCGCGCGATCGGCCAGGAGTGGACCGAGGAGTTCATGGAGTTCTCTGAGTCGGAGGTCATCGTCGTCGGGGGCGGCCCGTCGGGGCTGATGGCGGGCAAGGAGCTCGCCGAGCGGGGCGTCCAGACGATGATCGTCGAGAAGAACAACTACCTCGGTGGTGGGTTCTGGCTCGGCGGCTTCCTGATGAACAAGCTGACCGTCAGGGACCCGGCCCAGCGCGTGCTCGAGGAGCTCGAGGTGGCGTACAGGCCCGCCCGCGACAGCGAGGGGCTGTACGTCGCCAACGGGCCGGAGGCCTGCTCGGGGCTGATCAAGGCCGCGTGTGACGCCGGCGTGAAGATCCAGAACATGACGGAGTTCACCGACCTTGTCATCCGCGAGAACCACCGCGTCGGCGGCATCGTGATGAACTGGACGCCGGTTCACGCGCTCCCTCGCGAGCTCACCTGCGTCGACCCGATCGCCGTCGAGGCCGACCTCGTGATCGACGCGACGGGCCACGACGCGGTCGCCGTCTCGAAGCTCCACGAGCGCGGTGTGCTGGACGCGCCGGGGATCGGCCACGCCAGCGCACACAACACCGGGATGGACAAAACCAGCGAGGATCAGTACGGCGCGCCGGGGCACGATTCGCCCGGCCACGACTCGATGTGGGTCGGCCGCTCCGAGGATGCGGTCGTCGAGCAGACCGGCGTCGCCCACGACGGCCTCGTCGTGACTGGGATGGCGACGGCGACGACGTACGGGCTGCCGCGAATGGGCCCGACGTTCGGCGCGATGCTCGTCTCCGGCAAGCGCGCTGCCCAGGTCGCCATCGACGAGCTCGACGTCGACGCAGCGCCCGTCGAGATGACGGTCCCGGCGAGCCCCGCAGACGACTGACGCCGGGGGCCGTGAAACAGTCCGAAAGGTTTTTTCAGAATCTCTCTCCAAGACGAACTGATGGTCCCCGAGCGAGCGGTCGTCGTGCTGTTCGCGCTGGTGACGCTGACGGGTGTGGTCGTCGTCGGCACGTCCGTGTTCGGGCTGGCCGGGATGGTCGGCGAGGACGACCCGGATGCGGACGTGCTCATAGAGGAGGCGCTCGAGGCGATCGAGACCGAGCCGATCGCAGCTGTCCGGAACGAGACCGTCGAGCGCGACGGCGAACGGGAGTACGGCGTCCACGTGGTGCGCGAGCAGCCCCCCGACCGGTCGGTGGCGGAGCTCGTCGAGACGAGCGGCACGGACGTCTGGGATACGGTCGTCATCAACGAGTCAGAGCGCTGGAGCTACGACGCCGACGAGAACCGCGCGGTCTACCACGAGACAGACGGCTACTGGCTGAGCGACACCCAGTCGCTCCGGCTGGACCTCGAGCAGGTTTACGAAGCGACCGAGGCGAGCTACGGCGGAACCGACACGGTGGCAGGTCGCGAAGTGTCGGTCGTCGAGCTGACACCACCCGACGACGCGACGGCCGAGCTGTCCGTCGAGGTCGGCAACGGTGACGACGCGCTCCGGATGCCGCTGTTCGAGACTACGGACGACAGCTGGCACCTCACGCGGGCGACGATCTGGGTCGACGTCGAGACGGCCTACCCGGTGAAACAGCACACCGAGTGGCTC
>Ga0207421_10008098_pt1 | contig 11000 bp, 12 predicted proteins | sample SodLakKL_010_SED_4_FD_187542 | JGI IMG/M metagenome (GOLD analysis project Ga0207421, IMG submission 187542) | Alkaline sediment microbial communities from Lake Tanatar, Kulunda Steppe, Russia - 8KL_010_SED (SPAdes) (version 2) | ecosystem: Environmental > Aquatic > Non-marine Saline and...
TTCTCGGCAGGCGCCCGTCGATCCTTCGGCCGGCACCTGCCGTAGGAACGTTCCCTGAACGCCGCCAGACCTCGAGGAGTACCGCGTGAGCGCAGACACCGTCCACAGCGCCGACCCATCGACCGATCCGTCCGCCGCCGGCATCACGTTGACCGAGACGGCTGCCGAGAAGGTCCGGAGTTTCCTCGCGGATCAGCCGGACGTCGATGACATCGCCCTGCGCGTCGCCGTACAGGCGGGTGGTTGCGCCGGGTTCCGGTACGCCCTGTTCTTCGACGACCGTGAACTCGACGGCGACGTCAACGAGACGCACCACGGCATCCAGGTCCGGATGGACAAGATGTCGTCTCCCTACCTGTCGGGTACCGTGATCGACTGGAAGGAATCGCTGGAGGCCTCCGGGTTCTCCATCGAGAACCCCAACTCGTCCGGTTCCTGCGCCTGCGGTGAGAGCGCCACCTTCTAGGTCGAGCGGTCGTGCTGCGTCGTGGATGACGAGTCAGGCTGGAACCGGATCCTGCTTGAGGTCTGGTCGCCGACGGTGCGCGACGCCGTCGTCGAGCACATCGAGCGCTCGTCGATCGGTCGGCACGGTTGGCTCGTCCGGGTCTTCGCCGATCCTGAGGGGGTCAGCGGTACGTTGACCGAGACCGTGCATGCGGTCGTGCTGGCCGCCATCCGCGACGAGACGGGAGCGGATCTCGACGGCCTCGGGAGTCAGGCGGCCTGGGAGTGCTACGAGCAGGTCTGGTCGGCACTCGAGGGGCGCTGGGCCGATGGTGGGACGTTGGCCGTCGTGCCACTCGGCGCGGAACCGTCGGTGATCGCGGCGCTGCGCCGGCTCCCCGATGAGGCAGCCGTCGCCGCCGCGGCAGACATCGATGAGCACGGTGTCCAACCACTGTGGCTCCGAGGGCGCCTCCTGGTCGACGACCGTGGCCTCGAGGCCTACCTGGCGCTCGACGGTGGGCGGGCGCCGACCGATGTGGCGCAGGCCATCCGACAGATCCTCGCGTCCCTGCCCTGAACCACCTGTCTCGGGTCGGTGGCCACGGTCGAGGTCAGCGGCGTCGCTCGACCATGAACGTCGAGACGCCATCGGCGGTGTCGCGGTCGTGGAGTCGGTGCCGTTGCATCCGGCACCACACCGGGACATCGACCTCCGCGGCCGGGTCGGTGGCCAGCAGGCGGACCTGCGAACCGACCGGTACCTCCTCGATCGCGCGCGCCAGCTCGATCACCGGCATCGGGCAGGCCAGCCCGCGGGCATCGACCTCACGGATCTCGTTCGCGTTCACCTGGGCCCCGATCTCAGCGGTCCGAGGCAGCTTCCGCGGAGGTCCGCGCCACCGGGCTGCCGCGGTCGAGTTCGTAGCTGATCTCCGCACCGGCCAGGGCCGGCGCATCGTGCATCGCGGTCATCACCGCTGCGAGTGCGCGGTTGGGTCCCTCGGAGGTGACCGTCACGGTGGCGCCCACGTGGGCACGGTCATCCTCATCGGGCCACCACGACATGACGAGTTCGACCGTGCCGACACCGCGCAGGATCTCCTCGACGGCCTCGGTCCCCAACGCCTGCTCATCGGAGAGTCGGATCGTGACGACGATACGTTGTTCCCGCCGAGGTGGGACCTGCCGGGTGGGTGGTGGGCTCCCGGCGTCGTGGACCGCGTCCACGAGGCTCTCCTGCGACACCGGACCAACGTCGACCGCGACCATGAGGGTCGCATCGGGAGCCGCCCAGGCGAGGTGGGTGGTCGCCGCACGCAGGCCGGAGGCCGTGGGTGCCACCGGAGCGATGATCAGGTCGGTGGGCCGGACGAACGCCTCGACCGCCCGGTGGGTCCGCCCGGGGTCGTGGTGGATGCGGTCGCCCAGGCGCTGGATCGACGTCGGTAGGTCGTGTTCCCGGCTTCCGCTGCGAAGCACCGTGGTCGGATGCTCGGTGGATGCCCGGATGCGTGCGGTGAGCTCGGCGGCCAGCGTGAGGCTGCCACAGCCTCCGGGGAGCAGGTGTTCGGCCGAGATCGGAACGACGAGACGGTCGACCGGTTCCAGTCCGAGGCGGATGACGGCGAGCGGCACGCTGGACCGACCCACGACGTGGTCGATCAGCCGGCCGAAGACGTCGGATGCTTCGGTGGTTCCCCGCCAGCCCATCAGCACGAGCCAGGGGTCGCCGTCGGCGATGGCTTCGAGGACGCCCGTGCCGGGCCCCTCCGCGGTGCGCACCCATCCGCGCACCACGACGCCAAGCTCGGGGGCGAGCGCTTCGGCGGCGGTGAGTCCCTCCCACGCGTGCGCATGGTCGTCCTCAGACGCCTCGGGACCGACGACGGTCAGCAGGTCGACCGTCCCGCCGGCACTGGCGAGGTCCGCGGCGTACCGCAGCAGGGGAGGGGCGGACGCCGGGTTGGCGACGGGTACCAGGATCGGTCGGGCAGGGTCGGGGCGGGTCATCGCTGCTCCTCACTGCCTACGGGGTTAGCTGTCGGGCTCGGGCCGGAGTCGCCCTACCGGACCGGGAGGTCCGGACTCGCCCCTGCGGCAGTGGTGCCGATCGCCGTCCGATCGTTCGGTATCTCGTTCGGTGGCCGGTCGATCACCGGCGTGCTGCCACGGTGGGTCCCCCGCCCCGGTCGAGACCGGGCTCGGCGTGCCCTGATCGTACCGTCCGTGCCGTTCCGGCACCGGTGGCGCGGGCGGTACTCACCCGGTGCCCGTCCGGCCCTCACGACGTGATGATCGCCAGGTCTCCGGCCTCGTAGCGGCCCCGAAGCTGCTTCTTGTCGAACTTGCCGACCGAGGTCTTCGGGACCTCCTCGACGAAGGTGTAGCGCTCGGGGAGCCACCACTTCGCGACGTGGTCGGCGAGGTAGGTGTTGAGGTCGTCGGGGGTGATGGTCGCGCCGGATCGCACGACGACACAGGCGAGCGGTCGTTCATCCCAGCGGTCGTCCGAGACCCCGATGACGGCGCACTCGACGACATCCGGATGGCCCATGAGAGCGTTCTCGAGGTCGACCGAACTGATCCACTCACCGCCGGACTTGATGACGTCCTTGGTGCGATCGACGATCTGCATGTAGCCATGGCGGTCGATCACCCCGACGTCGCCGGTGCGCAGCCACCCGTCATCGAACTTCTCAGGCGACGCGACCCTGTGGTAGCCGGCCGTGACCCAGGGGCCCCGGACCTGGATCTCGCCCATCGACTCGCCGTCCCAAGGCTGTTCGACCCCGTCGGGGTCCATCAGGCGCATCTGCACGCCCGGCACGATCCGTCCCGTGCGTGCCCGGTAGGCGCGGGATCGCTCACCCTCGGCGCCCGCCGGTGGGATCGCCACACTGCCGAGGGGCGACATCTCGGTCATGCCCCAGCCCTGGATGATCTCGATGCCGTAGCGGTCCTCGAAGGCATCGATCATCGCGCGCGGCACCGCGGAACCGCCGACCACCACCCAGGCGAGGGATGACAGGTCGAGTTCCTGGTCCTGTCCGAGCGAGAGCACGCCGTTCCAGACCGAGGGAACGGCGGCGCTGCAGGTCGGCCGTTCGGCGGCGATGAACGCCGCCAGCGGCTCGGGCTGCAGGTAGGGACCCGGCATGAGCATGTCGGACCCTCGGATCCAGGCGACGTGCACCAGGCCCCACGCATTGGCGTGGAACTGTGGGACGATGATCAGCACCCGGTCGCCCTCGACGACCTGCACGCCGCCGGCGATGGCGCCGAACGTGTGCGTCCAGATCGAGCGGTGGCTGTAGACCACCCCCTTGGGGTTGCCGGTCGTGCCGCTCGTGTAGCAGGAGGCGGCCGCCGAGCGTTCGTCGATCTCGGGCCACTCCGCCAGAGGCTCGTTGGCGGCCAGCAGGTCGTCGTAGCGAACCATCCGCCCGTGGGGCTCGAGCGCCGAGGCGTCGCCGTCGCCGATGACCACGAACACCTCCGGGCTCTCGACCTCGTCGAGCACGCCGGCGAGCACCGGGATCAGCGAATCATCGACCAGGATGACGCGGTCGCCGAGGTCGTCGATCACGAACGCCAACTGGTCCGGGAACAGCCGGATGTTGAGCTGGTGGAGGACCGCGCCCATACACGGCACCGCGAAGTAGGCCTCGACGTGCTCCTGGTGGTTCCAGCAGAACGTGGCCACGACATCGCCGATCTCGACACCCAGGGACGCGAGTCCGGCGGCGAGCCGACGGGTGCGGTCATAGGTGTCGGCGAAGCTCACCCGGCGTGCCTGATCACCCTCCCAGGTCACCACGTGGCGGTCGGGATGGACCCGACGTCCGTGCTCCAACAACTGGATCACGGTCAGGGGGTCATCCATCATCGTGCTGTCGACCATGCCAGATCCTCTCCCAAGCTCACACGGACCAGGTGGTCCACTCCCGCCGCTGAGCGTACTTCCTGCGCGCCTCTCGCGTCCTTCCCGCCCGCCTCTCGCGTCCTTCCCGCCCGCCTCCCCGGTATCTCCCGCCCGCCTCCCCGGTATCTCCCGCCGGCCTCCCCGGTATCTCCCGCCGGCCTCCCCGGTATCTCCCGCCCACCTCCCCGGGGTGGCGATGTCAGGCCGGCATCGCGGTACGGTTCGTCCGTCGGGTGCCGACGGGTGCCGACCGGAGGTGTGACGTGCGAGTTCTGGTGGTCTCTGAGGACGCGAAGGAACGACTGCGGGCCGGGAGCGCGCTGGAACTGCAGGCCGACGCCGAGGTCGTCGAGGTGGTCTCCGCAGAGGAGGTCCGCAAGCTGATCCTCGACGAGGGCGAGCGTTTCGACGTCCTGGTCGTCGATGGCGACCTGTATCCACGCGGTGGGTTCGCCATGTTGTACGACCTGCGGTCGCGCGCCGAACTCGAGGGCACGCCGCCGATGCCCTCGCTGGTCATGACTTCGCGGGTGCAGGACCGCTGGCTGGCGAAGTGGTCGGGGACCAACGAGGTCCTGCTCAAGCCCGTCGACCCGTTCGAACTGGCGCGGGTAGTCCAACGGCTCGAAGGTGCCGAGGTCCCGCCGTACGGAGACAGCGACTCTGCGGCCAAGCAGGTCTCGTCGGCGCTCCGCAACGATCGATGACCGATCCCGAGACCCGCGCGCCGATCGCCTGGCCCGCGGTCCTGACCGCGCTCCTGCACGGCGAGGACCTGGACGAGAGCCGCGCGGCCGACGTTCTGACCGAGGTCATGCAGGGTGGGGCGGAACCCGCCCAGATCGCCGCGCTGCTGCTGGCCCTGCGCGCGAAGGGTGAGTCCGCGTCGGAGATCGCAGGGTTCGTCCGTGTGATGATGGCCGAGGCCGCCCCGATCACGCTGCAGCCAGCGACCGCCGACCGGGTCGTCGACATCGTCGGCACCGGTGGAGATGGTGCCAACACGAGCAACATCTCCACCGTCGCCGCGGTCGTGGTCGCGGCAACGGGACAGCCGGTGGCCAAGCATGGCAACCGCGCCGCCTCCAGCGCCTGCGGCAGTGCGGATCTGCTCGAGGCCTGGGGGATCGACCTGGACCTCCCGCCCGCGGACGTCGCGCGGTGCATCGAGGAGGCGGGGATCGGGTTCCTGTTCGCCCGCACCTTCCATCCGGCCATGCGCGTGGTCGCCCCCGTCCGTCAGCAGTTGGGCATCCGGACGACCTTCAACCTGCTCGGGCCGCTGTCCAACCCGGCCGGCGCGCCGTCGATGGCGGTCGGCGTCGCCGATGCCAGGTTGGCGCCCGTGATGGCCGATGCGCTCGCACGGCTCGGCAAGCGCCACGTGCTGGTCTTCCGGGGTGCCGACGGCCTCGATGAACTCAGTACGACCGGCCCGAGCGATCTGTGGGAGGTGCGAGACGGGCAGGTGACGCAGAGCACGCTCGATCCCCGGGAACTCGGCATCGAACTGGCCACGCTCGAACAGCTCCGAGGTGGCGATGTCGCCCGCAATGTGGCGATCGCTGATGCCATCCTCGCGGGTGAACCGGGCCCACACCGCGACATCGTCGTCCTGAACGCAGCCGCCGGCCTGTACGCGGCGGACGCGGTCGACGGGTTCGCTGCGGGGGTCCAGCGGGCGACGGAGACCATCGACAGCGGGGCTGCGGCGGCGCTGAAGGACCGGTGGGTGGCCCGGAGCAACGAACTGGCGGCCAGCCATGGGTGAGTCGCATCGCATCGATCCCGAGGCCCGTCCGTACGAACCGGCGGAGCTGCCGAAGAAGCCCGACGTCGGCTTCGAGGGGTTCCTGGCGCTCGATCTGCGCGTCGGGCGCGTCACCGATGCCCAACCCTTCCCCGAGGCCCGCGATCCGGCCTACCGGCTGACGGTCGACTTCGGTCCGCTGGGATCCCTGCAGACCAGCGCCAAGGTGACGTCCTACACGCCGGAGGAACTGCTCGGACGGCAGGTCGTCGGCGCGTTGAACCTCGGGACCAAGCGCGTCGCCGGGTTCGTCAGCGAGTTCCTGATCCTCGGTGGCCTGGAGCCCGACGGGACGGTCGCGCTCCTCGGGCCCGATCGCGATCTGGCACCCGGCTCGGTCGTGTCGTGAGCCGGTCATGAGCGGCCAACCACCTGACGAGGTGCCGTCCGCGTCCGGTGTCGAGGCCTTCGACGGGTTCGACCTGCAGGTGATGACCGACCGGACGGTCTACGCGCCGACACAGACCGTGCGCATCAGCGTCACGGCGGTGAACCAGGGGCCCCGCTTCGTCGAGCACCACTATCCCGGCTGGCAGCGCTACATCCTCAGCGTCCGCGACGAGCGACACCGTGAGGTGGCGATCGACGAGCTCGACCGCACCGCGTCGACCGTGGCGGTCGACCGGTGGTTGCCAGGGCAGATCGCGATCTGGCCGTCGTACTGGAGCCAGCATCGCGGGCCCCTGGTGCCCGCGTGGTCCGACGAACCCCCTGGTCCCCGGGCGGAACCCGGTCGCTACCGGATCCGCGTCGACTGGCTCGGGCGCGAACCGGGCTCGCGGATGCGGCTCGCCGAAGCCTGGAGTCCGTTCTTCGAGCTCACCTGACCGAGGGTCTGCGTCGTCGACACCTCACGTCGACACCTCACGTCGACACCTCACGTTGCCCGGACCGCGTCACGCCGGGACACCTTCGCCCCGCTGAGCGCCTGCCGGTCGCGGTGCACGGCTCGCGCGACCCGGCGGGCCTCCTGCGTGACGGTGGCGAGCTCACGGCCTCCCGCCCAGGGCTCGGCATAGCCGTCGGTCGCCCACAGCAACCGCGTCCCGTCCTGGTCGATCCAGCGCAGGAGCAGGTCGACCTCCTCGGCGTCGCGAGCGGTGGGGGGACCGTCTGGCGCTTCCACCGGCGTCAGCGCCAACCGATCACGGACCTGTCCGATCAGGCGGGCGTCGGTCGCTGGCGGTGTTGCGGTGCCACTGCCCGGGCGGTCGAGGCACAGCGATGCGGCCAGCCGTCCGGACCGCAGCACGACGACCTGCGTCGTGGCGTCGAGGTCGCGGGCGAGCACCAGTTCGTGGACGGCGACGATCGCCAGGCGACGCCGCAGTGTGAGCAGGGCGCGGCCGAGGGTGTGCAACTGGATGCGAAGGTCGCCCGCCTCCTCGAACCGGCCGGCGGTGGCGCGGTCCTCCATGTGGCGTCGCAGTGCCGCCAGGATCGGCGTCGGGTCCTGGAACGAGGCCTCGACCCGCTGGATCAGTCGCTCGTGGTCGGGCCGCGACTGCGTGCCGTCGCAGGGAGCGCCGCAGTTGCCGAGGTCCTTCATCAGGCACGCGGTGTGGTCCTGCCTCGCGCGCAGCCGGTCGGTGCAGGTGCGGATCGGCAGCCACGCCTGCCACGCCGTCATCAGCGTCTCGGCGACGCGTCGGGATGGCAGGGGACCGAGCGTGGCGCGGTGGGTGTCACGTGGTGCGGTGGCGATCGACAGCCGGGGGAACGGTTCGCGGGTCAGGGCGAGGTGGACCGGCGCGGGTTCCCGCTTCGAACGGCGGTTGTAGCGGGGGAGGTGCTGGTGGATCTCGCGGACCTCGCGGACCTCGGCTTCGATGAGCGTCGCGGTCGAGGTCCAGGTCACGTCGGTCGTCTCGCGGATCAGGTCGTCGATACGGCGACGTCGGTCCTGCCCGAAGTAGCTGCGCAACCGGGAGCGTAGGTCCGTGGCCTTGCCGACGTAGAGGACCTCGCCACGTGCATCGAGGAAGCGGTAGACCCCACAGTCGGACGGTGCATCGCGCACCAGCGAGATCCGGCGGAAGCGCTTGTCCGACGTGGAGCGTGACAGGTCGCGCAGGTCCTCCAACGTCGTCGCGCCGAGCGATCCCGCCCGTTCGATCAGTCCGTGGAGCACATCGACCGTGGCCCGCGCGTCCGCCAGGGCCCGGTGTTCTGGTGTGTGCCGGCTCTTCAGGTGCCGCGCCAGGGTCGCCAGGCGCAGATCTCGGACCTCGTCGCGGACCAGCCGTCGTGCCAGGCGTGCCGTGTCCACGACGACCGGGTCGAGCTTCCCGCCGTCACCGTGCGCGGCGAAGGCCGCTCGGAGGAACCCCAGGTCGAACGGTGCGTTGTGTGCGACGAAGACGCCGTCACCGAGGAAGGAACGCAGGCTCGGCAGGACCTGATCGATCGTCGGCGCGCCCCGGACCATCGCATCGGTGATCCCGGTCACGGCGGTGACCGCGGCGGGGATCGAGCGACCGGGGTGCACGAAGGTCCGCAGCTCGCCGAGGACCTCACCGCCACGGACCTTGACCGCCCCGATCTCCGTGATCCGGTCGGCGGTCGGCCGCAACCCGGTCGTCTCGAGGTCGACGACCACGAACGTCGTGGCGATCAGCGGCGAGCCCAGGTCCTCGAACCGTGGCTGGACGGCCATGGCGGCCTCCTGGCAGGTGGCGGAGCGGTTGGCAGCGTGGTCGATGAGGCCCTTGGCGAGAGCGGTCGACGAACACATGTTCTACCCGTGGTTTGTAGCAGGTCGCTCCGACATCACCACCGGGTCCGGGCGCTCGCCGACGGAACGGATGGCGTACTAGCGTCTCAACGTCCCCGAGCCCGTGGCTCGATGCCAACGTGACCAGCGACTCCAGGAGGGCCACCGTGCAGGCTGCTGCCCCGTCCGGCAACGGTCGCCCCGACCGCCGTGAGGATCTGCTGACCGCTGCGGCGCGTCGTTTCGTGGCCGTCGGGATCCGCAAGACCACCATGGAGGACATCGCGCGCGAAGCGACCGCCGGCAAGGCCACGCTCTACCGGCACTTCGGCAACAAGGATGCGGTGATCGACGCGTTGCTGGCCCGGGAGGCGCAACGCTTCACGCGGGTGCTGGAGCGTGCCGCCGCCGACCTGCCGGACGCGGGCGCCAAGGTCGAGGCGGCGTTCCTCGCCGGTGTCGGGTTCTTCCTCGAGCATCCGGTGCTGACCAAGGGACGGGACGAGGAACCGGGCATCCTGCTGCCACGCATCACCGCGAACGGAGGCCCCGTCGTCAGCCAGGGTCTGGCGCTGTTCACCGGGATGATCGCGGACGGCGTTGCCGCCGGCGAGTTCCGGCGGGTCGATCCTCCGGCCGCCGCGGAGGTCGTGATGCGCCTGATCCTGTCGTACTTCAGCTTCCCGCCCATGCACGTGCGGGTGGACGACCCGGTCGAAGCGCAGGCGTTCGCGCATGGTCTGGTCGCCGGTGCCCTCCGGGCCCGGACCGGTTCCAGCGTCTGACGGTGGCGTCGGTCCAGCCCGCGCACGATCGACCAGCGTCAGTGTCGTTGGCACCTCGGGCAGTAGGTGGTGCCGCGTTGTGCGATGACGGTCCGACGCATCGCCGTGCCGCAGCGCCGACAGGGCAGGTCTCCCTGGCCGTAGGCCTCCAGGAAGTCGGCGTTGCGTCCGCTCTGGCCGTTGACCATCTGGTAGTCGCGGAAGGTCGTGCCCTCGCGTTCGATCGCCGAGGTCAGGACCTCCCGGATCGCCGTGTGCAGGGCCCGGGCCCGCGTCGCGCCCACCCGTCGCGATGCCGGGTGGATCCGTGCCCGCCACAGCGCCTCGTCCGCGTAGATGTTGCCGACCCCGGCGACCAGTCGCTGGTCCAGCAACTTCGCCTTGACCGGTGACGAGGTCCGGGCCAACGCAGCCGCGAACGCAGCCACCTCGAAGTCCTCGGAGAGTGGTTCCGGGCCGAGCGCGGCCAGCGTCGGGATGCGACCGGCGTAGTCGCCGGCCGGGACGACCGACACGCGTCCGAATCGCCGTGGATCGTTGAACAGCACGACACGTCCGTCGTCGAGCACGAAGCTCGCACGGATGTGTGTGGGTGGCGGCCCGAGGTCGGTCGTCAGCGGACCGTCGACCGGCTGGATCCGGATCGACCCCGTCATGCCGAGGTGCAGGATGAGCTCCAGCGGCGGGGTCGCCGCCAGGTCCGTTGGCGCCACCGGGTCGAGCGGGCACAGGAGGAACTTGCCCCGTCGCTCGACCGATCGGATCCGGCGACCCTCGAGCAGGTGGATATCCGACAGGCGGGCGTGGGGGTGGGCGTCCCACCAGACGCTCACGACGGCGCGGCCGGTCAGCTCGGGGACGAGCTGACGTCGGACGGATTCGACCTCGGGGAGTTCTGGCACGCGACGAGGCTACTGCGACCCCGCACGTCGTTACGCTGATGCCCCCCACGCCCCGAGGACCCCACGATGGCCACCGACGACCGTGACCGGCGCGATGACGGGCGCCCCGAGCAGGCACGTCCCCGTGACCGCACCGGTCGGCCGCTGCCCTACGACACCGATGTCCGACCGTTGGCGCAGGACCACGACCCCGACACGGTCGAGGAGGCGCTCGACCTCGGCGTCCGACTGTGGAACGACGAGCGGTACTTCGAGGCCCACGAGTGCCTCGAAGCCGTGTGGCACGCCAGCCCGCAGGCGGACGAGGACTTCTGGCAGGGGGTGATCCAGATCGCGGTCGCCGGTGTGCACCTCCAACGCGGGAACCCGGTCGGTGCGCTGGCCCTGTTGGAACGTGCCGGGCAACGGCTCGAGGGCT
>Ga0207421_10008099_pt1 | contig 10999 bp, 5 predicted proteins | sample SodLakKL_010_SED_4_FD_187542 | JGI IMG/M metagenome (GOLD analysis project Ga0207421, IMG submission 187542) | Alkaline sediment microbial communities from Lake Tanatar, Kulunda Steppe, Russia - 8KL_010_SED (SPAdes) (version 2) | ecosystem: Environmental > Aquatic > Non-marine Saline and...
CGAGCCGCACCACCTTTGCCGCCGGCGCCCTGCGGGCCGCCACGTGGCTGGTGGAACAACCGCCGGGGCTCTACGACATGCGCGATCTGATCGGCGTGTGAAGGCCTGAGCACGGGGCGGCCGCTCGGCCGCTCCGTGCTCAGGCAGCCGAGCGCTTGGCGGGTAGCTCGGCCTGGTATCGGCGCAGGAAGTAGTCGATGGTCTCGGTGCGGATCTGGATCGATCCGCCGGGGCGGTTCTCGTCTAGGTCCTTGAAGCAGAAGTAGGGTGTTCCGGATTGCTCGATGATCGCCTCGATCACCGAGTAGATCGGGGCGTCGTGGCCGCACTTGAAGTTCGACAGCTCCACGGCCACCAAGTTGGGGTGGCGGGCGATGAACTTCGCCGCCCAGAGCTTGCGGGAGCTGTGCTCTGAGAAGTCGTGCTTCCAGACGTCGTCGATGGCCAGCGCCGAGCGCATGGCGCCGGCGCGCACCTCGGCGCCGAAGAGCTGCTCGAGCGTGGCCGGATCGCGGGGCAGGGCGTCCTGCCACAGGATCGGGTAGCCCTTGCGCTGCAGATCATCGAGGATGCCGTGGTTGATGCCCGGATCGTTGTGGTAGGGCCGGCCGAGGACCCCGATACCCACCCGTCCTTCCTGCTCCAGCCGCTGCAGCGTCTGCCGCTGTTCGGCCTCCATCCGCTCGTGGAAGGCGTGCAGGGCTGCCAGACCCTGTTCCGCGGCGCGCCTTGACTCCCTGGCGCTGATGCCGAGTTCCTCTCCCCAGTCGGCGCGCATCTGTTCGGCACACAGCGCCGCGTCGTCCAGGTTGACCAGGGTCTTGCGGAAGCGGATCCCGTGCTCGGCGAACACGTCCCCCTCGCGGCGGAAGGCGGCGTGGGTGGCTTCGGCGGTGCCCGGCACCGTCGGGCACGCCTGGGCGGCGAGTGCGCCGTCCAGAGCGCCGGGCAGACTCTTGATCATCGGGAAGAAGATGTGGGTGAGCGGGCGCCGGCGGTGTTTGCGGGTAAGCAGGTTATGGACGTGCGGGATGCCGAGCTTGCTCGGGAAGCACGGGTCGATGCTGCCGCGGTTGGCGCCGCGACGGTAGAGTTCCGGATCGGTGTAGTCGGAGAAGACCAGCGCCCGTTCGGGGACGCCGAGCGCTGTGAAATAGCCGAGGAAGAAGGGCGCGCAGCTGTAGAGGTTCAGGACCCGGGGGATACCGATGCGCACCTGACGGCGATAGGCCATCGCCGCCCGGCGGCGGGCCGTAGGGCGGCCCAGCGGGCCGGGCAGGCGGGTCTGTGGCAGCGGGTCGGCGACCCCTTCGACCTGCGGGGTGCGGAAGACCTCGCGGGCGGCGCGGTCCAGGTGATTCGGATTGCGCTCGGCGTCGCGATCGAGCGCCGCCTTGATGCGCTGCATGGTGTCTTTGTCCTCGACCTCGCCCTGCTCGCAGGAGGCGATGATTACGCGCCGGAAACCGGGGGCCAGGGGGACCGAGGTCCGGGGTGGCGTATCGGCCCCGGTTGCCGGCTCGGTGACGTCGCCGGTGGCCACGTCGATGAAGGTCCGCAGGCAGAGGTTGCGGCAGAAACGACACCGTGTGCGCTCGTCGCGGATGGTGTGGTGTTGGAGGCGGCGCGCGCGTTCGAAGCCGATGAACGTCGAGCGGCGGTGCTCGCTGCGGTGCAGTCGGCGGGCCTCGAGCCCCGCGCCGATCGCCCCGGATTCACCGCAGTGGCGGTGCACGCGGATGTCACACTCCGCCCCCACCTGCCGGAAGCGCTCGCGCAGGTAGTCCACCTGTGCCTTCACGGCGGCGAGGTTGTGCTGCGTTCCCCCTTGTAAGACGAAACGCCGTCCCAGATCCGCCGGGTTGGGCTGCTGCGCCACATAGAGCCAGATGTTCTTCGGCAGGACCGCCGCCAGACCGGCGAGGATCTCGTGGCGCTGCCAGCCCTTGCGCTGGAAGTCGACGATGTCCGACTGCAGGAAGACCGCACAGCCGTGGTTGAACACGGGCATCGCCTCCGCGCTGAGCGCGGTCTCGGCGTAGTCCTCGAGCTCGATGCCAAAGGCGCGCGCGGTTGCCTGCAGGAAGTAGCCGTTGCCCGCCGAGCATTGGGTGTTGAGACGGAAGTCGCGGACCCGGCCGTCGCGCAGGAACATCAGCTTGATGTCCTGGCCGCCGACATCGACGATGCAGTCGGTCCCGGGGTGCTCTTTTTCGCAGGCGTGGGCGTGGGCCACCGTCTCGACGACCGCGGTATCCGCATGCAGCACGTCGCGCAGGATATCCTTGGCGTATCCGGTGGTGCCCACACCGAGGACTTCCAGTTCCGCCCCTTGGCGCAGGACGGCGGTCTCCAGTTCGGCGAGCAGGGCAACGGCGTCCTCGATGGGGTTGCCTCCGGAGAGTCGATAGGCCTTGGCGAGGACCTCGCCGTCCGGATCCAGCAGGACGCCCTTGGTGGAGGTGGACCCGGCGTCGATCCCCACATAGCCGGTCACCCTTTCGCCGGGGGAGAAGCGGGCCGGCTGCCAGGGTTGCGGCTGGAACTCGCGCAGAAACGTTTCCAGCTCGGCGGAATCCTGGACCAGGGGCGGTGCGCCGCCCGGGCGCCGCCCGCCGGTGCGCTGCTCCGTCAGCCAATCGTCCAGCACGCCCGGCCCCGGGTAGCGCCCGGCGTCCGGGTCATCGGCCAGCTCGCTGCGCCCGAACGCGACCGCGCCGAGCGCGGCGAAGTACTGGGCCTGCTCGGGGACGTGGACGGCTGCCTCCAGCGGCGCGTTCCAGTCGACGCCTCGCTCCTCCCAGAGGGCCTGGATGTGGCTTCGCCAGCACTCCTGAAGGCCGCGGATGTAGGTGTTCGGCCCGCCGAGCAGCAGCACCCGGGGGTGGAGGGTGTGGCCCCGGGTCAGGACGGAGAGGTTCTGCTGCACGATGGCCTCAAACAGTGAGGCCATCAGTTCCTCGGCGGCGACCCCCTGCTTCTGTAGGGAGTTGATATCGGTCTCGGCGAAGACCCCGCACTTCCCGGCCACCGGGTGGACGGTGTGGCCGACATAGCCCATGTCGCCGAGCCGCTCCGGCGCGATGGCCAGCTTGGCGGCGATCTTGTCGATCACGGCGCCGGTGCCCCCGGCGCACTTGTCGTTCATGGCCGGGATCTTGCGCTTGCTGCCGTCTTCCAGCGACTTGAAGACGATGATCTTGGCGTCCTGGCCACCGAGCTCGACCACGCTGCCGACGTCGGGGAAACGCGACTCGACGGCCAGCGACACGGCGTGGACCTCCTGCACGAACCGCGCCCCCAGGGCCCGGGCGACGCTGCCGCCCCCCGAGCCGGTGGTGAACAGCCGCAGGTTTTCGCGACGCGCCGCTGGGATGGCTGCCTCGATCCGGGCGAGGAAGTCACGCACGGTCTCCAGCTGGCGCGTTTCGTGGCGGCGATAGTCGTGCCAGAGCAGTGTATCGTCGGCACCGTCGATGACGACGGCCTTGACCGTGGTGGAACCGACGTCCAGGCCGACCAGGATCGGGGCGTGATCAGCGGGGCTGGGCATGACGGGGCTCCCCGGGCTGGTGCTCGGTGGCGGCGTGGCGGGGCGAGTCCGGGTGGCTGGCCATGCGATCGGCCAGGTGATGGACGAACCGTGCCGCCCGGCAGATCGCCCCGCCGGTTTGGGGGATCGGGTAGAGCGGGCTGCGCAGCTGCGGGCGTTCGGCGATGTAGGCGCGCAGCGTGTCCAGGTCGGTGCCGCGGGCGGTCAGGGCGTCTTGGAACTCGTTGCGGGCGGACTCGCGCGCCTCGCCCAGCGCCATCTGTGCCCGCGAGTAGGCGTTGATCTCGCCCTCGCCGGAGGTCTCGATGGGCAGGAAGCGGATATCCGGATAGTCGGCCTGCACGGCTGCCTGGGCCCCGTCGGACTGGGTCGAGGGCATGCAGCCGAAGGGCTTGAGCGAGAGGGTCATGTGCGCCAGACGGTTGCGGTGGTAGTAGAGCGTCTTGGCCACCTCAAGGTGTCCCTCGCCACCGGTGATGCGCGGGTGGTAGTAGGGGCGGCCGAGACGCTCCAGGGTGCGCTGGTCGGCCAGCGGGGCTGCACAGTTACCGAGGGCGGCGCGCATGCGGTCGTACTCGCGATGGAGGAGCCGGCCGATCTGCTCGATCAGCCAGTGGCGCAACCGTGTGGTGGTGGCCCGCAGTAGGGCGCGGCCCGTCCGGACGTGAGCCGCCGCCTCGGCCGCCCGGGCCTCATCGAGCTGGCCGTGGAGCCCGTGGCGCATGTAGTCGACCCATCCGGCGACCGGTTCCACCTGGATCTCGGCGCCTTCCCCCTCGAGAAACTCGAACATGCGGAAGTTGCCGTCCCCCTCGGTGGTCTGCGCCCAGAACTCGCCGGTGACCTTCACCAGGGGACGCGGGCGCAGGTAGTCCACCTCGAAACCCGCTTCGATGATCCTGCGACAGCGGGACAGGGCGGCGGTGCAGGTCGAATCCCGCAGGCGGGTGAGCAGGCGGGCGGCATCCTCGGCACTGGACAGGGGGGTCACGGCGGCCAGCAGCCGGGCCGTGGCCGTCACCCGGGGATGCGGCCGTCCCTGGCCGAGCGCCCGCTCGCACTCGCTCAGGCAGGCCTTGAAGGTCCGTTCGGCCGCGGAGCTATCGGTAGCGTAGGGGCGCGCCCGGTAGAAGACGGCATTGAGCACGTCGGCCATGAACAGGGCGTCGAGCACGGCGATGTAGAGACCAAGGTCCACGGAGAGTCCGTCTCCGTAGCCCTCGTCCGGGTGGCCATCGCCGCCGCCCTTCTTGTCGAAGGCGATCACCCGGAACCCCGGATAGCCGGCCTTGGCCAGGGCCTGCCGGTACTGCGCCTCGTACATCCCGAAACGGCAGGGCCCGCACGAGCCCGGCGTGACGAAGACGTACCGGTCCGTAACTTCGTCCCGCGCGAGGTTGCGCTCGGCTCGGCGCCGTTCGAGGTGGTTGATCAGGGCGCCGGCGACGAAGTAGACCGGATTGCACTGGCCGTTGTTGCAAAGCTCCCGGCCGGTCTGCAGATCGCCGCGCTCCGGCGTGGGGATCGCCTCGGCATGGTAACCCAGCCCCCGCACGGCGGCGGTGAGCAGCCGATCATGAGCGACGCTGAGACTGCCGAAGAGCAGGGTGACCCGGTCCCGTTCCTCGCGGGTGAACGGCCGCTCGGCGGGGCGCCGGTAGTGACGCCTCGCGCCGTCCTGCGGGTGCGTCGGCGGGCTCGGTTCCATGGGCCACTCGCGTACCGCTGATCCGGTCAGCCTTCCAATCTAATCCTGTTGCCCGAAGGCATCAAATCGCCCCCGGGCCCCTCGCCGCCCGGGGCTCAGCCTGCCGCGCAGTCCAGCAGGCGCTGCAGGATGTCGAAGTAGATCGCCTCCAGCGCTTCGAGGTCGGCGACCGCGACGTGCTCATTCGCCTTGTGAATGGTGGCGTTCAGCGGGCCGAGTTCCACCACCTGCGCGCCGGTCGGGCCCATGAAGCGGCCATCGGAGGTGCCCCCGGAGGTCGATCGCCGTGGACAGCGCCCGGTGTGCGCAGTGACCGCCTGCTCGACGGCCTCGATGAGCGCCCCGCCTCGGGTGGCGAAGGGGCCGCCCGAGTGCCGCCAGGATATCGTGTAGTGGACGCCGTAGTGGTGGAGGATCGCCTCGATCCGTTGCTGCAGATCCTCGGCGGAGACCGTCGGGGCGTAGCGCAGGTTGAAGACGACCTCCATGGCGCCGGGGATGACGTTGTCCGCCCCGGTGCCCGCCTGGATGTTGGAGATCTGGAAGCTGGTCGGCGGGAAGTCGTCGTCACCCTGATCCCACTCGGTGGCCACGAGCTCCTGCAGCGCCGGTGCGAAACCGTGGATGGGGTTGTCCGCCTGGTGCGGGTAGGCGACGTGACCCTGCTCGCCGTGGACGGTGAGGTGGCCGGTCAGCGACCCCCGGCGGCCGACCTTGAATTCGTCCCCCAACTGCGCCTGGCTGCTGGGCTCGCCGACGAGGCAGTAGTCGATGGCGCTGCCCCGCTCGGCCAGGGTCTCCACCACGTGGCGCGTGCCATCCACCGCAGGACCCTCCTCGTCGCTGGTCAGCAGGATCGCGATGGCGCCGGCGTGCTCGGGATGGTGGGCGACGAAGCGCTCCACGGCAGCGGTGAAGGCGGCGACGCTGCCCTTCATGTCCGCCGCACCGCGGCCGTAGAGATAGCCATCTTCGACGATGGGCTGGAAAGGTGGGTGCTGCCACGCTGACTCCGGGCCACTGGGGACGACATCGGTATGGCCGAGGAAGCAGAACAGCGGCCGCCCGGTGCCGCGCTGCGCCCACAGGTTGGTCACCCCGCCGGTGCTCAACCACTCGGCGCCGAAGCCGGCCGCGGCCAGGCGTTCGGCGATGAGGGTCTGGCAGCCGGCATCCTCGGGGGTCACCGACGGTCGCTGGATCAGCTCCCGGGCCAGCTCGAGGGTTGCGCTCATGGGCGCAGCAGCTCGTTGATGCCGACCTTGGCGCGGGTCTTCTCGTCCGCGTATTTGATGATCACGGCACAGTAAAGACTGTGGCTGCCATCGGCGGCGGGGAGGTTACCCGGGACGACCACGGCACCCTCTGGAACGTGCCCGAAGTGGACCTCACCGGTGTTGCGGTCGTAGATCTTGGTGCTCTGGCCGATGTAGACGCCCATGGAGATCACCGCGCCGCGGCCGACAGTCACGCCCTCGACGATCTCGGAGCGGGCGCCGATGAAGCACTCGTCCTCGATGATGGTCGGGTTGGCCTGCAGCGGCTCGAGTACGCCGCCGATGCCCACGCCGCCGGAGAGATGGACGTTCTTGCCGATCTGGGCGCAGGAGCCCACCGTGGCCCAGGTGTCGACCATGGTTCCCTCGTCCACATAGGCGCCGATGTTCACGTAGGAAGGCATCAGCACCACCCCGGGGGCGATGTAGCTGCCGCGCCGCGCTGCTGCCGGCGGCACCACGCGCACGCCGGACTCGCGCAGGGCGTCCTCGCCCCAGTCGGCGAACTTCATCGGCACCTTGTCGAAGAAGTTGGTCACGCCGCCGCGCATCAGGCGGTTGTCGTTGAGCCGGAAGGAGAGCAGGACGGCTTTCTTCAGCCACTCGTTGACCTGCCAGCCCCCGTTGCCCGGTTCGGCCACCCGTGCCTGGCCGCTATCCAGACGGCGCAGGGCCTCATCGACCGCCTCGCGGATCTCGGCGGGGGTGTCATTCGGGTTGAGGCGGGTGCGTTGTTCGAACGCCTCTTCGATCACCTTCTGGATGTCTGCAGCCATGCTGGGCTCCCTATTGGAAATTTCTCTGGACAAACCGCCGGATCCGCTCCGCCGCCTCGATGCAGGTGGCCAGGTCGGGAACCAGCGACATGCGGATGCGTCCCGCCCCCGGAGCAACCCCGTCAGGGCCGGTGCGGGAGAGGAAGCTGCCCGGTAGCACCGTGACGTGCTCTTCCTCCCAAAGCCGCCGGGTGAACTCCTGGTCGTCCACCGGTGTGCGCGGCCAGAGATAGAAGGTCGCCGGCGGCGGGGAAACGTCCTCGAGGGCGTCGGCGAGAATGGTACACACCTCCCGGTAGCGCTCGCGATAGCGCGCCCGGTTGTCGATGACGTGGCTCTCGTCGCCCCAGGCTGCGGTGCTCGCGGCCTGCACGTGCAGGGGCAGGGCGCAGCCCTGATAGGTGCGGTAGCGCAGGAAGGCGTGGATCAGGCCCGGGTCGCCGGCAACGAACCCGGAGCGCAGGCCGGGGGCGTTGGAGCGCTTGGACAGGCTGTGGAAGACCAGGCAACGGTGGAAGTCGGTGCGCCCCTCGGCCTGGCAGACCTGCAGCAGTCCGGGCGGGGGATCGTCCTCGTCGGCGTAGATCTCGCTGTAGCACTCATCGGCGGCCACGATGAAGCCGTACCGGTCACTGAGTTCCAGCACACGGCGGTGGTAGTCGGTGCCGGCCACGGCGCCGGTCGGGTTGGCCGGGCTGTTGAGGTAGAGCAGCTGGACCCGCTGCCAGGTCCGCGGCTCGATGGCGTCGAGATCCGGCAGCCCGCTGCCCGGGTCGATGGGCAGGTAGAGCGGGCGCGCGCCGCTGAGCAGCGCTGCACCCTCGTAGATCTGATAGAACGGGTTGGGCATGGCCACGTACGGCCGGCCGCGGCCGATGACAGTCTGGGCGATGGCAAACAGTGCCTCGCGGGTCCCGGCGACGGGTAGCACGTGGTACGCCGGGTCCACGGCCGTCCCGGGCAGGTCGAAACGCCGGCACAGCCAAGCGGCGATCGCCTCGCGCAGCGACTCGAGGCCCCGGGTGGCCGGGTAGCGAGCTACCTGATCCAGGTTATCGCGGAGCACCCGGGTGAGCAGCTCGGGGGGCGGATCCTGGGGCTCGCCGATACCCAGCCGGATGGGCGCTGCAGCCGGTGCGCGGTGCCCGGCCAGAAGCCGCTCCATGCGCTCGAAGGGGTAGGGCTGCAGCTCGGAGAGACCGCGATTCATAGATCCTCCGCGTCGAGGAGTCCTTGCAGGGCCTGACGCACACAGCGGTACTGCGCCGGCCGGCGCAAAGGCTTGCCCTGGTCATCGGTGATGAAGAACACGTCCTCGGCCCTCTCTCCCATAGTGGCGATCTTGGCGTTCTTGACCCGCACGCCGCACTGCGAGAACGCCCTGCCTACCCGTGCCAGCAGTCCGGGCCGGTCGGCGGTGATCAGCTCCACGACGGTGCGGGTGTTGTCCGGGTCGTCCGTAAAGCGGATCTGCGTCTCGGTGCGAAAGTGCTGGAGCTGTCGCGGGATGTGCCGCGCCACCGGGGCCGGGGGCGGGCCCTGCTCAGCGGCGGCGGCGGCCAGCACGCGGCGCACCTCCTCGATACGTTGTTCCTCCCGCGGTGGCTCGCCGTGCTGTTCCAGCACCCGGTAGCTGTCCAGGGTATAGCCGGCGTCGGTAGTGATCACGCGGGCATCCTGGATGCTCAGACCGAGCCGGTCCAGGGCCCATACACAGCGGGCGAAGAGATCGGTGCTGTCGGGTGCGTAGAGGAAGATCCGCGTGCCGCCTCCAGCGTCCTGCGCGGCGGCCAGCACCAGCGGGAGCTGGGCCGGCAGCGCCTCGGCAATGGCCTCGGTGTGCCAGGCGATCTCCTCGGCGCTGTGGCGCAGGAAGTAGTCCTCCGGCAGTTCCCCCCAGACTTTGCGGATGCGCCCCGGTCCGTAACCGCGCTGGCGGAGGATTCGCCGGGCATCGCGCTGGGTGTCGCGGATCAGCTCGCGCTTGTCCAGCGGCTTACCCAGTCCGCGGCGGATGGCGGCCCGGGTCAGCCCGTAGAGCTCGTTGAGCAGCGCGGCCCGCCAGGCGTTCCAGAGTTCCGGGTTGGTGGCGCGGATGTCGGCGACGGTCAGCAGGTAGAGGTAGTCCAGGTGGGGCTGGTCGCCCATGGCGCGGGCGAACTCGGTGATTACCGCCGGGTCGGAGAGATCCTTGCGCTGCGCGGTGACCGACATGTCCAGGTGGTGGCGCACCAGCCAGGCGACCAGGCGGGCGTCGTAGGCCCCGAGCCCGTGCTGGATGCAGAAGTTATAGGCATCGGTGGCGCCCAATTCGGAGTGATCGCCGCCGCGGCCTTTGGCGATGTCGTGGAACAACCCCGCCAGGAAGAGCAGCTCGGGTTTTGGCAGCTGCTGCATGATGTCGTGGGCCAGGGGCAGCTCGGCACGGTGCTCGGCCAGGGCCATGCGGCGCAGGTTGCGCACCACGAAGAGGGTGTGCGAGTCGACGGTGTAGACGTGGAAGAGGTCGTACTGCATGCGCCCGGCGATTCGCCCGAACGCCGGGATGTAGCGCCCGAGCACGCCGTAACGGTGCATCCGGCGCAGGGCGTGGGTGATGCCCTGGGGCTGGCGGAGGATCTCCATGAACAGGCTGCGGCAACGCAGATCGCGCCGGAAACTCTCGTCGATGAGCGTCCGGTGCTGGCGGATGAGCCGGATGGTCGAGGCACGCACGCCCTTGAGTTCCGGGTGCTGCTGCAGCACCAGGAAGACCTCCAGCAGGGCGAATGGATAGCGCCGGAATACCGAGGGGTCGGTGACCTCAAGGAAGTCGCGGCGGATCTGGAAGCGCTTGTTGATCGGGGTCGGCTCGGTACCCGAACCGGCGTAGAGGATCGCCTCCTGGAAGTGCTGCAGGAGCATCTCGTTCAGCCGCGAGATGTCCATGGCGGTGCGGAAGTAGCGCTGCATGAACTGCTCGACGGCCAGGGTGCGGTCGTCATCGACGTAGCCGAACAGCTCGGCCAGACCGACCTGGTGGTCGAAGAGCAGACGGTCCTCGCGTCGACCGGCGATCAGGTGCAGACCGAAGCGCACGTCCCAGAGGAAGCGTTGGCCGGCGTGGAGGGCCTGGTACTCGGCTTCGGTCAGGAACCCCTCCGCGACCAGCTCGTGCACGTGCTCGGCCCCGAAGTGGCGCTTGGCGACCCAGCCCACCATCTGGATGTCGCGCAGACCGCCGGGGCTGGATTTGATGTTTGGTTCCAGGTTGTAGGCGGTGTCGTGGAATTTGGCGTGGCGGGCCTGCTGCTCGGCCAGCTTGGCCTCGAAGAAGGCCGGGCTTGGCCAGATGCGCTCGGCCGACATGGCCTGGCGCAGCGACTGACAAAGCTGCGGGTCGCCGCAAAGCAGGCGCGACTCCATGAGATTAGTCGCGATGGTGATGTCGTCGCCGGCGGCCTCGATGCACTCCTCGACGCTGCGAACGCTGTGACCGATGTCCAGACCTAGATCCCATAACCCGGTGATGAGGGATTCGAGCGAAGGGGTGAGCGCCTCTCTGCGCCCGGGGGCGACCAGGACCAACACGTCGATGTCGGACCCCGGGTGCAGCTCGCCGCGGCCGTAGCCGCCCACCGCCAGGAGCGCGCAGCCGCCTGGATCGTCGCCGCCCAGGCTGCCTCGCCACAATTGTCGGACCACC
>Ga0207421_10008100_pt1 | contig 10999 bp, 10 predicted proteins | sample SodLakKL_010_SED_4_FD_187542 | JGI IMG/M metagenome (GOLD analysis project Ga0207421, IMG submission 187542) | Alkaline sediment microbial communities from Lake Tanatar, Kulunda Steppe, Russia - 8KL_010_SED (SPAdes) (version 2) | ecosystem: Environmental > Aquatic > Non-marine Saline and...
TCAATCATGAAAACCCGCAAATCCGAATTTGACGTCCTTGTCTGCGAAATTCAGAAGCATCTGCGCTTTCTGGCGGCCGCAGGGAGCCGCGGCCTTGATCTGACGGAAAAAAGCCTTGATATTATCCGCTCCTGGGAACGACGTGACCGGTCCGCCGGGCCTGCCCCCCCGGCCTCAAAACCCATGGGCAATGACCTCTCGGCGGTGTTTGAGGGTTTTTCAACCTGTAACCGGTGCAGGCTTGCCGAAAACAGGAAGGGATCCGTTTTCGGGGAGGGGCCGCAGCAGGCGCGGGTGATGTTTATCGGCTTTATGCCCGAGGCCGGTGATGAGGAAACCGGCCGGCCCTATACCGGCAATGCGGGAGAAATGCTGACGCGCATAATAGAAGCAATGAAGCTCGACCGGAACCGGGTTTTTATCAGCCACGTTGTCAAGTGCCTTCCTGTGGACGACCGGCTTCCCGGTCGGTGGGAGGCAAAGGCCTGCAGGCACCACCTCGTCCGGCAGATACAGGCTGTCAGGCCGGAATTGATTTGTGTTTTGGGCGAGTCGGCGGCCCGGACGTTTCTTGGGGTGGATGAGCCCTTCTCCCGGGTGCGGGGTAGGTTCCACGCCCATGAGGGCATCCCCGTCATGCCCACGTACGAACCGGCGCATCTGTTGACGCATCCCTCGGCCAAGCGTCATGTCTGGCAGGATATGCAGGCGGTTATGAAGGCCCTCGATAACTTACTCAAGGATGATAGTCTTGTAAAAAGTCGCGATCAGGCGACTTTGTAAAAAAGCCAAGATCAAGGCTTGCGCGATTTTTGAAGAATTGAGCGTACTTAGTGTACGTGATATTCTTCGAAAATTGCGCGTAACGCAGATATTGGCCTTTTTACGAAGTCGTCAAGGATGATAGTCTCGAAGGTCATATTATATATTGACATTAAAATTCGATTTGTTTTATTATTCAGGCTTATATTTTTATGGCTGACAATGCGGGGGCTTGGCCTCCGCTTTGTGTTTTCGCACTGTATTGAATAAGCGGTTTGTCATGGATAGATCGCAGGAAAGGAGCTTGAAAGACCTATGGGAAAAAAACAGAAGGAAACCAAGGAAAAACCGCTGGAGAAGATGACTGCACCCGAATTGAGGGAAATCGCCAAAAAGATCGACGGCGTTACGGGCGCATCCGGAATGAACAAGGCCGAGTTGATTTCCGTGATCAAAAAAGCAAGGGGGATCGAGGAGACGGACGCCAAAAAGAAGTCTGCCGCAACCGTCCGCCAGATAAAGGAAAAAATCCGTGAACTTCGGAAAAAACGCCAGGAATACATCGAAGCGCAAGACAATAAGATGGCCGATATTTTCCGGCACCGGATCAGCCGGCTGAAGAAGAAAACGCGCAGATTATAAGGGAATAAGAATTCTTGGCATGAAGATAAACCCATCTGTTCTGGCATTTGATATTGACGGTGTGGTTGCGGATACCATGCGGCTGTTTCTGTCGATCGCCGCATCGGAATACGGGATTAATACCGCCCGCTACGAGGACATCGTTGATTATGACCTGAGAAAATGCCTGTCAATCAGCGATGAGGTGATGATGGCGGTCATTATCAAAATCATGGATGGCGACTTTTCAGCGCCGTTAAACCCGATCAGCGATGCGCCGCGGGTGTTGAACCATTTGAACAGGCGACACCGCCCGACCCTTTTTGTAACCGCCCGGCCTGAAAAGGCGCACATCTCCCAATGGCTTTGCGAAACCCTCAAGTTGGGGCCCGAAGCCATCGAAGTGGTGGCAACCGGTTCGTTTGAAGGGAAAAAAGAAATCCTGGAAGACCGAAATATTCATTATTTCGTGGAAGACCGGCTTGAAACGTGCTTTCTCCTGGCTGAGGCCGGAATAACGCCCATCGTATTCAAACAGCCATGGAACAGGAAGCCGCATCCTTTTAAAGAGGTGGGCGGCTGGCAGGAAATTGAATCGCTGATCAACATGCGTTGACAGGTCCATAAACCCGGTTAATAGCGGTACGCGTGATGAATGCTTTCGCCCTGACGAAACTTATTGATTCGTTTGTGGATCACCTTGCAGCCGAAAAAGGGTATTCCGATAATACCTGCAGGGCATATGCACGCGATTTAGGCGATTTCCTAAATTATTTCGCCGCAAACCGGGACACGGTAACGCGAACTTCCCATGGGGCGGATCAGCCGGAAAGCAGCACGAATACGATCTCATCGGAAAATGAGGATATGGAGAAGGTCAGTGCGTTGGTTATCAGAAGCTACCTCGGCTTTCTCCATAAACAACAAATTAAAAAAACATCGATTTCAAGAAAAATTTCAGCGATTCGCTCTTTTTTCAAATACCTTGAAAAACACGGCGTGGTAAAGGAAAACCCCGCCTTGAACGTGATCGCCCCGAAGATTGAAAAGTCCCTGCCGACGTATTTAACGGTCGACGAGGTGTTTCATCTGCTCGATTCCATCGAGACGAAAACCCTTTCGGGCAAAAGGAATCGCGCGATCTTTGAGCTGCTTTATTCAACGGGGATCCGGGTATCCGAACTCGTCGGGCTCGACGTGGCGGATGTCGACCTGGAAAAGCGCGTGGTAAGGGTCAAGGGGAAGGGTTCCGTGGAGCGGATTATTCCCTTCGGGGAAAAGGCGCTGTCTGCCATAAGGGAATACCGTGAAAACCTCCAGGGCAACAGGCGGCTGGCCCCGGATATGTGGCGGGGGCCGCTTTTTTTGAACAAAAACGGCGGGCGGTTGACCGATCGGTCGGTCGCGCGGATATTAAATGATACGGCTAAAAAAGCAAGTCTGACCATGCCGGTGTCACCGCATGATCTTCGCCATACCTTTGCGACGCATATGCTTGATGCAGGGCTTGATCTTCGGATGGTTCAAGAGATGCTTGGGCACAAAAGCCTCTCCACCACCCAGAAATATACCCACGTCAGCATTGATCGCCTCATGGCGGCCTATGACAGTGCACATCCGAGAAAATAATGAAAAAGGCGGATCCAATGAATTTTCACGGCACCACCATTCTGGCGGTAAGGCACAACGGAACGGTCACGGTTGCCGGCGACGGCCAGGTGACACTGAATACCACGGTGATCAAGCACAAAGCCAGGAAAGTGCGCAGGATTTATAATGACCGGATCATCGTCGGGTTTGCCGGTGCCACCGCGGACGCGCTGAACTTGTCGGAAAAACTCGAAGGAAAGCTGGAGCGGTATAACGGCAACCTGATCCGCTCAGCTGTCGAGCTGGCGCGGGACTGGCGGACGGATAAATTTCTGAGGCGCCTCGAGGCCATGATGATCGCAGTGGATGCAAGCCAGATGCTCCTTATATCCGGCAACGGGGACGTTATCGAGCCGGACGATCCGGTTATCGCCATAGGCTCCGGCGGAGTTGCGGCGCATGCGGCCGCATCGGCCCTTTTGGCGCATGCCGGTTCGCTGGGGCATGATTCAAGGGCGATTGTCACAGAGGCCATGCAAATCGCCTCCAGCCTGTGCATCTATACCAATACCGAATTTTCCATTGAGGAAATCCATGCCGGTTGAGGCAGCGCCGCAACAAAGTGCCTTTTTTCGAAACCTTAACGATTTGAGCAGGCAATTTACAATATCATGAGCGAACTTAAACCGATAGAAATCGTCAACGAGCTGGACAAATACATTGTCGGTCAATACAAGGGCAAGCGGTCGGTTGCCATTGCGCTTCGCAACCGCTGGCGGCGCCGCCAGGTCGATCCTGACCTGAAGGACGAAATCGCCCCGAAAAATATTATCCTCATCGGGCCGACGGGCGTCGGAAAAACGGAAATCGCCAGGCGCCTCGCGAAACTGACGGATTCCCCGTTTTACAAGGTGGAAGCCTCAAAGTTCACGGAAGTCGGCTACGTCGGAAGGGACGTGGAGTCCATGGTCCGCGATTTGCTGGAGTTGACCATCAGCATGCTCAAAGAGCGGGAGCAGGCCGAGGTAGCGCCAAAGGCCATGGAAATTGCCGAAGACCGTCTGCTCGACATTCTTTTGCCGGACTCCGATCCAAAGAACAAGGAGGCCTCCCATGAGACCCCGTATGTGGAAGGCGAGGGCTTTCTGCTTGAAAACGGCGGCGGCGGCGAGGACCAGGATCCCCGGAAAAGCAGGGCTGCTTCTTCGGCCACCCGCGAAAAGCTGAGAAAGATGCTGCGGGAGGGCAGGCTCGACAACCGTTTCGTGGACCTTGAAACCCACGACCGCCCGAGCCCCATGCTTGAAATATTTTCCAATACCGGCATGGAGGAAATGGGGATCAACTTCAAGGATATGCTGGGCAACCTGATGCCCCGGGGGGCTCCCAGAAAGCGGCGCGTGACCGTTGCCGATGCCCTCCAGATTCTTGCCCAGAACGAAGCGCAGTCCCTTGTGGACATGGAAAAGGTGACCCGCGACGCCATTGAGAAAGTGGAGCAGTCCGGTATCATATTTCTCGATGAAATAGACAAGGTGACCGGCAAGGAAGGCGGCCATGGCCCGGATATTTCGAGGGAAGGCGTTCAGCGGGATCTGCTGCCGATCGTTGAGGGGAGTTCGGTCAATACCAAGCACGGGCCGGTGAAGACCGACCATATCCTGTTTATTGCATCCGGTGCGTTCCATACGAGCAAACCGTCGGACTTGATCCCGGAGCTGCAGGGGCGCTTCCCGATCCGGGTGGAGCTCGATTCGCTCTACAAAGACGATTTCGTCCGTATTCTCACGGAGCCTAAAAATGCTTTATTGCTCCAGTATATCGCTTTGCTCAGGACGGAAAATATCAAGGTTTCCTTTAATGATGAAGCGGTCGAAGAGATCGCAAGGGTGGCCGAGGACGTCAATAACCAGACTGAAAATATCGGTGCCAGGCGCCTGCACACCCTAATGGAGCACCTGCTTGAAGACATCCTGTTTGAGGCGCCGGACATGGGCGAAACGGAAATTGTCGTGGACAGGGCTTTTGTTGATGAAAAACTAAGAGATGTCCGGGAAGATGAGGACCTGAGCCGATACATTCTGTAGGGGCGAATAATCATTCGCCCGCACCGGGGTCATAAATGAAACCCAATGTTGCAGACATACTCATAGAGGCGCTGCCTTATATCCGGTTTTTTTACGGGGCGACCATCGTGGTGAAATACGGCGGACATGCCATGGTGGATGAGCAGCTTAAGGAGGATTTTGCCAGGGATATCACCCTGATGAAATTTATCGGGATGAATCCGGTGGTGGTCCATGGCGGCGGGCCGCAGATAAACCAGGTGCTCGAGCGAATGGGAATAAGCCAGCGGTTCGTCCGCGGGATGCGCTTTACCGACGAGGAAACCATGGACGTGGTGGAAATGGTTCTGGGCGGCAAGGTCAACAAATCCATCGTTGCCCAGGTAAACCGTCACGGCGGCAAATCCGTGGGCCTGACCGGAAAGGACGGCGGCTTGCTGCAGGCGGAGAAGCTTCAGATCACCTACCAGCCGGATGAAGAAAAACCCCCGGAAATATTGGACCCCGGATTGGTCGGCACGGTTACCGGGGTCAATGCGGAGTTGATCAAGACGCTTTCCGGACAGGGCTTTATTCCGATTATCGCACCGGTGGGGACGGGCAGCAAAGGCGAGACATACAACATCAATGCGGACCTGGTTGCCGGCAAAGTGGCGGGCGCCCTGTCTGCGACCCGCCTGATGTATCTGACGGATGTGGACGGTATAATGGACGCCGAAGGCGGCCTTGTTTCCTCGGTCAACGCCCAGTCCGTGCGCACCATGATCGCAAACGGCACCATAACCGGCGGCATGATCCCGAAGATCGAATATGCGCTGGATGCTTTGAAAAACGGCGTGGAGAAAGTTCAAATTATCAATGGCAAGCGCCGGCATGCCCTGCTGTTGGAGTTGTTCACCGACAAGGGCGTGGGCACTCAGGTGACGGGGTGAAAATACAAAATGAATGACAATGCCTTAATAGACACCGCAAACCGGGTCCTCGCCGATACGTATAAACGGTTTCCCATTGTGTTTGAAAGCGGGGAAGGGGCCGTTCTCAGGGACGTTGAAGGCCGTCAGTACATTGATTTCGTGGCGGGTATCGCCGTCTGCAACCTGGGGCATGCCAACCCCGGCGTGGCGGATGCCCTGGCAAGGCAGGCGAAAAAGCTGTTTCATGTGTCCAACTTGTTTTACACCACCCCCCAGGTGGCGCTTGCCCGCTGGCTGGTCGACCATAGTTTTGCCGACCGCGTTTTTTTCTGCAACTCCGGTGCGGAGGCCAATGAGGCCGCCATCAAGCTGGCCCGGAAAAATTTTTTTGACCAGGGCAATTTCGACCGGTGGCGGATCGTCTCCATGGACCTGTCGTTTCACGGCCGGACGTATGCCACCTTGTCGGCCACGGGGCAGAAAAAGGTCAGGGAAGGGTTCGAGCCGATCCTCGAAGGGTTTGATTTCGTGCCGTTTAATGATATCGAGGCGCTCAAGCGCCGGGTATCGGAAAAAACCTGTGCGGTGCTGCTCGAACCGGTGCTGGGAGAAGGCGGCGTCCAGTGTGCCGACCCGGCCTACTTGGAAGGTGTCCGGCGCCTGTGCGATGAAACCGGCACGATCCTGATTTTTGATGAAATTCAGACCGGCATCGGCCGGACCGGCCGGTTGTTCGGATATGAGCATTACGGTGTGACCCCGGATATCATGACCCTTGCAAAGGCATTGGGGAACGGGCTTCCCATAGGTGCCATGCTGGCGGTTGACCGTATCGCGAGGGCTTTCACGCCTGGCTCCCATGCATCCACATTCGGAGGAACCCCCGTGGTCACGGCCGCGGCCCTGGAAGTGCTGAAGCAGATCGAAAGGGATGATATTCTTGAATACGCCCGCCGGACAGGGGATTATTTCAAAAGCCGGCTTCAGTGGCTCAAAGCGCGCCATGACGCAATCGCCGATGTCCGCGGCATCGGGTTGATGCTCGGCATGCAGCTGAAAACAGGCGGTTCGCAGATAGTGGAAAAATGTATGGAAAACGGCTATTTGATTAACTGTACGCAGGAAACCATCCTTCGCTTCATTCCGCCCCTGGTGATTACACGCGGGCAGGTGGATGGGCTCGTTGAGCTGCTTGACGATATTTTCAATGAACTTTGACGACTTTGTAAAAAGGCCAATATCTGCGTTATGCGCAATTTTCGAAGAATCTCACGTACACTTAATCGGGCGAAAGATTTTTCGCCCCTACATTTAAAGGTTGCGCAAGCCTTGATCTTGTCGCGCCATGGCGTGATTACAAAGTCGTCTGAACCCGACGTGAACGTTTAACCTAGCCATCTGTTACTCATTTTCCGATGCGGATTTTTTCTGGAGGCTGTTTTGAAAAAGGATATACTGACACTTTCAACGCTTGACCGACCGGATTTCGACTTGTTGTTTGAAAGGGCCGGGGAACTAAAGGGCAGACATAAAAAAGGGATATGCGAGAAATCCCTTGCGGGGAAAACCGTGGGGCTGATTTTTGAAAAACCCTCCACCCGGACCCGCATTTCCTTTGAAGCGGCGGCAGCCCAACTGGGCGGAACCCCGTTGTTCATGCATTCAGGTGATACCCAGCTGTCCAGGAGCGAACCCATTGCCGATACCGCGCGCGTCCTGGAGCGCTACCTGGACGCCCTTGTGCTTCGGACCTACTCCCAGGCCATGCAGGAGGAGTTTGCGAGCATCGCCTCCATTCCGGTTATAAACGCCCTGACGGATATGTATCATCCCTGCCAGGTGTTAAGCGACCTGTTTACGGTGATTGAGTACAAAAGCGCATTGACCGGTTTGAAGATCGCCTGGATCGGGGACGGCAACAATATGTCCCATTCATGGATCAATGCCGCTGCCAGGCTTGATTTCACCCTTACCCTGGCCTGCCCGGCGGAATACATGCCCGATCCCGGTGTTTTGTCCGCTGCCAGGGAAATCGCCGGGGACCGGATCGTCGTCACGAGCGACCCGATGGCCGCCGCTTCGGGTGCGGACGTTATCAACACGGACGTGTGGGCCAGCATGGGGCAGGAGGCGGAAGCGGAAAAACGCCGACAGATGTTTGCGCCGTTCCAGGTGAACGCTGAACTGCTTTCCCACGCTGCAAGCGACGCCATTGTCATGCACTGCCTCCCCGCGCACCGGGGTGAGGAAATCACCGGGGACGTGCTGGACGGCAGTCGCTCGGTCGTATGGGATCAAACGGAAAACAAGCTTCACATGCACAAGGCCATCCTGGAAGTCCTGGTTGCGGGATAGCGGTCATGCGTTTTAAAGCGGACATTTTTATAAGGAGTATCTTTTGACTAACGACGTTAAAAAAGTGGTGCTGGCATATTCAGGGGGATTGGATACCTCTGTTATTCTCAAGTGGCTGATTGAAACCTATCAATGCGAGGTGATCGCTTTTTCAGCGGATATCGGCCTGGCGGAGGAACTGGATAATGTGGAGGAAAAGGCCCTAAAAACCGGGGCGAGCAAAGTCTATATCGACGACTTGAAGGAGGACTTTGTTTCAAACTATGTTTTTCCCGCGTTTCGCGCCAATGCCATCTACGAGGGACAATACCTCCTGGGGACGTCCCTTGCGCGGCCCCTCATCGCCAGGCGCCAGATGGAAATCGCGGCGGAGCAGGGGGCGGATGCCGTCAGCCACGGGGCGACGGGGAAGGGAAACGACCAGGTGCGCTTCGAGCTGTCTTACTATGCCATCGACCCGCATATCAAGGTTATCTCTCCGTGGCGGCAATGGGATCTCAATTCCAGGAGCGCGCTTATGGCCTTTGCCCGAGATCATGGGATACCGGTTGTATCCACGAAGGAAAAGCCTTACAGCACGGATCGTAACCTTCTTCATATAAGCTACGAAGGGGGTATTTTGGAGGATCCATGGAATCCCCCCCCGGAAGACATGTTTACCCTGTCCGTATCGCCCCGGAACGCGCCGGATGAACCGGAGATCATCGATATTGATTTTGCTTCGGGCGACCCCGTGGCCGTAAACGGCCAAGCACTGAGCCCTGCCGCTCTTTTGGCGGAACTCAACCGCCTCGGCGGCACTCACGGGATAGGGCGCTGCGATATCGTGGAAAACCGGTTCGTCGGCATGAAGTCCAGGGGCGTTTATGAAACGCCCGGCGGCACGATCCTCCGGATCGCGCATATAAATATGGAATCGATAACCATGGATCGGGAAGTCATGCACATTCGTGATTCATTAATGCCCCGATACGCCGAGATGATATACAACGGCTTCTGGTTTTCCCCCGAGCGGGAACTCATGCAGACGATGATCGACCAGACCCAGAAGAATGTCAGCGGTACGGTCCGCCTTGAGCTTTACAAGGGCAACTGCCGGGTTGTCGGCCGGCGCTCGGAGCATTCCCTCTACAGCGAGGAATTCGCTACATTCGAGGACGACGCGGTTTTTCACCAGAAGGATGCAGAGGGCTTTATCCGCCTGAACGCCCTGAGACTCCGCATACGCAAGCTTATGGAGCAAGCGGGAAAGTAAGCGGAAAAAGGCATCGGGGCGGTTGAGACGAAACCAACACACGCGGAATGATAAAATGAGCCAGAAACCATGGGATGGGCGGTTTTCCGAGACAACGGACATTGCAGTGGAAGCCTTCACCGCCTCGATCGATTTTGACCGGCACCTGTATCAATACGACATCGACGGCAGCGTCGCCCATTGCCGAACCCTTGCGCATGCCGGAATTTTAACCGACGAGGAGGCCGGCGAGCTGATACGGGGCCTCGAGGCGGTCCGCGACGAGATCGAAAAGGGCGCTTTTGAATACACGGACAGCCTTGAAGATATCCACATGCATATCGAACACCGGCTTTCCGCCCATGTCGGGGACCTTGCCAGAAAGCTGCACACCGCAAGGAGCCGCAACGACCAGATTGCCCTGGATACGCGGCTTTATGTGAAAGACCAGGGACAGCGGATTGTCGGCCAGCTCAATGATCTCTGCCGGGTGCTGGCCGACCTGGCCGAAAGCCACATCGACGTGGTCATGCCCGGGTATACCCATCTGCAGCGGGCCCAGCCGGTGTTGTTCGCCCACCATCTGATGGCCTATTTCGAGATGTTTTTAAGGGACAGGGAGCGCTTTGCGGACTGCCTCGGGCGGGCCGACGTGATGCCCCTGGGCAGTGCGGCCCTTGCCGGGACGACCTATTCCCTTGACCGCTCCTACACGGCCCGCTTGCTGGGGTTTTCCAGGGTTTCGGAAAACAGCATGGATGCGGTGTCCGACAGGGATTTTATCATGGAAGCGCTTTCCTGCGCCAGCATCTGCATGGTCCACCTCTCGCGCTTTTCAGAGGAGCTGGTTGTCTGGTCGTCCGCTGAATTTTCCTTTGTCGACCTGCCGGATGCGTTCTGTACCGGATCGAGCATCATGCCCCAGAAGAAAAACCCGGATATTCCCGAGTTGGTACGCGGCAAGGCGGGCCGGGTATTCGGCGATCTGACCGCCATATTGACGCTTATGAAATCGCTTCCCCTGGCGTATAACCGGGACATGCAGGAAGACAAAAAACCCCTGATGGATACGGTCGATACCCTGCAGGCATGTCTCGACATATACACCCGGATGCTGCCGAAAATACGGATCAACCGGGAAATAACGGAAAAGGCGGCCGAAAGGGGATACCTGAACGCCACGGACATGGCCGACTACCTGGTTGAAAAGGGGATGCCCTTTCGCGAGGCGCACGCATGCGTGGGCAAAGCGGTCGCCTATGCGCTGGGAGAGAAAAAAGAACTCCACGAAATGGACCTTGAAGAATTGAGGTTTTTTTCAACCCTGATTGAAGATGATATTTACCCGGCATTGTCTGTCAAGCAGATGATCGATCGCCGGAAAACATACGGCGGCACCGCCGCGCAAAATGTCCGGGAGGCGATTGCGCGTGCCAGGGATAAGCTTTCATAACGCA
>Ga0207421_10008101_pt1 | contig 10998 bp, 9 predicted proteins | sample SodLakKL_010_SED_4_FD_187542 | JGI IMG/M metagenome (GOLD analysis project Ga0207421, IMG submission 187542) | Alkaline sediment microbial communities from Lake Tanatar, Kulunda Steppe, Russia - 8KL_010_SED (SPAdes) (version 2) | ecosystem: Environmental > Aquatic > Non-marine Saline and...
CCGATCTGGCATAATAAGGGCCTGCCCCGATGCGAAGAAACCCAAATTCGATTCCTGCAGTAATCGGGATTTTGATATTACTGAATTTTGGGGTAAAACTGCTGATTTCAGGATTCCCTGCCGCATTGTTCTGGCTGATGAGCACCAGTTTCTGACCTGTTTCTTCAAAGAGAAATTCAGGTTGCACAAAAAGACTGGCATAAGAAAAATTGGCAAAGACACCAAAGTGAAAGCCGGTGTGGCTGCTTTGGGGAACTTCCAGCATATGATCAGTCCAACCGTTACTAAAAAGTGTAAACTCATCGGATGAGGGCACTGAAGAGAAATTTAGTCCTCCCCTGATACCAAAGTCAACCGCATGAAGAGGCAGAATCGCTGCAGCAAAGCAGACTAAGCATGTCAGCAACACTTTTTTGGCCATGATGAGCGCATTTTATCAATGTGTTACCTGACAAAGATACAAAAAATTCGAAATTAGCTGTCAGCCAGGATCTTCATCTTTTCTCGCAGCATCGTAATCTCATTACGCGCCTTCTCAATTTTCTCTTCAAATTCCGCTTTCAGCACATCTGCTTTTTTGGAAGAAGCAAAGAAGCCAATATTGTTTTCCAATACCTGGATGTCACCTTCCAGGTTTTTGATCTTGTTCGCCAGGAAATTTCTTTCTTTCTGAATGATGTTTCCGGCGTTGGGTGCGCCTTTAAGGTTCTCGATTTTTGACCTGAACGACAGTGTGCTCTTGGCTTTTTTGTTCAGCTTGAGTTTATCAAACTGCTCATCAATGGCTTTTCGGAACGCTGCCTGTATCTGATCCTTCTGCTTGATCGGCACATGTCCGATATCCATCCACTGACGCTGAAAGTCTTTCAGGATGTCAAGGTTTTCCTTGTTATCCTCACTATATTCATATGTTTTGATCTTGTCAATAAGCGCCTTTTTCTTTTCCAGGTTTTCTTCCTGCTTTTCACCGATATTGGCAAAATGCTCAGATTTCCTGTTAAAAAACACATCACAGGCTTCACGAAAACGCTTCCAGATCTTATCAGAAAATTTTGCAGGAACAGGTCCGATCTCCTTCCATTCCTTTTGGAGGGCAATCAAGCTTTCTGTCGTTGCACGCCAGTCCTCGCTGTCCTTAAGTGCTTCAGCCTGCATGCAAAGGTTCAGTTTTTGGTTATAATTCTCCTTTTGCTGGTCTTTGTATTTCTTAAAGAACTCCTTTTTGTTGCTGAAAAATGTGTCCAGAGAAGCCCTGAACCGATTCCACACCTCGTTATTCACTTTCTTTGGTGCAAAGCCAATGGACTTCCAAACCTTAAAGAGCTCGTTGATCTCTTCTGTTCTTTGTTGCCACTGGCGGGGCGTCTCCGGAAGGTTCACTATCAACTCTTCCGCCTTTTCACAAAGGACCAGTTTGGCTGCATAATTTTTGTTTTGTTCTTCGCGCAAGGTTTCGTAGTGCTCCTGGCGACGCTTATTGAGTTTGTCTGTAGCAGCCTTGAAGCGATCCCACAACTCATCTTTCTTATCCTTGGGAACCGGTCCTGTTTCCTTCCAGGCTTCATGCAATTTTTGCAATTGCTGGAATGACCTGGTAACACTTGTCTCCAAGAGCAGCTCCTCGGCCTTTTCACAAAGCTCCGTTTTGGTTTCCAGGTTCTTTTTAAGATCCAGGTCCTTCAGCTCTTTGTTGATATTGACCTTATCAAAAAATTTCTCTACCAAAAAATGGTAGTTGTTCCAGAGTGTTCCTTTGGACCCGCGGGGAACCGCTCCAACAGCACGCCAGCGGTCCTGAAGGGAGTTGAAATGATCATAAGTCTTTTTAAGCTCTTCCTCAGAATCAATCAGCTCACGCAACTCTTCAAGGATCTGCTCTTTTACCCGCAGGTTATCATGCATCTCCTTCTCAAGGGCTTTGTCATGCGCAGCTTTTTTCTCCTTATACTTGTCAAAAGCAGCATCAAACCGTTCTGTCAGCAAATCTGCTGGAACTTCAGCCTCCTCCGATGCATCCTCTTTCCCTAACCGCTGCTCATAAGCAGCAAGGTTTTCATCACGAAGAAGCTTGCGGTAAGCCGCCTTGATGAATCCAATATGCTTTCGTATGTAATTGACATCCTCGTGATTGACCAGTTCTTCAACCGCCGCTACCAGTTCATCGCGATCCATGGCCGCATAACGTGCCGACAGCACATCGCTGTCATCTTCCACCTCTTCACCATCTTGCTTATCATCTGCCTTTAGCTCAGGCATGTCCTCGCCGGATTGGTCGGTAGCAGGTGCAGGTTCATCCTGTTGCTCCGCTGCCGGTGGTTCGGCCTCAGGGGTCTTTTCCCCAGACTTGTCCTCGCCGGATTGGTCGGCAGCAGGTGCAGGTTCATCCTGTTGTTCCGCTGCCGGTGGTTCGGCCTCAGGGGTCTTTTCCCCAGACTTGTCCTCGCCGGATTGGTCGGTAGCGTGTGCAGGCGGTTCCTGCTCTTTGTTTTCAGGTTGTTCAGCTGAAGGGATGGTCTCCCCGGCACGTTCTTGTTTTTGTTCTTCGCCGGAGTTGCTCCCGGCCAGGCGCTCGTCCCCTGCCGGATTTGCATCGGCTTTAGGGTGCAGTTGATCCTTGTTTTCCATGAGAATGTCTGATTACTAATGAAAGTTTGAAGCAATTCTTCGTTATGTACACTTGCAACCAAGCGTGAAAGCCCCATAACCCGGGCAGTGTGTTATCAAAAAGGGTTATATTTTGTAATTCGTTGCAAAAATATGAATATTTTCCGGGCAGCCGCAATAAAAACGGCCTCTTTCCAAGCATGTTTATACCTTTTCAAGCGCCTGATTCAGGTCAGCCAGGATGTCTTCCACGTTTTCGATACCTACGGAAAAGCGGACCAGTCCATCAGTGATACCGGATTCCTCCCTGGCCTCCTTATCGACCTTGGAATGGGTCATGGAAGCCGGATGCTGTATCAGGCTTTCTACCCCACCAAGGGATACTGCCAGCATGCAGAGCTTGACTTCGTTCATCAGGGTTTTTCCTGCCATCAGCCCGCCTTTCATCTCAAAGCTGATCATGCCTCCGGGGCCGTCCATTTGCTTCCTTGCCATTTCATACTGGGGATGACTTTTCAGCCCAGGGTATCTGACCCAGGCCACCTTTGGATGGTCCTGCAGGAAGTGGGCGATCGCCAGGGCATTTTCCTGGGAACGATCCATCCGTAACGACAGCGTTTTCAGTCCCCTGATGACCATATATGCCTGATGCGGATCCATATTGCACCCCAAATTAATCATCATCGGGCGCAGCTGACTGTCCAGCTCCTTGTTTTTGCTCACAATGACACCACCCACGATGTCCGCGTGTCCATTCAAAAACTTGGTGATGGAATGAAATACCACATCCACCCCAATATCCAGGGGCCTCTGCAAATAAGGAGAGCAAAACGTATTGTCGGCTACGGTGATCAGGTTGTGTTCTTTGGCAATGCGTACCATCTCTTCAAGGTCTGTGATCGTCATGGTGGGGTTGGAAGGAGTTTCCACGTAAAGTACCTTGGTGTTTGGCCGGATCGCTTTTCGAACCAGGTCAGGATCGGAAGTGTCTACATAGGTAGACTCGATGCCAAACTTGCTGTAATGCTTTTCCATCACTATCCTGGATGGCCCATATACGGCGTCTGTGCTCACCATGTGGTCGCCCTGTTGCAACAGGGCACTGTATATGGTGTTCACGGCACCCATACCCGAGCTTGTCGCTATGCCACGGTAACCGTTTTCCAGCTCTGCCATGAGTTTTTCCAGGGAATCAATGGTGGGGTTGTTGAGCCTGGTATAAATGTATCCGTCTGAGTCCCCGGCAAAACAGGCTGCCCCGTGATCCGCGTTTTTAAACCGGAAAGTACTGGTTTGATAGATGGGTACGGTGGCGCTTCCGAATTGGTCATCAAACATGCCGGCATGTATCAGCTTGGAATTGAATGCTTTTTCTCGGGTGTCCATAATTTATCAGTTTAGAAAATGTGGTAGTCCTTGTTTGTATATTTTCAATGTGGTGAATCAAAGTGTTTTAGCCCATTTTTCTCAGAGGCTCGCTGAAGGCATCGCAGGGCTCCGCAGCGGAAAAATCCCATGAATGACAAGCATCCCCCCGTGCGCAAGCACATTGTCATGGGCGTTTTGCTTGTTGAACATTAAGTCAACACGCTACAGGTCAATTGCTGGTCAGCTTCAGTAGGAATCTGTGCTCAGCATGATGAGGGTGCAGTCTTCCACGCACTCGATGCCAGCTTCAGTGGCCATTTCTTCCAGCGTGTCATTATAGGTGCCGGGATTAAATATGATGCGCTCCGGTTGGAGTGATATGATATAGTCCAGGTATTCGTCCTGATTTTGTGGTCCAACATACAGCGTGACGGTATGAACGTCATCCAGCGGGGGTGTACCCTTGATGACATCCACATCCTCAATTTGCGTCTCCCGTTTGCCAATGGCAACGACTTCGTGGTCGTATTCCCGCAGGCGCTTGATGGCCTTATGGCTGTATCGTAAAGGGTTTGGGCTTGCTCCGATGACAAGGGTCTTCATGATCCGTCTTATTTGGATACAGTGTTTACGACGAATTCAGGTGCCTGGGCAATGTGTTTCTTGACAGTACATGCACCAGCAGCCTTCACCACGGATTCCTTATACTTCTCCGGGAAGTCAGGAGGCAACAAAATATCGATTTCAATGGTGCCGATCATCCTTGTCATCTCATCGATGTGCATGCGTTGCACGATGTCAATGCCTTCGTCCGGAATGCCACGTTGTTTGCAAAATGATTTCACATAGTAACCGGCACACGTCCCGACAGACGCCAGAAAAAGATCAAAGGGAGAGGCCTGGCTGTTATTGCCACCGTCTTTCTCCGGTTGGTCCGTGACAATCACATGTCCTTTATAGTGGGCTTCTACGATTTGGTTTTCGCCTAATACAATTTTCATTTCCTTCATGACAATAGAATTGTTTTATAACTTAAAAACAGGTTCACTTTTCGGATTAATCAGATGCCTGCACATACATGCAACAGGCCTGCTGATGGGCTTGTGATCAAAAAATCGCCAGCTATGCCGTATTTATTTTAAAGATCGTGTGCGCTGCGCTTCCATCTTGTCGGTAAACCATCTGGGCGCCGGACATGGTCTTCCGGTATCCTTATTCAGAAAAGCCAGTGTGGTATTGCCGATATTCAGCAGCGTACCTTCCTCGTTATAAATTTCATAACGAAAGTGCATACGTGATGTGGGCATCTCGGGAACGGTGGTCTTAATGGTCAACAGGTCGTCATACCTGGCCGGTCGGATATACTTGATATCCATCTTTGCAATCGGCATCACCACGCCTTTTTCTTCCATTTCCCTGTAGGTCATCCCCAGGTCTCTCATGGCTTCCGCCCGTGCCACTTCATAATACTGTGGATAATTGCCATAATATGCAAAACCCATCTGGTCCGTTTCTGCATACCTTACCCGCAGCTTGCATATAAACGTAAACATATGTCGTTGCTTAAGAATATTACATCTGCATCATGTCCTGGCTGCCTTAGCCAGTACAATCCTTGATCTTATTCCGCATTTAGAGCGACTTTACTCAAAAAGTGGCGCTGACTCGACACTAACTTGCCTTGCCGTGGCATTGTTTGTATTTTTTACCGCTGCCACAAGGACAGGGTTCGTTTCTTCCTACTTTCTTCTCTACCCTTACGGGCTGTGTTTTTTGTTGTCCGCCCCGGCCTCCAGGCAGGTCACTCCTGCCCTCCTTCAGTTTACTCATGTCGGTTCTTTGCTGTTCTGTGCCCTGTTGGATTTGTGCGGGGTCTTTCACCGGAAGCCTGGCTTTCCCGAGGAAGGAAATGATGTCCTTGTTGACTTTGCCTATCATGCGCTTAAAAAGCTCAAATGACTCGAACTTATAGATCAGCAGCGGGTCTTTCTGCTCATAGGCTGCTCCTTGTACCGATTGTTTCAGGTCGTCCATTTCCCTCAGGTGATCTTTCCAGGAATTGTCAATGATACCCAAGGAGATGCCCTTTTCGATCGCCAGCATCACCTCACGGCCTTCGGTTTCGTATGCCCTTTTCAGGTTGGCGATCATGTTCATGGTCTTCATTCCGTCGGTGATTGGAATGGCGATGTTTTCGTACTTTTCCGAGGCCTTTTCGTACACCTGCTTAATTACGGGATAAGCTGTGTTGGCGATGTGTTCGCTCTTCTGCTTATAATTCACCAGGGCCTTCTCGTACAGGATCTCTGTAAGCTTATCTGCCTTGGTTTCGAAGAACTCATTTTCAGCAAAAGGTGACTCCATGCCAAAGGTGCGCAGCAATTCAAAGGTAAAACCCTCGTAATCGCCATTTTCTTGATATTCAAGGATCATCTGGTCACAGGTATCATACATCATGTTGGCGATGTCTACGGCCAGGCGTTCCCCGAAAAGGGCATTTCTGCGTTTTTTGTAGATGACCTCGCGTTGGGCGTTCATCACATCGTCATATTCCAGCAACCTTTTCCTTATACCGAAGTTGTTTTCCTCGACTTTTTTCTGGGCGCGTTCAATGGATTTGGTGATCATGCTGTGTTGTATCACTTCTCCTTCCTTAAGGCCCATCCGGTCCATCAGTGAAGAGATCCTCCCTGAACCAAACACGCGCATGAGGTCATCTTCCAGTGAAACAAAGAACTGGGATGAACCCGGATCGCCCTGGCGACCCGCACGACCCCGCAGCTGCCGGTCTACACGCCGTGATTCATGTCTTTCGGTACCAATGATAGCGAGTCCGCCTGCCTCCCGAACACCAGCACCCAGCTTGATATCCGTGCCCCTACCCGCCATATTGGTCGCGATGGTTACCTGGCCAGGCTGACCGGCTTCTTTTACGACCTGTGCTTCGCGCTGATGCTGCTTTGCGTTCAAAATGTTGTGCCCGATAGACTGTAACTTGAGCATACGACTCAGCAGCTCAGATATTTCTACCGACGTGGTACCTACCAGTACAGGCCGTCCTGCCTGAACCAGGCTGACCACTTCGTCGATGATGGCATTGTATTTTTCACGCTTGGTCTTGTATATGAGGTCTTCCCGGTCATCACGGATGACAGGCCGATGGGTAGGAATGACCACCACATCAAGTTTGTAGATATTCCAGAATTCCCCTGCTTCAGTTTCTGCGGTACCGGTCATCCCGGCAAGCTTCCGGTACATCCGGAAATAGTTCTGTAGCGTAACCGTGGCATAGGTTTGGGTGGCAGCCTCCACCTTTACATTCTCCTTGGCCTCGATCGCCTGGTGCAGTCCGTCAGAATATCTCCTGCCTTCCATGATGCGGCCCGTCTGCTCGTCCACGATCTTGATCTTGTTATCCACGATCACATACTCCGTATCCTTCTCAAAAAGTGTATAGGCCTTGAGCAGCTGGTTGATGGTGTGCACACGCTCGCTCTTTACCTGGAAATCATTAAGCAGCTCGTTTTTCTTCTCCATCTTTTCTTCTGCCGGGAGCGTGGATTTTTCCAGCTCGGCCATCTCCGAACCGATGTCGGGCAGAATAAAGAAGCCGGGATCATCCGTCTGGCTGGTAATCAAGTCGATGCCCTTTTCGGTGAGCTCGATGGAGTTGTTTTTCTCTTCGATGACAAAGAAAAGCTCGTCATCGATCTTGTGCATATGTTTTCCCTGTTCCTGCATGTAGAAGTTCTCTGTCTTCTGCAGGATGGTTTTCATACCAGGCTCAGAAAGGAATTTGATCAAAGCCTTGTTTTTGGGAAGACCGCGGTGGCATCTGAGGAGCAGTTCACCGCCTTTTTTCTCATCAGGCTCGCCCTCTTTGGGTAAAAGCAGCTTACGTGCATCAGCCAGCAGGTTGGTCACCAGCATGCGCTGGGCGCTATACAACTTTTCGACCTTGGGTTTGAGCTCATGAAACTCATGCTTTTCACCTTGCGGCGTGGGGCCCGAAATAATAAGTGGCGTACGGGCATCATCGATCAATACGGAGTCCACCTCATCCACAATGGCATAATTCAGCTTGCGTTGCACCAGTTCTTCCGGGTTTCTTGACATGTTATCACGCAGGTAGTCGAATCCAAACTCATTGTTGGTGCCATAAGTGATGTCGGCATGATAGGCAGCACGTCTTTCCTCCGAATGCGGCTGGTGCTTGTCGATGCAGTCTACCTTCATGCCATGGAATTCAAATAGCATGCCCATCCATTCCGAGTCCCTCTTGGCCAGGTAATCATTCACGGTTACGATATGCACTCCCTTGCCGGACAGTGCATTCAGGTAAACAGGGAGTGTGGCTACCAATGTTTTCCCCTCTCCCGTGGCCATCTCGGCAATTTTTCCCTTGTGGAGATGGATGCCGCCGATCAGCTGTACATCATAATGCACCATGTCCCAGGTAATCGTATTGCCTCCGGCTGACCACTGATTCTTATAATATGCCCGCTCACCCCTGATTTCGATACTGGGACGCGAAGACGCAAGCTCCCTGTCAAAATCGTTGGCCTGTACATCCACCTCAACGTTGTCGTTAAAACGGCGCGCGGTTTCCTTAACCACACTAAAAGCCTCAGGAATCAGCTGTTCCAGTAGTTCTTCCACTTTTTCGTTCTGCTTGTCGTCGAGCTCATCAATTTGCTTGTAGATCTGTTCTTTTTCTTCCACATCAATGTCGTGATGGGTATCTAAGTATTCCCTGAGCGTGTCTATCTGACGCTGTTCATCGGCAATATGTCCGGCGATCCTTTCCTTGAACTCGTTGGTTTTCGCCCGAAGCGCGTCGTTGTCCAGCATCCTGATCTCCTCATACGTGGAGATGGTTTTATGCAGAAGATCCTTGATTTCTTTGTAATCCCTATCTGCCTTGGTGCCAAATAGTTTTTTGATGAGGTTAAGCATACATGCGTATTTTTTTCAGAACCGCAAAGTTAATCATTTATGCAGACTAATGCCAGCCTGCCTGCCTACAAAAAAACCGGCATTTCGCCGGTTATCTGATTGTTTTCTGATTTAGGCCTTGGTTAATATTCATCTTCATGGAAAAAGAAGTCATCCTTTGTGGGGTAATCCGGCCAGATATCTTCTATGCTCTCATACACATCGCCTTCATCTTCAATTTCCTGAAGGTTTTCAATGACTTCCATGGGTGCGCCTGATCGCAGGGCATAGTCGATGAGTTCTTCCTTGGTGGCAGGCCATGGAGCATCTTCAAGTTTTGAAGCCAATTCTAATGTCCAATACATGGTTGTAATGGGTTGGTTATTTTTTGCAAAAGTATATTTTTTTATGAATAACGCAACAATAATGCAATTTTTATTCTGCAAAAGGGCAACACTTCATGGGCCATTTGGTTTAGTCTTCAATCAAATCTTGATGCATGCGCGATTTTCTTCTTAACTTCGCGCAGCAAAAGACCTGGCATGGCGAACAAAAACATTGAAATAAAAAACAAGAAGGCTTCCTTTGAGTATTTCCTTGTGGAGGAATATACGGCAGGTATAGCGCTTACGGGCACGGAGATCAAGTCCATTCGTGCCGGCAAGGCAAACCTCAGCGATGCCTATTGTGCCTTTGACGGACATGAGTTGTACGTGCGCAATATGCATATTTCTCCCTATTCCCATGCTTCTTTCAGCAATCATGAACCCAAGCGGGAAAGAAAGCTGCTATTGACAGCGCGGGAGTTAAAAAAGCTTAAAACACGCGTAGATGAACGGGGTTACACTTTGGTACCCGTCATGCTTTACATTAACGAAAAGGGCTTGGCCAAACTGGACATCGCATTGGCCAAGGGAAAGAAAAAGTATGATAAGCGGGAGAGCATCAAGCAAAAAGATGTTCAGCGGGACCTGGACCGCAGTGGCTTGTAGTCATATTTAATTTTAATGCCGCCTTCCTGCCTGGCTTTTTTGGTATCTTCTTGCTGACAACTGCTGCAACCCTGCTGTTTTTGCAATCTTCGGGTTTCATTCATTGTGTGGGCATCCTGACCGGCTGCCTGTGCGGACGTTTCGGTCACGTATTCGTCCGTTTGTTTCAAGGCATCTGTTTTCGGGTCATCATCTGCCTCTTCCAGTTCCCAGGAATAGACCGGTCTTTGGGGACCGTATCCCCTGAAAAATAATGCCAGTATGACTCCGGCGATCAGCCCCATCAGGTGCGATTCCCAGGAAATGTGGTCCTTGATGGGGAAAATCCCCCACACCAGTCCGCCATAGAGGAATGCTACCAACAAGGAAAGCGCCATGAGACGGGGGTGTCGTCGCAGAATGCCGCTTACAAACAAAAAGGCAGCCAGGCTGTAAACCACACCAGAGGCACCGATATGGTAGGATTCACGGGCAATAATCCATACCCAGATGCCCGTTATCAGTATGGAAGCGATCACCACGCTGGGTGCAACTTCCCGGTAAAAATAGAAGAGCGCACTGCCCAGCACCAGCAGGGGAATTGAGTTGGAAGCAAGGTGGGAAAAGCTCCCGTGGATAAATGGAGAGAAAATGATTCCCTTCAGACCACTGATGTCCTGTGGATAAATGCCGTAATGATAGATATCCCAATCAAACAACAGGGTGATGATTTTTACCAGCCACAACACCAGCACGAAAGCAAGCGGGAAAGTGACGCTTGCCAGCATCCGGCTTTGTTCCTCCTTTTTGTTACCTTTGTGCCCTGATTCTTCCAATGCCCTTTATTTCTTTTTGAATGCCCGGGGTTTGGCCCCGTTTTTGTAATTAGTTGAACAAAAATAAGCATAGTTTCCTTTTTTTCATAGGACGATGCCGATCTCTGAATTAATTACATGGGTTTGGCTTTGCAGCTAACGCAAAAAGCCGGGTTCAACTGACTGAAAGTAAAACAAATGTAAACGCACCACCTGGGTTGCTTACAAAAATATACACTTATGACCACTAAAAATCGATTTCTCCGTTACCTGATCCTGTCACTTACCTGCATTTTTTTCATGCA
>Ga0207421_10008102_pt1 | contig 10997 bp, 9 predicted proteins | sample SodLakKL_010_SED_4_FD_187542 | JGI IMG/M metagenome (GOLD analysis project Ga0207421, IMG submission 187542) | Alkaline sediment microbial communities from Lake Tanatar, Kulunda Steppe, Russia - 8KL_010_SED (SPAdes) (version 2) | ecosystem: Environmental > Aquatic > Non-marine Saline and...
TAACCGGATTGTAGGCGTGCTGGAGAAGATAGGGACTTTTTTCATTTAATAAAAGGTTAGAGCTACCTTTTAAATTTTGCTCAACCATAAATTTTACCTCCCTGCTTGATTTTGGTTTTAGTATTATACAATATCGAATTTATTATAACTTTATAGCAGTACCGAGGCGGCTGTTTTTCCTTCAATGAGTTCCTTTTCTACAGTGGTTAGATTGGTTTTTAACATTTCTTTAAAATACCTGGAAGGTGATAAAAGCGGGAAATCACTGCCCAGCATAACTTTAGGTAAAACTTCAGCCGTACGGGCTGCTTCATACACCTGGGGATAGTATAAAAATGGTGATGCGGCGATATCGTAGTAAACATGGGTTAATGCCTTTTTTAGTTCCGGCATCAATTCATAGAAAAAAAGCCCACCACCCCAGTGGGCGTATATGATTGCAAGTTCCGGGTTATTTTCTGCAAACTTAAAAGCCCGGACAGGGCCTGTTTCTCCTTTCCCAGTATAATAATGGCCTACCTGCTCATTTGCATGCATTAGCACAGGAAGGTTCCTTTCCTTACAGATTCCCGTCAGATTCTTCATCTGTTTCTGGTCTGAAATGTCAAACCCCTGGGCATCAGGGATTAGCTCTCCAACTCCTTTAAGTCCGTTTTCATGACAGCGGGATATTTCCTGCTCAAAACCTGGGTCCAGGGGCGGGTAAACGGCAAAACCAATAAACTTGTCAGGATATTTTTTGGATACTTCAATAACATAATCGTTGGCTTCTCTGCATAGCTCAGTATCTCTTAATGGAAAACCAAATACTACGGACTTATCAACTCCTGTCTTTTCCATATCATGGAGAACATCTTCGGCCGTAGCATATTTAACCTTAGGCCCGCTGTGGATTAATTTAAAATGAGGTTCTGTCTCCTTATGTCTCTTAACATTTTTAATAAAATCTGGAGATAAAATATGTACATGTACATCAATTTTCATTTTAATCTACTTCCTTCCTAAATAAACTTTATCTATTATTTCAATATTTATTATATATTTCCTTTATAAAAATAAAAAGCACCTTAGTGCTTTATTAAACTTATGATTTTTTAAAAAAAATATTATAAACAGTAATCATATTATTTTTTAAATCCTTATTTATCTGTTTTTAGCCCTGTCCATCCCTTTCTTTGCTTTCCATATTTACCTTGTTTTCCGTCTGGAGTTCTTCTGGTAGAATATCTGCCTCTCTAATTAAAAATATGGAGATAACACCTATAAAAAGACTTGCTATGGCTAGAGGGATAAAAGATATAAACAGTCCCTTTTTTAATAATAAAGAAAGGGCTGAAGGAGCTATAGCTGCTCCTAAACAGCGGAAACCACCAAAGATGGTAGTAAAAAGTCCCCGGTGCTCTTTTGATGTAATGGCACTGCTAATAGTATCCAGGGAAGGAAATATGAGCCCGGCTCCTGCCCCTAAAACCAGCACTATGGGCCACAGAAAAACATTGTGGGCTGTAAAAGGAATAAATAGAAATGAAACAGACATTAGTATTGTTCCTGCTATCATAATAATTCTAGGGCCAAATTTATTGTTCAACCATCCTGAAAATAAGGTGGTTGAGATAAGAGCTGCTATGGGAAGGGATAGCAAAAAGCCCCGGGCAATCTTCCCTGCATCCAATCGAGCATCTAAAAAATCACTCATCCAAAACAGTGTGCCTATAAGTAAAAATATACTGATAAAAGCAATAATTAGAGATAAAATTTTGGATGTATTTTTAAATAACTTAAGGGTTTCTATATTGTTTTTCCAGTTAATAGGCTGATTACGGGGTGGTTCCTTGATGAGTACCCATATAAGTATGGCTACGGGAAAAGATACAATAGGATAAACAAAAAATGGGGCATACCAAACAATGAGGCCTACGAAAGCTCCAATTAAAGGGCTGAACAACTTACCCAAACCATTGGAGGTTTCCAGTATTCCCATAGCTTTATTTCTTTCTTTACTTTGAAATAAATCTCCCGCCAACGCCGTTGTTAGGTACATAGGAGTAGCAGAACCTATACCCTGAAGAAGTCTACCGGCCAAGATTACCGGATAAGGATCTTCTATCATAATGATTGCCAGACCGGCGATGAGTCCTCCTAGACCATAAATAAAAAGAGAAGGGACGATTATCCTCTTTCTTCCCCAGGTGTCTGCCAGTAAGCCTCCTAGAGGGTTTAATATTGCAGATGGGAAAGAAACAAGAAGGACCAACAGAGATATTTCCGTAAGTCCTAAGTTTAATGCTTTTCTCATGGTGGGGAAAATGGGAAAAAGAATAGTATTTGCAAGAACACTAATAAAATTTGTGGTTCCCAAAGTGGCAAGACTTAATTTTGTTTTAATCTTCATTATTTCATCCCTAGTATCTATAATTTAATAAAGTGTAGTAATATTTTGTCTTATTTTATAATTTATATACCAGGTTAATAATAATTCTAATCCACATCCAGCTCTACTATATCTTTGTCTTCAAGAACGTATTCCTTGGGGACAGCCTGGCCTTCAAATTTGGAAGATCCCCACACGTATGCGTTTTTTAATTTATCTTTAAAATCTTTGTGTATCCCTTCGGCTAAATCCAGTACGGTACTACCCCTTTTTAAGGTAAAGGGTTTTTCCATATCCGGTTCTTTCCCGGGAGCCTTACTGTATATTCGGATAACATCTAGCATGTTAAATATATATTCCTGTAAAAAATCCAGGCTTCCCTCTGAGGTGGAAATCTTGTGGATATTTATATCAGGATATATTTCTTTAACTATCTCTAAGTTATCTTCAGTATCTTCTAGATCTGACTTTGTGGCCACAATTAGATAAGGTACTGAATTGTCATCTTCATCTGGTGAAATAATATTTTTATTTTTTAAAAATGCAAAAGTTCCTTCTAACTGGTCCAGGCAGTCACCGGAATTACCATCAATAATTATTAGTATAGCATCTGCCTCTCTAATTGTACCGGTAAGTCCAGGGGGAATAACCTCCGAAGATATGGGAGGCGCATCTACTAACTGAATATATATATCTTTATAAGGCATCATACCGCTTAAAGGTACGTTAGTTGAAAAAGGGTAATCTGCAATTTTAACTTTGGCTCTGGTTAAAGCTCCAACCAGGGAAGATTTACCGGTGTTGGGATAGCCCACCAAAACAACCTGGCCGGCCCCCTGCTTTTCTACATGAAAGGGGTTATATGAGCTTTTACCCTGTTTTTTCTTTCCTTCCTTTCTGAGAGAAGCCAGGCGCTTTTTAATATCACCCTGCATTTTTTCTGTTCCTTTGTGCTTAGGAATATTTGAAAGCATAGTTTGCAGGGCTTCTATCTTTTCTTCTGTGGTTTTGGCTTTCTTATAGGCTTCTTCAGCCTCATAGTACTGGGCGGTTAAATTTGCCGGCATATAGTGTATCCCCTCCTTTTAGGTTTTAATAGATAATATACTTTTTATCTGCTCCCTGATATTTTCTTTATGGCAGGACTGTTTATGCCTGACCTGTTTTTTATCTAAATACTTAAGGCCGGGGTGAATTTCTATTCCTGTTAACTTATCAAGTTCATCTAGTATTTCAAATTCGCCTTTTTTGCTGACTTCTTCTTTTCCTTTTAAAGCTTCCAGTACACTGGAATTAAATTTATAAGGATTGGCCGTGGAAACTGCAACCGCTAGATGTCCATCCTTTTCTTCCTCAACATAATCTGCTGAAACTTTTACTCCTACAGCTGTATGCGTATCCATTAAGTATTTATTATTAAAGTATACTTCTCTTACAGTAGATAAAGTTTCTTTTTCTGTAGCGTAATTTCCTACCATTATTTCCTGCAATTTTTCTAAAGTAACTTCATCTATTTTAAAATATCCTTTTGTTTTAAGTTCTTCGAACCAATCTCTTATTTTTCCCCCGTTGTGACCTGTTATTTCAAATAAAAACCTTTCTAAGTTGCTGGAAATTAAGATGTCCATTGATGGACTGTTTGTTTTTTTAAACTCCCGTCTCTTATCATATATACCAGTATTAATAAAATTTGTTAATATATTATTTTCATTAGAAGCACATATCAGCTTATTTATAGGAAGGCCCATTAAGGAAGCATAATACCCTGCTAAAATGTTGCCGAAATTACCTGTAGGTACGCTAAAATTAATTTTTTCGTTTTCTTTTATTTCGCCTTTATCTAACAAACGCAGGTAAGCCCAGAAATAATAAATAATTTGGGGAGCCAACCTTCCCCAGTTGATTGAATTAGCTGAAGAAAGTTCGTAATTATTTTCTTGTAGTAATTTGTTGAAACTTTCATCAGCGAATACCTCTTTAACGGTGTTTTGACAATCATCAAAATTACCTTCTATAGAAACTACAAAGGTATTGTTCCCCTCAGTAGTAGTCATTTGCAATTCCTGTACTTTACTGACGCCCTGATAAGGGTAAAATACAATTATTTTTAATCCTTCTACGTCTTTAAATCCTTCTAGAGCAGCTTTTCCTGTATCCCCGGAGGTAGCTACCAAAATAACTGTTTCTTTTTGAGAGTCCAGTTTTTTAACAGCCTTGGATAACAGGTGCGGCATTATTTGCAGGGCCATATCTTTAAATGCTGCTGTGGGACCATGCCATAGTTCTAATATGTAGGTATAATCATTTAACTTGTAAAGGGGTGCTATTTCATAAGTATCAAAATTATACTGGTTATAAGCATTTAAAGCGCATTCTTTGATTTCATTTTGAGAAAAATCCGTCAAATAAAGACATAATATTTTTTCAGCTATCTGGCAGTAAGTTAATGAAGTCATTTTATTTAATTCTGTTTGGGCTATATATGGAGTTTTTTCCGGAATAAATAGTCCCCCCCTGGGAACCATGCCTAATTTTATAGCTTTGGCTGCCGATACTTTTTCAAAATTATCTCGAGTACTTATGTATAGCACTTTTTGTCCTCCTATATAATTAATGTATTTTAAGTCTAATTAAAAACGCCTTTCTATGAAAGGCGTTTACTTGTTGACAATAAACAAACTTTTATGTCCTATGTTGTTTTATTGCTACTATACCTCGACTACGTTAGCTGCTTGTGGACCGCGATCTCCTTCAATTACTTCAAATTCTACTCTTTGTCCTTCTTCTAAAGATTTAAAACCTTCTTTTTCAATTGCTGAAAAGTGTACAAAAACATCTTTTTCGCCTTCTACTTCAATAAACCCGTAACCTTTTTGATTGTTAAACCATTTAACTGTACCTTGTTTCATTAAAAAAAACTACCTCCTAATTTTGCCTATATGGCTTTTTCTTAGAATAATATTATCATTCTTTATATAGTATGTCAAATATTTTTAGTTATATTAATTTCAAAAGAAGTCTAACTATTCCTGAAACTAGATGTAATTAACGTTATGGATATTGGAAATTGTTGCCGCAATTTCTTTAAGAGCTTCTTCCTGGCTATACATCTTATAATAGTATTCTGTTAACATTCTTTCTGCGGAAAATTTCCATGTTGATGCAGCTATACTGTTCCTCATCATTTTCAACCATTTAGGCTTGTTGTCATAATAAGTTGGAATAACCTCTCTTAATAGAACCTGGTATAAAGAGTTTGCATCATGTTCATCCTGATTGCAACACTCATGCCCATGACCTATCTGCCAACCATTAATTCCATGCTTGCAGGCTTCTGGCCACCAACCATCCAGAATACTTAAGTTTAATACTCCGTTCATTGCTGCTTTCATACCGGAAGTACCACTGGCTTCTAGAGGACGTCTGGGGTTATTAAGCCAGGCGTCACAACCTCTTGTAAGCAGCTTTCCGATTTTCATATCGTAATTTTCAAGGAAAGCTACACTATGCGGATACTTATTAGACATTTCAATTATCCTTGGAAGCACTGACTTTCCTTCTTCATCCTGAGGGTGCGCTTTTCCTGAAAATAGAAGCTGTATTTTTCCTTCTTCCAAAAGTGGTTCCAGTAGCTCAGCATTTTTAAAAATAAGGTCGCATCTTTTATAAGACGTAATTCTACGGGCAAATCCTATTATTAACGAGTCCGGATTTAATTTATTTTTATTATTGCGCTTATATATTTCATTTACTAATTCTTTTTTTGCTTTTAGATGAGGTTCCCAGAGGTCATTTCCATTTTCAAAAGCCTCTATTATTTCAGAATCCTGCCAGGTTTTTCGATGTACACCGTTGGTTATAGGAATAATTGGAGAAGCATCTTTAATATGTCCCCACATTTTTTTTGCTGTTTCACTGTGGGTTTTGGATACAGCGTTAGTTTTTCTGGAAAGATTCAAACCCGCTACTGTTATGCTAAACGGGTCTCCACCTATCTGTGACATTTGCTCATAGGATAGTCCGTTATAAGCTCCTGTGCATCCTAAAGCGTGATGACTGTAAACTCCGTTACCCGCTGTTACGGGAGTATGAGTTGTAAATACAACTTGATTTCTGGTTTTATACCATGCTTCTTCAAAGCTTAATCCCCAACTCATTTTCTCCCGGATAAGTTCAACAGCACCCAGGACAGCATGACCTTCATTAAAATGATAGACGTCTACTTCGATACCCAGTGCTCTTAAAGCTCTAATACCGCCAATTCCAAGTATAATTTCTTGGGCTATCCGGTCATGTTCACTTCCACAGTATAACCTGTTAGTAATGTACCTGTTTTCTCCATTTTCCGATAAATTAGCATCCAAAAGATATAGAGGGGCATTTCCGTACTTATCAACTAACCATATTTTACATAATATATCTTTGTCCCCAATTTTAACATTTACAGTAACTTTGATATCTTTAAGGTTATCTAAATCAATATCTTTAAAGACGTCATATGGTTTTCCGTCATCATCAATTAGTTGAGTGGTGTAACCCTGTCTCCATAGAATCCCTATGCCTACTAAGGGTAGGTTTTTTTCTCCGGCACACTTGATATGATCTCCAGCTAATATACCCAACCCACCTGAATAAATGGGCAGCTCCTCGTGTAGACCGTATTCCATACAAAAGTAGGCAACTCCAGGGAGGAATTGTTTATTTAGCATCTTCATCCTCCTTATTATTGTTAGCAATTTCAAAGTTTTCATAGACAAGTATAACATAAAGTTAACATAATGTTTCGATAACTTATTGTCAATAAAGGAAACCATATAATATAAATGAATTACTTTCCAGTCACGGTTTTTGGCATGAAAAAGTGACTTTCCCCTTTACCTCCCCCTGGACATTTTATAATTATTCGACGTATTTTATTAAATTCCTTTAATAAAATAAAAAAGCCCCGAATAATTTAAATAATTGGGGCTTTCGCTGGCAGTTTGCTGCACAACCACAGGTTTACCTGGCCTGTTTTTTTTAAGTAAGTATATTTAAAATCATTTTGCTGTATACCCTCCATCTATCATAATGGATGAACCTGTAATAAATGAAGATTCATCAGAAGCCAAAAAAAGGGCAGTATATGCAACTTCTTCAGGCTTTCCAGCTCTTCCAAGGGGATGAACTTTTTCCATTTCTTCTATTTGTTTTCTCCCCATTGTTTCTTCATCCAGCGTCATGGGTGTTTTAATTACTCCAGGACAAATATCATTAACCCTGATTCCATCAATTGCATAGTCCAGTGCCATGTTTCGGGTAAGAAGCCCTAACCCTCCTTTAGAGGCACAGTAAGCCGCGGCACCAGGAAAACCTACAACACCTGCTATTGATGAGTTATTTATAATTGAACCCTTTCTTTGCCTCTGCATGTAAGGTAGAACACCTTTAGAACAAAGATAGACTCCTTTGAGGTTAATGTCCATTACCTGATTCCATTCTTCTTCATCAAGTTCGTGTAAGGATTTAAGCCGGGCTATTCCGGCATTATTAAACAGAACATCTATTACATCAAATTTTTCTATAGTTTTTTCAACCATCTTATTAGTATCATCTTGTTTCGAAACATCTGCTTTTATGAACAAAGCTTCATTTCCATTATTTTGTATTCTGTTTGCAACTCCATTACCTTTTTCTTCATTCACATCAGCTAAAACCACTTTAGCTCCTTCCCGGGCAAAGAGTATTGCACTTGCCTCACCTATGCCTGAAGCTGCTCCGGTAATAATGGAAACTTTATTTTCAAGCCTCTTTCCATTTTGTCCCACTAGAAACCCTCCTGACAACATTTAATATAAATATTTATTAGCGTACGTAAAAAAATAAATATTATTTATGCTAATAGAATAATATCATTTAAAATATTATCATTCTGGGAAAAGAGAAGATCCTGCTTAAAGCAGGATCTTCTCTGAAGAATATCTCTAATGGTGTATAGAGCATAAAGGTACTCCTTCAGTTTCTACGTCTTTTCCAGAGTGTTTGTTTCTATAGAAAGGGCAATTATATTTCAAGTTACAGGAATCGCACCCTTTATTTATTTCTTTCATAGTACTTTTTCCAAGTTTTACAACAAAGGAAATAGATTTTACAGGAACCATTATTTTTGAAGATGTAAGGAAAACACCCAGTTCTTTACAAGCTTTGTCTAAATGTTTAAAAATGACATCCTGTCCTTCTACTGACCAGTCACCGGATCCTGGACTGAATCTCCTTGTAGTCTTATAGCCCTGGCCTTCTGCCAGATTATCTATTTCTTCATTTAAAAGGCTAGCTGTTGTCTCTACCGATATTGATCCTACGGCGTCTAAAATTGCAGCTCTGGTAGCCTCACCCTTATTTAAAAGTTCTTTTGCAGTGCTTTCAAGCTTATCCCCTATAGTAACTATTGCAAAGGCAACCCTGCTGGCATCTTCAAACATATCAATATTTTTAAATAGTTTTACAGATAATATTTTAAAGCTGCCTTTAGGGCTTATTAAATTTAAAGCCCTTGCTAATTCTTCATCAATATAGTTATTAATTTTTGGGTTGACCTTCATTTTTTCCGGCCTGTAACCTAAAAAGTAAAGTATCTTGTTTCTATCCATGCTGAGGCTCTGTGGATTCCAGTTAAACAAAGCTATATTTCCTCCTATAAAATAACTGTTTAGCCTGCCAGGGCAGTATTAATTACTGATACTGCTTCAATAGCATTTTCTGCGTATAAGTCGGCATTGATCTCTTCAGCAAATTCTTCTGAAACAGGAGCACCACCAAGTATAACTTTACAGGAATCCCTCATATTATTTTCTTTTAAAAGGTTAATTACTTTTTCCATTTCAGGCATGGTAGTGGTTAAAAGGGCAGAAAGCCCTAAAATATCTGGCTTATGTTCTTTAACGGCTCCTATAATTTCTGACGCAGGGATATTTATACCGATATCAATGACTTCAAAGCCGTTAGCAGTCAGGTTCATGCTAACTAAGTTTTTACCCAGGTCATGAATATCTCCTTCTACTGTAGCCATGAGTATTTTTCCCTTATAAGTTGGACCATCCTCTTTCAAATAAGGTTGTAAGCTCTGGATACTAATTTTTAGTGTTTCTCCAGACTTTAATACTTCGGGAATAAACATTTCACCTTCTGCAAATTTAACACCTACTGTTTCCATGCCTGCCATAAGCCCATCGTCAAGAATTTTTTCTGGCTCAAAGCCATCATCGATAGCTTTTTTAGTAAGCTCCTTAACTTTTTCAGTGTCACCTTCTTGAACAGCCATGCTCAGACTTTCAAAAATGGGGTCCATTTTCTCTTTTTTTTCAGGTTTATCTTCTTCAGGCTTGGGCACTTCAGGTTTTTCTTTTACTTCTGTTTTAATTTCATTAGCTTTTTTTTCATCCACTGCTTTTTCTTCTTTTTCAGTTAACTCTTTCTTTTTAGCAGCTCTTTTTTTCCTAAAAGCTCTTAAATAGTCTGCTCGCATTTTTTCGTCACCAAGAAGAGCACCCCCGGCAGTCAGAAAACTCATCATGCCTTCATCCAGGGGATTTAAAATGGCTGAATCAAGATACTTTAGAGCTAAAAGCAAAAAAGATTTGTTTAATACATCTCTGTTGGGCATTCCAAAGGACACATTGCTAAGCCCTAAAGTAGTTCTGGTCCTGGGTGATAATGACTTGATTTTTTTAAGCGTATCCAGAGCTGTAACGCTATTATTAACATCTACACTGATGGGTAAAACAAGGGGATCGAAATAAATATCTTCCATGTCTATACCATATTTTCTCGCTTCGCCAATGATATACATACAAACATCTACCCGTTCTTCTGCTGTAGGCGGTATGCCTTTATCCGTAGTAGGTAGGGCAACCAGTTTTGCCTGGTATTCCTTTGCCAGTTCCAAAAAAGCAGTCAAACGGTCTAATGACTCATAGCTTATAGAATTAATCATGGCCTGGCCTTTGTGGTTTTTAAGCCCGGCTTTCAGTATATCCGGATCGGTAGTATCAATAGCCAGGGGCTTATCTACTTCCTCTTGAATTGTTTTAACGGCCCATTCCATGTTTTTTATTTCTTGATTCTTATCTGCCTTTCCTGAGGCTACAGAAACATCTATATAATGAGCCCCGCTGGCAACCTGTCTAGCCGCCAGGTCTTTAAAGAAATTTTCATCATGGTTCAGTAGAGCCTTGCCCACAGATTTAATTGAAGCATTGATTAATTCGCCAATTATTAAAATGGGTTATACCTCCTCAATAAAATTGTTTTTCTTACACTTGCTTACTGATATTTAATAATATTCGCTGCGCTTCGGGTAACTGGGACCGTCCCCGTGGCACCGTTCATATCTTCTTTTCGCTGTAGTGCTATGCACAACCTTTTTACATGTTTACATGCTTTTATCACGTATGGTTTTTATGAAGGTTGTATGATTCCGTACTCATCATACCTGGACTTGATTTTTTCAAATACTTCTTTATCTATTTTCAGAGGTTCATGAGTTTCTAATACGGAACGGACTATGTCTCCAGCCCTTTTTGCTCCATCCTTAGATCCATCCTTTTCCCATTTCTTTCGAAGATTCCGGTCAGAAACTTGCGGCATG
>Ga0207421_10008103_pt1 | contig 10997 bp, 9 predicted proteins | sample SodLakKL_010_SED_4_FD_187542 | JGI IMG/M metagenome (GOLD analysis project Ga0207421, IMG submission 187542) | Alkaline sediment microbial communities from Lake Tanatar, Kulunda Steppe, Russia - 8KL_010_SED (SPAdes) (version 2) | ecosystem: Environmental > Aquatic > Non-marine Saline and...
AAGAAATAGTAAACCGGGGTGAAGAGCTGTCTAAAAACTGGGTTGACTTCATTGGTGAATTTCATTATCCACAGGAAAACAGCTTCTACATGTTTGAAAAAGATACGGAAAATGGTCTTAACAGGCCTCAATTTGCAGACCGGAATGCCAGGGGCGCTGCGCCCATGGTTTATCGATTAGCCCGCCTTATTCATAAAGGATTTTTTGATTCAAGCCATCCACTCTTCGGCGCTTATCAGAAAATAGCTGCCTGGGTGGACAAATCCAGGTTTAGGCGCAATGCATTCGGCAAGGTTTCGCATCTGGGCAAAACCGGCTTGTTTGATTGCCTCGATTGTGGTGATTGTGCTCTTTTCGATCTGGCATATTTATGCCCCGTGTCACAGTGCTCAAAGGACCGCAGGCTGGGGCCTTGTGGAGGAAGCCTTGATGGCTGGTGTGAAGTTTATCCCGGTGAATTAAAGTGTGTTTGGGTCAGGGCCTATGACAGGTTAAAGGTGTACAAAGAAGAGAGTATACTAAGCACATATTCCGTGCCTCCGCGTAACTGGGACCTCTGGAAGACACCTTCGCAGCTTAATTTTTATTTAGGCCGGGACCACACGTCAAAACGGCTTGGTATAAGGCCACCCGGTAATTCCTAATTATGCAAACCAGTGACTTCAATTATCATCTCCCTCAAGAACTTATAGCTCAGGTTCCTGTAGAACCAAGGGACAGCTCGCGTCTTATGCAGCTGGAAATTGGGCATAAGGCCATAAATCATTACACATTCCGCCAATTACCACAATTATTAAAAGAAGGGGATTTGCTGGTATTTAATGACAGCCGGGTTATTCCGGCAAGGGTTCTTGCCAGCCGGGCATTAACCGGAGGGCATGTTGAAATACTACTGCTAAAACGTACCGGGGACACTACCTGGGAAGCAATGGTAAAGCCGGCAAAAAGGTTAAGGAAGGGAACTGTATTAAAGATAAAAGAATCTGACATCGAAGCCGAAATCATAGAGGAATTAGATGACGGGGTAAGGGTAATACGTTTTCCGGGTGAAACAAGCATCGGTAATTTTGGTGAAGTTGCCCTGCCTCCATATATTGTTAACACTATAAATGATACCGAGAGATACCAAACTGTATATTCACAAAATTTGGGTAGCGTGGCAGCTCCAACCTCTGGCCTTCATTTTACCGATCCATTGCTCCAAAAAATCCGCTCAAAGGGGATTGAGGCCCTTTTTGTTACTTTGCATATAGGCCTTGATACATTTCGGCCGGTAAAATCTGAAAACCCGGCTGAGCACCAGATTCATACAGAATACGGTGCTATAGAAAAGAACGTGGCCGAAAAAATTAAAGCGGCAAAGAAGAAAGGCCGGAGGGTTATAGCTGTTGGGACAAGCACGGCAAGACTGCTGGAGCATGCAGCAGGTATGGAGGAATTCAAGGGCTGGGTTGACATTTATATACTTTCCGGTTACAAGTTCAAGGTGCTTGATGGGATTATTACCAATTTCCATTTACCGCGTTCAACCTTGTTAATGATGGTAAGTGCGTTTGCCGGAAAAGAATTTATTTTTAAAGCATACAAAGAAGCCATTGCAAAGGGTTACCGTTTTTATAGTTTTGGCGATGCAATGATTATAATTTAAAACACGTAAATTACAAGCAGTGCAACTACAACTATCACGATGATCAGAGCAATTCCTGATAGAACGATAATTTTTAATAAACGTTCGCGCCGTTTCCATTCGTCACTCATTTCAGTCTGGGCTTCTAGTGCCTTGATTTCTTCTGGAGACAGATCAGCATATTCAGCCCATTGGCTGTAGAGACGGCGCATTTTCCTCTCCGAACTAAAGGCAACGGTAAGAAACCTTGCTATCGAATCAAAGCTTCGCTTTAAAAATGAAGGCCCTTTGTAAGACTTATCGTAATCGTAGCTGCTGCTGTAATCTTCAGGATGATGTTCTTTCTTCTTTGTTTTTACGACAAGGTTTTTGCCGCAATCAGGGCAAAAACGGGCACCCTGTAATAATTCCATACCGCAGTAGGGGCAATAAGAAAGAGTAACCGGGGGTGGCGGTGGAGTTTTCAGGTTCTGGCCACAAAACGGGCAAAAAGTTACATCAGAGGCAAACATTGAGCGGTCTACATACTCACCGCATTTCGGGCACTCCATAAAACTGCCTCCAGCATATAAGATTTGTTGGTTGGGGTATATTGTAGCACGCCAGGTTTGTTTATTGAAGCCTGAAAATAAAGGCATGGAAAAAGCTGGCCAATCAGGTAATTTCGACGATAAGCCCTAAATTGGAGGCAGTCTTTTTCAAGCCTTCCATCTCCCGGGGTGAATATGGTTTCAATGCGTTGTAATCATGCTTCAGGGTATTTTCAGGGCGAAAGGTTTGCAACGTATAGCGTTCGCCTTTACCAAGTAACTTGCTAATAGCAATGATATCTTCATTATCAACCAGGGAAGGCAGGCAGGTGGTGCGGAAATTATGTTCAATAGGAGAATTTTTAATAACCTCTATGCTTTCATTTATCAAGCCGGTATCAACACTGGTGCCTGCTGCAAGGTTGTATTTTATGAATGAGGTTTTAATATCCATGGCAATGTAGTCAATTAGTTCATTCTGAAGCAAATTTTTGATATTTGCCGGAATGCTGCCGTTGGTGTCCAGTTTAACCTTGAGGTGCATAGCTTTTACTTCACATAAAAACTTTTCAAGGCCTTTTCCTACCCACAGTGAGGGCTCTCCCCCGGTAATCACAACACCCTCGCAAAGCTTCTTCTGTTTATTTATTCTGGCTAAAACGTCATCGATTATAAGGGGAGTGTTTTTATGCGGGTTAAGAACCAGGTCTCGGTTATAACAAAAGGGACAGCGAAAATTGCATCCGCCAACAAAGACTACCGGGGCAATATGCCCCGGGTAGTCAATTAGTGAGATATCCTGAAAACCAAAAATCATAAATTTACCAGGAAGCTGCCGCCTCAACAACATCTTCACTGAAAAGGTGCCTGTCATGGTATTCTTCTTGCTTGCCTCTATTCCATTGTCTTACCGGCCGGAAATATCCTACAACACGTGAATAGACTTCGGTTTCATGTTTACATTCAGGGCATACCGGAGTTTCACCATTTAAATAACCGTGCTCAGGGCAAACAGAAAAAGTGGGGGTTAGTGTAAAGTATGGCAACTGAAAATTATTGGCAGTTTTCATAACCATTTTCTTTGCCATGTCCGGGTTATGGATGCGCTCTCCCATAAAACAGTGAAACACTGTACCCCCGGTATAAATAGTCTGCAATTGATCCTGGTGGTCCATGGCCGATGCAAGGTCAAAATCAGCGTTGACCGGAAGCTGGGAAGAGTTGGTGTAATAGGGTTCTTTTTCACCTGCAGTTATGATCTGGCTGAAGCGTTCTTTATCCAGTTTTGCCAGGCGATAGCTGGCTCCTTCACCCGGTGTAGATTCCAGGTTATAAAGATTCCCAGTTTCTTGCTGGAATTCAGCCAGCACATCCTTCATAAAGTTTAAAACCTCTTTAGCAAATCGAGTGCCTTCTGTTGTGGTTATATCATGTTCGCTGAGGTTTAATATTGCCTCGTTCATTCCGATAAGGCCAATGGTGGAAAAGTGGTTGGACCAGTAGCTGCCAAGCCTTTCTTTAATGGATTTTAGGTAACAAACGGAATAGGGGAACAGCCCCTGTTCTGCCAGATTGTCAAGGGCTTTCCTTTTTACTTCAAGGCTATCTTTGGCAAGTTCCATAGTACTTCTCAATCTTTCAAAAAACTCTTCTGTGTTTTTTGAAAGATAGCCAAGGCGGGGCATATTTATGGTTACTACGCCGAGGCTGCCGGTTAGGGGGTCGGAGCCGAACAGACCGCCGCCCCGCCTGCGGATTTCCCTCAAATCAAGCCTTAAGCGGCAACACATACTGCGTGCATCTTCTGGCCTGAGATCTGAATTAAGGAAATTGGCAAAATACGGAATGCCGTATTTTGCTGTCATTTGCCACAGGGAATCAAGATTGGGGTTGTCGGGGTCAAAATCATTGCTTATATTGTATGTGGGTATGGGAAAAGAGAAGATGCGGCCCTTGGAGTCTCCCTCGTTCATAACTTCGCAAAAGGCTTGATTGAGCATGTCAATTTCTTGCTGGCAATCACCATAAGTGTAGTCCTGAGGCTTTCCTCCAACAATAGCCGCTTCATTTTTTAAGTATGAGGGCGGCGCCAGGTCAAAAGACAGGTTGGTAAAAGGAGTCTGAAAGCCTACCCGGGTAGGAACATTAAGGTTAAAAACAAATTCCTGAATAGCTTGCTTGGTTTCTACATAAGTTAAGCTGTCGTTTTTGACAAATGGGGCCATAAGTGTGTCAAAGTTGGAAAAGGCCTGCGCTCCGGCAGCTTCACCCTGGAGGGTGAAGAAAAAGTTTACAACTTGACCTAGTGCGCTACGTAAATGCTTGGCAGGCTTGCTCTCTATTTTACCGGCAACTCCTGCAAAACCCCTCATGATAAGATCTTTAAGGTCCCAGCCGCAGCAATAAGGGCCCAGGACTCCAAGATCATGCAGGTGGAAGTCACCGGCCAAATGAGCTTCGCGAACCTTGTCGTTGTAAATTCGGGTCAGCCAGTAATAAGCCAGAACATCAGAAGACAGGTAAACATTGAGCCCTTGAAGGGAATAGGTCATGTTGCTGTTTTCTTTAACACGCCAGTCACTTTCACGGAGGTATTCGTCTACCATGGAAACAGCGCCGGCAAGTAGCTTTTTGCCGTCGCGTATTCTGGCATGCTGTTCACGGTACAGGATATAGGCTTTTGCGGCATCCGAAAAGCCATTTTCAATCAGCATTTTTTCAACCAGATCTTGAACCTCTTCAACATCTGGGACCCTGCCGTGGCGGCAGGTAATTTCCAGGATACCTATTACGTCGCTGGTGACCTTTTCTGACTTGGCTGTGTCTTCATCGCCAACCGCTTTTAGTGCTTTGGATACTGCTGCGCTTATTTTGCTCCGGTCGAATGGAACTACCCGGCCGTTTCGTTTGGCAATTCGCTCAATGCTTGTTGATTTTGTCTCTGGCATATTGTTCTCCTTTACTATAACTTGTTGTGTGCATACTATATACCACAATATATAGCGTTGTCAATACTTATTTTGGATAATTTACCAAAATAATTTGGCTTAAAATTTGTGGGTTGTGGTAACATTAACTCTAACTTAGCGTGAGCCTATCGAAACATAGTTTTGGTAATAATTGCGTTGCCTTTATAATGAGCCAGAAATTTATTATGAACAGATTTAACCAGGAAAAACGACGGCAGCTGTATGACAGTCAGGAGATTAACAAAGCCATTGTAAAAATTGCCGGTTATATAAACCATGATTATAAGGAATTGAACCCGCTTTTAATCGGGGTTTTGAAGGGCGGTTTTGTATTTTTGGCCGATCTGGTTCGTTTGCTGGATATGCCGCTTGAAATAGATTTTATACAGGTTTCAAGCTACGGAAGAAACCGGGAATCAAGCGGAAGGGCGGAATTGATTTTGGAGCCGCAGATACCTGTTAGCGGGCGGCATGTTTTGCTGATAGAGGATATAGTAGATACGGGCTTGACTACAGGTTTTGCCATGGATTACATTGGTAAGCTAAAGCCCTCAAGTGCTAAGCTTTGCACTTTAATTGATAAACCATCAAGGAGGAAGGTGGAAGTAGAAATCCACTACTGCGGCCTTGAAGCGCCTGATGGATTTCTGGTAGGTTATGGCCTTGATTGTGATGAAAAATATCGCAATTTGCCCGGTATATATATTTTAGGAGGATAATTGTGTCGTTAAAATCTTTACAGAAGCGTATCAGGGTTGCGAGGGGAGAGCAGCCGGCAGATATTATTATTTCCAACGGAAAAATAATTAACGTATTTAACGGTGAAATTGAAGAAGGAAATATCGCCATATCAGGGGAATACATAGCCGGAATAGGTGATTATACCGAATCGAAAACCACCGTTGATATACAGGGTAAATATATTGCTCCAGGATTTATAAATGGACATGTTCATATTGAAAGTTCCATGCTTGATATACCTGAGTATTCCAGGGCTGTTGTGCCCAGGGGAACCCTTGGAATAGTAACAGACCTGCATGAGATATGTAATGTACTTGGTATTCAGGGTCTTCAATATGTGATATCTACCTGCAAAAATCTACCCCTGGATTTTTATTTTATGGCGCCATCGTGTGTTCCGGCAACCGAACTGGAAACAAGTGGGGCCGCTTTAGACATCGATGCTCTGGCTGAGGCAAAGAAAATGCCCGGTGTTCTGGGGCTTGGAGAGGTTATGAATTACCCAGGTGTTGTTTCCGGCGATGAAAGAGTATTAGAAAAAATTGAGTTGTTTAACGATTTAATTATTGATGGCCACGCTCCAGGATTATCCGGAAAAGAGCTCATGGCGTATTTATCTGCTTGTATCACCTCTGAACATGAATGCACCTCTTTTAAAGAGGCGAAAGAAAAATTGGCCAGGGGTTGCTACATTATGATCCGGGAAGGTTCAAGTGAAAAGAATCTGGAAGAATTGTTGCCCCTGGTGACCGACAAAACGTACCAGAGGTGCATGCTGGTTACGGATGATCGGAGTGCTTTTGATATATTTTCTGAAGGAGACATGGACTGGGCTGTACACCGGGCGGTGTCACTAGGGCTTGACCCGGTAAGAGCTATCCAAATGGCCACTATCATACCTGCTGAACGCTTTGGATTGAAAAAAGTAGGCGCCCTTGCCCCTGGATACTATGCAAACCTGGTAACCTTTTCAGACTTAAAGGAAATAAAGTTAAACGATGTATTTTTCAGGGGTTATCTGGTTGGAATAAACGGAGAAACAAATTACACTCCGCAAGTTGGAAAAGTATCAAGACCTATTGACACTATTAATATGGCGCCAATTGAGCTGGAGAACTTAAAGTTAAGGTCCAGTGGCGGTAAAATGCCGGTGATAAATATTGTCCCCGATCAAATTACAACTCGAAAAACCATGGAAGAGCCCCTCGTTGAAGATGGCCTGGTAATACCCGATACCAAACAGGACCTCTTAAAGATCTGTGTTGTTGAAAGACACAAAGCTTCAGGGAATGTGGCTTGCGGGCTCATCAAGGGCTTCGGTTTGCGAAAGGGGGCCGTTGCAAGCTCCGTATCACATGATTCACATAATATTGTTGCTGTTGGTACAAATGATGAGGATATACTTGCTGCAATAAAAGAGGTAGAAATGGTTCAGGGCGGGATTGTTATGGCTTTGAAGGGAAAGGTCATTGGAAGCATGGCCTTGCCTGTTGCCGGTATCCTATCTGCTGATCCTGCAGAACAAGCTGCCGGCCAGCTTAATGATATGGAGACCTTGTTGCAAGTAATGGGGGTTAAACTTAAATCCCCATTTATTACGCTTTCCTTTATGACATTGCCGGTAATTCCCGAGATCCGTATCACCGATAAAGGATTAATCGATGTCGAAAAGTTTGAAGTAATAAATTGACGGACTTACGGTTTTTGATTGTGATGGTTTTTTAGTTTATTTAGGTCAATATTGGACTGATATTTACGCCGGTGCCATTCCTGATAGCATGAAAGGCCTTCCTGGTCACTTAATACGTTCCAGTAACGGTAATAATCGGATACATAAAAACGGGGAGCAAAATTGGTGTGAACGGCAACTACCTTGTCTGCTACTTTTTCTACCTGTTTTTTTGCCATGGCAGAAGCCACTGGCACTGCTACAATAACCATTTTGGGTTTTTTTCTGCGTATTGATTCGACTGCTGCCATCATTGTATAGCCTGAAGCCAGTCCATCATCAACCAGAATTGCAATTTTCCCGTTTAGAATTGTTACAGGCCGGCTGGACCGGTATATGAGGCTTCTTTTTTGTATGTCATTTCGAACACGGTTTACCTGGTAATTAATCTGGGATTCGTTCAAATTGATGCGTTTTAAGACATCATGATTTAAAATTACTGTTCCGTCATCAGTAACAGCACCAAAGCCACCTTCAGGGGCCAGCGGGATGGGTATTTTGCGTGATATGACCAGATCCATAAGGGCGCTTAGTTCAAGGGAAACATGGTGGGCAACGGGTATACCGCCATTAGGAATAGCCATGACAACAACCGGCTGGTTTTTGTGTTCCTTTAATATTTCTGAAAGCTTTTTCCCTGCATCATAACGGTTTTCAAATACAGGGTTATTGCCAGGTAAGTGCATAATCAACCTTAAATTCCGGCGTAAAATTTTCCTTTATCTTAATATCGACCAGGTTATTTGCTGGAGGTTTTATCACAGGCATCAAGAATAAATTCATAAATTGTAAGTCAAAGATTAAAACCCCAGCCAGTGTTTGCCTCCCGGGGGCAAAACTTCAAAAGGCTCACCGTTCAATTTGGCCTGCAAAGTAGTCATAAGAGCTTCAACAGGTATTCGGAGCTGGCGCATGGAGTCACGGTCGCGAACGGTGGCGCATTTGTCTTCAATGGTATCAAAATCGATAGTTACACAATAAGGGGTGCCGATTTCATCCTGGCGGCGGTAACGCCGGCCGATACTTTGTGCATCATCATAACTTGTAGAAAAAAAACGGCGTAACTTTGCATATACATCCCTTGCAATATTGACCACGGGTTCTTTGCGGCTCAGAGGGAGAATAGCTACTTTGTATGGAGATATTGACGGATGCAGGCGTAGCACAGTGCGGGTATCATTTTTGTCGGGCTCCTCATCGTAGGCATCGCATAGAAGTGCGAGCACGGTGCGGTCAACACCGCTTGAAGGCTCGATTACATATGGAACGATGTGCTTTTTTGTCTCTTCGTCGAAGTAGGTTAATTCATTGCCTGAATGAAGAGAGTGTTGTTTTAAATCGAAATCGGTTCGATTGGCAATGCCTTCAAGTTCACTCCATCCCATTGGAAAATAGTATTCAATATCATAACAGTCCCTGGCATAGTGAGCCAGTTCGTCTTTTTGATGTTGCCTTAAACGTAAATTATCCTTGCGTATTCCAAGGCTGGTAAACCAGCTCAGTCTTTCTTCAAGCCAGTAATTAAATAGTTTTTCATCATCGCCGGGTTTTACAAAATATTCAATTTCCATTTGCTCGAATTCACGACTGCGGAATATAAAATTGCCCGTTGTGATTTCATTTCGGAAAGCTTTACCGATCTGTGCAATACCAAATGGTAACTTTTTCCGGCTGGTATTTAACACGTTGGCAAAATTAACAAATATACCCTGAGCGGTCTCTGGTCGGAGATAAGCTATGCTGGCATTATCTTCAACAGGGCCCATGAAGGTTTTAAACATGAGGTTAAATTGCCTTGGTTGAGTCAGTTCACCCGAGCAATCAGGGCACGTTTTACTATCAATAAAATCTGCCCTGAATCTTTGCTTGCAGTCCATGCAATCAACAAGGGGGTCGGAAAAACCGCTGAGGTGCCCGGAGGCCTCCCATACCTTTGGGTGCATTATTATGGCGCTGTCCAGCCCTACCATATCGTCCCGGTCGTGGACCATTGCTTTCCACCAGGCATCTTTCACATTGCGCTTCATCTCGGCGCCCAAAGGCCCGTAATCCCAGCAACTGGAAAGGCCTCCATAAATCTCGCTACTGGGGAATATAAACCCGCGGCGGCGGGCAAGCGAAACAATTTTTTCCATATTCAATTCAGGCTTGCTAGAGTCTTTCACGAACTATTAATTCACTCCTCTTCTTTATCTATTTTATTTCAACTTCATGATTTTTATAAAATTATAGGCGATAAATATTATACCTGAGAGCATTACAATTGCTATAAACAGCCAAATAGGCATTAGTTGAACACCAGAAACGTTAAAGCTGAAAAAATAAATCATCATAAATGCGATAATTATTTGTGGCAGTCCTACCAGGTTGGTTATGGTAGAAGCCACGTGGTGTGTTTTTAAGCGGTGAATTGGGGAAGAGGCAGTGGAAGCGCCAATCCTGTTAATAACATAACCGTTTAACCAGCCGAATAATATCAATGCCGCCTGGGCTGCCAGGCAAATAGATATAACCAGTCCGGCACTACCCTGGCTGACCGGCTCACCATCGGATGAAAACCTGTATGCCAGTTCTCCGGATAATTGAGGCAGAAAAATTAGGGTGGCAATTATGCTAAACCCCAATATAATTAAAGGAAAATATATTTTCTTAATACCAAAAACCGCCCCCCGATTTATGGTGCTGCTGGAAACCTCAGCGGAAGCAGCCTGGTTTTTGGTGGCTGATTCATCTACTAAAGGTTCAGGAGGAGGTTCATTGCGGATATTTTCGGCTTTCTGTTTTTCCCGAAGACTGTGCCCGGCTTTATAATTGAATGCAATGATCAGGACAAAAAAGCCGCCAATCAAAAAAATGGCGCCAAAAATAATTATGATTAAAGCAAAGGTGCTAGTATCCATAATATCAGCAGAATGAGTTAAAGATACCAGCTTTTCTGAAGGTATGTCAAAAATTATTTAAAACTAATCCGGTATTTGCCTGTGTTAACATGGCAGTGTTAGAATCTTTAAACTTGAAAACAGGGGAGAATAATATATATGTTAATTGAAAAACTTGTTGTTGGTGCCTTTGAAGCAAATTGCTACATTTTGTACGGTGATGCCGGTAATAGCTGCCTGGTCATAGACCCGGGGGATGAAAGCGGAAGGATATTAAACAGGCTTAATGCTCTTAATCTTAAGGCTGAAGCTGTAATTCTCAGCCATGGGCATCCGGATCATATTTTGGCGGCGCCGGAATTAAAAAAGGAAACCGGAGCCTCAATAATGATGCACCAGGGTGATTCAGATCTGGTGAATGATAAGACCCTGGCGTATATGCTGGGTATGAAAGAAATGGCAAGCATACAACCCGACAGGTTGTTAGAGGATGGCCAGGTTGTTGAAGCGGCTGGTTTTAAA
>Ga0207421_10008104_pt1 | contig 10997 bp, 9 predicted proteins | sample SodLakKL_010_SED_4_FD_187542 | JGI IMG/M metagenome (GOLD analysis project Ga0207421, IMG submission 187542) | Alkaline sediment microbial communities from Lake Tanatar, Kulunda Steppe, Russia - 8KL_010_SED (SPAdes) (version 2) | ecosystem: Environmental > Aquatic > Non-marine Saline and...
GGTGCGCATGTATTCATCGGTTTTTATGAAGCCTTTTTCCTGAGCGAGTTCAAGCTTTTCCAATCCTCCGAGATTGGCCTTCATGCCTGCGGCAAGCAGCACCTTATCGGCATTGAGGGTTTGTTCTTTGTCGTTTTGCTTGTAAGTGACTTTGCCCTTTTCGATCTTTTGGACGCTCGCTGAGGTCTGCACTTTGACTTTGTTTTTCTTGAGCGCTTTTTTGAACTGTTCACGGATTTCTTCATCCACCGGAAGCAGAATGTCTTCCATCATTTCCACGATGGTGACCTTGGTTCCGAGGGTAGCGAAGATCGTGGCGAACTCCACACCGATGACGCCGCCACCGATGATGACAAGCTCCTTGGGTTGTTCTTTCAGTTCAAGAATGGTCTTGGACGTCAGGGTGTATCCATCCTTCAATGTCGTTTCAAGTCCGTCGATGGGTGGCTGCGCCGGTGAGGCACCGGTCGCGATGATGAGATTTTTCGTCTCAAGCGTCTCTTCACCGACGCTCACGGTGTGCTTATCCTTGATGACGCCTTCGCCTTCATAGATATCGACGTTGTTTTTCTTGAGCAGATGACCCACGCCGCCTGTAAGTTTCTTGACGATCTTGTCTTTGCGGCTCATCATTTTTTCGAAGTTGACAGAAAAGCTGTCTTTTTCAACGTCGATGCCATAATTCTTGGCTTCTTTGAAGTTTTTGAAGACTTTTGCGCTGCTTAAAAGCGACTTGGTCGGAATACAACCCCAGTTGAGGCACACTCCACCAATGGCTTCTTTCTCGACAATGGCGACTTTCTTGCCGAGCTGGCCGGCCTTGATGGCGGCTACATAGCCGCCGGGGCCGCTGCCGATGATGGTGATATCGTATTTTTTCACGGTTGGCACGCTCCTAACTTAGTAGTAATAGCATTGGGTCGTTCAGGTACTCTTTTAATTTTACCATGAAACGACCGCCGTCGCCACCGTCAATGATGCGATGATCGATGGTCAAGGAAAGCGGCAGTGTGCTTCGGACCTTGACGGCATCGTCTATGACGAGCGGCTTTTTCTCAATGGCGCCGACACCAAGGATCGCGACCTCGGGATGGTTGATGACCGGCGTGCCGAGTTTGGAGCCGAATGCGCCGTAGTTTGTCACACTGAATGTCGTGTTCTGAAGTTCGGAAAGCTGGATCTTGCGATCGCGTGCTTCTTCACTCAGACGTTCGATTTCTTTGGCCAGTTGGATGATGGATTTCTGGTCGGCATTCTTGATGTTCGGAACGATCAAGCCGTCTGGCGTATCGACGGCAATGCCGATGTTGTAGAAATCCTTGTACACGATTTCGTTGGTTTCATGGTCGAAGCTTGCGTTGAATACAGGGTATTCCTTGAGCGTGAGTACGACCGCCTTGATGATCAAAGGCAGATAGGTCAGTTTGGCGTCATGCGATTTCGCGAGGCCTTTTTGTTCGTTTCGGAATCGTACAAGCTCGGTGACGTCAAACTCGTCCATGATGGTGGTTGCCGGGATAAGCTGGTTGGAACGGTCCATCGCCTTGACGATGCTTTCTCTGAGTTTCGAGACTTTCTCGCGGCGTGTGCCTTCTTCGGGCAGGTTCGGCATGGAAGGACGTTCCATGGGGCCTGCTGACGGTTGCGCTTGGTCGGCAGCCTTTTCGCCGCCTTCTGCGGCTTTGCGGATGTCTTCTTTCATGACGCGTCCGCTTGGCCCGGTGCCTTCGATGGCATTGATGTCGACACCCATGTCTTTCGCCATTTTGCGGGCGACTGGGGTAGCAAGTGCTTTACCCTTGCGTTTCGACGTCTCTTTTTTGGCGGTATGTTCGTCGGATGATGGCAACACGTCGTCGCTCACATCGACGCTTCCGACGACGGACGCACCGGATTCTCCGGCGCTTTCAGAAGATTTTCCTTCGTCTTCATCATCGTCTTCGTCTTCATCTTCTTCTGTGGATTCGCTGTCTTCAGGTTTTTCTTCATCGTCGTCTTCGCCCGATCCGTCATCAATGACGGCCAGGACTTCTCCGACATGGATGGTCTCCCCGACTTCGGCGCCCTTTTTCTTCAGGACACCGTCTTCGGGAACGGGAATTTCGGCGTTGACTTTGTCGGTCTCGACGACGACCATGGTTTCTCCCTCTTCCACTTTGTCGCCGACGTCATAGTTCCATTTCAGGATGACACCTTCGTGAATGCCTTCACCGATGTCTGCGAATTTAAAGTTAATCATTGACTAACACTCCTTATTCGAATGTTGCGACTTTATAGATTTCTTGTGCGATGCGCTTGGCATCCACAATGTGGTGATGTTCGCCTTTTGGCAGTGGAACGGTGATATCGGGAGAGGTGACACGTGTGGGTTGCGCTTCGAGATGGAAGAAGGCGCCTTCGTTGACACGGCTGATCAGTTCTGAACCGATGCCGAGTGTCTTGACGGCTTCGTGCACGACGACCAGTCGTCCGGTCTTCTTGACGGATTCAATGACATGGTCGCTGTCCATCGGTGCGATGGTTCTTAAGTCGATGAGCTCGATGGAGAGGTCTTTTTCCTCTTCGAGGCTTTTGACCGCTTTGAGGGTCTCATGAAGCATGGCGCCCCATGCGACGACGGTGACGTCATCGCCTTCCTGGACGGTGCGCGCCTTGCCGATTTCTACGGTATATTCTTCTTCAGGCACTTCTTGTTTGAAGGCACGATAGATTTTCTTCGGTTCGAAGTAGATGACCGGATCGGGGTCTTTGATGGCTGCGGTCATAAGACCTTTGGCATCATAAGGGGTCGAAGGAATGACCAGTTTCAATCCGGGGATGTGGGCAAACAGCGTCTCAAGCGCCTCACTGTGGTGTTCAAGGGCGCGCACGCCGCCACCGTAAGGCATTCTGATGACCATAGGCAGGTTGTATTTGCCGCGCGAGCGGTTGCGCATACGGGCCGCATGCACGGCGATCTGGTTGAAGCCCGGGAACATGAAACCGCTGAATTGGATTTCCGCGACCGGTTTGAGACCGTTGGCGGCCATACCGATCGAAGAACCGACGATGCCGGCTTCACTGATCGGGGTATCGAAAACACGTTCTTTTCCGTATTTCTTCTGCAGTCCCGCCGTGACACGGAAGACCCCGCCTTCGAATCCGGCGTCTTCACCGAATACGACAACGGACTTGTCTTTTTCAAGTTGTTGGTCGAGCGCGTTGTTGATTGCGCCGAGGAGTGTAAGGGTTGCCATGGTTATTTCCCCTCGCTTTCTGTTTGTTCATAGTATTCGCGGATGGCTTCCTTCTGACGTTTGAGGTCGTAGGGAAGTTCACCGTAGGTGTGGTCGAAGACTTCATCAAGGGTTGGCGCTTCGGATTTTTCGACTTCCTTGAAGGTGTCGGCGACGAATTTCTTCTGTTCTTTTTCCATTTTTTCCTGCTTGTCCTTGTTCCAGAGTTTCTTGTTGGTCAGGTACTTGCGGAAGCGGTCGATCGGATCTTTTTTCTTCCACTCTTCGACTTCTTCGTCACTTCTGTAGATGCTTGGGTCGTCGGATGTGGTGTGTGGACCGAGGCGATACGTGACCGCTTCGATCAGGGTTGGGCCTTTGCCGTCATAGGCGCGTTTGAGCGCTTCTTTGGATGCGACGTACATGGCGAGCACGTCGTTTCCGTCGACTTGGATGCCCGGAATGCCGTAGGCGTGGGCTTTTTGTGCCAGCGTTTCGGCTTTGGTGGCTTGTGAACGTGGTGTGGAGATGGCGTATTGGTTGTTCTGGATGATGGTGACCATGGGCAGGTCGTAGACGCCGCCCCAGTTGACGCCTTCGTGAAACTCTCCGTTGGAGGTTCCCCCATCACCGATGTAGGTGAAGACGGCATGGTTTTTGCCGAGAATCTTCGATGCTTGTGCGACACCGGCCGCATGGTTGATCTGCGAGCCGATCGGCACGTTGACGGGCATGATGTTGACACCGTCGTCGTAGCGGGATCCTCTTTCATTTCCGTACCAGTACAGATAGTTCTGATACAGGGTCGCACCTTTGTAAAGCATGGCGGCCGCTTCACGGAAAGCGGGGACGAGCCAGTCATCTTTCTTGCTGGCGGCCATGGGGCCGACTTGTGCGGCTTCTTGGCCCTGGACGGGTGCGAAAGTAAGCATACGCCCCTGACGTTGGTATTGCAGTGCCTTGATATCGGCGGTACGGGCCAGCGACATGATTTTGTACATGTGTACAAGCGTGTCGTTGTCAATGTCCGGTTCATAATCCTTGTTGACGACTTTTCCGTCTTTGTCGAGAATGCCGAACATCTCTTTGTTTTTGAGGGGGTCATATTTCTCAAATAACATAGTGGGTCCTCCTTAATTTATATAAGCTTCAAATAAGAATGTGTAAAAAAGAATGTCATACTTATATGACAACTTCATAATAACGTATGGGAATTTACATTTCACGTGATATGCACTTTTTTGTAACTCTTATAAATAGCTGTATTATATTTACATACCGTTTGCTAAAGACTTCATCGTCAATACAAAAGAAAAAGGCCGTATATAGGCCTTAATCCTGTTTGTAGTCTTTCTCTTTCAAGATTCCTTGGCGGTAGAGATCAATCAATCGTGCGAGGTCGTCGACTGTCGCTTTGATGGATTGCCCTTTGTCGGTATCGTAGATATACGTCCTTCGGTCGTTGATGTCTTCGCTGTGAGTGACGCTCACGATGTCCTTTTCCGATTCAATCAGCTTGCTGTAGGTGGAAAAACGGCTGTGCGAGACGAGATAGAACGCGTAGGAATCAGAAATCAGCGTATAACCGCCGATGTTGGTCTTGGTGGCGTATTGCTTGGACATGCCGCCGTCGATCAGGTAGATGCGTTTGTTGGCGAGCATGACTTTATGGCCCTTGGTGATATCAAGCGGGACATGGCCGTTGATGATCTTGCCGCGGGTCTTGTCGATGCCGAACTCCTCAAAGATCCTATCGAGGACTTCGGGATTCTCACGAAGGGTGAAGTAGGGATTCATGATTTCTTTGTGCGTGGACGTGTCCTTGATGAAGTAGCGTTCGAACGTGCGCATCCGGTCTTTGGCGAAAAGCGGTGAGGTGGGCGCCTGCCAAAGGAGCATGAAGTAATCGAGTTCAGGGTTGTTTTGCTCATAGCGGTTGAGGTAGGCGTTGCGGATTTTCTTTTCGAACTGTTGCAGGAGCGCTCTTCCTTTTAACGGTTTATTATCGATGGTCTGGCTCATGAACGAGCCGTCTTGGTTAAGCGGGATGCCAGCATGCAGTAAAAGCACATCGTTCGACGTGAGGAAGATGGACCCTTTGCGGAACAAGTAGCGAATGTGGTTTTGCAGGGTCTCGTTGTGCAAAAACATCTGTCGTAAGTGTTTGATGACGGTTTCCTCTTCTTCGGTGAGCCGCCAGGGGTCGTTTTTCTCAACGGTGGGGAAGGCGTGGTCGATGGCATAGGTTTCATTGTCGATGGTGATGGTCTTTTCATCGTAATCGACCTTGTCGAGGAGGAGACGGTCGGAAAGGTCGAAATCCGGGTTGCGCTCGATGATGCGTTGTTCCAGCTTGAACTGGATGATAGTGATCGCCTTGTGCATGCGAGCGACGAATTTGGGATGGTCAAGGATGCCGTTCGTTCCATTTTCCTTTTTCGGATAGAACGCATCACAAGGGTCTTTCTTGTAAACCTTGTTGGCAAAGCTTGAAAGCAATCGCAAATTGATGCCATAGCCGTCTTCGAGACAATCGAGATTGTCATAGCGGGCGGCGATGCGGATCACGTTGGCGATGGATACGGGACAACCGCTGGCCGCACCCATCCAGATGATGTCGTGGTTGCCCCACTGGATGTCGACGTACTTCTGTCGCATGATCTTGTCCATGACCATATGCGGTTTGGGACCGCGGTCGAAAATGTCGCCGACGATATGAAGCCGGTCGATGGCGAGGCGACGGATGAAGCGGGAAAGCTCGATGAGCAGCTTCTTCTCCCGTCCCGTGGAGAAGATCGCATCCATGATGGCATCGTAGTAGCGTGCTTTGTCTTCATGTTTGTTGGATTCATAAAGCAGTTCTTGGATGATGTAGGAGAACTCTTCGGGGAGGTTTTTTGAAACGTGGCTTTTCGTGTACTTGGACGCGATCATCCTGGCGAGGATGATCATGCGGTTGAGCACGTCTCTTAAAAGCAGTTCGAACGCTTCATGGTCCCAGGCTTTTTGGTATTTGTTGAGCATGTCGTGCGGGTAATAGATGAAAAAGGAAAGTCTGCGGCGGTTGGTTTTGTCAAGATCGGTGAAGTGTTGGTTGATTTTTTGTTTGAGAATGCCGCTGGCGTTTTTCAGAAAATGGTTGAACGCGTCATACTCGCCGTGGATATCGGCGATGAAATGTTCGGTCCCCTTGGGGAGGTTCAAGATTGCGTTCAGGTTGATCAGTTCGGTTGCGGCGCTTTGCACGTTGGGAAACTTCTGTGCGAGCAACCGGAAATACTTATCCTCGTAATGATTCATGCATGCATCCCCCTTACTGTGATTCTTCGGTGTTGCCGGTGTGTTCTTGGATCCGGTTGATATAAAAGTCCATGGTCGGTTTCAAGAAACGACCCTGAAGATGGAAATAGATGGCAAGCGCGAAAGGGATGAGCACCCAGTGCGCGACCACCGTAAGCAAGTAAAAGACGCTCGCGTTGATGAGCAGCTTGAATGAAACCACGGGATGGATATGAATGAGAAGCAACGCGTTTTTGATGAGATGAAGCGGGTTTTTGTGTTTGAAAATGCCGATCATCGCAAAGGCGATCTGGATGAAGACAACCAGATAGGCGACGCCGATATAAAACAAGACGATCAGGAATGCGGCTTGCTCCGCAAAGGCGAAAACAGCCAGAAAATATAGCGCCACGGAGGCTCCGATGACGCCAAGGAACGTCAGGTTGGCCGACCAGAAGGTCCGTTTGAAATGATGCCAATAGGTCGTGGTCAGCGAATCTTCCATCGTTTCGCCATGAATCTTGTACACGGTCATGAAAGCGGCCGTAAGGCTTGCGCCCATCGTCAAAAAGAGGCCCATGAGGCTTGTGCCGATCACAAGTACGCCGATGGCGATGTAATCGATGATCTGGTCATAGGTGCTTTTTTCACTGTGTTGTTTGAACATGGTGGTCCCTCCAAGTCTATTATGTATTTAGGATAACATAATTTGAGAGGCGGGGCACAGTGTCTTTTCATAAAAAAGTCCGGCCTTCCAACAGGCCGGACTTCAGGGTTATGCGTTTTTACGTTGCAGTTTCTTCTTGTCTTCGTCTTTTTCACGGATGCGTTGTGTGGTTTCAGTGTCGAAGAAGTGCGACTTGTTCATGTCAAAGACAAGTTCGATGGTGTCGTTGATGGCGATGTCGGTACGTGCATCGACACGGGCGATGACGGTCTGTCCTTCGAATTGCGCGGTGATGTTGGTTTCGCTACCGAGAAGCTCGGCCACATCGACCTTGAAGTTGGTGACGGCGTCGGGATAGGTTTCTTTGACAAGGTTTTCGTCATGGATGTCCTCAGGACGGATGCCGAAGATGATTTCCTTGTTTTCGTAGCCTTGTTCTTTGAGGTTGTCCCATTTCGCTTTCGGGATTTTGATTTTGGTCTTGCCGGTAACAAAATGACCCTCGTCATCAAGATGACCGTTGATGAAGTTCATCGCAGGGGTTCCGATGAATCCGCCGACAAAGAGGTTGTTCGGGAAATCGTATACTTCAGAGGGGCTGCCCACTTGCTGGATGTATCCGTCATTCATGATGACGATACGGTCCGCCATGGTCATCGCTTCAATCTGGTCGTGGGTAACGTAGATGGTGGTTGTCTTGATTTTTTCGTGGAGTTTGATGATTTCCGCACGCATCTGGACACGCAGTTTCGCATCGAGGTTTGAAAGCGGCTCATCCATGAGGAAGACTTCCGCATCACGCACGATGGCGCGGCCGAGTGCGACACGCTGACGCTGTCCACCGGACAAAGCTTTCGGTTTTCTGTTGAGAAGGTCCTGCAGTCCGAGGATCTGTGCCGCTTCGTCGACGCGACGCTTGATTTCGTCTTTCGGACGTTTTCTCAGTTTGAGGCCGAACGCCATGTTGTCAAAGACGCTCATGTGTGGATAAAGCGCGTATGACTGGAAGACCATCGCGATGTTTCTGTCTTTCGGTGGAACGTTGTTGACGCGGCGGCCGTCAATGACCAGGTCGCCTTCGGTGATGTCTTCAAGTCCCGCGACCATCCGCAAGGTGGTGGATTTCCCGCACCCGGATGGTCCGACGAGGACGATGAATTCCTTGTCTTGCACTTCCAGGTTGAAGTCGGTGACCGCCTGGACGTTGCCTTCATAAATTTTCTGCATGTTTTTGAATGACAGTATACCCATGTGTGATTCGCTCCTTTGTTCGCTGAATTGGTTGTTTAATTCGCTATGTCCATTGTATAAAAAAAAGCACTTTGACGATATGGTCAAAGTGCACAAAGTTCAAGAAAAAAGCAGATGGAAAATCATGAGGCCGTCGAACTGTCGAATGTTGATGCCGGTTTTCTCGCGTATCGATTCGATGCGGTAGTTCAATGTGTTCCTGTGGACATAAAGCGCTTTAGCGGCAAGCGAGATGTTCATGTTGTGATGAGCCAGGGCGAGGGCGTTATGGATGTGGGTGCTTTCAAGCGCCGACCCGATGGAGCGGCGCAGGGTGTCCTGATACGATTTGCCCGCTTTGATCAGTGCCAACAAGAAGGCTTCGTATTCGTAATGACCGTGTTTGATCTGAGCGAGTCCGTTGATGAGAAAATCATCCCCGAACAACGTCTGGGCGACACCGGGCAGTGAAAGAAAGGTAAGGTTTTCCTCGATGTCGCTAAGCAGAAGGTGATAGAGGTCTTCTGGGTTCGGGGGCGATTCGCTGACAGGCTGGACGATGAAAGTGGTTCGCGGGCCTGGAAAATCGACTCGCCCTTCGGGAAAGAACCCTTCAAAGATTTCCTTGAAGGGTCGGATGGATGATTCACTTCGAATGAGAATGATGTTGTGATCCATGAGGCACCTCTGTCATTTGGCGGCGTCGAAAATTTCTTTGGCAAGGGACGAGTCAATTCTGACCATCGAACCGATGGGTCCGAGTTCAAGCACGGTGGCGGCCATGCGTTCGATGTCTTCTTCTGTCAATTTGATGCCTTCTTCTTTAAAGGATGTAGCGGCGCCAAATTCCTTGAAGAGCGCTTTGATCGCGATGATGGTTTCTTCGGGTTCCACGGTTCCAAACACCGCTTCGCCGAGCATGGAGAGTCTTCGTCCCATGGCCTCAGGGTTGTATTTGAGTGCGGTATGCATCCAGGCGGGCTGGATGATCGCAAGGGCGTAGCCGTGGGTGATGCCATAATCGACGGTGACCGGATAAGACAGCCGGTGCGATGCCCAATCGCCCTTTTTGCCTTGCTGCAAGATCCACGAGAGTGCGAGTGTTGCAGCCCAGGAGATATTGGCCCGGGTTTCATACCCGTCTTCACCACGAAGGATGCGCCGGGTGTTTTCGATGACGCTTTTCAAGATGCCGAAACTCATGTAGTCGCTGGTCTCGGTACGCGGGGTTTTAGAGAAGTATTGTTCGAACACATGCATCATGATGTCAATGGACCCGGCAATGGTATGATGGCGATTGACAGTGAGCGTATAGGAGGGGTCGATAATCGAAAAGATGGGATTGAGCAATGGCGAGGCCACACTGCGTTTGTCCTTGAGCGCACCGTTGGATATGACGGTGTTTCCGTTGGTCTCGCTTCCGGTCGCGGCCAATGTCAGGATGGTTCCCACCGGAAGAGCTTTGTCAAAGGTCTGCTTACGCATGAACACATCCCAGATGGCTTCAGGGCCTTCAAGGTAATATGAGAACGCCATGGCTTTGGCCGCATCGAGAACTGAGCCTCCACCGGCGGCGAGGATGAAATCGATGTCGTGTTTCTTAAGGGTCGCTTGCGCGCTTTTGACGCTTTCGATGTCCGGATTCGGCTTGACACCGGATTCCTCGTAGCATTCGATATTAAGCGCCTCGAGGGTTGATATCACTTTATCATAGATGCCGTTTTCCTTGATGGAGCGTTGTCCGTAGACAAGTAGCACTTTTTTGACATTTTGTTGTTTGAGGAGGTCGGGAAGGGTTTCGATCTGGTCTTTTCCAAAGACGATATTCGTAGACAGGGAATAAGAGAAATTATCCATTGCTGATCAGCTCCTTCAAGAGATTTGACGCATTCATTATAACACAACAGTTGAAGGTTTTGAAAACCCGTGGTAAAGTGATTTCGAAGGATGTGATCGCATGAATGCAGAAACATTGCCCTTTTATGACGACCTTACCAAACGAGCGCAACACGCGCTGAAAAATCATGTGACAAGACACGTTTTTGAAGCGGGTGCGATTCTCACGGCCGATGAAACGCGGTTGTGCGAATCACTTTATATTGTCAAAAGCGGACTGATAAGAGTCTATCGGATGAATGAAGCGGGCCGTGAAGTCACCCTTTATCACGTGTCTGAAGACATGATATGCATGAAAAACTTAAGCTGCATGCTTAGAAATAGCGATTACGATGCACATGCAATTGCCGTCGAACCTTCCGATATCCTGGCTGTTCCAAAAGATGTCGTCGTTGAAACACTCATGAAAGAATCGGCGTTTATCGATTACATGATGCGAAGCACCTTCGATAGGATCGATATGCTCATGAAACATTATGAGGCGATGAGCTTCGCACCGATCAGGACACGGCTGATGATGTATCTCTCACAAAGAAGTTCGGATTCCAAGCGCATCCTGTATGTCAGTCAAAGCGACATCGCCAAAGAGATCGGCGCTTCACGCGAAGCGGTCAGCCGACAACTCGCCGTTCTTGAAAAAGAAGGATATGTGAAACGCTCGAGGGGAAAAATCAAAATCCTCACGCCTTTGTGACGGACGTCACATACGA
>Ga0207421_10008105_pt1 | contig 10996 bp, 10 predicted proteins | sample SodLakKL_010_SED_4_FD_187542 | JGI IMG/M metagenome (GOLD analysis project Ga0207421, IMG submission 187542) | Alkaline sediment microbial communities from Lake Tanatar, Kulunda Steppe, Russia - 8KL_010_SED (SPAdes) (version 2) | ecosystem: Environmental > Aquatic > Non-marine Saline and...
AGGACGAGGCCGATGACGAGGACGAAACCGACGCCGAGGACGAAACCGACGCCGAGGACGAGGCTGATGACGAGGACGAAACCGACGAAGACGGAGACGACGGGGGTCTCCTCGACGAGGGGGTCGACGCGATCCAGGACGGCATCGACGCCGTCGGTGACCTCTTCGAGGACTGACCGACGGCGTTCGGCCCCGAGTCGAACCCGACCTCACCGCCACGGGACGGGAACCCGAACTCCGGAACCCGCCCGGCGGGAGGTGTGCTGGAGGGTGGCGACGGCGAACACGGCGACGCTGAGCGCGATCGCGACGAACGGAGCCACACCGACGCTCAGTGGGCCGACCGAGAGCGCGACCAGCCCGAGTGTGAACGTCCCGACGATCGACAGCGACGCGTAGACGACGTCCCAGGACCGTCCACCCGCGGGATCACGCTCGAGGTACGGCTCGAAGAGGCGCTCGCTGGGGAGCAACTCGATGGTGTGGGCGTCGGGGTCCCAGTCGACGATCCCGTGGTCTTCGAGCATCGGCAGGTGAGTCTGGTACAGCGAGATGTAGACACGCCGACGCTGGGCGCGCGTGACCTCGTCGGGGTCGACGTCGTTTTCCCACGCCGCGACCCGTTCGACGAGGTCGGCGAGTTCACAGGAACCGCTCTGTGCTTTCAGACACCGGACTGCCCGGCGACGACGGGCGTTGCTGAACACGTCGAAAAGCGCCGCCTGGGTGAGCTCGTCGTCACTCATCGGTCGCCTCGACAGCCGTGAGGTACACTCGGAGATCGCACACCGAGGCGTGTCACGAGTGACCACTTTACTATCGTCGAACTACCCCCTCGAAACCGAATTGTACCCGTTAGCGGCTGTGACGGACGTCTAATCCGACGTTTTCGCTCTCCAGCTCGGGCTGAACCGGCGAAACCACCCTCGAGACCGCCCGAAACTACCGATCCGTGAAAGACGGAAACTCGAGGCTGTAGTTCGGTGCTACCCGACCGTCAAGCCGGGGATAACAAAGCGCCGTTACCGGGACCTGTAGACGACTGCCCACGCAGGGTACCGATTCCGAATGAGATACGTGTTAGAGAACCGAGCGGACGACGGCTGTGGTGATGATAGATGAGTGAGGTGATACGCGGCGACGACTGTTCGATCGACGGGTCGGCGACGGTCGGCTACGGCGACTTTACCGAGCCGACGCGGATCGGCGACGACGCGACGATCCGTGCGGGGACGGTCGTCTACGGCGACGTGACGATCGGCGACGGCTTTTCGACCGGCCACGACGCCCTCCTGCGCGAGGGGACGGTGATCGGTGACGACGTCTTGGTCGGCACGAAGACGGTGGTCGATGGGGAGACGACCATCGGCTCACACGTCAGCCTCCAGACGGACGTCTACGTGCCTACGGGGACGACCATCGCCGACAACGTCTTCGTCGGGCCCGGGGCCGTGTTGACGAACGACGAGTACCCGATCCGAGCCGAGGCCGACCTCGTCGGACCGACCATAGAGCAGGGGGCCTCCGTCGGGGCGAACGCGACGGTGCTCCCCGGGGTCACCGTCGGCGAGAACGCCTTCGTCGCCGCCGGGGCCGTCGTCGTCGAGGACGTGCCGCCGAACACGCTCGCGGTCGGCACACCTGCGACACATCAACGACTCCCGGAGCCACTCGAGGGGCCAAACCAGCTCGCATGACCGGGGTACCGATCGCCGATCCCGACCTGAGCGAGACTGCCCACGACCGGGTCCAGTCGGTCCTCGAGAGCGGCCAGCTCGCGGCGGGGCCGGAAGTCGAAACCTTCGAGGGGGGGTTCGCCGCCTACTGTGGGGCCGATTACGGCGTGGCGACCGCCAACGGAACGACGGCACTGCACACCGCCCTCGAGGCGGTCGGTCTCGAGGACGGGGACGCTGTGGTAACGACGCCGTTCTCGTTCGTCGCGAGTGCGAACGCGATCCGGCTCGCCGGCGGAACGCCCGTCTTCGCCGACATCGACCCCGAGACGTACGCGCTCGATCCCGACGCGGTCCGGGAGGTCCTCGCCGACCGCGAGGACGTCGTCGGGGTCTTGCCCGTCCACCTCTATGGCCTCCCCGCGCCGATGGCGGAGTTACTCGAGATCGCCGATGCCCACGACCTGTTCGTCGTAGAGGACGCCTGCCAGGCCCACGGGGCGGAGGTAGGCGGCGAGCGCGTCGGGAGCCTCGGGGACGCCGCCTGCTTCTCGTTTTACCCGACGAAAAACGCCACGACGGGCGAAGGCGGGATGATCACGACCGACCGCGAGGACGTCGCGAGGCGGGCCCGCCAGTACGTAAACCACGGCCGCGACACGACCGGCGAGCGCGGGTACGACCACGTCGCTCTCGGCCACAACTACCGGATGACGAACCTCGCTGCGGCCATCGGAGTGAGCCAACTCGAGCGCCTGCCGGCGTTCAACCGGGCACGGAGGAAAAACGCCGCCCACTACGACGAGGCCTTCGAGGACCTGCCCCTCGAGACGCCGACGGTTCCCCGGGGCTATCGTCACGTTTACCACCAGTACACGATCCGAACGGAGGATAGGGAGGCCTTACGGGCGTCACTCGACGACCGGGGCGTCGGGTCGGCGATCTACTACCCGACGCCGATCCACAGACAGCCGGCCTACGAGACCCTGAGTACGGCCGCGGCGGAGTTGCCACGGGCCGAACGCGCCGCCGAAGACGTCCTCTCCGTGCCGGTTCACCCGACCCTCACCGACGGAGACCGCCGAACCGTCGTGGAGGCAGTCACCGACCACTACCGACGATGACCGGACGAGACGAGGACTCGACGGGATCGACACCCCTCCGGGCCGGCGTCGTCGGCGTCGGCTCGATGGGCGAAAACCACGCACGCGTCTACAGCGAACTCCGGGGGACGGAACTCGTCGGGGTCGCGGACCTGAATACGACGCTTGCCGAACGCGTCGCGGAGACGTACGGGACCGAACCGATGGCCTTCGAGGAACTGCTCTCTGGGTGTGACGTCGTCTCCGTCGCCGTCCCCACGGCCGCCCACTACGACACCGTCCGGGCCTGCCTCGAGGCGGGTCTCGACGTCTTGGTCGAGAAACCGATCGCGGGGACGGTCGAGGAGGCACGCGACCTTGCGACCCACGCTCGCGCCCACGACTGCGTCCTCCAGGTCGGCCACGTCGAACGGTTCAACCCCGCCCTCGGGGCCCTCGAGTCGCTGGTCTCCGACCTCGAGGTGATCGCGGTCGACGCCGAGCGGCTCGGGCCGCCGGTCGATCGGGCAGACCGGGACGACGTCGTCACCGACCTGATGATCCACGACGTCGACGTCGTCGGCTCGTTGCTCGACGCCGTGCCGGTCTCGGTCGCCGCGACCGGGACGGAAGACGGCGAGTACGCGACCGCCCGCCTCGAGTACCCAGACGGGGTGGTCGCCTCGCTTACGGCCAGCCGGGTTACCCAGAAGAAAGTCCGCCGGCTGACCGTCACCGCACGGGAGTGTCTCGTCGAGGTCGACTACGTAGAGCAGTCGGTGCTCGTCTACCGCGACTCGTTCCCGGAGTACGTCACCGACGACGGCCGGAGCCGCTATCGTCACGAGAGCGTGATCGAACGCCCGCGGGTTGAAAACGGCGAACCGCTCCGGCGGGAACTCGAGTCGTTCCTCGAGGCCGCCCGGACGGGCACGAGGCCCGCGGTCACCGCCGGGGACGGGTTGCGGGCCCTCGAGACGGTCGCGGAGATCGAACGCCTGGCCTTCGGCGATGACCTCGAGGTGCGTCCGCGATGACCGGGCTGTACGGGTCGACGGCGTCAGAGCGGGACCAGCGGGCGGCCGTTACCGGCGGCGAGGTGCCCGTCGCCGTCTACGGCCTCGGGAAGATGGGACTGCCCCTGGCCGCGGCCTACGCCGAGGTCTCCGGGAACGTCATCGGCGTCGACGTCGATCCGGCGGTCGTCGAGTCGGTCTCCGCGGGAGCGTGTCACGTCACCGGCGAACCCGGCCTGGCGGACCTCCTCGGAGCGCAGGTCGCCCGCGATCGATTGCGTGCGACGACCGACGGAACGGCCGCGGCGGGCGAGGCGGAGATCCACGTGATCATCGTCCCGACGTTGCTCACCGACGACGGCGAGCCGGACCTCTCGACGGTCGAGGCCGTCGCCGAAGACGTCGCCGCCGGCCTCGCTCCGGGGGACCTCGTGATCCTCGAGTCGACGGTCCCGCCCGGAACCTGCCGGGACGTCCTCCGGCCGTCCCTCGAGACCACCGCCGACGTAGAGCGCGGGGAGTTCGGGGTCGCGTTCTGTCCCGAACGGACCGCCTCGGGGCGGGCCCTGCGGGACATCCGGGGGGCGTACCCGAAGGTCGTCGGCGGGGTCGACGCCGAGAGCGCACGCGCGGCGTCGCTGGTCTACGACGAGATCACGGCGAACGACGTCCACGTCGTCTCCGACGCGACGACGGCGGAAGCAGTGAAAGTCTTCGAGGGGGTCTACCGGGACGTCAACATCGCGCTGGCGAACGAACTCGCCCGCCTGTCGGAGACGTTCTCGATCTCGGTCCGGGAGGCGATCGCGACCGCGAACGAGCTTCCCGTCTGTGACATCCACGAGCCGGGGCCGGGGGTCGGGGGCCACTGTATTCCAACGTATCCGCACTTTCTCTGTTCCCGGACCGACGAGCCGATGGACCTCACCCGGACGGCACGCCGGGTAAACGAGGGGATGCCCGGCTACACGGTCTCGGTCCTCGAGTCCGAACTCGCCGACGAGGGAATTTTACTCGCGGACGCCTCGGTGCTCGTCCTCGGGGTGACCTACCGTCCCGGGGTCGCGGAGACGCGATCGTCGCCGGCGGTGGCGATCATCGCGGCCCTCACCGAACGCGGGGCGGAGGTGTCCGCGACGGACCCGCTCGTCGATCCCGCGGAGTACGGCGCTCGCCCGCGCTCACTCGAGGCGATCACGGACTGTGAGGCGGACGCCCTCGTCGTCGTCACCCCCCACGAGGAGTTCGAGGCGATCGAGTGGGACGCCCTCGAGGGGACGCTCGTCGTCGACGGGCGGGACGCTCTCGACCTCGAGGGGACGGACCACCGGGTCGTCACCCTCGGCGGGACAGAGCGAACGGCGGACGTCCCCGGGTCCGGAGTGGACGGCCGACCGACGGAACACCTCGGCCGGCGGTAGGGGCCTCCACACCGGGAATACGTGACGCCTGCTGGTCCCCGGGCTGGCATACGCTGGGGCTGATCCCGGCTGAAACGGGCGAAGCGAACCGTTGACATCCTCCTCCGCCTGAAGTCGGAGGAATCCCGACCGCAGTTGGGATATTACGGTTTGCAGTCCACCACCTCTGTCCGAGGTTGGAATCCTCGGGAGAGGTCATGAAGGTAAACTCCGGGCTGTGCCAACCAGCCGGTACTCCTATCCCCACCCAAACTGGGTGCAGACTCGGAGTTACTTTCGTTGATGTTCAGACGGATGTTCTCCGCCCCGTTCACGTCGGCGTTGAACGCCGCATCACACTCCTCACACACGTACAGACCGCGTTCAACACGCTGACTATCGTCTTCTTTACCACACATGCAACACGTCTTGCTCGTGTCGCGTTCGGACACTTCCACCACTTCGATGCCCGCAACCTTCGCCTTGTATTCGAGGATCGAGGTGAAGCGGTCGAACGCCCATCCGTGTAGGTCGAGGTTGCCGTGTTTGCCCCAGTTTTTCGACTCGCCGTTCTCATTCTCACGCACACCCTCCAAGTCCCCGACGTTGATGCGGCCAACACCCTTCTCAACACACCGCTGGACGATGTGTTTCGCCAGGGAGTGGAAGAAGTGTGTACGGCGTTCCGACCATTTATCGTGCAATCGCGTGGCCCTGTCGCCACCGCTGTCGTCGCATTTGGCGATTTCCTTCGGGAAGTAGTAGCCGTCCTGTTTCAAGCGGTTGCCGGGATAGAGGTCGGCGTCCTCGGTACTGTAGGCGACGGCGGCGAAGTTACTGATGCCGAGGTCGATACCCGCTGTTTCGTTGCCGGGTGCGTCGGGAGTCTCGACTTCGTCTTTGCAGACGAGGTGCAGTTCCCATCGCTCCTTCGCTTGGTCGTAGACGGCCCTGACCTGTTGCAGGTTCTCAACCTCGACGCCGGGACGCGTCTCGTACTCGACGAGGATGTACTCCCATGCTCGGGGATGTTCCTTGTGGTTCGCACCTTTTGACAGGCGCACGCGATTGTTCTTGGTGTCGTGGCGGATGCCGTTCTGTTTCCACGTCACCGTGCTGCGTGGGTGTTCTTCGTGGACGCGGCGACCCTCGTCGTCGTAGTAGTTACGTTTGCGGTAGCCGGGCGGATTGTCCCTATCATCGTCACTTGAGTACCACGAGTTGAAGGCTTCAGCGAGTTCCTCCAGAACCCGCTGACTGGACTGACTGTGCAGTCCCTTGTATTTTGGATGGGTCTTCAACTCGCCTTTCAACTCCTCGTGGTCGGGAATCTGCCCGGTTTCTTCCCACGCTTCTCGGGAGTGGTAGTTGGCGACGTTCCAGAGCTTGCTGGCACTCCACCCGTGGTGGTCGAGCGAGTCCTCAACCTGTGAGTGGTTGCGGATTTCCCCTCGATAGGTGCGGTGGATTTCTAGCATTCTGAACGTCTGTATAATCGCTTATACTCGCTTCTCTTGTAAATTTTGGTGTTTGATAGCGGTGGAATATCCGGCCATGTTGGAGTCGGTGGAATGTGGCGTCGAGTGACGGCGCGTATCCACGGCCTAAAGACCGTGGTATTGCGCCTGTTCAGCCTATAACAAAGCCCGAGAGCGCCCTCGCCTCGAGTGATGTCTCCGACCCGTGACCCGCCGGGGCCGGCGCCCACGACCAGCCCCCGGGTCGACGACGGGGAGGTGCCCCCGTGAGGACCGTCGTCCTCGGGTTCGACGGGCTCTCGAGTCGGTACCTCGAGGGGTTCGCCGACTCCGTGCCGACGCTGACTGCCGTCCGGGAACGCGGCGTCGAGACGCCCCTCGAGTCGCCACACCCGCCACGGCCCGAAAGCGTCTGGCCGTCGCTCTACACCGGGACCGACCCGAGCCACCACGGCGTCTACGGCGCACCCGCCTTCGAGGGGTACCCCGGCGATCGGACCCCGCTGTCGCGGATCGACGTCCGCCGGCCCGCCCTCTGGGACTACCTCTCGACGCTGGGCGTCCCCTCGGTCGTCCTCTCGGTCCCGCTCTCTCACCCCGCCGATCCACTCGAGGGCACGCTCGTCCCCGGGGAGCCGGCACTCGAGGACGAGCCGGCCCATCCACGGGGAGTCCGTGCGGGGATCTCGGAGACGCTCGGCGAGGAGTACGTCCTCTCGCCGACCCCGGCGGATGTGGACCGTCGTCTCGACCCCGTCGATGTCATAGACCAGCGACGCCGGGCGTTTCTCACCCTCCTCGAGACCGCCGAGTGGGAGTTCGGGCTCTGTCGGGTCGGAGCGACGGACCCGACCGCGTGGGGGATCGACACGGCCGGTGACCTCCGTGGGGTGTACGAGGCCGTCGATCGGTTCGTCGACGACGTGTTAGCGGCCGTCGGGGCGGGAACGAACGTCGTCGTCTGTTCGCCCTACGGGACCCGGCCCGTCTCCGGCTACCGGGTTCACGTCAACGAACTGCTGTGTGAGGTGGGCTTTCTCGAGCGCCGAGGCGTCGGCGAGCGACAGCCGACACACGGGAACGACCGCCCGCCCACACTCGAGTGGGTCCTGGCCCCGGTTCGCCGTCTCGGGGCCGGCCTCGAGTCGCTCGCCGCGAGGCTCCGCCCGGACGCCCCGACCGTGGACTCCCACGACCCGTTCGACTGGGCCGGGTCGCTCGCTTACGCCCCGCCGGACCGGGACGGCGTCCGGCTCAACCTCGTCGACCGGGACCCCGACGGGATCGTCTCTATACACTCCTACGAGAACGCCCGCGAGGAACTGCTCGAGATCCTCGCCCGGGCGGAGACCCCGGACGGCGACCCCGCCTTCGGCTTCGTCCGTCGGCGCGAGCGCGTCTACGACGGCCCGTTCCTCGAGACCGCCCCGGACGTCCTGTACTCGACGGCCGGGACGGGAAACGTCGCCTCGACGCGCCCGTCCCCGCGCTCGTTCGTGCCGGTAACCGGCTACGGGCGCGATCCGGAGGGGCTGTTTCTCGGGACCGGCCCCGGCTTCAGGGCGACCGAGGACGTCGACCGACTCACGGTCCCCGACGTCGCCCCGATCGCGCTCGCCGTCCTCGGACGGGCGGTCCCCTCGCTCGTGACCGGGACCGCGCCGACGGAACTGGTCGTCCCTCGCGTGAGGCGAACCGAGTACCCCGAATCGACCTACGGCGCGGCGGCGACCGACCCGACCTTCGACGACGCGGGGCTCACCGACCGCCTCGAGGGCCTGGAGTACCCGTAGTACGGTGTCACAGCAGTATTTATAACGGAGGTTTCCCTTTTCGACTGATGGGGGAAAGTCAGCCATGGCGTCGACACCCAGCGACGGGGCGGCACGGATACGCGCATCCCACGTAGCCGCCGCGCTCGGCACCTGGACGTACCGGACGACGCCCCGTCTCGAGGACGCGGTGTACGACCGGTTGTCACGGTCGTTCCCGGACGTCGAGGTCCGTTTCGGAGAGCAAAAGATGGAGGCGGACATCCTCGTCGACGACGTCGGAGTGAGGATCGTCCGGGGGCTCCACGACGGCACGAGTCGGGAGTTTCGGATCCTCACCGATCAGTACGACGAACTCGTCTTGTACTCACCGTCGGTCCACCGGACCTACCCCGACCAGTGGGAGCGGGTCAAACACCTCTACGGGTCCGAGCGGAACCCGGGATCGAACGTCCACTTCGTCGAGAAGAAACCGCCGGCCCCAACGGTGATCGAGGAACCCTCGGGGGTCGAGATCCTCCTCCTGATCCCGCTCGTGATGTTCGGGATCGCCGGACTGCTCGCGGCGTTCGTCGGCGTATTCACGGGCTTTGATATGCACATGACGACCGCGGAACTGTTTTTCGTCGGCGCGTTCAGTGCGCTCGTGTTCGTCATCGCCATCGGCGTCTTCGTCCTGACTGGCGCGTACCGACCCTACTGCAACTCGCTTATCATCCGGTTGAAACAGTGAGGGGCGTCAGTCACCCGCGAGTCAACTCCGCTGAGGGCTGTCCCGGAGAACGGTGATCGCAGCCGGAAGGTTCATTTATAAGGTAGCTAGATAGTGGGGTACGTCGTCGGCGTCGGAAACGGGACGGGGAAAGACAGCGTTTCGACGCCGAAACCGGAACATGGAACCGAACGCCCCATACAACCGACGGATCGACGAATACTGGGATTGGGCAGTCGTTGCCCTGTTTCTCCTGTTAGCTGTCAATCTGCTCACCTCGATGTACGCAACGGCGGTCGTCGGCATAGAACACGAGTCGAACCCGCTCATGTCGTGGCTGTTCGGCCAGTCACTCGGGGTCATCGTCGTCTTCCACATCGGCGTGGGAACCGTCGTCGCGTTGCTCTTTTACGTCCTGTTCGAACTCGTCCGTCTGACCCCACGGACCTACCGCGGGATGGTGATGCTGTCGGTCGAGATCTACCTCGGCTTGCTCGTCGCGGTCGGACTGCTCGTCTTCGCGAACAACGTCACAGTCATCGTCTTCGGGCAGGGACTGTTCACTTAATCGGTTCGATACACACGGTCGTGTCCTCCCCGAGTGAGAACCCTTAAGCGCCGGCGAACAGAAGCGCCGGCAAATGACGGCACTCGAGACACCGGGACCGACGCTCGGCGTGGTCGGTGGGGGACAACTCGGCCGGATGCTCGCCGAAGCGGCGGGACCGCTCGGCGTCGAGGTGATCGTCCTCGACCCGACGCCGGAGTGTCCCGCGTCGGCGGTCTGTCGTGACCAGATCGTCGCCGGCTTCGACGACGAAGCGGCCATCCGCGAGCTCGCAACCCGCGTCGACGTGCTCACCTTCGAGATCGAACTGGCAGACCAGGAGGCCCTGGGTCGGGTCCACGAGGCGACGGGCGTCCCCGTCCACCCACGGCCGGAGACCCTCGAGTTGATCCACGACAAACTCCACCAGAAACGGGCACTCGAGGACGCCGGCGTCCCCGTTCCCCCCTTCCGGGCGGTCGAGGACGCCGAGGACGTCCGGGAAGCGATCGACGACTACGGCGCGCCCGTGATGCTCAAAGCCCGCACGGGCGGCTACGACGGCCGCGGGAACGTCCCCGTCGAATCGCCCGACGAGGCCGAAGAGGCCCTCGAGGCCGTCGCCGGCCCCGCGATGGTCGAGGCGTTCGTCGACTTTACACGCGAGGTGTCGGCGATCGCGATCAACGGCGACGGCGAGACCGCGACCTACCCCATCGGGGAGAACGTCCACGAAGCGGAGATCCTCCGGGAGACGATCGTTCCCGCACGATCGGATGACGAGGCGACGGCCCGGACACGGTCGGTCGCGACGGACGTCCTCGAGCTCATGGAGGGCCGTGGGGTCTACGGGATCGAGTTCTTCGAAACACCCGACGGGGAGATCCTGCTCAACGAGATCGCACCACGCCCGCACAACTCCGGCCACTGGACGATCGAAGGTGCGGTCGTCTCCCAGTTCGAATCCCACGTCCGGGCGGTCCTCGGGTGGCCGCTCGGATCGACCGAACTCCGTGCGCCCACCGTGAGCAAGAATTTGTTAGGCGACGTCGAGGAGAACCGGGAGGCACGGCTCTCGAACGTCGAGCGGATCCTCGAGACCCCACGGGCACACCTCCACTGGTACGGCAAACGCGAGGCCCGCCCGCTGCGGAAGATGGGCCATCTCACCGTCACCGCCCGCGAGGGCGAGCGCCGCGAGGACCTCCTCGAGACCGCACGCGAACTCGAAAACGCGACGACCTTTCGCTAAACGATGACAGACAGCGTTTCAGACCTGATCGATCGGTTGCACAGTGAAGCGGAGATGGCCC
>Ga0207421_10008108_pt1 | contig 10991 bp, 9 predicted proteins | sample SodLakKL_010_SED_4_FD_187542 | JGI IMG/M metagenome (GOLD analysis project Ga0207421, IMG submission 187542) | Alkaline sediment microbial communities from Lake Tanatar, Kulunda Steppe, Russia - 8KL_010_SED (SPAdes) (version 2) | ecosystem: Environmental > Aquatic > Non-marine Saline and...
TCACCTCGCGCTGGCGGCCGCGAAAGCTCGTGTAGCCGAAGACCTCGGCGAGGATTCGATCCGGTGCGTCGGGCGCCATGACACCGCCGATCTCCGGTACCTGATCCAGGGACCCATCCAGGGGCCTGTTTGGGGACCCATTCAGGCGCCCTTTCGGGGGCTCCTGTAGGGACCCATCCAAGGTCACAGCCAGGGGCTCATTCAACGGCTCGTCCCGGGGCTCGCTTTGGGCGTCATTCAGGGGCTCATCCGGGAACCCCTCCAGGGGTAACTCCAGTGGCAGACCCTCGGGGCGGGCCGCCGGCACTGCTTCGGGTAGAGCCTCGGGCGCGGTGCCCTTGGGCAAGGATTTTTCGGACCCTTGGGTCATCGGTTCGACCCGGGCCTGCACGCGTTCGTCATCCGGATTCCACATGATGGTTCCTCCCTCCATGGAAGTGTGTTGATCGGTGCCAGCGGCGGCAAGCGGCATCTACCGCTCGGAAAACGCTGATTACTGTGCTTGTCATTGCGAGCGAAGCGCGGCAATCCAAACGGCATACCTGAAATCGATGCCTTACGGAGCGCCCCGTCGATCGAGCCCCTTGTCTTGTCCACCGCCCACCGGTCCATCGGGGGACGGCCAACCGCGCGAATCGCCGGGCACACTGGACCGCGCCGCGCGTGCCCCCTAGAGTGGCGGCCTGCATTCACTTGCTGACCTCATTCACTCTCTGACCCGGGAATTCTGCCATGCGTGGGCACGCTTCGCTCGTCGACGCGCCAGCGGGGACGATCAACTGGCGCATCATCCGCAGCCTGCTGCCGTACCTGGCCGAGTTCCGCGGGCGCCTGTTCCTGGCCCTGGGTCTGATGGGGCTGGCGAAGCTCGCCAACGTCACGGTCCCGCTGGCGCTGAAGTATATCGTCGATCACTTCGAGGGCGGCGGCACCGAGGCGTTGCTCGCGATCCCGCTGGCGCTGCTGCTGGCCTACGGGCTTTTGCGCTTCTCCGCCACCTTCTTCGGCGAGTTGCGCGACGCGGTTTTCGTGCGGGTTGCGGAACGCGCGATGCGCCGGGCGGCCTTGCGGGTCTTCCAGCATCTGCACCGTCTGGAGCTTGGCTTTCACCTGGCGCGCCAGACCGGTGGACTGTCGCGGGACATCGAGCGCGGGACCACCGGCATCAGCTTCCTGCTGCGCTTCATGGTCTTCAACATCCTGCCGACCATGATCGAAATCGTGCTGGTGTCGGTGATCCTGCTGATCGCGGTCGGGCCGATCTTCATGTTCACCGTGCTCGGCGCGGTCGTCGTGTACGTGCTGTTCTCGGTCTGGATCACCGAGTGGCGCACCCGCTTCGTGCGCGAGGCGAACCTGCGCGACAACGAATCGAACACCCGCGCGATCGACAGCCTGCTGAACTACGAGACGGTGAAGTACTTCGGCAACGAGCGCTTCGAGGCCGACCGCTACGACACCGGACTCGCCGCCTGGGAACAGGCGCGGATGAAGAACGTGCTGTCGCTGGTGCTGCTGAACAGCGGCCAGGCCCTGATCATCGCCGGGGCGATCACGGTGATGATGATCCTCGCCGCCCAGCAGGTCGCCGCCGGCACGATGACGCTGGGCGACCTGGTGATGGTGAATGCGTACATGATCCAGCTGTTCATTCCGCTGAATTTTCTGGGCTTCGTCTACCGCGAGATCCGCCAGTCACTCGCGAACATCGAGCGCCTGTTTGGCCTGTTGGAGAAGCCGGTGAAGGTCGAGGATCGCCCGGGCGCGCCGAATCTGGTCGTGGACCGCGGCACGGTGCGCTTCGAGGACGTGCATTTCTCCTATCACCCGGAGCGCTCGATCCTGGAGGGGGTGTCGCTGGAGATCCCGGCCGGACACAAGGTCGCCGTCGTCGGCCCGAGCGGGGCCGGCAAGTCCACACTCGCGCGCTTGCTGTTTCGCTTCTACGACGTGAACCAGGGGTCCATCACCATCGACGGCCAGGACCTGCGGGCGGTGACCCAGGACAGCCTGCGCCAGGCGATCGGCGTGGTGCCGCAGGACACCGTGCTGTTCAACGAAAGCATCGGCTACAACATCGCCTATGGCCGTCCCGGGGCGAGCGCCGAGGAGATCCGTGAGGCCGTGCGCCTGGCCCACCTCGACGACTTCATCGCCCAATTGCCCCAGGGCCTCGAAACCGTGGTCGGCGAACGCGGCCTGAAAGTCTCCGGCGGCGAGAAGCAGCGCATCGCAATCGCCCGCATGCTGTTGAAGGACCCGCCGATCCTGGTCTTCGACGAGGCCACCTCATCGCTGGATTCGGGTTCGGAGAAGGCGATCCTGGCCGCACTGAACGAGGTTTCGGCGCGGCGCACCACCTTGGTCATCGCCCACCGCCTCTCGACGGTGATGGACGCCGACAACATCGTGGTGCTGGAACAGGGCCGGGTGATCGAACAGGGCACCCACGAGCAGCTGCTCGCCCGCGACGGCACCTACCGCCGCCTGTGGCAGCACCAGCACGACAGCACCGCCAAGGACGCCCTCGCCCCTGCACCCGCATAGGGTGAACCCCGTAGGGTGGGCCAAGCGCAGCGGGCCCACCGCCCTTGTTCTTGACCGTGACCTTGTCCTTGTTCTTGGCCCTGGTGGGCCCACTGCGCTTGGCCCACCCTACTCCTGTCCCTCACGCCGGATTCGATCCACCGGCTCCGCCACCTCCGGATTCCAGCAGAAGGCGAGGTCGTTCAGAGCCGTCGGTGCATCAACGCCGGGCTGTGGCACACCCAGACCGGTGTCCCCGTCCTGCTGCGGATCATAGACATAGATGTTGGCGGCATCCCCGCCCTTCACGATCACCGCCCCGATACCGTGGGGCCCGATCGCTTCCCAGGACAGGGTCTGGTCGTCCGGGTCGTAATAGACCGCCAACCAGTCCGGAAAGGCCACCGGAGCACCGTCGGGCGGATTGAACCGGGGGGACCCCTGGTCGTCATAGCTCACCCGATCGCTGGACGCCTCGTAATGATCCGGATCATCGAAAAACGCCAAGCCGACATCCTTGCAGTCCCGATCACCGCCCCGATCGGCATCCTCCTCCCGCTCCTTAAAGATCCGGTAGGGCGTGATGCCGGCCTCGGATACCGGCGCGCTCGTGACATAGTCACCGGTCGTTGGTGGGGACGGCACCACAAAGACCTCACCAGCCAGGACTCCGCCACCAGAACCCAGCGCGAAGCACGCCACGATCATCGTCACGACACGGCTCCGCCTCGTCATCGTCGAGTTCCCATTGCCAATTGCAGGGGCCTGCCAACGCGGCAGGAAGGTTCAGATCCCTGTGATCGACGGACCCGGCATTGGTTCAGTGCCGCAAGTGATTCACGCAGAAGCCTCGCCGGAAATGCCAATTCGTTCCTGATTCTCCTGTCCGGTTATTGATACCGGTACGGTGACGGAACGAAAGACCGGCGTCGGTGCCGGACGAGCTCTCTAAATAAATCTGTCCCCGTTTCGGGGTCCCCGTTTCGGTGCCACCCGGCCCGGTTTCTAGCAACCTCAGTCAACCTGCTGCAGTTCAATTGTCATTTCCGTCCTCATGGAACCGATGAAGTCACCGGCACCCCGCACACCGAAAAACTCGGAAAAGACCAAGGGGAGCGGGAGGAAACCGATACCACCGCTCGGGTTGGTCCGCTCTGTGAGGAAGAATTCTTCTGTCAGATTCACGACGGAATAGTCAAGCACCATTGAGGATCCAACGCCCACTGTGACGGTGACCAGGTCCGTGGTGCCCAAATGCAAGGGGCCATCCAAGGTGAATGCCACCGTTTCATTCCAGGCACCCCCAACAGCACTGCCGCAGAGATTCCCAACCGAAGACGGACTGCCCGTTTGAACAAGGAATGGACTCAGGAAATTTTCAGATTCAGGTCCGTTCGGCATGACATGATCAAGCTCACTGGCGGACCCTGCGGGTAGGCGCATCGCATAGACCGTCACGCCTAACCCACCCGCCGCATCACCGGTCAGCGAGCAGCTGCCTTCCAACGCCAGGCGATAGGTTTTTGGTGCATCAATATCAATATAGAAAACCGCCGCACCAGAAAAATGAGAATAAGCCTCGGTGCAACGTAGGTTTTGGTCTTCAAACTGCTCCGGGGGTGTCACACATTCGCTCGTCGCATTATCGACAACGTGGTGGATGGTCACCACGCCATCCGCGTCCGCAGACAGCGTCCCCGTCGTGAGCAGACCAGCCCTGACGGTGGTATCGGCTGCCGTGCCCATGGCCGACAGAGACTTCTCTAGCTGCTCGGTGCGACTGGACCAGAACAGGTTGTGCTGAGTGGGCGGGAAGGGTGCCTTCTGCAGCAGCGCGGGGTCCTCGCTGTCGTACCTGTCTTCGCTACCCAAGCCGCTCCCGGCCTCGGCGAACGCCTCATGCCAACCCCAGAGATGGACTTTTTCACAGCTGCCAACGCTGATCGAGACGGTGTCGATGATCTCCGTTCCCGGATTGATGACGCTAGGGGCCGTCACCTGCACCAGAAACGCCCCGGTCTGAGTGGAGGAGAAGCGGGCTATGCGGACGTTATCGGACACGTCGAAGTCACTGAGTTGCGCCGGGAAGTCCACACTCCAATCGACCCTGGTGTTTGGTGCGAAGCCATCCAGTTCGGCGGTCAGGCCCAGGGACTCACCGGGTTGAACGCAGGCCTTTCGCGGCATGATTTCAATGATTTCCCGATTGACGATCTCTCCGGAACCCGTCCGGCGCGCCCCTGGAGGCAGCGGGGAGAAACGGAAAGCCTCGAGCCTCACCGGGTAGCTGTCTACATTTTTGGGGGTCACCACCTGGACGGTGTATACTGCGGAGTTACTACCCAATGTCCCTGAGGACTCTAGCGCGGGCGTATCGTTGATAAAGGCCTCCGGCGAGAGGACGTCAACATCCGGCGTTTCAGTGGCGGCCAGGAAGGAATCGGTGACCTGGATCCGCATGGTTTTCGTCTCGCCCGGGTCCGTCACCCGCTCGATCGACGGGGTGAACGCAAGCCTGATGGGCACAACCTCGATGGTGACCAGTTTTGCGATGGTCTTGCCGCCAAACTGGGTCGAACGTGCGTAGAGACCTCCGAAATGATCCTTGTCATTCCTGATCTCCACCTTCAGCACTCCGGACCCGATATCCAGCAATTCCAGTTTCGTTTCCTGGGTGACGGTTTCACCACCCTCGGTTGTGGTGCGAGACGCCAGCTCCACAGCCTCCCCAGTATATTGCGGCTTAGTGAAGTTATCGCTGGTAACCCGGATACCCGACCAGGAGTTTCCTCCGGCTTGGAAGCAGCCGTCAGCCGGCAGGTTCTCCTTTAGGATATCGATGACCGAGTTCTCGACGTAATCACCGATGATGCCGTCCAGATAGCCCGCTGATTCATCGGGTAAACCCTTGGCCCAGCCAGCCAGGGATTTACCCTGGCTGATCGCGTCGATGAGCGTTCCATCCAGATTCCAGCTATTGCTGCTGGCGCTCACAAAGGCATTGCGCCAGCTGACGGTGTCCGGGAAGTCTTCGACGATGCGCTCTCCGGGGATCACCTCGAACTCGAGGGAATCGAATCGGTTCGGTAGCTGAAAGGCATCGTACGACGTGAGCGTGGATTAAATGAACGTGAGCAGGCCAAGCCCTGCGCCAACCCCACCGCGGATCAGGGGCGAACCGGCGCCCAGCGCGGTGCGCCAACCGGCATCGAGGCTCGCCTCCTGGGTCTGTTGCGCCCGCATCAGACGGTCAAGTTCGAAGGCATCGGAAATCGGTCTGGGATCAGCTTCAATCTGAGTACAAACGCCGGAACTCAGGGTCATGACGCCGTCTTTCATCCGCGGCAACTGCCGGGGTTGCGCTGCCGAGGTAGTCAGGCCCGGGAGGCGCGGCAGGTACAGGGATTGGCTCACGACCGCCGTCTGGGCGCGTTCGCGCAGGATTTCCACCATATCCACGCTCTCGAAGATCGCCGCGGCCGTCTTCCGCTCTTCTTCAGTAAGTTCCTGCAACAAATCACGCAGCCCCTGCTGGGCTTCCACGGCCATTAGCAGCGCGATCAGGCTGAGCGGCGGTTCGCTTGCCGGGTCGAAGTCCGCCACCGCCTGGGTCAGTGAATACCAGGACGTCAGGCCAAAGGGCACGCCATACTCGATCAGCAGGTCTTCGAGGTAACCATCCAGGCTTTCCAGGGTCGAGTCCGGGTCATTGCTCGGGGTGAGGCCCGTGACGACCACCGTACCGCCCTTGCAGCGCTGGGTGCCTGCCACCAATTCAAGCGTGTATTCGTGGCTACCATAAATGTCGGCCGGGTTGAAGGGCATCTGGGTGCGCAACCAGCGCTCATCGGCATCCGCCTCAGAGGTGATCACGGCCATTCGGGCCTTGAACGGCGCAGCCTCGGTGATCAGTGAGAATTCGGCGAAAAGGGAGAGTTCGGGATCAACGACGCTTTGCCAGAAGGGATCGGAAAAACCCTGAAGCTCGATTGCATCGAACGCCATTCCGTCGGTGAAGGAGGTCGTCGCTTCACAGGCGACCTGCGGGTTGCCCGCGCCACCGGAACCACAACCCGCCAAAATCAGGCATGAGCCGATCAATGCAATAGCCAGAAAGCGCATTCTTTTCTTCCTTCGTCAGGCACGCAACCGATACGAGATGCACAGTTTGACTCACCTTTTAGGAGTTCTTGTATACGAGGTTCTGGATGCCATGTCCAGAAACGCACCGTTCATTTGGTCCTGGAGCGTCCGCTCGGATGATCGCTCGGTTGTTGCCGTCCGGACCAGATCAGCAAGCGGTCACCCACGAGAAAGCGCCGATGTCCACTCGCCGGAAGCATTGATGAGTATCGTGGACACCTTGGGGTCGAACTGCCGGTTGCGTTCCCGGCTGACCATCAGATAGCGGTACCAGGTTCGCCTTGAACGAGTGCACAACGGAGGGCGTGCCAGGAGCATCGGTCGCTGTAAAGCCGTTGGGGATGTTATCTACGCAGCGTAGCGCGGGAGCACGCCGCAGCTACCGAGCTGGACATAGGCCCTGGTGGGCCCGCTGCGCTTGGCCCACCCTACGGGTCATACGGCGTTAGGGCCGGACGGCGGTCAGTTGCGCTTGAGCAGGTCGCCGAGGGCGGCGAAGGGGTTGTGGGTGGCGCCCTTGCCGGTGGCCTTGTCCTGGCCGGGGGTGGCGTCGACGTAGCGCTGGTGCTCGTTGTCGTGGCAGTAGAGGCACAGCAACTCCCAGTTGCTGCCATCGAGCGGGTTGTTGTCGTGGTTGTGGTCGCGGTGGTGCACGGTGAGTTCGCGCAGGTTGGCGTTCGTGAATTCGCGGCTGCAGCGCCCGCAGATCCAGGGGTACATCTTCAGCGCCCGTTCCCGGTAACCCTGCTCGCGATCGGTCCGTTCGCGATGGGCGCGCGCGACGATGGCATCCAGGCGGCTGGGGTCTTTGTCACTCATGGCTCGGCTCCAGGATCACTGATCCTAATGGTAGGCAAAGCGCCCGAAAATGGGAATGGGCGGTACGTTTGGCGGGACTTCGAGCCTGCTGCCATGGCACCGCAACGGGACACCCGGCCTACAGGTCCGGCTTGACCGTGGTCAGGCCAGCCCCGGCCTTGGGTCGGCAGACCCGGTGCCGTTTCGACGCCGTTGATGTTAGACGGCAAGCCCGTGTTCGCGGGTGGAATGAAATTGCACCTCGGGCCATTTCTCGATCGCCATCTGCAGGTTGACCCGGGTCGGCGCGATGTAGACGAGGTCGCCGCCGTGATCGATGGCAAGGTTGCTCATCGCTCGGTCCTTGAACTCCTCGAAGCGCTTGGGGTCGTCGCAGCTCACCCAGCGTGCGGTCGAGACGTTCACCTTCTCGAAACGGCAGTCGACCTTGTATTCGGTCTTCAGGCGCTCGGCGACCACGTCGAACTGCAGCACGCCGACCGCGCCCAGGATCAGGTCGTTGTTGATCAGGGGCCGGTACAGCTGGGTCGCGCCCTCCTCGCAGAGCTCCTGCAGCCCCTTCGCCAGCTGCTTCATCTTCAGCGGGTCGCGCAACTGCGCGCGGCGAAAGAGCTCCGGGGCAAAGTTCGGGATGCCGGAGAAGGCGAGTTCCTCGCCCTCGGTGAAGGTGTCGCCGATGCGGATGGTGCCGTGGTTGTGGATGCCGATGATGTCGCCGGGATACGCGGTCTCGATGTGCTCGCGGTCGGAGGCCATGAAGGTCAGCGCATCGGCGATCTTCACGTCGCGCCCGATGCGCACGTGGCGCAGCTTCGCACCCTTCTCGAAGGTGCCCGAGCAGACCCGCAGAAAGGCGATGCGGTCGCGGTGGTGCGGGTCCATGTTCGCCTGAATCTTGAACACAAAGCCGCTGAAGGTGGGTTCGGCGGGTTCCACCGGCCGGCTTCGGGTCGGGCGCGGCAGCGGCGCGGGGGCGTTCTCGACGAAGGCATCGAGCAGTTCCTGCACGCCGAAGTTGTTGATCGCGGATCCGAAGAAGACCGGCGTCTGGCGACCCTGCCGATAGGCGTCGAGGTCGAAGCGGTTCGACGCGCCCTGCACCAGTTCCAGCTCCTCGCGCAGTTCCGCGGCCTGATCGCCGAGCAGCGCATCCAGGCGCGGGTTGTCGAGGCCCGCGATCACCTCGCCCTGCTGAATCTTGCCGCCATGGGTCGGCGAGTAGATGTGCACCGCGTCGTGCGCGAGGTGGTAGACGCCCTTGAAGCGCTTGCCCATGCCGATCGGCCAGGTCACCGGCGCGCACTCGATCTTCAGCACGTCCTCGATCTCGTCGAGCAGCTCGATCGCCTCGCGGCCCTCGCGGTCGAGCTTGTTGACGAAGGTCATGATCGGGGTGTCGCGCAGCCGGCAGACCTCCATCAGCTTGATCGTCCGCTCCTCGACACCCTTGGCCGCATCGATGACCATCAGCGCCGAGTCCACCGCGGTCAGCGTGCGGTAGGTGTCCTCGGAGAAGTCCTCGTGCCCGGGGTGTCGAGCAGGTTCACGATGCGGTCGCGGTAGGGGAACTGCATCACCGAGGAGGTCACCGAGATGCCGCGCTGCTTCTCCATTTCCATCCAGTCGGAGGTCGCGTGGCGGGAACTCTTGCGGCCCTTGACCGTACCGGCGAGCTGGATCGCGCCGCCGAACAGCAGCAGCTTCTCGGTCATCGTGGTCTTGCCGGCGTCGGGATGCGAAATGATCGCAAAGGTGCGGCGCCGAGCGGTTTCCTGGGTGAAGGACATGTGGCGGGCCCGGTCTGGAAAACCGTTCAGTACGCCGGTTGTGGGCGGGCTACGCAGGCAGGAGCAGCCGATCTCAGGGTTGCGGGAAACAGCTTGCGGCCCTGACCGGGCACCCGGATTGCGGCGACGAAGGACTGCAACCCGGTTGACAGCGGTCACCTCTCCGCAACGGAACCCCATCGGTTACAGGCTGGCTTGGGGCTTCGTGGCCGCTCGGCCGGGAACAACCCGCCGAGAGTGTTCGCGGGCTGGCGGAAGCAGGAGCAAGGGCGGGTGTGCAAGGCAATTGACACCCGAGAGTGCCCTCAGTACAGTGGAAGGAAATAACCGATATGGTTAATTATTCTCGTGGAGAAACGTAGCCCCCACTACGCGCTGGAGCGCGTCAAGGATCAGGTGGCCAAGGCCGGCATTCGGGCATTTACCCGGACAGCGCTGGACGGAGGCGCACAGATGGGGCTATTGAGCACTGAGATGCTGGCGACCGTGCTTAGCGTGGAACGGCGGATGTTCCACAAGAGCATGACGACGTACCAAGATCACCGAGTATGGCAGGACGTGTACCACGTACCGACCCCGATGGGTGTCGCCTATGTGAAGTTCACTCTGCGCTCGGACGGCGCCATCGTGATTTCATTCAAGAGGCTGTAGTGATGACCACACGAACCTGCAACCATTGCGAAACCGGGCAGATGACCCTCGATGTGCATATCGTGACGGCCCGCCTGGACGGGCTCAGCCAGGAGGTAAGCGATGTGCGCGGCTGGTTCTGCAACCAGTGCGGGGAGGTCGAGTTTGCCGACAGTGACAGCGCGGCCCGGTATGCCGCGGCAATGGATGATCTGGTGATTGAGCGCCGAAGGCAGCGAGGCCAGGAAGTACGCCGAATCCGCACCCGCCTGAAACTGACGCAGAAGGCCGCCGCCGAGGTATTCGGCGGCGGCGTAAACGCGTTCAGTCGATATGAGCGGGGGGAAGTGGATCCGCCCCGAGCCGTGGTGAAGTTTCTGCGGGTGCTGGATCGTCATCCGGAATTGCTGGAGGAAGCGAAGCGGGCGTGAGGCCATGATCCGATCGACCGACGCATCCTCGTCTTCGGTGCCAGATAGCGATGACACTGGGTGGATGTCGGCAATCCGCTCGACAGCAGTCCCTCATACTCTTTCAATGACCGACCGGTAAGGGTCGCCAACCGTCCCTCCGAATCGGTTCATGCTCGTGTTTCCTCAACCACGAACGAGGGGACCGACCATGAACGACAGTGCAATGACCGTTGCTTACCATCCAACCCCCTGGAACAAGGGCAAGCTCATCGGCCAGAAACCACCGCTCAAGCTCAGAGAGCTCTGGGCCCTGCGCACCCGGCTGGAGATGGCCGGAAAAACCAAGGAACTCGCCCTGTTCAACCTCGCGATCGACAGCAAGCTCTGCGGCTGCGATCTGGTCCAGTTGCGGGTGAACGATGTGGCCCGGGGTGGCGAAGTCCTGACCCGTGCCAGCGTAATCCAGCAGAAGACCCGTGAACCGGTTCGGTTTGAACTCACCGATCCGACCCGCGTTGCGGTGGCCGCCTGGATCGCGAAGGCCAGCCTGACCAGCGGCAGCTACCTGTTCCCGAGCCGGCAGCATGAATCACTCCATCTCTCGGTCCGGCAGTACGCACGGATCGTGAAGCGCTGGGTGGACCTGATCGGCGGCAACCCTCAGGAGTACGGC
>Ga0207421_10008109_pt1 | contig 10991 bp, 7 predicted proteins | sample SodLakKL_010_SED_4_FD_187542 | JGI IMG/M metagenome (GOLD analysis project Ga0207421, IMG submission 187542) | Alkaline sediment microbial communities from Lake Tanatar, Kulunda Steppe, Russia - 8KL_010_SED (SPAdes) (version 2) | ecosystem: Environmental > Aquatic > Non-marine Saline and...
AGAAACAGAGAACCTGGCCCATACACGTCCAGACCAATTCAACGCAATGAAATCCGATCTTGAACAGTGGGAAGAAGGCCTGGTGGAACCCTGGTGGGATGAATCCAGGGACTGGCAGCAGGTTACCTGGGAAATCCACAAAGCACTAATGGAGAACAGAGATCCTGAAAGAGTTCAGCCTTGACGTTCCCTTATCAAGGAGACCAAGCATTTCCGGCATTCGGTTGGACTATATAATGCAGAATTTGTCTTGTCTACCATCCTGGAGTCTGTGACAATCCGATAAAGAAAGGTAACTCATACCCGAGCTTTCAGTTTATCCTCATCAGGATTGGTTTTTTAGTCAAATTTCTCAGCAACAGAATCAGATTTTCATGGTGCTGATTGAATCGCCACTCGATCTCCTTAACGTATAAAGGAAAGAAATCCTTTTGAGAACCAAGATACGTAAAGAGCCAATGCTTGGCATAACTCCAGAAGCCTTCGATGCAGTTGATATTTTTTTTTGCAAGGAAAATATATTAGCAATACATTGCCAATTGTTAGCGATAACAATCAATTGATATCATATCCTCCAACAAGTCATCTTATGAAAACCAGCGCCATAGTTGGTAGCTTCCTTTTTGGTGTCACAATGCCCGTGACCGCTATTGGAAGTATATCCTATACTGATACTACCATAAAATCACAACCCTATTCATCCGATACGACACTCAAACAGCCTAATCTTATTATAATACTCACAGATGATCAGGGCTATGCTGATGTTGGATTTCACGGATCCTCAGATATTCCAACACCCAATATCGACCGGATTGCAGAAAATGGTGTCGTTTTCACGGATGGATATGTCTCTTTTCCGGTATGCGGGCCCAGCAGGGCCGGACTGTTGACCGGTCGTTATCAGGATCGCTTTGGTTTTGGTGACAATCCAATCGTTGCTCCAAATGACCCGAGCCAGGGGCTTCCTGCTGAGGAAGAAACTATTGCCAGCACACTTGGCCGTGCGGGATACACCAGCACTATCATTGGGAAATGGCACATGGGTGCACATCGTGCTCAATGGCCGCTGAATAGAGGTTTTGATGAATTCTTCGGTTTTCTGGCAGGCGGACATCAATACTTCCCCGAGTTGTGGGACGTAACCGATCTTTCCGAACTGAGTGGACAATGGGATGGCTACCGCACCCGGCTGATGAGAAATGAGGGACGTATCAATGAAACCGAATATCTAACGGATGCCCTGACCCGTGAGGGTGTGGATTTTATCGATAGACAAAGTCACGGTCAGCCTTTTTTTCTCTACATGTCTTATAACGCCCCACACACTCCGCTTCAGGCTACCGATGAATACCTCAACCGGTTTTCCCACATCGAAGATGAAAAACGTCGCATCTATGCGGCCATGGTCAGTTCATTGGATGACGGGGTTGGACACATCCTTGACAAGCTGGAAGAAAAAGAACTGCTTGAAAACACCATTGTCTTCTTCCTTAGCGACAATGGGGGAGCCATTCACGATAACGCATCAGATAACAGTCCTTTGAGAGCAGCCAAGAGCAGTCTGTATGAAGGCGGGATTCGTGTCCCGTTTGCCATGCAATGGCCTGCGGTGATTCCACCGGGAATGCAATATCATGAACCTGTCACAGCCCTTGATATGATGGCTACCATTGTGGCCTATTCGGGTACCAATCCAGCAGCTCCGCTTGACGGAGTAAATCTGGTTCCCTACCTGACGGGCGAAATCGAAGGTCCACCCCATGAATATCTCTTCTGGCGAAAATCCCGTGAGGACTGGTACGCTGTACGCTCAGGAAAATACAAGATGTTATACCGTCCGGGGAAAGAACCCGAAGTATATGATTTGGAGGAGGATATTGGAGAATCATCTCCTGTTGACCTCGACAGTGATTCCCATGCAAGGCACCACACGGCATTGATGCTGGATAGTCTGGCCGGATGGGAGTCTGAAATGAAAGATTCCGCCTTCCTGGGATTATTGCGGATGCAGGAGTACAACCGCCAAAATCCTGACAGGTTCAACATCCCAAGCCCCTTTGAACCGGATCCTTATGATCCCGTCATACCTGATAGATACAAGCTTGTCTGGGCAGAGGAATTCAGGAAGCCCGGTAAACCGGACGAAAATATCTGGACGTTCGAAGAGGGATTTGTCAGAAACCGTGAACTTCAGTTCTACCAGTCAGATAATACGATCATTAAAGACGGCAGGCTGGTCATTGAAGGACGACGGGAGCTGGTCGCCAATCCCTCCCACGATCCTCACAGTGACAACTGGAGAGAAAACCGGCAATACGCCGAATATACGTCCTCAAGCATCCGATCCGATAACGGATTCACATTTCAGTACGGTATCATGGAAGTGCGTGCCCGGATAGACACCAGCATGGGCTCCTGGCCGGCCATCTGGACGCTTGGCCAGGAAAGACGATGGCCTGAAAACGGGGAGCTGGATATTATGGAGTTTTATCGCATCAACGGTATACCCACTATCCTGGCAAATGCAGCTTGGAAGGGAGATGGTAGGCAGCCTATCTGGGATTCTGAAAAAATCCCCTTGGACCATTTCCTCGAAAGGGATCCTGAATGGCCCGGGAAGTTCCATATATGGAAAATGAACTGGACGGAAGAATCCATCCGTATTTATCTGAACGAAAAGCTGCTCAACGAAATAAACCTGGATGAGGCTACTTACCCGGACGGCTTCAACCCCTTTCGTCAACCGCACCACATTCTTTTGAATCTTGCCTTGGGGTCCAATGGCGGTGATCCCTCAGAAACGGACTTTCCCATCAGCTATGAGGTGGATTACGTCAGGATCTATCAGCCGGTGGATTAGGATACAGAAACTCCGGCCTGCGCCCTGACTGATACCTTGCTTTCCATCTGATACCCGGCCCTCTGCCAGCCAGACGGTTATCAGCTTGATTGCAGGTAAATAATAACGCTTTATTGCGAAGCGCTGTAGTGGACGCCCGGCAGATCCCGCAGAAGTCCGGCCGAATATTCCGCCGTTATGTCCCTTTGAGCGTTGGCAAGCATTTCATAGCCAACGCTGAACTTCTTTATTGTTGCTGAGCGCAACAGTGGCGGATAAAAATGCATGTGGAAATGCCATTCCGGATGCTCTTTGCCGTCGGTCGGTGCCGGATGAAAACCTGCAGAGTAGGGAAAGGATACGTTGAACAGATTGTCGTATTTGATGGTGACCTTCCTGACGATATCCGCCAGTCCCTCTTTTTCATCGTTGCTCATATCGGTGAACCGTGCAAAAGGACGGCGGCTGATAACGATAGTTTCGTAAGGCCAGAACGCCCAGAAGGGAACCAGCGCAACAAAATGGTCATTTGTTGTGACTATTCGCTCTTTTTTGCCAAGTTCCAGATCCAGGTAGTCCTGAAGGAGCGTTCTTCCATGCTTTTTGTAGTATTTTTCCTGCTGTACAAGTTCCTTGAGGGGTTCTTCGGGTATCGACTCCTGTGCCCATATCTGACCATGCGGATGAGGATTGCTGCATCCCATGATCTCACCCTTGTTTTCAAAAATCTGAACATAGTTGATGTAGGACCTGGCGCCAAGCTCCACGTACTGATCCACCCAGAGATCCACAACCGTCTTTACCTCTTTTTGACTCATCTCGGGAAGGGTCAGGTCATGACGCGGTGAGAAGCAGATGACACGACAAATTCCCTTTTCGGATCGGCCTATCAGCAAACATTCTTCGTTTATTTGGGAGTCGGCAACATCAGGAAGAAGTGCGCTGAAATCATTGTCAAAGGCGAACGTGGATTTGTAATCAGGGTTCACTTTACCACCAGCCCTGGTGTTGCCCGGACACAGATAGCAGCCCGGGTCATAGGTTGTCTTATTGCCGGATGCAGATTCTTCCTGTTGCCCTTGCCATGGACGCTGGGTTCTATGAGGCGAAACCTGGATCCATTCGTTTGTCAACATATTCAGACGGCGATGGGGCGTATCGAAAAATGATTTGTCGTACTGTTTCATAGTAGCATCGTTATCCGGTTTCAAGCTCATTCACCTGCAGTTTTGGTTTCGACTACTTCGGTCATCAGATGTGTGCCTTCTCCTATTTTTACGACATGAAAACCAGGTTCTTTTCCTGTTTTATCGAGATAATAGCTTCGAATCTGTTCCATGGTCTCATTGAGCTTATCCATTCTTACCAGATTAATGGTACAGCCCCCAAATCCGCCTCCCATCATACGTGCCCCCAGGACGGCCTCCAGATGCTCCGTTGCATCCACAAGGATATCCAGTTCCCGACAACTGACCTCATAATCATCCCTGAGGCCGTAATGCGATTGATACATTTTTTCCCCGAAAGCTGCCAGGTCGTTGCTCATCAGGTCGTCACACGCATCGTTCACCCGTTTGTTCTCTTCCAGTATGTAACGGCACCGACGATAGACCACCTCGTCCATTTCTTCCTTATGAGAGTCAAGCTGTTCAAATGACACATCGCGCAGGCTTCGGACGGAAGCATCTGCTTTATTTATCTGCGCTACACCCTGTTCACACTGCTTGCGACGGACATTGTATTCGGATCCCGCCAGGGCCCTTCTGACGTGCGTATCACATAAAAGCACCCGTATGTGATCCCATTTAAAGGGATAGAGCTTATATTCAAGGGATCTGCAATCCAGCTTTATAGCTTTCCCTTTCTTTCCATGCAGACTGGCAAACTGGTCCATGATGCCACACTGGACACCTACAAATGTGTTTTCTGCCCTCATGGCTGCCTTTGTCATTTCAAGCAGGGTGAGATTCAGGTCAAACAAATGTGAAAGACCGAAAGCAATACCTCCTTCAAGAGCTGCCGAGGATGAGAGTCCGGCGCCTATTGGAATATCACCGCCGAAGGCACAGTCAAAACCGTCTATTTTGTGTCCCTTTTTCTGCAGTTGGTCCACAACCCCGATAATATAGTCTGCCCAGTCGACACCGGTTTTTTCATACACTTCAGAAACCGGCGTCTCGAAGTAATCCGGTTCCATATCCACAGAATGAAGCCGGATTACTTCAAGGTTGTTCCTGGACATTGCCAAGAATATGACTTTATCTATTGCTGCCGGAAGTACAAAACCTTTGTTGTAATCGGTGTGTTCACCGATCAAATTGACCCGGCCGGGTGAGTGGATCAGTACAGGCTCCCCAGTGAAGTACCTGGAATAGCTGTCCTGTATTTTTGTCAGCAAGGTATCCATATTATTTTTACCAGAACAGGATGTAAAGAACAGCCAAAATGGCACAGATACCTATAGAGCCAATGTTGAAGCTGGTTTCAGTGCGGAACATATTTGCTTTGTATTCGATGGCATTCGGGTCTTTGTCCGAGGTTTCATAAAGTGAAATTGCCACCATTATGGCACATAGGAACAGGAATACGATACCCATGCGATCAAGGAATGGCAGGGCGGGAAACAGCCATCGTAATACAAAGCCCGAAGGAATGGTGAAAATTGCTGCCCAAACGGCAGAATTGGCCGTGGCGCGTTTCCAGAACAGGCCGAGAAGAAAAATGGCTACGATACCCGGACTCACAAATCCCGTGAATTCCTGGATAAACTGAAACGCCTGGCCGAAGTTTTCGACCTGGGGTGCCACCAGTACAGCAATGAACAGTGCGAAAAAACTGACAATACGGCCTGTTCGAACCAAGGTTTTTTCCGAGGCCGTCTTATTGAAGTGCACCCGGAAAATGTCCATGGTAAAGATGGTGGAGGTACTATTGGTCATGGATGCCAGTGACGATGCAATAGCCGCTATAAGCGCCGCGAAGGCCAAACCACGCAATCCAATGGGTACAAATTCTGCCAGCAGCCAGGGATAAGCCTGGTCCGGACGCAGTAGGTCCGCGCCAAAACCGAATGCGGCGATGCCTGGTATCACGACTATAAGCGGCATGAGCAATTTCAGATAGCCGGCGAACATAAGTCCTTTTTGTGCTTCAGCCACACTTTTGGCGGCCAGCGCCCGCTGTATAATATACTGGTTGCAACCCCAGTAACTGATGTTGGCAATCCACAGACCGCCGATCAGCACACTGATTCCCGGCAGTTCATAATAGAACTGATGATCGCTGCTGAGGATCATCTCGAAATGTCCAGGCACCTCACGGAACAGATCTACGAAGCCTGCTATGGCGCCGTTGCCACCGCTGAACGCATTCAGGGCCAGCCATGTGGTCAGCAGTCCGCCACCGACGAGAAAACCCACCTGAACCACATCGGTCCATGCAACCGCTTTCAGTCCACCGTAAATAGTATAGATGGCGGCGAATGCAGCCAGTCCAATGATGCCGTAGATAAGCGGAAAACCAAGTATGGTCTCCATGGTAACCGCTCCCAGATAGAGAATGGAAGTCAGGTTTACAAAAATGTAGACCAGAAGCCAGAAAATCGCCAGGATGGCCCGGACTCGTTCGTCATACCTTACACCCAGAAACTGCGGCATACTGTAGATCCCCTTTTCCAGAAATATGGGGATCATGAATTTGGCCACAAGGATCAGGGTCAGGGCGGCCATCCATTCGTAACTTGCGATGGCCAAACCAATGGCAAAGCCGGAACCGGCCATGCCGATCATCTGTTCCGCTGAAATGTTTGCGGCAATCAGGGATGTTCCGATTGCCCACCATGGAAGTGATTTACTCGCAAGAAAATACCCTTCCGAATCTCCTGTCCCCTTGCGTTTGGCAATGAAAAGTCCCAACCCCAGAATGATGAAACAATAACCGAAAAAAACGATAAAGTCGATCGCGGAGAATTGCATATGTAAGACAATTGTATTTCTTGGAAGCAGCTGCAGACACGCTGCAGATTGTTCGTACTCTACTGTAGCAGTAAAACTTCAATAATAATTAAAAAACTTGTGTTAACGCTAACACTTCAAGCTAATAAAAAAAAATGTTAGTGCAAAATGTTATTGGATTTTTATTTATGACAATTAACAGCCGCAGGAATGGCGGATAACAAGGCTAGTAATTAATTCAATATTTTCAATTGGTTCGTTTTTGTTTTCAATAGTTTTTATCAGCTTTGATGCTGCTTTTTTCCCAACTTCGTATGCCGGCTGGTGTACCGTGGTAAGCGGACATGGCATAAGTTCTGCCCTGATGTCATTGGTAAAGCCCACGATTGCGATATCTTCAGGAATATTCAGACCTTCTTCCTTGATAGCAGACATGGCGCCAATTGCCACCGGATCATTCACAGCTACGACGGCTCGTGGTCTGCTCTCTTCCGGTAGTGCCAGAAGTTTTTTCATCGCATTGTAACCGCCTTTCTCATTAAAACCGTCTTCAACAATCCAGCGGTCATCAACTTCAATTTTGTGCTTGTTCATCGCACTCAGATAGCCGTCAAGGCGCTCTTTCCCAATCGATATCCGTTTTGGCCCACTGAGATAAGCTATTTTTTTGTACTCATGTCCTATCAAATGCTCCGTAATCTGCCGGGATGCCGTCTGGTCATTCACGCTGATACAACTGGCACCAATATCCTCAATACAACGGTCAAAAAAGACGAGCGGCAAACCGGATTTAATAATACGTTTGTAGTAGCTGAAATCGTCTGTTGTCAAACTGCTGGATACCAGGATACCGTCTACCCTCTTTGATCTCAGGGCGTCGATGACTTTTTGTTCTGTTTCAAAACTATCCGATGTATTGGTAAGGAATATCTGATAGTGCTTGGTATTTGTTAATTCCTCGATGCCCCGAACAACCTCGGGGAAGAAGGAGTGCGATATTTCCGGGATAATGACTCCAATGGTAAATGTTTTACTGGATACGAGGCTTTTTGCGACATGATTTGGGGTATAACCCATTTTCTGGGCTACATCAAGTATCCTTTGCTTGGTTTTCGCATCTACGTTCGGTCTGTCATTAATAGCCCTGGAAACCGTCATGGTTGAAACGCCAAGCTCCGCCGCCACTTCCTTGAGAGTAATGTTATTAGACCTACCTCGACTCTTCTTAACCATTTATTATAAAAGTGTAGTTATTCGTAATGATACATCTGTAGTAAATTACATTAAAAAATTAATTAATGTTATTATGATGAATAACATAATATTAAAAGAACAATGCATTAAAGCCTTGAAAGACAAGAAGGGAGATTCCACGATATATGTCCCTGCATTCAGTGCCCGTCCGATGTTTATTTAACATCCCTGACTCCCCGAAATCCAATATGAAACATGTTATTGTCAGGCGGAGTATGACTTCTGGCCGAAACGCGGTAGCCATGGCAATATGATTCATGGCACATGAACGATCCGCCGCGAATAACTTTCTCGCTTTCGGCTCCTGGTTCATAAGGAGAATCCCGGTCCTCATAAGAGCGAAACCAGTCGGATGTCCACTCCCAGACATTTCCACCCATGTCCGTCAGCCCCAGCTCCGTTTCCCCAAAAACCCCGACCGGTGAGGTCAGCAAGTACCCGTCCTCAGCCAGATTTTTTTGAGGAAATTGTCCGGTCCAGGTATTCGCCATGAATTCCCCTTCATCCATCAACTCCGTGCCCCATGCATATGGATTATCCCGGTTCGTTATGCCGCGGGCGGCGTGCTCCCATTCCACTTCAGTAGGAAGTCGTTTTCCAGCCCATTTCAGATAGGCCTGCGCATCATCATAGGTCAGCAGCGTGACCGGATGATCATCCGGAGCCATGCCGAATGCCTTTCCGAGCGGATATTCCCAGTACACACCCGTCATGATGATCCATCTTGCCTGAGCGTGATCGAACACAATGCCATCGCCGATCTTTTCAGAAAAGGTTTCATACCCCGTTTCTTCGACAAAAGTGCGAAATTGACCTACCGTGACGGGATGCTTATCCATGTAGAAAGGGTCAACCCGGGTGTTGAATACCGGGCGTTCCACCGGTAACCCGGTTTCAGATCCAATGGTCGCTTCTCCCCCGGGTATAAAAACCATGCCTTCCGGAACATTGGCTTCCGGTTCATAATCCGTTATGAAGCTGTCATGGGAATTATGGGTTGCGAGTGACGCTCGGGTTAATCCCGAACAACAGGATGCATCCATCCCGGGCTGTCCTTGCACCCTATCAACGGTGGCATAAAATAGTGTTACAATCAGGATAAGTAACATTAATCTTGGCATGGTTAATCTGTGATTTGAGCGTGAATCACATCCCTTCCACCAGAAGTTTTCTCGAACGTGTGCATGTCATGCTCGCGTTTTGATACTTTTGTAATCCCTTGCCGGATAGCCCATTTCCAGAGCTTTGGCCATTTTTCTGAAAACCGGCACAGAATGGGCATAAAACGTTTTATATCCCTGGCACAGATAATTCAGCCCGGCCTCTCCGTCAGGCGTTTCCACAATACGGTCTTTGGGACAACCGCCGTTGCAAATCGATAAAAATTCACATTTCAGACAGTATTCCGGAAGCCGGTCTTTTTTATCCAACCCGAATCTTTCCTGTCGTTCGCTTTCATGCATGTCCAGCATCTTTTCGCCAAGGATGTTCCCCAATCTGTATTCCGGATAAACAAAATGGTCACAGCTGTAGAGATCGCCGTTATGTTCGATTGCCAGAGCATGTCCGCATGTTTCGGCATGGACGCACACCGGCGACGAATTGCCGTAAACCAGATTGAGTGCAACGTCAAAATCCTGCACAAAAATGGTGCCTACATCGTCCTGACGCAGCCATTCATTGAAAACACCATTTAAAAACGTGCCGTACTTTTTGGGATGGACACTCCGGTAACTTACCGAACCATCGGGCATGGGTTCCACAATGGGAATGAACTGCATGTGTGTGGAACCGATACTTTTCAGGAAACGATAGATTTTTACCGGGTAGGATGAGTTGTCCGATTGCACGCAGGTAAGGGTATTGAATCGGACATCGTGCTTATTTAATAATTCAAGTCCTTGCATGACCTGTTGAAATGATCCGTACCCGCTTTTATCCGGCCGAAATTCATCATGGATTTCTTCCGGTCCGTCAATACTTATGCCAACCAGCACATCACGATCCTTGAAGAAACGAGCCCAGTCGTCGTGTAAGCGGGTACCATTGGTCTGGAAGGAATTGGTGATGTTCATGCCGGGACGCGCATATTTTTGCTGAAGAGCGAATGCTTTCCTGAAAAAGGGAAGTCCCATCAGTGTTGGCTCACCACCCTGCCATACAAAAGTGACTTCTTTGGTGCCAAAAGGTTGTGAATGGATGTACTGCCTGATATACGATTCCAGAACATCTCCGGACATTTTGAACGATTTTGTCTCAGGATAAAGATCTTCTTTTTCAAGATAGTAGCAATATTCACAGTCCAGGTTACAAATGGCACCTATCGGTTTGGCTATGACATTGTATGGGAGGGAGAAGTTTCCCATTTCCTCATTTGTCCTGTTTAATCATTTTTTTCAGTATTGTTATCGTTATCAAAAATACTATTTTTAAGCGAAAAATCAACCTTCATAGTAGCAGGTCATTTGTCAACCATTTCAAATTTTTGTTTTCTATTTTGTGTGGTAGGTAACAGGCAATTCTAATCACGTACAAACTCCCATCAGTTCACCTCACTCAACTCACACATTGTCATGAATATCCTCATCATCGGCGGAGCCGGCTACATCGGTTCACACATCGTTTACGAACTCAACGATGCCGGACACCAGGTCACCATCCTCGATAATTTTTCCACCGGTCTGCGCGAAAACGTGGACGCCCGCGCCACGCTGGTCGAAGGCGACATGCAGGACCTCAAGCTTCTGGACCGTCTACTGGGAGGGACCGGCGATCCCGGCGATCCCAACGATACCGCCGGATCTCCGGTCACAGCTGGAGAGCCCGTGCCGACTGCAACCCGATCCAACCCGGGCACTGTGGCCCCGGGCAGCGCCGCACCGTTCGACTCCGTCTTCCACTTCGCCGCCCTGAAGGCTGCCGGCGAGTCGATGGAGAAACCG
>Ga0207421_10008110_pt1 | contig 10990 bp, 8 predicted proteins | sample SodLakKL_010_SED_4_FD_187542 | JGI IMG/M metagenome (GOLD analysis project Ga0207421, IMG submission 187542) | Alkaline sediment microbial communities from Lake Tanatar, Kulunda Steppe, Russia - 8KL_010_SED (SPAdes) (version 2) | ecosystem: Environmental > Aquatic > Non-marine Saline and...
TGGTCGACGAGGCCGGGGATCTGCAGTTCGTCGCCGCGTCGCACGAACGCACCCACCTGCTGGAGCTGTTCCAGGTCCAGAACCAGGAGGGTCCCTGCCGGGACTGTTTCACCACCGGGGCGCCGGTGGGAGTCGATGACCTCGAAGCCGCGAGTGACCGGTGGCCGCTGTTCGCGCCGCGCGCGCTGTCGGCGGGGTTCCGGTCGGTCCAGGCCGTGCCGTTGCGGCTCCGCGGGGCCGTCCTGGGGGCCTTCAACCTGTTCCTGACCGAGCCCGGCGGGATCGACCGCGAGGCAGAGGCGGTGGTGCAGGCGATGGCGGACGTGGCCACCATCGGGCTGCTGCAGCAGCGCGAACTCGATCGTGCCCACGCGGTCGAGGGACAGCTCCAGCGGGCGCTGCAGACCCGGATCGGGATCGAGCAGGCCAAGGGCATCATCGCGGAGCGGATGGGCATCCCCATGGACGCCGCCTTCGTGCTGGTGCGCAGCTACTCACGCAACCACAACCAGAGGCTCCACGACGTCGCCCGCGACATCGTCAACGGGGTGCTGCCGGCCGGCGTCCTGACCTGAGCCCGGCGCTCCGGTGAGGCTCGAGGAGGTCCTGGCTCGACGATCCCGGCTGGGGTAGGTTCCCTCTCAGTCGATCCGTCCAGACCACGCGCGGATGCTCTGTCCCGTGAGCCTTGGGGTCATCGTGGTCGACGAAGACAAGCTGTCATCGGTGTTGAGTGAGTTCGCTCGCACGCTCATCACCGACTTCCCGATCCAGCAGATCCTCGACCATCTGGTCGAGCGGATCGTCGGCGTCCTGCCGATCACCTCGGCGGGGGTGACGCTGATGGGCGCGCAACGGGAGCCTCGGTTCGTGGCCGCCTCCGATGCGAGTGCGCTGCGTTACGAACGCCTCCAGACCGAGATCGGGGCGGGCCCGTGTGTGGTGTCGTTCGACTCCGGAGCGCCGGTGGTCGTGGTGGATGTCGCCAGTGAGGAGCGGTTCCCGGCGTTCACCACCGCAGCGCTGGCGGCGGGCCTGGGTGCGGTGTTCACCTTCCCGCTGCATCACGGGGAGCACCGGTTGGGCGCACTGGATCTGTACCGCGAGGCCCCGGGAGGGCTCGACGAGCACACGATGGCAACCGCCCAGACGCTGGCTGATGTCGCGGCTGCCTACCTGATCAACGCCCAGGCGCGCGACGATGCGCGGGTGGCCTCGGAGCAGCACCGCCAGCGGGCGATGCGCACTGGGGAGAGCACGGCGATCCTGTTCGTCGACCTCGACGACTTCAAGCTCGTCAACGACACCCACGGCCACCATGTCGGCGACGAGCTGCTGGTCGCGGTCGCGCACCGTCTCGCCGCGCTGGTACGGCCCGATGACACCCTGGCTCGGGTCTCAGGCGACGAGTTCGTGCTCCTGTGTGAGAACCTGGTCGACCGCTCCGATGCGGAGGTGCTGGTGCGTCGTATCGAGGAGTCGTTCGAGCTGCCGTTCGAGCTGTCCGGGGTCGAGGTGACGCTCACGGCCAGTGTCGGGATCGCGGTCGCCGGCCCGGGTGAGGTGAACTCGGACCGGCTGCTGGTGGAGGCCGACAGCGCGATGTCCCGCGCCAGACAGGCCAGCCGCTGGGGCAGGCACCTACCTGCTCGCCGTGAGGTGTCCGACCTCGACGGCTGTATCCCCACCCGTGAGGTGCGCTCGGCGCTGTACAACGATGAACTCGAGGTCGTCTACCAACCGCTGGTGCGTCGTGCGGACGGGCTGATCACCGGGGTGAAGGCGCTGTTGCGCTGGACCCACCCGACCCGAGGTGCCGTCTCCCCCGCGGCGATCGTCGCGGTCGCCGAGCAGAGCGACCTGATCAGCGAGGTCGGTGCCTGGGTCCTCGAGCGCGGCGGCGATGATCGCACCCGGTGGCTCGCCAGTCATCCCGGCGTGACCCTCGACCTCGCCGTCAACGTCTCCGTGCGCCAGCTGTTGGCGCCGGACTTCCTCGGCACGGTGGCCACCGTGCTCGCCGCCACGGACACCGCGCCCACCGGGCTGATCCTGGAGGTCACCGAGAGCGTGCTGATGGAAGACCTGGCACATTCCCGGGCGGTCCTCGACCAGCTGCGGGCAACCGGTGTCCGTATCGCGCTGGACGATCTGGAGACCGAGCAGCAGCACGACGAGATCACCGCCATCGGGTGCGAGTCCGCGCAAGAGCCCTACGACGCAGATCCGATGACGGCCGCGGCCATCGACCAACTGCTGAGCGAACCCGGTGGGGGCGCCGGCCACCTCCCCAGGAGCGAACCGGCACCGGCGGTTCCCGCCGGTTCGGTCGCCGTGGCCGTACCCCTGCCCGAGACGGGTGGACGCTGATGGCCGCCGCACGCGGCCTCACCAAGGTGCACGGCCGCAGCTGACCGCGACCGCTCGCGCCAGACCGTTGGATGCCGCGGTCCTTCTCGGCGCCTGCCCTTGACTTCTGCGTGCCGGCATGTTTTAGTTCAAGGAGTAAATTTAGTAGCCGAAAGAAATGGCGGGCGGGTGTCGGACTGGTCGGAGCGGGAGCTCGGTCGGGCGGCGGTCCTGCGTGCGGTGGCGGTGGACGGCCCCGTGTCGCGCACGGTGTTGGCGGGCCGCTTGGCGGTGTCCCCGGCCACGGTGACGGCCATCACCCGTGACCTGCTCGCCGACGGGCTGCTGGAGCCGGCAGGCAAGGAACCAGGTGGCAACCGTGGTCGACCGGCCGAGCTCCTGCGGGTGGTCCCGGGCGCAGCGGTCGCCCTGGGCGTCAAGGTGGCGGCGACGCAGGTGACGGGGGTGTCGGTGGACCTGCTGGGCGACACCCTGTCCGCCTTCGAGCACCCCTTCGCGGCACACGAGCCCGACCCGGTGGCCACGCTGGCCCGGATCCTCGGTCCCCACGTCGAGGCGGCGGGCCACCACCTGATCGGCCTCGGGCTCGGGGTCCCGGGTGTGGTGGACACCGCATCGGGGCACGTGACCGCGCCGACCCTGCAGTGGTCGGACGTGCCGCTCGGACCGGGTCTGGCCGAGCTCCTGCACGTCCCGGTGGTCGTCGACAACGACGTCCACACCCTGGCGATCGCAGAGCACCTCTACGGGCGTGCCAAGGACGTCGACGATGCGCTGACCGTCACGATCGGTCGGGGCATCGGGCTCGCCATCACCGTCGGGGGCCGGCTGCACCGGGGAGCGCACGGCGGGGCCGGTGAGCTCGGGCACACGCGGGCGGTGGCGGATGGTCCGTTGTGCGGCTGCGGGCGCCGAGGGTGCCTGGAGGCCATCGCCTCGGAGACCGGCATGGTCCGCCGTGCGATCTCGGAGGGACTGCTCCCTGCAGGTGGCACGCCGGCCGAGCTGCGCGAGCTGGCACAGCGGGACGGACGTGCTGCGAGCATCTTCGCAGCGGCTGGCTCGGCGCTCGGCCGCAGTGTCGGGGATCTGGTCAACCTGCTGGCGCCGACGCTGATCCTGATCGCCGGGGAGGGGACAGCGGCCTGGCCGCTGTTGGAGGCCGCGTTCCGTGCCGCCTTCGACGAGCAGGTCCTCGACACGCACCCCGAGGTGGAGATCGCCGTCGACCCCTGGGATGACCGCGCCTGGGCTCGCGGTGCCAGCTCGCTGCTGTTGGGCTCGGTGTACGCACCTGAGCACATGACCCGGCTCGGCCAGGGGGCAGAGATCCGTGACCGGCTGCAGGCCGTGAACGGAGGTGCTGACGATGGTCGGTGATCGCGGATGGCGTAAGGCCGGCTGGGTCGCGGTGTTCCTGCTCCCGAGCCTGCTGCCACTGATGGCCTTCACCGTCGGGCCGATGGTCGCCTCCATCGGGATCTCCACCCTGGAGTGGAACCTGATCTCCGACGCCCGGTTCGTCGGTCTGGACAACTACCGCCAGCTGCTCGCGGACCCGACCTTCCGCGCCTCGCTGTGGCACACGCTGCAGTACCTGGGCGGCTACCTACCGCTGGTGTTCGTGGGCGGCCTGGGGCTCGCGCTGCTGCTGAACCGTGGCCTGAAGGGCGTCGCGTTGTTCCGGTCGGTGTACTTCCTCCCGGTGGTGACCTCCTGGGTGGTGGTCGCGCTGGTGTGGCGTTGGCTGCTCAGCCCGAGCGGGGGGATCGTCAACGCAGGCCTCGCTGCGATCGGTGTCGACGGTCCGGGCTGGTGGACCGACCCGAGCTGGGCGATGCCCTCGGTGATCCTGGCCTCGGCGTGGAAGGACCTGGGTTTCGTCATGGTGATCTTCCTCGCCGGTCTGCAGGGCATCCCCGGTGAGGTCGAGGAGGCGGCCCTGGTCGACGGGGCGTCGGCGTGGCAACGCTTCCGCAACGTCACCCTGCCGCTGCTGAGCCCGTCCAGCTTCTTCGTGGTCATCATCAGCCTGATCAACGGCTTCCAGGTCTTCGATCAGGTCTTCGTGATGACCGGTGGGGGACCGGCGGGCGCGACGACGGTGGTCGTCGAGCAGGTGTTCACCAACGCGTTCCGGTACGGCCAGATGGGCTACGCCGCCGCGATGAGCTGGGTGCTGTTCGCCATCATCCTCGCGGTCACGCTGTTCCAGTTCCGGATGCAACGACGGTGGGTGACCTATGTCTGAGCTCGCTGTGCGACCACCGGCTCCCGCGACCGGCCGTGCTCCGGTGACCCCGCCCCCGCCCCCACCACCTCGCCGCAGGCGTCGACGCGGTGCGGCGGGGACGTGGATCCGCACCGTCCTGGTCGGGCTCGGCGCGTTGGTGATGCTGTTCCCGTTCCTGTGGATGGTGGCGACCTCGCTGACCGCCGACGCCAACCTCTTCGTCACCCCACCGCAGCTGATCCCCGACCCGGTCGTGACCGACAGCTACCGCCGCCTGTTGGGGGAGTTCCCGCTCGGTCGCTGGATGGTGAACTCCCTGCTGGTCGCGGTGGTCTCCACCGGCCTGCAGGTGCTCACCAGCGCCATGGCCGCCTACGCCTTCACACGGTTCGTCTTCCGCGGCCGTGACCTGCTGTTCACGCTCTACCTCGCCACCATGATGGTGCCGATCCAGGTCCTGCTCGTGCCGCTGTTCATCGAGATGCGGATGCTCGGGCTGGTCGACAGCTACCCCGCCCTGATCCTGCCGTTGATCGCGTCCCCGTTCGGGGTGTTCCTCCTGCGACAGGCGCTGCTGACCCTGCCGCGGGAGCTCGAGGAAGCCGCGTTCGTGGATGGGGCCAACCACTGGATGGTGTTCAGCCGCATCGTGCTCCCCAACGCCAAGCCGGCGCTGGCCACCTTCGCCGTGTTCGCCTTCATGGCGTCCTGGAACAGCTTCCTGTGGCCGCTGGTCATCGTCAGCTCCGAGTCGATGATGACCCTGCCGCTGGGGCTCGCATCGCTCCACGGGCGCTACGCCACCGCGTGGAACCTCGTCATGGCCGGTTCCACGCTGTCACTGCTGCCGATCGTGGCGGTCTACCTCGTTGCACAACGCTACGTCGTCCAAGGCGTGGCGCAGTCCGGTCTCAAGGGCTAGCCGGCAGATCGCTGGCGCCAGACAGAGAGAGGGAAAGTCATGTCGTTCCGAACACCGACCCTGCGGGCGTCAGCGCTCGCGATCGCCGCTGCACTGGTCCTGACCGCCTGCGGTGGCGGCACCGCCGCGGACGAGGCCCCGCCCGACGACGACACCGACACGGAGGCGACCGAGGACGTCACCGAGGACCAGCAGGACAGCGCCGAACCCGCCGTCGACGACGTCGCCATCGAGTACTTCACCTTCTCCGCGGCACCGGACCACCTCGACACCCTGCAGGCGATCGTGGACGGGTTCGAGGCCGACAACCCGGGCGTCACGGTCGAGGTGCAGACCGCGCCGTTCGATGACTACTTCACGCGACTGCAGACCCGGGTCGCGGGCGGCGACGCCCCGGACGCGTTCGAGCTGAACTACGAGAACTTCGTGAGCTTCGCGGCTGCCGGTGCCCTCCTCGATCCGACCGCGGCGGCTCCCGATGCCATCGATCCCGCGGTCTTCTACCCCGAGGCGTTCTCCGCCTTCTCCTACGACGGGGTGCAGTACGGCCTGCCGGCCTCGTTCTCCAACGTGGTGCTGTTCTACAACCAGGACCTGTTCGACGCGGCCGGACTCGACTACCCCGACGACACCTGGACCTGGGAGGACGAGCGCGCGGCCGCCGAGGCGCTGACCGATCCCGATGCCGGGGTGTGGGGGGTCTTCCAGCCGGTGTCGTTCTTCGAGTACTTCAAGGTGCTCGCCCAGAACGGCGGCGAGTTCTTCGACGCCGACGGCGACGTCGCCTTCGACTCGCCCGAGGGGGTCGAAGCTGCCGAGTGGCTGGTGGACAAGGTCGGCGAGGTGATGCCGAGCGAGGCCGACATGGGCGGCCAGGACGACGGTGGGATGTTCGCCTCCGGTCAGCTGGCGATGTGGCACAGCGGCATCTGGATGTTCTCCGGCCTCGCCGACGCGGACTTCGCCTGGGACATCGTGGTGGAGCCCGGCAACGTGACCAACGCCTCGCACTTCTTCGCCAACGGCCTCGTCGCCTCGGCCACCACCGACCACCCGGAGGAGACCGTGCGCTGGTTGCAGTACCTGGCCGGCTCCGAGACGGCCGTGCAGGCCCGGCTCGACGCCTCCTGGGAGCTGCCGGCGGTGGCGGACCTCGGTCTGCTCACCCCCTACCTCGAGCAGGGCTCACCGGACAACCGTGAGGCGGTCTTCGCCTCGCTCGAGTCGGTCGTGCTGCCTCCCGTGATCGAGTCCCAGCAGCAGATGCAGGACGCCATCGGCCAGTCCCTGGACCGGGCCCTGCTCGGCCAGGTCACCACCGCCGAAGCGGTCGCCTCGGCCGCCGAGGAGGTCCAGAACCTCCTCCGGTGATCCGGGAGCGGGGGCGAGGTCGGACCGATCCACCCCGACCCGCCCCCGCCCCTGCGGCGATGCCCTCCCCGACCCTCTGCGCGCAAGGACCAGGACCGTGGACGATCTTCCCGCGCTGCTCGCTCGCAGCCTCGCCCTGATCGGCGAGCACCAGGCCCCGACCGGGGCCTACCTCGCCTCACCGACCTTCAGCCCCTACCGCTACTCCTGGCTCCGTGACGGTGCGTTCATCGCCGACGCCGTCAGCCGGGCCGGCGACCCCGGCTCGGCCGACCGGTTCTTCGGCTGGTGCGCACGGGTCATCACCGCCCGGCGCCCCCGCATCGAGGCCCTGCTCGCCCGGGCCCGAGCTGGCGAGGCCATCGCGATCGACGAGCACCTGCACGCACGCTTCACCGCGGACGGGCAGGAAGCGGACGAGCCGTGGTGGACCTTCCAGCTCGACGGGTACGGCACGTGGCTGTGGGCGCTCGAAGCGCACCACCGTCGGCACGGCAGCGACCTCGCCCCCTACCAGGACGCGCTGGTGCTGACCGTCCACTACCTCGTCGGCTTCTGGGACGAGCCCTGCTACGACTGGTGGGAGGAACACGCGACCCAGCGGCACACCTCGACGTTGGCCGCGGTCATCGCCGGCCTCGAAGCCGCGGTCCGCACCCGGGTGCTGGCCGACGCGGACGAACGCCTCGCGGTGGGAGCCATCACCGCGATCCGCATCCGCATCCACACCGAGGGGGTGCACGACGGGCATCTGACGAAGTGGCTCGGCAGCGAGGCGATAGATGCCAGCCTCGCGGCCTGCATCGCCCCGTTCGCGCTCTACCCGCCCGATGACGTGATCACCGCCACCACCTTGGCGGTGCTCGATCGACAGCTCGCCCCGGCCGGTGTCTACCGCTACCTCGACGACGTCTACTACGGCGGCGGACAGTGGGTGCTGCTCGCCGGGTTCCTGGGCTGGGCCCACCTCGCGGTCGGCGACACCGCCCGGGCGGAGACGCTGCTGGCCTGGATGGTCGACCAGGCCGACGCTGACGGGCACCTGCCCGAACAGCTCGCCCATGACCTCCTCCACCCCGAGCACGAGCAGCGTTGGATCGAACGGTGGGGGCCGTCGGCCTCCCCGTTGCTGTGGTCCCACGCCATGCTGCTGACCCTGGCGCACGAGCTCGGCCACACCCCCACCGCGACGGCAGCCGACCGCGACGAGGCCCGCACATGACCACCATCACCCACCGGCCGGCCGGACGCGGCCACGCGTACCGACCCAGCCTCGCGCAGCGCGTCCCCGTCCACCCGGTCGCCGGCGAGCCTCTCCGGCTCGGCGCCCTCACGCCCCCCTCCATCGAGGAACTCCACCTCGAGGTCGAGGTGGACGGCGTCGCCGATGAGCAGCAGGCCAGCCCCGGCCCGGTGGTGGAGGTCGAGGGCGATGCCAGCGCCACTGGCGACGGCGGACACCTGGCCGCTGCCGCCGCAGCCGGAGAGGACGTCGGCGACATGGTCGCGTGGCACGTCGATCTCGGCAGCTTCCCCGCCGGCACCCGCATCGCCTACCGGTGGCGCACGGGGCACGACACGACCCCAGACACGACCCCGTGGGAGCGGTGCGTGGTCGCGGGTTGGGAGACCAGCGGCGGTGAGCTCGACGTGGACACCAGCGAGGGCTCGGCCGTCGCCGAACGTCTGATCGGTGGGTCGCTGCAGTGGCTGGTCGCCGATGGTCGGGTGCTGCGGGCTCGGTTCTCGTTCCGGCTCCACCCCGATGAGCACCTCGTCGGCCTGGGCGAGCGCTTCCACGCCCTCGACCAACGTGGCTGGCAGGTCGATACCAAGGTGTTCGAGCAGTACAAGCACCAGCACACGCGCACCTACCTGCCGGTGCCGTTCCTGCTGGTGGTCGGCGCCGGCGAGGTGTGGGGGCTGCACGTCGACACCACCCGGCGGTGCTGGTGGGACCTCGGGGCCAGCGACCCGGAGCGGTTGACCGTCGAGGTGGCGTGCGATGCCGAGGTGGACACCCCCGAGGTCGTGCTGCGGTCGTACGCGGCCGAGGCGCCCGCCGGGGTCCTGTCCGCGTTCTGGCGCCGGTCCGGTCACCCCGTCCCTGCCCCGAGCTGGGCCCTGCGCCCGTGGATCTCCGGCAACGAGTGGAACACCCAGGAACGTGTGGTCCGTGAGGTCAGCCGTAGCCTGGACGAGGGCATCCCGGTCGGGGTGCTGGTGATCGAGGCCTGGGCGGACGAGGCGACCTTCACCTGCTTCCGTGACGCCCGCTACGAGCCGCACCCCGACGGCGCCGCCCACCGGCTGGAGGACTTCACCTTCCCGCCCGACGGCGCCTGGCCGGATCCGGTCGGGATGGTCACCTGGCTGCACGAGCAGGGGGTCAAGGTCCTGCTGTGGCAGATCCCCCTGCTGCCCGAGGGGGTCGACGACCCCCAACTCCTCCACGACCGCCGGACGTTGGTGACCCGCGGCTTCGCGGTCACCGAGGCCGACGGCACCCCCTACCGCAACCGCGGGTGGTGGTTCCCCGGCGCGCTGCTGCCGGACATGACCAACGAGGAGTGCGTGCAGTGGTGGATCGACAAGCGCCGCTACCTCGTCGAGCGGTTGGGCATCGACGGGTTCAAGACCGACGGCGGTGAGCACGCCTGGGGCGACGAGCTGCGCTACGCCGATGGCACCCGGGGTGAGGTCACCAACGACCGGTACCCGAACCTGTACGCCGGGGCCTACCACCGGCTCCTCGAGGAGGAGGGTCGTGACGGGGTCACGTTCTCACGGGCCGGCAGCACCGGTGCCGGCACCGTGCCCTGCCACTGGGCCGGGGACGAGGACTCGACCTGGGACGCCTACCGGGCGGCGGTCGTCGCCGGGTTGACCGCCGGGGTGTCCGGTGTCGTGTACTGGGGCTGGGACCACGGCGGGTTCTCCGGTGAGATCCCGACCGCGGAGCTGTACCTGCGCACCGCGGCGCAGGCCTGTTTCAGCCCGATCATGCAGTACCACGCCGAGTACAACCATCACCGGGAACCCAACCGCGATCGCACGCCCTGGAACATCGCCGAACGGACCGGTGAGGACCAGGTCGTCGCGATCTACCGGCGCCTGGCGGTGCTACGGGACCGTCTCGTGGGCGAGCTCGACGAGCAGGCCCGTCGTGGGCTCGAGCGGGGCCTGCCGCTGATGCGTGCCCTGTGCCTGGCGTGGCCCGATGACCCGGAGATCTGGAACCGGCCGGAGCAGTACCTGCTCGGCGACGATCTGCTCATCGCCCCCGTCACCGAACCCGGCGTCGATCGCTGGATGGTGTACGTGCCCGGTGACCGCTGGATCGACCCCTGGACCGAGGCCGTGCACACCGGTCCGGCGACCGTCGAGCTCGCGGCGCCGTTCGATCGGCCCCCGGTGCTCGTCCGCGCCACCGCCGCCGACCGGCTCCTGCCGCTGTTCGCGGATCTCCCGGGCGGGTCAGCTGGTCTTGGACCGCGGAGCAGCTCCCTCGGGTAGGGGCCGTGGCCAGCGGGGCACGGTGGCCGCGTACCGCTGGTAGGCGGGGCCGAACCGGTCACGCAGCCGGGGCTCCTCGTAGCCGCGCACCCAGACGTGGAAGGACACGGCCAGGTAGGCGGCATAGGCCAGCACCGGCCAGCTGTTCCACCGCAGCCCCTGGCCCGTGACCGTGGCGACGACGCCGACGTACTGCGGGTTGCGGGTCCACCGGTAGGGCCCTGAGACGACCAGTTCCTCGGTCTCGGCGATCGGTGCCGGCGTTCCCCGCGCCCGGACGAACCGGACGAACGCATCGGCGACCAGCGGCAGTCCGGCGGCGCACAGCGCGGTGCCGAGGCGGCGCTGGGCGGCGGGGGCGGGTGGGGCCTCGTGTGCTCGCGCGAGCCATCGGGGGAGCACCCCGATGACGGTGCCTGGGATCGTGGCAGCGAAGGCCACGGTCCCGAGCGCTGCGGCGGCGGTACGCATCCCGGAGCCGATCCTCGTCAGGGGTACTGCGGTCGCGGTCGAGGGTCGCAGGAGGGATGGCCACTGTCCAGGAGGCGGGGCCGTCCACGGGACCGTGAGCGGCCGAC
>Ga0207421_10008111_pt1 | contig 10989 bp, 11 predicted proteins | sample SodLakKL_010_SED_4_FD_187542 | JGI IMG/M metagenome (GOLD analysis project Ga0207421, IMG submission 187542) | Alkaline sediment microbial communities from Lake Tanatar, Kulunda Steppe, Russia - 8KL_010_SED (SPAdes) (version 2) | ecosystem: Environmental > Aquatic > Non-marine Saline and...
AACCGGAAGGAAGTGTGCTCACGGTGATGGTACCGATGTCCTGTAACAAGGTTATTCCCTTTAAGGCATCAAATAGTGGGTATGCTGATTTTTTAATTGAACAAGGTTGGGGTTACTGGGAGACTAATTTTGATAATTAACAGCTTTTTAATAACCGGCTTAAAATTTGCCGGGAGTTCAGTAAATTTCATCTAAGAAATATATGTCCCCAAAAGGAACTTTCATTTTTACCGATGGCGCTTCGCGCGGCAATCCCGGTCCGGGTGGCTGGGGGGCGGTGTTGGTGCTTTCTTCATCCGTTTCTTCATCCGGCTCGCAAGAAAGTTGCTCAACAGACCAAAGTCAAGTGATCGAGATCGGCGGCAGCTCAAAGCAGACCACTAATAACCGAATGGAGTTAACGGCGGCGCTGGAAGCTCTTCGGCAGGTAACAGAACAGGGAGAAACCAAGGTGACGGTTTATACCGATTCCCGGTATTTGATCAACGGAATAACCAAATGGGTTCACGGCTGGAGGCGCAACGACTGGCGGACCAAGACCGGCGGCCAAGTTTTGAATCGCGATCTCTGGGAAGAACTGCTCGCGGCGACCGAGTCGCTTTCGGTTGATTGGCGGTACGTTTCGGGACACACCGGCGTGGTCGGCAACGAGCGGGCCGATCAAATAGCCACTGCTTGGGCCGACGGTCGGGATCCGGAACTCAGGAACTGCTCGCTTTCAAAATATCCGCTCAATTTGTTTGAAACTCAGTCGGCCGAGAGTCGCTCTACAACTAACGGTTTCCGATCAAGTCGCCGCTCCGGCCGACCTTATTCTTATGTCAGTTTGGTGGACGGCGAGATAGAAACTCATAACAGCTGGCCGGATTGCCAAGCTCGGGTACACGGCGTCAAAGGCGCCAAGTTCAAGAAAGTTTTCAGCTCTCAGGAAGAACAAGAGCTGATAAAAAAATGGCAAGGTGAAAATTAAGAGGGTTTAACAATTCCCTTAATGTTAACATTCAATGCGACCGCATCGAATGTTAACATTTTAAAAACAGCTTGGTATTTATTAGGTATACTGTTCAAATGACAGCAAACTACCGCTCAGCGGTTGTTAGTCCCGCAGTAAATTTATCCCGCCTTAAATTAATTTTATAACCCCTGCCCCGCACTAAAATTTTTCAAAGGGACCGAAGCTGATTTAGTCCGGGATTAGATGAGTCTTTTGTGCAGTACCCGGCGGCCGGTCTCGGTGCGGCTGAGCCGTATCATAAAAACGGTACCAAGTGCATAGACCGTAGCCGGCCACAGGATGTGGAGTTCCTCAATATAAAAGTGGGAAGCGGGTAAATTGACCAAGAATTTGCTAACGATCATTATATATTCGGTTAGCAAATATATCGGTAGTGAAAGAACGGTTGAAATTATCGGCGGCAGCCAGCTGATGAAGAGAAAGACAAAAGAAGCGGCCAGCAGCAATGGGATAAGCGGCATTACCAGTAAATTGGTTAGCGGTCCGACCAAAGAAAAGTATCCAAAATGATAAGCGACCAAAGGTGAAACGGCCAGCTCTGCTCCCAAAGATACAGCTATCAAGGATAGTACCAGATAATTTGGTTGTTCAATGCCGATCTTATTGGTAATGAAATTATTAAAAGAATGAACAGAAGATGATCCTCGGCAAAGACGATCTGCCCAGGGTTGGAGCAGGTGATGGATAAAGGGCGAGATATAGATAATGCCCAGAAGGGCGGCGAAAGAAAGCTGGAATCCGATATCGAAACGCAGCAGGAGCGGATTATATAAAAGCATAAAAACCGCGGCCAACAATAAAGCCCGTTGGGCGGCATGAGATCGACCTCCGGCCAGGGCCAAGAGGGAAATACCTCCCATCACGGCCGAGCGGATAGCCGATGCCGGCGCTCCGACCAGCAGCACATAGAGGACCAAAAAACTTACCGCCGGCAGCCAGGCTCGCTTGGTGGTCATTCGGGGAACGGCGTGCAGTAGGGCCAAGATCATTCCCATAATAATGGAAATATGAGTTCCGGATACTGCGATGATGTGCCGGATACCGCTTAAGCCGAATTTATCGCCCAGGTCTGGCGGAACCAACTGGCTGTCTCCCAAGGTCATAGCTCCTATGATAGTGTAATGAGGGTGGGGGATGTGATCCCGGAGCTGTTCTCGCATATGATCTTTGGCCGAGTAAAGCCGGGAATAGAAGGGGTGGGGGTCGCTTTCCAGTTTTTCTATTTGCGGGTAATAAGCGGTATGAGAGATGTTCTCTTTAAGCAGAAAACTTTCGTAGTCAAATCCGTTGATCCCTCCGGGACGGCTGATATCTCCTCGGACCCGGAGTTTATCTCCGTAGTTAAACCGCCGATCTCGGGAGGTGGTAATCAAAACGTTCAAAGGAAGTTTGTCGGTAGTTAATTGATAACGGACGCTTCGGGGTCGGACCATTGGTTCGCTGACCACCCGGCCGGTAAATTCATTTGCCTGTTCAGGAGACCTTAAGGATATTTCTTGTTCGGTTCTTATAATACCGAGCAGCAAGCTTAAAAAGCAGGCAATTAAAAGCAGTGTTAATGTAAAAACCGATATCGATGAATCGGAAAAGAAAGGTCCGCAAAGCAAGCGAGATATAAACAGTCCGGCCAGCGACCCCAAAAGGAGAGCGAGCGGCAGCAACAGGTCAGATGGTGAAAAATAAGATGCAACAGCAACACCGGCTATAAAAGCAAGCAAGGGAAAACTCAGGTTCTTTACCGACATAATAATAGTAAATCACTTGAAAGCACTGACAGATCGTTTCAACACTACAAAAACCGATTTAATGATATATTATCAGTAGTGATCTCACACTCATTAATTATGTTACAGCAAAAAGGAAGGGGGATAAAGGTGGGTTTTTTAGGCGCGGCGGTGGTGCTCCTGTTTTTTCTTAATGCGATCGTCTGGCAGGCGGTTATTATAGAAACCGGCCGCCAAGAGCTGTCGGTTCACTTTTTGGACGTCGGGCAGGCCGACGCCACTTTAATAGAAGCGCCCAACGGCAATCGAATGCTGATCGATGCCGGTGCCGGGCGCGAAGTACTGGAGCCACTATTTGATCATCTTCCTTATTATGATCGTCAAATTGATGTGGTAATAGCTACTCATCCCCATAAGGATCATATCGGTGGGTTGGTGGATGTGCTGGAGCATTTTGAGGTAGAGGTGGTGTTGGATTCCGGGGTGGAATATGATTCCCGTACTTATCGGGAGCTGCAAAACTACCTGGACCGGAGCGACACCGACAAGCTTTATGCCAGGCGCGGTATGGTGGTGCGTTTGGGAGAAGAGACCATTGCTCCCATACTTTTCCCTAATGTTAACACTCAAGATATGGATGCCGACATGGCCTCGATCTGGACCCAAGTGATTCACGGTGATAACCGGTTTCTGTTTACCGGGGATGCTTTTTCTAACATTGAAAGGTTTATGGCGGCTTGGGGCGGTGATGAGCTGGAAAGTGAAGTGTTCCAGGCCGGTCATCACGGATCAGACACCTCTAACTCTTTGCAGCTGCTGGGTGTTGTTCAGCCGGAGTACGTGGTGGTCTCGGCCGGCAAAGATAACCGTTACGGCCATCCTCACCAAGAACCATTGGACAACTTTGCGGCTGTCCAAGCTCAGGTGCTGAAAACTTACCGGGAGGGAGATGTTGTCTTTAGTTCGGATGGCGAGCGGGTCAAGTTAGAATGAATTGAAAGGAGTGTGCGGGTGCAGAAAGGAGCTGACTCTGCTATCATTATTTAAAAGAGTCATCTAATTTTATGAAGGAAACGCTTAGTAATAAAAGTGAACAAGATGTAAAGCGGATAGTTCTGACCGGCGGACCCGGCGGCGGCAAAAGTACTGTACTGGAGGCGGTACAGAAGGAGCGAGGCGACCTTTTGATCGTGGCGCCGGAAGCGGCCACTATTCTTCTTTACGACTCACACGCTTTTCCCAAATTAGGCCGGGATCTGGACTGGAGTGAAAGATGGCAGGAGGAGTTCCAGGGCGCTATTACATCGCTTCAACCTTGTCTGGAATCAAGCTGGGAGCTGGCGGCTGTGGAGCAAAATAAGCGGCTGCTTCTGTGTGATCGCGGACTTCTGGATGGAGCGGCTTATACTCCGGGCGGTATGAAGGAGTTCTGCCGGCGGTACAAGGTTGATCGGCAGGCGGCGCTGGATCGTTATGATGCGGTAATTCATTTGGAGTCGCTTGCCACTGCTCAGCCCGAGCTGTATAAAGAGATCAGGAATGATCCCTACCTTGAACCGTTGGAACGGGCGCAAGAGCTGGAATATACGATCAGAGAGGTTTGGTCTGACCATCCGAATTGGCGGTTTATCAGCGGACAGGGGAGTATTCAACACAAAATTAATGCGATAAAAGAAATACTGGAGTCCTTATTGAGTAAATAATATCCGGACCTCTTTAGCTCAACGTTAAACCCAAACGGTATCTTTCGGTATTCGTACTTGGTAGTCGGGCGGCAGCGGTTTATCTGAATCCAAAATAGCCGGGTTGAGGTATTCCAAGGTGGCAAGTTCGACCTTTTCTTTTTCGGCCACTTGTTGCAAACTGGCTTGTTGATCCGGAGTGGCGATCTCTTCGCCGCCTCTTAATTCGGTAGGCTCCAGGTGCGGATTGGCTTGTTTCAGCTCGGCCAGAGAGATCTCGAACCGCTTGGCTAAATTAAAAAGGTTTTCGTCTTCTTCCGGATCAAAGGTGTGTCGAGCTGAACCTTGCCCGGCTGGTTTAATGTCAAATTCTATTGGCAATACCGGATCGTTTACTAAGTGTTCAACTTTACCTTCCTGGATCAATTCCCAGACGGCAGTGAATTTGGGCGGATAGTTCAGGTTTTCCAGGTAACCTCTGATACTGCTCCAGAACTCCTTTTTTAGTGAAGGAGTTAGCGGGGCCCGGATCTTTTGGCCTACCTTGATCAGGTCGGGGTTCTCGATGTTATTGATACGGCAAAGTTCTTCAACCGAACATCGCCAATCTTTGGCTATCGAGTTGATGTTCTCACTCTCTTGAACTATATGACTTGCCTTTTCCTGAACTTTTTTCTTCTCTCTATTTATTTCTTTAGATATATGTTTTAAGAAATTTTCGTAGGAATATTCTTCTTTGGTTTCCCTAAGGTAGTCCCAAATAAAACTGCCGTTATAACCGGAAAGCGCCAGATCCCAATCTTCAGTTCGTTCATAAAGATATTTTAATAGCCGGGCACAGGCATCGGCGCTTCTTACGGGGTCCTGTCTTTCGTCAATATTTTCTTCCATTTTTAATTCCCAAGTATTGGCTGTTTTAGGCATGAATTGATAAGGTCCGACGGCTCCGGTGCGCGAGTTAGCTTCCAGCTGCCAGTGAGATTCCGGTATAGCTAAATAAAGAAAATGTTTTGGTACTCCGTTTTGATAAAAAACCTCACTAAGGTGATTTAACCAGGGCTGCATTTTTTCATAGGCCTGATAAAGACTGTCTCTCAGTTCCGGGTTCTTTTCATCGGAATAACACTGTTTCCAATAATTAGTAACAGCTCTCATTGCCTCCGGAGTAAGCTCTATATCTTCTTCGGAATCGGGATCTATTAACATTTCCAGGGATTCAATTTCTGCCAGCTCCTCGGTTTTTTCTTCGGGTGGTTGTTTGTCGGGTTTTTTTTCGGGTTTTGCATTTCCTGAATCTATCTCATTGTCAGATTTAGAGGGTGGGGTATCCGGAGATGTTCGGTTTAAGGCCGCTACAAGGAGAGCGTTTATTCCTGCAGCGGCTCCCAAACCCCTGAGTATTCTTTTGGTAGCTTCTCGGCGTGATATAGTTTCATCATCATCTCTCAGTGTTTCTTCTAATTCGTCCTCAGAATCACTGTCTGTTTTTTCCGTCGGGACTTCTGTTTGGCCGCGAGATGTTTTACCTGATCTGTTATGGGGGTCGGCGTCAGTTTCTTCTTCGGGCTTTTTCTGCTGATCCGGTTCTCTGTCATGGCCAGGTACCGGTTCGGATGATAGGCCTTCAAATTTCATAAAGTGATTGTATCATAAAATTAATTTTAGATGTTTCCCTGAGAACAAAAATAGTAAGAGTGATAACAAAGATCGGTCTTGGATCGTAAAAGCCGCCCAAAATTCGGACATTTATAGTTGGTAAAAAGTACTCGCCGGCCGGAGTGTATATATTTATTCGGGCAAATACTTCTATGAGATGTCGATAATTTTGACACTTTTTATTTTTTAAAAACCCTTATCAAAAGCCAAATTTTAATTGTTATTTTCGTTAGAGCTTAAAGGGCTGGATTGGATCAGACGATCTGTTAATCTGGAGCAAATTAAAAGCCGTGTTCATTAAAGGTATGAGATCAGCTATGACCAATATTTATCGTAGTCTATATCAAGAAGATAGAAAGTATTTCACCAGCTGCCCGTTTTGTGATTGGCCGGCTCAAAAACCGGATCTGATCATTGAGCGAACCGATCACTATTTTTTAACAGTAAACGAGTATCCTTACACCGAGCATCATTTATTGATCGCGCCTTTTGCTCATTTAACCGATTTTGTAAATGAACCGGTATCAACCGAAAAAGAATACCTTACCAAGAAAGCGGCTCGGATATTAAAAGTTTTAGGGTTGGAAAATTATTTGGTTTTGGATCGCGACGGCCCCAACTCCGGTCGCTCACTGGTTCATCTCCATCGCCATCTAATTCCGGTTCAAAAGCCGGAGGATGTCATATATGATCACAAAGAGATCAGATCAGACTGGACGGCGGCGGAAGCGGCCGAGATAGCCAAAAAGGCACTGCAGAAAAGTTCGCATCCGGTCCCTTCCGCTAAAATGGCGAGCTAGCCTCGGCATTAATTAGTTTTTCATATTTCTTAAGGTCAAAACTGCCGTTGATATAAGCCGCTTTTAACTCAAAAGCTTCAAAGATCATTCAGCGAGACCGCACTTCATTCCACCGATCTTGCTTTTTTAATAAACCATATCCGCCTGGCAGGATGTTCTTAGTTTGAAGTAAGGGGTCAATAATGATCAGGGTTTATTCCTTTGTGCGTCGTGTTTTGCCTTTCAAGCGGAACGATGTGGCTTGACTGCCAAATTTTCAATATTCTTTGTCTTCAACTGGTCCCGTATTCCAATAATTTTCAAAAACGGCCCGCATAGTACGGTTAACCGCCGGCGAGCGCAACATGATCCCGACCATTTCCTGGGATTGGTAAGAGACGAAAGCTACCTTTCTGCGGTAAATATAAATGCCGATAGTGAAGGGGTAGTCATCGATCGGCAGATAGCGGATCTCTTCCAGTTCTTCCGGTATCGGTTTGATCCTGTAGTCCCATTTCTTTTGACCGGTCAGGTTGATATTAACCCGGCGCATTTTGATCCCGTTTTTGATCCGTCTCGGTTCCCAGTCGTTCCGGAGAAACTCAAGCATACCGGACGATATCAGATCTTTGGGCGCCGCCAGGGCCAGGATCTCGCTCGGCTCTTTGATCATATCTTCGTAGATCTTTTCCAGCCCCTTTTTGCCCTCAAATATCCGAACAGCCGGTTTGCGGGTGTCCTTATTCTTTAGAGATTCTAGCTCCGGCAGGATCCGTTGAAAGACCTTTTCCTTTTGTTTTAAAAAAAGCCGGACATTTTCCGGCTCTTCCATGATATAGATCTGTCGTTTGCCTCGCTGGCTGACGTTGATCAATTTCTTATCTTGCAGGGTTTTGATGACCTCGTAAACAGTGGTTCTTTTGATCTCTGAGTCCCGGGCCAGTTCCTGAACGGTGGCCGGACCCAACTGCAGACCGGTAACATAAAGCCGGGCCTCTTTGTCCGACAAGCCTACCTTCTGCAAGTAATCTTCCAGGGTCATAATGTATTATCTTCATACTACAAGTGACGGGATTTTTGTCAACTATTAATTTTAAAATTTGGCTGATATACGTGATTTTTATTTTACGGCAAAAAACAGGTGTCTTTTTTTTATAATTTGTTAACAGGCAGATATTATTTAGAGCAGAAACGCACATCGGCAAACAAACAACGGAGGGAGAACGTCATGAATACGATCAAACTAGCCCGATTTCCTGAATTTTTAAACACAAGTGATTTTCGAAAGGTGCCGGCTAAGCGCATCGAGAAACCTGAGTCGGGAGTGCAGAAGTGGCGGTTTACCGTCAAGGAGGACGGGCATGTCTACCTGGTGGACGTGCTACTCGACCTCCGGGGTGGTGAGCCCTGCAAGCACTCGGTCGAGCTCCACATACCGGCCGGACAACCCCTTCCGCTCTGGGCCGAGGACTGCCTCGAGCCCGAACTTGCCACCCGGGCCGTCTAGGACGGCCTTTTCTTTTTTATATGATCTGAAAAAAGACCGACTTTGTGTAACGGTCAGAGCCTGGTCCGTTTTTATGATCTATACCAAAACCGTTGATCGCTCCTGAAAAGCGCTATCCGAACCGGTCATTGAGATGCCATTTGGTTAATAGAGAAAGCTATATTTCTTCCGGGAACATCCAGAACTTCCAGCGTTTCCAGAAGTAAGAAAAGGGTTCGGCATTAAATTTTCCGGTTTCCGCGGTCTCGATCAGGGCGCTGAAAACCTGGTAAGGGTCCATATTAGCGGCCGGCCTACGGTCCTCCAGGTAACCTTCTTCGGCTTTGGCTACTCCGGCCGGAATACGTACCGATACTCCGCGGTCGGCAACGTTCCAAGCGAATTGACTGTAATGGCAGGTTTCGTGTTCGCCGGTCAATCTTTCGTCGTTGTAAGCGCCGTAAACCTTCAGGTGTTCTTGGTGATTGTCGGCCAATTTTTGGCAAACCTTTTTAATACTGTCGAGACCGCCTTGGGATTTTTCTCTCATTTCTCGTGTGGAAAAATTGGTATGAGCACCGGCGCCGTTCCAGTCGCCGCCGATCGGTTTGGGGTCAAGTTTGATGGTAATGTTCAGATCTTCGCCGATGCGGTAGAGAAGCCAGCGAGCCAGCCATAGCTGATCGGCTTGTTCCAGAGCGGGCAAAGCCTCCAGCTGAAACTCGGATTGGGCCAGCATTACTTCCATGTTGGTGCCGCTGAGAGCCAGACCGGCTTCCAGACAGGCCTCGGTGTGTTTTTCGATCAGTTGCCGTCCGCTGACTTCATCTGCCCCAACGCCACAATAGTAACGGCCTTGGGGTTCCGGATAGGCGTGTCCGTCGGTGGGCCAGTCCAGGGGGTTGACCCCCCGGTCATCGTACATCGTGTACTCCTGTTCTACCCCAAACCAGGGTTCGGCTTTTTTGTGCTTTGCAGTTATCTGACTCAGGTGAGCTCGAGTATTGGTAGGATGGGGATTATCGGTTTGGTGGTCATATACTTCGCACAACACCAAAAGATGCGGCTCACCTCGCAAGGGATCCTTGATGGCTCGGACCGGTTTTAGTCGGCAGTCGCTATAATGAGAGTTCTGCTGTTGAGTGCTGGATCCGTCGAAATTCCAGTCCGGGATATCCGATAGATCAGTGACAGTTTCCGGCAGGATCCGGGTTTTGGAACGCATTTTGGCGGTCGGGCACTGGCCGTCGATCCAGATATATTCTACTTTGGTGGATTTTTTCATAGTTGTATTTGTTTAATTTTAATGATCTTTTGCTTTTGGGGTAATTATAAACAAAAACAACACCGCCCTTCACGAAGGACGGAAGGGCGGTGTTGTTTTTTGTCGCTTTTATTACTTTGAGCCATTTTATATCAGTCCGGCCTCTTTCAGGGTTTTATAAGCGCCGTTTTTCTGGATGGTCTTCAACCCTCTGGTTGATATCTCAACGGTAACGGTTTTATTCAACTCCGGCACGAAGATCCGTTTTTTCTGGATATTGGCGTGCCGCCGACTTTTGCCGGTGGGGTTGAACTGGGTGGCTCGAACCCGGTTGGAGTATTTGCCTCCAACTTGGGAACTTTTTTGGGTGATGGGACAGATCTTGGCCATAATGTTCGTAATTATTTGTGATCAATTAATTTTTACTTCTTTGCTGCTCAAAAGCCGGTCGTTCTCCGTTTTCAAAGATGCTATCAACCCGACTTTTTATTAAGATTGCAGTATGTTATCATAAGTTCTCCCGATTGTCTAACCCGATCGCAGAAAATTTTATGGAAATAGAAATACTTTTTACCATTGTTATCTTGATCTTGTCGATCGTTCTACATGAGGTAGCGCACGGCTATGCCGCTTTATGGTTGGGAGACCAAACCGCCAAGAGGGCCGGCAGGCTGACCCTTAATCCGATCCCGCATATGGATCTGTTCGGTTCCTTTATTTTGCCGGCGCTAATGGCCCTCTCCGGAGCCGGGGTTATCGGTTGGGCCAAACCGGTCCCTATTAATCCGTATAATTTCCGAGATCAAAAATGGGGGGAGGCGATAGTAGGAGCTGCCGGACCCATGACCAATCTGTTGATCGCGGTCTTTTTTGCGATACTTATCCGATTACAGGCGGCGGACCTGGCCATTCCTCAAGAGGTGGCGGAAGTGGGGGCGGTGTTCATTTATATAAATATCATATTAATGTTGATAAATCTTATCCCGATCCCTCCGCTGGACGGTTCTAAGATCTTGTCTGCTCTTCTTCCGTTTCATCTCCAGCGCCGCTACCTGGAGTTTCAGAATCTGATCTATTCTCTGGGTCCTTTGGGGTTGATCATGGTGATCTTCTTTATAGTTATTTTTATCAGCCGTTTTATTTTTCCGTTGATGATATTTCTCTCTTCTTTTTTGACCGGTTTATCCCCGACCGAGTTTGGTTGGCTGATAAGTAACTTCTTTGGCGGATTATAACCCCGATTTTATATTTTCGAGTCGAGGATTTATATGAGTTTCGACCCATTAAATAAGCGTTTTCGAGAAAATATACCGAGATCTGTGGAAGTTAAACGTCCACAAAACTTAGTTTTTGCAAGGGCTTGTGGAAGTTAAACGTCCACAA
>Ga0207421_10008113_pt1 | contig 10985 bp, 10 predicted proteins | sample SodLakKL_010_SED_4_FD_187542 | JGI IMG/M metagenome (GOLD analysis project Ga0207421, IMG submission 187542) | Alkaline sediment microbial communities from Lake Tanatar, Kulunda Steppe, Russia - 8KL_010_SED (SPAdes) (version 2) | ecosystem: Environmental > Aquatic > Non-marine Saline and...
ACTGGGTTGATTTGATTGCACCGTTTTCCAAAAGCAGGGCCGCATTGTATAACCTGTTACCCTGGCGGTGGTTGGCGCCGATCAGGATGGGGACGCCGGCCTTTGCTGTTAAAGGCATCAGCTCTTCTGTAATTAACGACCGTTCTTTATCCAGGAATCCTTTGTAGTTGAGCAAGTCCCGGGGTGGATAGCCGGACAGTGCTAATTCGGTGAAAACCACCAGGTCTGCTTCCCTCTCCAAACCGGCTTGATAGTATTCTTTAACTTTTTTTAGGTTCTGTTCCAGGGCCCCGATGGTTGGGTTGATCTGAGCCAGGGCAATCCGCAATTTAGATTCCTCCCTTTAAAAAATTAACTCACGGGAATGCATCTTTCCCCGTGAGCGTTTCCCCGTTTAAGGTGTGAGCCTATTCTGGCTGAAATTATAATCAAGCGCAGCCTTAAAGTCAAGGACAAGCACTACAGGATCTTACCTTGCCAGGGGTGGAGCGGACAACTATAATGATAATAGTAATATTTAAATGACCAGCCACTACCAGGATATTTGCTCATTTGCCTGAAACAATTACTCTTGGAATTTAATGTTACGGAGGTGTTTGGAATGTTAGAAGTTTATGTTAAGGACGGCTGCCCTTACTGCGAAAAGCAAATTGAAGTGCTTAAAAAGAAAGGTGTAGATTATAAGCTTTATAATGTCAGCTCAGACCGGGAGGCTTTGAAAAGAGCTCGCCAGGAATACAAGGCCGACAAAGTCCCTGTAGTTGTTGAAGATGGCGTTTTACAGAGTATTGGCTTTGGCGGTGGAGGCTGAGGGATTTAAAAATAAGGCCGCCGGGAGCGGCCAGAGCCACTATTCTTCCTTAGCAGATGGGTCCCCTGCCGGATCAAGGTGGACGATTGTTTTACAGTGGAATCTGTTGCAGACATGGTCTTCTACCTTTTGGGCAATTTCGTGCGCTTCCTCTAGGCTGAGACAGCCTTTTACTTCTACATGGATAGTAATCACTTTCCATGATCCGTAGTCGTGCACTTCCAGCCGGTGGGCATCGATAACGCCGTCAACTTCCCTGGCACAATTAAAAATTCCATTTTGCATCTCATGACCCGGGGCGGTGCCAAGAAGTTTGCTGCAAGAATTGCGAAGTATCTTTAGGCCTGTATAAATGATGTAAAGGGCGATAGCAATCCCGAAGTATGCATCCAGGGCGTAAAGTCCAAAATAGCTTCCGATTAAGGCCACCAGTACCAGTCCGGAAGAAAGGGAGTCGCTCCGGTGGTGCCAGGCGTCGCCTTCCAGGGTGTCAGAGTCGATCAAACGGCTGAGCCGGACGGAAAAATAATACATGAATTCCTTGAGAATAATGCCGGCGGTTACAGCAATGATAGCAGCAATGGAAGGGCTGGCAAATACTTCACCGGCCAGGCGGTTATAGGCGCTGTAAATGAAAGCGCCGCCGGCTATAATTAACATTACCCCGATAACCAGGCCGGCCAGGTATTCTGTTCGGCCGTGCCCGTGTGGGTGTTCGCTGTCTGCTTTTTTGCCGGCCATGAGGAAACCGATCAAAACAACCAGGGATGAAAAGATGTCGGAAGCACTGTGGACTGCATCGGCTATCAGGGCCAGGCTGTTTGTAAGCAGGCCGAAAATGAGCTTAAGGAGGGTAAGGAATATGTTACCCCCCAGGCCTACCCAGCTTTCGATCATGCCAACCCGGATTCTTTCGGAAGGGTTCCTTAAATCCCTGTTTTCGGTTATTTTTTCGGCCAGACGGCCGCCCAGTGATTTCATGAATTAATACCCATCTTTTTCAAATTACCCATTATTATACCACAACTGCGTTGCTACTCCATAAGGGTAGTTCACTCATTTAAAAACTTACCCAAAAGACTAGTCCAGAGCAGATTAGTTCGCTTGTAATTATTAATATATTATTTTAGCTTTTACTTTTTATGTGGTCTTATTCTGATTCTGTTTTAAGGAGATTCCTTAGTTGCAGTTTATTAATGGGGATATAGCTCTGTTAATAGGCTTTGAGAAGTATCTAGCCAGCATGATGCTTGTTATCTTATAAAAGCACCTTATATTAGTATTAAGCTTGGTTATACGGCTACCTCTGTCTTTTGTAAAAATGAATTTGATATGACATAATTAATTTACAACATTAAAGTTTTTACTAAATCTATGTAATTGTGTGAGGATAAAGATTTTTTCCGCCGACTCAAGTAGTAAATAGCATGTTTTTTTAAACAAATTCTTGCTAACCTGCAAGGTCTACAATTAACAACAAGAATGCTGCTTCGGTTTGCAATTAAGAATAAGGTTGTTAATGATTTGTTTATGTTTATAGGATTATGATTTAAGGATAGCAATACTTTTATATTATCATGGGGTATGGCAGGACATATTATTATTGGCCAGCTATTTTCTCTAAGCTGAAATGATACTAAGCTGATAGGGGGGATGGATTTGAATTTATGGGAAAATCTAGTCGGTGGTATAGCCGGTTTGTTAGATTTTATGGGAAGACGTTCCGGGCAAATAGCAGAACTTACCCTTGAGCATTTTTGGCTTGTTCTGGTTGCCATGATTGTTGCTGTGCTTATAGGGGTAACAGTAGGGGTTTTAATATCTTACTGGGATCCTATTGCTTATCCCGTTATTAATGTAACCCAGGTAATTATGACTATCCCGAGTATAGCAATGATTGCTATCTTGATTCCCTTTTTTGGGATAGGTTTTAACAATGGGGTGGCTGCTTTAAGCCTGTATGCTCTTTTGCCTATAGTTCGCAATACATATACAGGAATCAGGGCTATTGAGCAAGCTGTTTTGGAGTCAGCGATTGGGATGGGAATGAAAGAATCTGGTGTATTGTTTAAGATTAAATTGCCCCTGGCCCTGCCGGTAATTATGGCGGGGATTAGGACTTCTGTGGTTATGGGTATAGGCATTGGCGCAATCGCAGCTTATATCGGCGCCGGTGGACTGGGTATACTTATATTTAATGGTATAAATTGGGTCAATTATCCCATGGTCTGGACTGGGGCAATATTTATTTCTATAATGGCTATTATTGCAGATATTCTCCTGGGATGGTCCGAGAAAAAAATGTCATGGCGCACATAACTCAGTAGAAAGTAGTTTATAATAATCGAGAGGAGGCAGAACCATTTGATTCGTTTGGAAAATTTGACTAAGCAATTTAATCCAGCGGAGCCCCCGGCAGTTGACGAATTATCCCTCGAGGTTAAGGAGGGCGAGACCTGTGTGCTGGTTGGGCCCTCAGGGTGTGGTAAGACAACTACTATGAAGATGATAAACCGCCTCATAGAGCCAACAAATGGTAAAATTTATATAAACGGCGAGGATAGTTCAAAGATAGATCTTATTAAGCTAAGATTAGGAATTGGTTATGTTATCCAGGAAATCGGACTATTTCCTCACATGACTATTGCAGAAAATATTGCAACTGTCCCCAAGGAACTGAAATGGCCAAAAGAAAAAGTATGGCAAAGAGTTGATGAACTATTAGAAACGGTCGGGCTAGATCCGGAACAGTTTAAGAACAGGAAACCCAAAGACCTCAGTGGTGGGCAGCGCCAAAGAATAGGGGTGGCCCGCTCAATGGCAGCTGATCCCCCAATTATGCTTATGGATGAACCGTTTGGCGCCCTGGATCCAATTACCAGGGCTCACCTGCAAAACGAATTCTTAAGAATTCAGCAGAGAATTAAAAAGACCATTATTTTTGTTACTCATGATATTGATGAGGCAATTAAGATGGGCGACAAAATTGCTGTAATGAGAAAGGGTAAGCTGGTTCAATATGATACGCCCGAAGATATGTTAAGCGCACCGGCCAATGAGTTTGTAGTCAACCTGGTCGGAGGAAATTATTCTATTAAAAGGCTTCACCTGATCAGGGTGGATGAAATTATCGATCGGAGCCCCTTTACTGCTTCTTCTGAAGATGCGGTTAGTGATGCCAAAGAACTCCTTGAAAAAAGCAAGTTGGGCCTGGTTATAGTTACGGATGAGAATAAAAAAGTTAAAGGTTTTGTTATTCCCGCGTACCTCAAAAAAGATGGCGAAACCAATGCAGATATTATGGAGGAACCGGATCAAACTGTGGGTGTAGGATCAACTTTAAACGATGCTCTCTCCGTTATGTTGTCTAATGGTCAAGGTTATGTGATCGTGGTGGACGAAAAAGAACGGCTTGAAGGAGTGGTCACATTGAACGGTATTATGGGGGTGCTGCAGGACAATGACTAAAAAATGGGGATCACGCATTTTTTTCAGTCTGCTGTTACTGGCTTTATTTGTTGGCTATCCCTGGTACGGAATAAATAATCCGGCTGATAGAACTGTCGGCCGTATGCTGACCACTGACAATATTATACTTTATGCTCAACAGCACCTTACCCTTTGGGGTGTTTCCTTACTGTTTGCGATTTTTGTTGGTGTCAGTATTGGTATTCTGATTACGCGACCGTATTTTAGGTTTGCTGCACCGGTTGTTGTAAACCTTGTTAATATTGGTCAAACTGTCCCGAGCATTGCTGTTCTGGCGATTTTTATGGGCATTATTGGTATGGGGTTTCAAACTGCTGTAGTTGCTCTTTTCCTGTATTCGATTTTGCCCATACTACGTAATACCTATGCAGGTATAAATACTATATCACCGGATGTTATAGAAGCAGCGAAGGGAATGGGGATGACACCTGGCCGGGTATTGCGAAGAATTGAAATCCCGCTTGCTTTATCCGTTATAATGGCGGGAATTAGGACCGCGTCGGTGGTTAATGTTGGAGCGGCGACGCTGGCAACTTTTATTGCGGCTGGTGGTTTAGGAGTTCTGATTAAAACCGGGATGGCAGTTATGCGGCCTCAGCTGTTCATGACCGGTGCAGTTATGGCAGCGAGTCTGGCCGTTCTTTTGGATTACTTTCTTAGTATTATAGAGGATGAAGTTTGATTGATTGAAAACGAGTGTAAGCTTGGCTCAGGCCGGTTATGTATGTGTTAAGTGATTGCATTCCGGCCTGTCCAATTACATAAAGGATCCTTCTCTCAGTAAGTATTTTTTAAGGGGGTTTTAATTATGAGCAAGAAAAATGTATTGATTTTAGCTTTAGCATTAGTGATTATTGTTTCACTTGTGTTTGGTTTGGGCGGCTGCGCTGCCGAACCGGTTGTAGAAGTAGGAACGAAGAACTTTACCGAACAATTTCTCCTGGGCTGGCTAACTTACCATGTTCTGGATGATGCGGGAGTCCCGGTCAATGCGAATATTAACCTTGGGGGAACTGAGGTTGCCCGCTCAGCTCTTGAAGGCGGTGAAATTGACACTTACTGGGAATACACAGGGACTGCCTGGATGGTTATTTTTGAAGAGGAAGAGGAAATTGTTGATGAGCAAGAAGCTTATGAGCTGGTAGCAAGCAGGGATCTGGAAGAAAATGATCTGATCTGGCTGGAGATGGCTCCCTTTGACAACACCTACACCCTGATGATGCGTGAAGAACATGCAGCAGAAGAAGGCATTGAGACAATCAGTGAGTTGGTAGAGTGGATCGAGGAGAAGCAGGCAGCTGGTGAAACAGTCAGCCTGGCTGCAGAACATGAATTTATGGTCCGTGAAGATGGTTACCCTGCTCTCCAGGAGCTTTATGGTTTTGAATTTGATGATGTAAAGGATATGGAGCTTGGCTTGACCCACGTAGCCTTGCGTGATGGTGATGTAGATGTAGCCATGGGTTTTGCAACAGACAGTAAAGTTGCTGAATTAGATCTGGTCAACCTTGAAGACGACCAGGATTTTTTCCCGGTCTACAACCCGGCACCTGTAATAAGGGCAGACATTGCTGATGATATTGAAGGTGTGGAAAGAGAAGAAATTGAGGAGTTGCTAAATCAGATCGGGCCTTTGCTCGATACGGATACCATAATCGAGTTGAATTATCAAGTTGAAGTACTGGAAGAAGACCCTGAAGAGGTAGCCCGTCAATGGCTTTTGGAAGTAGGGCTTATTTCTGAATAGGTCAGGAAATTTTACCGAAACAAAATGAATAATTGGTTACTGCTCAAATGAGAGGGAAGGATATCTTTTATTAGGTAAAAAGAAGGCTGATACAGCCTTCTTTTTATCCCTTTAAATGGTATCTAAATTTTATATTGTCTTCCAATAGATTCTGTTTGTTCTCAATGTGAAGCATAATGATAATGCTAATAAAAATAATGCATGCTGCCATCCAGATCTCTCTTTGTAAGGCAATTATGAACGATTATCAGGATTAATCGACAAATCCTCAATATAGGTGCGCTTTGCTTAGCTATACACCCCATTTTATCTTTTGCGAAAGAGCGAGCGTTGTGACATAATAATATGGTAAAGACTGTTTCTCGAACTGGCAGTAATAGAAGGCGCCTCCGGTACACGGGCCGGGCTATTTCGGACGCAACTATTTAAACACCCGTATAACAATCAACATCAGGCGCGCCCTGAACGATTTAATACGGTTTTTTTTATTAAAAGCCGGAGTTTTTGGCCTTTTTAAAAAGAACTGCCGTTGTGCTATTACACAGTAACCAAAGGAGGTGAACAGCCCGGTCAATATAACCGGGCTGGACGATTGAGCCAACGAGGAGTAGTAGTAGGTAAGCCATATGAAAGATTAAGTCAGGAACAGGTTGAAATTATTAATCGTACTTCACTGGATCTGCTGGAGGATCCGGGTATTCTCTGCTACCACGAGGAAAGTGTCTCCATGCTGGAGAAAGCCGGAGCAAAAGTTAAAGCGACCAGGGAAGGTGAACATGATGCATGGTGGGTCAGTATCCCGGAAAAGGTTGTCAAACAAGCCCTTGATACAGCACCCTCTAAAGTTACCCTTGGGGCGAGGAACACTGAAAATAAGGTAGTTATGGATGCTGAAGCAAGCAGGATCCATTTTGGCAGTGGTTCTGAAACAAACTACTGGCTGGAAATTGAGGCGGAGACTTTCAGTTCCAAGAAAGATGGAAGAGAGCAGGTTTTTCCGGTTATGAAAAAAAGCCGGGGCAACCTCGGGTTCCTTTCCCGCTCAGCTCACCTGGCCAATAACCTTGAAAACCTTGATTTTTTCATTCGCAATGTCAATGTCCAGGATGAAGATGTTACCACAGATAACAAGGATGTAAATGTCTTTTTTACATCTCTAAACAATATTACCAAGCCCGTTGTGGGGGGCATTGCCGACTTTAATCAACTAAAACAAGTTGTGGGTATGGCAGAGATTATTACCGGCGGCAGGGAAGAACTGGTTAAAAACCCTGTAACTTCTTTTATTACCAGTGTAATTAAAAGCCCCCTGCAGGTGGTTGCAGAGACTGCGGAAAAGCTAATTGAAATTGCCCGGATGGGCTTGCCGGTGGTGATTTCCACTTCACCCCAGGGTGGTTCAACAGCTCCGATCGATGAACTGGGCATGGTTGCCCAGGTAAATGCCGAAGCCCTGACCGGAATAGTGATCAACCAGTTGGCCAATCCGGGTGCGCCGGTTATATACGGTGCAGTGCCGGTGCGGGCCCGCATGGACGATTTGCATGATATGTACGGGGTACCTGAATTCTGTCATTACAACATGGCCTGTGCCCAAATGGCCCGGTACTATAAAGTGCCCTGCTACTCTACTGCCGGGGTGGGAGATGCCAGGGTTCCAGGGATCCAGGCTGCCGTGGAAAAGATGTTTACCTATACGGCAGTGCCTTTTGCTGCGCCCGACCTGCTCCATTATGCTTTCGGTCTCCTGGACAAGACCCAGACCTTCTCTCCCGAGCAAGCCGTGCTTGATAACCATCAGATAGGCATGGCCAAGTTTCTGCACCGGGAAAGCGGTGTAACGGCCGAGGCAGCAGAAGAAACCAGGAAAGTGATCCGGGAAGTAATGAATAGCCCTTACCGGATGTATGCCCGGCATGCCCGGAAAATGCTCCGCAAAGGCGGTATATTTGAAGGATTCCCCTTTGAAGGTGAATCCGATGATCAAGATGAGACACTGCTTAAGCTCCATGAGCGTTTTGAAGAGATCGAAGAAAAAGAACCTGAGCATCTTCCAGAAGATGTGTGCAAGAAAATATTCGAGCAAACGCCCGGTTTATTGCCCCGTTTAAACCCGTACTCGAAATGATAAGTTGACTTAAGCCTTTGTTATACAGGCGCTGGAGCCTGTATAACAAAGGTTACTAAAGAAATTATTAGAGCCGGCTGGTTATAATGGCTTGAATGGTTTTATTATTAAAATTACAAAGACAGCAACGCTAAGGAGGAAGAACGTTGAAAGAAGAATTGATTGAACGCATTGTGAATAATGTCCTGCAGGGACGACGCAACAAAGATGATGAAGGTATCGAAGAAGAATATGCCGGGGAACCGGGAGTGGCGGAACTGGTCCAGGAAGCCCTGGACAATGGAATCGATACCAACACGATATTGCTGGAAGGTTTGAGCAAAGGCATGGAGCAGGTAGGTGAAAAGTATGAAACAGGAGAATACTTCATTCCCGATATGCTTACTGCTGCAGAAGCGGTTGAAGCCGGGATGGAAGTAATGGAACCACACCTCGCCGGTGAAGGTGAAAGAGAAAGCAAAGGGAAGGTGATAATGGCGACGGTGGAGAAAGATCTACATGATATCGGTAAGAACCTGGTTTCAATTATGCTTAAAGGATCCGGGTTTAATGTGGTTGATTTAGGCATCGATGTGACTGCAGCCCGGATAGTAGAGGCGGCTGAAGAAGAAAATGCAGATTTAGTCGGGCTTTCAGCCTTGCTTAATACTACCATGGTTAATATGGAAGATGTCGTTAAGGAGTTGGATAATAAGGGGCTCCGGGATAAGATTAAAGTCATTATTGGTGGAGCGCCTACATCAGATGATTTTGCTGCCGAGATAGGGGCTGATGGTTACGGAAAAGATGCTTTTGCCGCTATTCGGGTAGCAGAAAAATTATTGTCAGGAGGGACTAAATAGTATGGATGCCGATAAGGCTTATCAAGAAGCGATACGACATGGGAGATATAGCGAGCAGGTTCAAAGCCTGCGCTGCAAGTATGACCATGTCCGTTTACATTTTGAAGATTTTATTACCTCATATTACCTGAGGCCATACCTGGAGGAGATGGTCAAATACAAGGTAAATAAAAATGGGGAAGGGCTGCGCTTTTATGACCTGGGCTGCGGAACCGGAGATGGTTATGAATTGCTCAGCAAAATGGCCCGGCATGCCAGGTTGTCGCAGTTCGATACCCGCCTGATCCAGGATGATATGATGGATCAATACAAGGGAATAGACCTCAGCATTGAACTGCTAAAGGAAGCGGAGAACATGTTTGGCGATTATGAACATGTCAACTTCTGCAAAGGTGATTTTTCCAACGGATTGCCAGTGGAAGAGGGAGAAGATTCTTACGATCTTTATTTCACTTCTTACGGGACCCTGTCACACTGCACCAACGAAGAGCTGGAAAAATTATTTATCGACATAGGCAAACACGGCCAAAACGGAAGCCTGATTCTGGCTGACTTCCTGGGGCGTTACTCTTACGAGTGGCAGAACCTGTGGACCCATGATCCGGAGGAAGTCACGTATATGGATTATGTGATCAATTATCTTTATCCGGAGGAAGAAAGGGATCAGGTAGATCTTTCTTCTTTTCCCATGCGTCTCATGACCCCGGAAGAAGTATTTAAAATTCTGGAAAGTGCGGCCCGGAAGGCGGGGGTGCAATTAAAGGTTCAGCGCTTTTTCGATCGCTCCCTGTTTGTTGGCCGGCATATCGAAACCGGGACCTACAACGGCAATGCCCAACCCCTGCGCCTGATGGTGTCCTCACTGTTTGAACGTGGTTTGCGGACCTACTTCCCCGACCTTAAGGTGAGTTATATTCCCAGGGAAGGCTTTGACTGGCAGAATGCAGCGCTTCAAAAGCTGGCCGACAGTTGGAATGCGCTGGTGGATTATACCATGGTGCTGATGGAGCATTATGATAGCGATGAAGAATTGTTGCCCTACCCGCCGCAAACCGATGTCAAACCACTGGAGAAAGCATACCGGGTAATGCGTCAATCCCTGGAGGGCAGCAAAGGGCTTTACGGCGATATCAGGGCAGACCTGATTGAAGCCCAGCTGGGTTATGCTATTCGCAGCCTGGAAATGAACCTCCAGCAGGGCCACGGCTTAGGTCACGGCCTGGTCGGGGTCATCCAGGTTGTTAAATAGCTTGGTGAAACTGCTTATCAGGCTAAATACAGTCAGTGTAAAACTGCAAGTTTATGAAAGGGCAAGCAGGGGCATTCTTGCTTGGCCTTTTGTTTTATCAATACATAATTTGTGATTCCATTTTGCTTGCTATGAAATGTCTATTGACAAGCCTATAAGGAGGGATTAATATGGCGGTATTGGCGAAAGAAATTATGAACTCTCCGGTGATCAGTGTCACTTCAGACACATCACTGAAGAGGGCGGCGGAAATTTTGGATGAGAACCGCTTTAGCGGGATGCCGGTAACTGATGAAGAGGAGCATTTAATCGGGATAATATCAGAGACTGATATTTTGCGCTATACTCAGCAAATAATCGGTCAGCCCCTGCGCGATCCGCACCAGGTCTTTACCAAGGGAAAAGAAGTGCTGCATGTTGACATCACTCACCGGGGAGTGGAGGTGATTGAACTGGTGGCATCCACCACGGTGGAAACATTAATGACAACAGAAGTTGTTTCGGTTAAGGAAGATACTCCCCTGTATGAGGTGAGCCGTTTAATGTATGACAACGGTATCAACCGGATCCCTGTAATCGATAACAAGAACAAGCTGACAGGCATAATTACCAGGGCGGATTTGATCCGGACCATGGTTCAAAAATGGGAAACCCTTAACCAGCAATAAATGGCAGAATTTTAAGCAGGGTTTAATATAACTAAGAGCGGGGGGACAGGT
>Ga0207421_10008114_pt1 | contig 10985 bp, 11 predicted proteins | sample SodLakKL_010_SED_4_FD_187542 | JGI IMG/M metagenome (GOLD analysis project Ga0207421, IMG submission 187542) | Alkaline sediment microbial communities from Lake Tanatar, Kulunda Steppe, Russia - 8KL_010_SED (SPAdes) (version 2) | ecosystem: Environmental > Aquatic > Non-marine Saline and...
TTTTTGCATTATGAAATGTCATGGGTCGGGCCAAGGGTGGGTGACGAGCTTCCCATGATATGTTACGCAACAGGATGAGAGGGAACATGAGGCAAAATATGCGCTTCCGGGTGAGGCAGCATTTTTGTCCGTTCGTGTCGCGGGATGAGCCCAGGAAGTTTTTGTGCTCATCCTGTCCTTTTTCTGGACGGTTGTGCCCCTTTCGCAATCACGGTGTGAGAGCAATGGGGGAGTTGGTCGACGCGAGGATGCCGGAATGAAGGCGCTTGTGAAGGCAGTTTCGCTCCGGCCCTCAAACAGCGTGAACGGACCTCAGACCTGCTTTAGAATCATAAGAGAGGTGAATGGAAAATGACCCAAGGCAATGTTTCTTCCTTCATGAAGCGCCATTTTCGGCATTTCAACGCTGCGACGCTTCTGGATGCGGCGGCGGCCTATGCCAGGCATCTGGATCAGGGTGGCCACATGTTTCTTTCCATGGCGGGTGCCATGAGCACAGCGGAAATTGGACTCTCCCTCGCTGAAATGATCCGCCGGGAGAAAGTCCACGCTATTTGCTGCACGGGCGCGAATCTCGAGGAAGATGTTTTTAATCTGGTCGCCCATGACTTCTATTTTCGAGTGCCCCATTATCGTTACCTGACCGCCCAGGATGAACTGGAGCTGCTGCAAAGGGGTCTGAACCGCGTCACGGACACGTGCATTCCTGAGGAGGAAGCCATCAAGCGCATCGATGAGCACATCAAGGAAGAGTGGGTCCGTGCTGATCGTGATGGGGAAAGACTCTTTCCCCATGAATTTTTCTACAGGCTCCTTCGAAGCGGCCACCTTGATTCCCAGTTTCAGATCGATCCTGCAAACAGCTGGCTGATGGCTGCCTGCGAGAAGAATTTGCCCATGTTCGTGCCTGGCTGGGAAGATTCCACTCTCGGAAATATCTATGCGGCCCATTGCTTGCGGGGAACCATCAAAAACGTTCACACGGTGCGCACCGGCATGGAATACATGTTGAATCTCATGAAGTGGTATCCGCAAATGTGCCGCAAGCATCCCCAGGGTTTCTTTCAGATAGGGGGCGGAATTGCGGGAGATTTTCCCATCTCCGTGGTGCCCCTTTTGAGACAGGAGCTGGATATGGAAGACGCTCATCTGTGGGCTTACTACTGCCAGATCAGCGACTCCACAACCAGTTACGGTTCCTATTCGGGCGCTGTTCCCAACGAAAAGATCACCTGGGAAAAAGTGGGGGTGGAAACGCCCAAATTCATGATCGAATCCGACGCGACCATCGTGGTTCCACTCATTTTCACCTACATTCTTGAAGCTGGTCAATGAGCTTCCCGGCACCTCCGGTTTTCACGGGCTTCAAACCGGGGGTGCTGCCTTTTCAGGGCACTCCCCCTTCGGGCAGCCACAGATAGTAGAAGCCGCTTTGCAAAACGGGAAGAGACTCGAGAAAATGGAGGTCCGTCAGAGTGATTCTTCCCGGGCTGGGAGTGCCGGCCGAGGTGTTGTAGATGTTGTCGTTGCCCTGTTTCTGACGGCGGTAGACCACCACCTTGGCTTCGGGCTCCAATCCCGCCAGCACTCGGGTCTTCTCCACTGCATCATCCAGGTATCCTATTCCGTCAATCAATCCCAGTTTCAGGGCTTCCTCAGCCAGAAAAATTCGCGAGGTGGCCACCTCTTTCAACGCCCCCGGGTCCAGGTTGCGGTGGAGGGTGACCAGTTCCAGGAACCGCGCTCCCAGGGAGTGGGTGAGCTTTCGAAGGATTTCCTTCTCTTCGGAAGACGCCTCTCTGAAGGGTGATCCCATGTCCTTGTTTTCACCGGATTTTTCCACAGCAACGTGAACGCCGAGCTTGTCCATGAAGCGGGTCCACTGAGGACGCATGAAAAGCACCCCCACGGAGCCCGTGACGGTGGTGGGGTGTGCCATGATGTAATGGGCGGGAAGGGAAATATAATAGCCTCCCGAAGCCGCCGTTCCCATCATGGCCACCACCAGTATGGCCTGTGATTCCTCCCTGAAGGCTTTTATCTCCTCGTATAAGGCGTCGCTGGCAAAAGTGGACCCCCCCGGAGAATTGACCTTCAAAACCAGTCCTTTGACCCTCGGGTCTTTTTTGGCTTTTTCCAGTTGCGACACGATCTCTTGCACCAGGTTGGGCCGCGAACGGAAGGGAACCCGCCGGGCGGTGTGGGAAATGAATCCTTCCACCGGAATCACGAGGATTTTTTCCCGGCCTTTGCCCTCGAGAGTGTATTCCTTGAGGGGGTCGCTTTTGTCAGGGAAGATGTGGATCCTGTGTTTGACGCACCCTCCGAGGAGAAGGGTGCAGGCGACCATCGCCGTGAGAAATGTTCTGTGCATTTTCCGTTTCATGAATGATCGTCCTCCGGGTGCGAACCGACGAGATATCGGAAAAAAAGATTTGAAAAAGCCCGGAGAAAAGGGGTTTCCGGGAAGCCTTCATCATCTTTCAAGCCTATTTTGAAACCTTCGGGGGCTTTGGGCAAGGGAGTATTGAGGGAGGCGATGCCCATGCGGGCCGGCGCCCGGAAACAGAAGGCCGGAGTTTCACATGAATGCCTCGTTGGATCGGTCTTCCGGTCCCCCCCATGGATGGGAGTCCACATGACGAGCCACCAGCTGCCCACAGTGCGAAGGTGGCTTCCAAGTGGTCAGGACTTCTAGTGTTTTTCATGTATTGACACCTGAGTGGTCGAATCTTAATTTTTATTTCAAACAGACGATGACGGTTAAAAATGATGGAAGGAGTCATCGTATGAATTCCTGCCATGCGGTTGCAGGTCAAGTCCTTCAACAGGAGCAAAAATCTAGAAGGATGTTTCCTCACAGAAAGCGGTGAGGGGTTGGTACGTGCGTGGATTTGATACCCGCACATAAAGAAGGGATGACTGTTCAACGGGAAAGGAGGTAGTGAAAATGGCAATTGTGCGCTATCCCAGACTGTACGATTATTCCAATCCCTTTCAGGAACTTGAAAGGATGAGAAGAGAAATGGACAGGGTCTTCACGGGCCTCATGGGCGAAGGCGGACATCGAATGTCATCGGGTGTCTATCCCGCTGTGAACATTTACGAGGGTGGAGAAAGTTTTTTCGTGGAGGCGGAGTTGCCCGGAATCAGGAGCGAGGATCTGGACATTGCAGTGGAAGGGAACACGCTGACGCTTCGAGGGCAGCGAAAGGGTGACGAAGAGGAAAGCGTGTCGTATCATCGGCGGGAGCGAATGCCGGGCACTTTCCACAAAGCTGTGACTCTGCCTTCCGACGTGGATTCGGAAAAGGTCACGGCTCAGTCCAGGAACGGAGTGCTCAGGCTGGTCCTTCCCAAGGCCGCTCATGCCAAGCCTCGCAAGATCACCGTGAAGACCGAATAGGGGCTGAATTAGTGGGTTCGCATGAGTCGTCAGAAAAGAATAGGAGGTAAATCATGACGGACAAAGATTTGCAAGTGCAGGAAAAAAAAGAAGTTCAGACTCCGTCGGAAAGCACGCGCAATGTTCCCCTTTTCATTCCCGCGGTGGATATTTATGAAAAGGAAAATGCCCTGGTGCTGCTGGCGGATATGCCCGGCGTTCCCATGGAGAACGTGGAAATCGATCTCAACAAGGACCAGCTGACCATTCGTGGAATGGTGGCCGCCGAAGAAACGGAGGGGACGGTTTTGTTGAGAGAATATGCGGTGGGTGATTACTACAGGCAGTTCACCTTATCCAACGTGATAGACCAGAGCAAAATAGAAGCCAGCATGAAGGATGGAGTTCTGAAGCTGGTCCTGCCCAAGTCTGAAGCAGCCAAGCCGCGGAAAATAACGGTGCAGGCAGCTTGATGGTTTTAAGGGAATATTTTGCGCCTGGCAATCCTCCGGCACTGCTTGGATGGATGGAGTGATGGTGCCAAAGATTCCGTTGAGTTCTGGTTGTATGACTCAATCGGTCCAAGTTTCAAGGGGAAAGGCTGATGGCCTTTTCCATGGGAAAGCCGCCTCAACAGGCGGCTTTCCGTCTTTTAGATCTCCCGCCTTTCGGGAGGTTCAGGAGAGTTTTCAAGGTATCCACAGGCTCAAAAGCCTGCTGAGAGAAACTTTCAACCAGGAGCGGCGGTGAAGGTGACGGGCGGGAGTTTTTTTTTCTGCGTTCCCCGAAAATCTCTCTCACCGGCAAAAGGGGCAGAACGGAAGCGGGTCAATGAAAGCGACTTGTTCTGTGACCGCTTTTCAGCATGAAGGGAATGGCTTATGAAAATCATTGAAGGGGTGCACGCGTTTTTCTGGAAATCCATGAGCGCCAACAACTGCAACACCTATCTTTTGAGGGGAGACTCGTCCTGTGTGCTCATTGACCCGGGTCATTTGAGACTTTTTGACCATGTGGAGACTGCACTTGAGCAGGCGTCCCTGCGCATGGAAGACATGGACCTGGTCCTCGTTTCACATTTTCACCCCGATCACATCGAAGGGGCAAAGCTTTTCAAGGAGAAGGGCATTCCCTTCGCTGTCCACCATATGGACTGGGAGACCATGACCAGTTTGGGCCGGCACATGGGGGCAGGTGTGAACACGTCATCCTGGGAACCGGATTTTTTCCTGGAGGAAGGAGACCTTCAGGTGAAAGACTTGAGTCTGCAGATCATTCATACCCCCGGCCATTCGCCCGGTTCCGTCTCCATTTACTGGCCCGGGAAAAAAGTTCTCGCCACGGGGGATGTCCTCTTCCGGGACGGCCTGGGGCGAACGGACCTGCCCGGAGGCAGCGGTTCGGTGCTCAAGGAGAGCATCAGGAAACTGTCCACCTATGATGTGGAGTTGCTGCTTCCCGGCCACGGGGATGCCGTTTCCGGAAAGGAAAACGTGGAGCGTAATTTCAAGCGGGTGGAAGAGTTCTGGTTTGCCCACATTTGAGGGGCTGTGCATCACGGGGTCAGATCCATGGGTGAGGGAGGACGCTGAGACTTCAAAGCACCCTGTTCCATCATTTGCCGTCCACCGTGGAGCCTGTCTTGAAAAATCCTCCGCAGCTCCCCGGTGACGGATCCTTTCTGCAGCAGGGTGTGCCCTTGCCTCTCATGTTCAAGGGAACGGCCTGCCCGCCTTTTTCCCGTAGAATTCCTCCTCAAAGGTCATCACAGTGGTGTGGTCATCTCCCTGCACGATGACGGCCACGAGGGAGTGCCCCGAATCCTTGTCCTGGCCCGAAAGGCGTATGGAGCCGCAGTCCTGCTCATCCAGGTACTGGAAACCGCGTTCCTTCATGAGTTCTGCAATCTGCCAGGCCAGTGCGCCATGGAAAACGAAGGCCTGTCCCGCCAGGTGGTCCGTGTCCTTGTACACCAGTGCGGCTCCCACCATGGCTTCGGCATCGGAAATTCTGTAGGTTTCGGTGGTCAGGCCTTTGCCCGCCTCATGGGTTTCATGGGGCAAACCGAGAATTTCCATGATCTGGCTTCTGTGCATGAGGACACTCACCCGGTCAAGGGAGTCAGTGTCCGTGGTTCCGGCCCTGGTTTGCCCAGTACACACGAGGAAACATGCAGTGGCCAGAACAAAGTATGCGATGCTTTTTTTCATGCCATCATCCTCTGTCTTCAGGGGAACAATTTGTTGACCACTTCCACCAGCCCTTCCGGTTTTGAGGTCATGTCCGCATCGTAAGGAGAGCTGTGGCCCTGGTATTCCATGGGGCCACCTTCCATTGAAGCCCGGCGTGGAGAAGTTTTTCCCTCAGGCAGGAGATCCACCTTCACCGCCGGGGGCACGAGCACATAGGCTTCTCCGGTCCCTTCCTGTGCGGACATGGATCCGAATCCGCTTTGAAGCCCCGTCAGGGGATCCTTGAAGAAGAGGCCTGAATTGAGGCCTGACTGCACGGCCTTTCGCAGCACATGGTCCTGCTGGTACTGCTTTCTGATCACCACATCCTCCTGGCGGTGATCCTCCTTCACGAGGGTGATGATGTGGTTTCTGGTTCGCTCCAGGGAGACCGTTCCGGGAGTGGTTCCCGCAAATTGTCCGTCCACATAGATCTGCGCTCCCATGGGATTGGTGGACACGGGAATGTCCTGCCTGAGAACCTGCATGCTGCAGCCGGTTCCCAGGAATAAAACCAACCCCAGAGCCATGTGAAAAAGCCTTCTCATACTCTTCCTCCACAGTTGAAAATGGCAGGGCCAGACTGCCCGAAACTCCTCGTCCGGGACTTTTGAGCAGATGGGCTCGCTGCGGCGGCCACAATGTCCTCAAAAAAAGGGAATTCGCATGCAAAGGGCATGCAATGTGGTGTGCAGGCAATGAAGCGAGGAAAAACCCGAATGGAACCCTTCCCCCTTGCGCTTTCGGAAGGTCGTTGTTTTGCAGGCTGCATTCCTCCATGGTCCCCCAATTGTCAAAACTGTGACAGAAAAGGTGGGCGCATGAGGAGCGTTCACGGCCCTCTTTCGACCAAGGTTTCAGGAGCAGGGCAAAGGGGCCCCTTTTTCCGGCTTCCATCGGGGAATGTAAAGAAGGCCTGATGGTTTTTTGCCAAGACTGTCAAAAATGATTAGTGTAAAATTTTGATCGCGGAACATCGTTCCTGTGATGGATTGGTGGTCGGAAGCGGCAAGGAAAGGATTGGCTGATGGCCCCGTGTTTCATGAGAGGGCACAAAGTTTTGTGTCCAGGTTGGAGAAGTGGTAATCTTTCAGCAATTGGGGTGCAATGTTGCGCCTGAAACAAAAAAAGGAGAAAAAAAGTGCTTGAAATGATCAAAAAGAGCTTGCTGGCAGGACTTGGGGCGACGGTCGTGACCAAAAAAATGATTCAGGACGCCGCCCAATCTTTGGTGGAACAGGGAAAGATCACCTCGCAGGAAGCGGAGAAACTGGCGGAGGATCTTGTCAAAAGCGGTGAACATCAATGGGATGACATCCAGGAAGAAATGTCCGAGTCCTTGCGCAAAGGTCTGGACAATCTGGACATCAGCAGCAAGAAGGAATTTCAGGAGCTGAAGAACAGGGTGGAGAATCTGGAAAAACGCACCACCATGCTGGAGACTGCTCAGGCACAAGCGAAGGCAACAGGGCATGGAAATTAAAGCCATTTCCCACCTGGGGCGCTTCAAAGACATCGTCATGACCCTGTTCAAGTACGGTTTTGACGATGTGGTGGAGCGGTTCGATCTGCCGGGAAAAATGATCATAGAAAAGATTTACAGCCCCTATGAGCACATGACGACCTGGCAGCGAATACGCTACACCCTGGAGGAACTGGGGCCGACTTTTGTCAAGTTTGGACAGGTTTTGAGCCTTCGCCCGGACCTCATTCCCCCGCCCCTTGTTCTGGAGTTGCAGAAGCTGCAGGATGAAGTGACAGCGGAGTCCTATGAGGACATCAGGGAAGTTTTGCAAAAAAACCTCACGAAGCCCATAGAGGAAGTGTTCGAGATATTTGAAGAAACCCCCGTTGCAGGCGCTTCCCTGGCCCAGGTCCACCGTGCGGTTCTCAAGGAAGGCAGGCAGGCGGTCGCCGTAAAAATTCAGCGGCCCGGGATCACCCAGAAGATCGACACGGACCTCTACATCCTGTCCGTCCTTGCCCACAAGCTGCACGAGCGCATGGAAAGCATGGAAATTTACAATCTTCCTGAACTGGTGGAGGAATTCAAAAAAAATCTCATGTATGAACTGGATTTTCGTCGAGAGACCCGAAACATGAAGATTTCCCAGGGGAATCTCTCTCAAATGAAAGACATCAGGGTCCCCGGGGTTTACGACGAATACTGCACCGAGCAGATGATCACCATGGAACTCATCGAGGGAGTGCGGCTCAAGGACCTGGAGCCGCAAACCCTCCATGAGCGGGAAAGCATTGCCAGGCGGGGACTGCAGCTGACCATCAAACAGGTTCTCGAAGATGGTTTTTTTCATGCGGACCCCCACCCCGGAAACATTTTCATCGTGGACAAAAAAGTGATCTGCCTTCTCGACTGGGGCACTGTGGGGCGGCTCACGCAGGAAATCCGGTTTGAATTGACCGACCTTCTCAAGGCCGTGGTGGAAAGAGACAGTGAAGGCATTCTGGAAATTCTTTTGCGCATCTGCAGTCATGACGAAGTGGTCAGCGAGCGCCTTCTTCAGAGGGAAATCCTGGACATTCTGGATGCTTGCCACAACGTGCCCCTGGGAGAGGTGAATATCAGCGAGCTACTCTTTGAAATCACCGAACTCCTGAGAAAGCATCGCATAAGACTACCCTCGGACCTGGCCATCATGATCAAAACACTGATGACGGCTGAGGGGACAGCGCGGCAGCTCTACCCCGGACTCAATGTGGTGGCGGAGGCAGAGCCTTTCGTGGAAAAACTGGCCCTGGACAGGTGGAAACCTGAGAACTTGTTCAGGGGCTTTCGGCGCAGCCTGGGCCGCTTTTACAATCTTCAGAAAAAGGTCCCCGTGGGCCTGCAAAGGATTGTGGGGAAAGTGGACCGGGGGGAACTCACCATCCAGTTTCAGCACAAGAACCTGGAAGAGCTTCAGGGCACACTGGAAAACATCGCCAACCGTGTGACCATTGGTCTCATCATCGCCGCCATGATCATCGGTTCGTCCATGGTGATCACCACGGGGGTCAGGCCCTTCCTCTTTGGTTACCCCGCCTTCGGGATCGTGGGTTATCTTATTTCTGCGGTGATGGGGCTCTGGCTCATCTACAACATCATTCGCGCCCGTAAATTTTGAGGTATGAAATGTCTGAAGTGAAAAGCACGCTCCAGTTGGTGTTGGAAAAAACCAGAAACATGGCCCTCTCCGAGGAGGAGAGGCAGGAGCAGGCGATGAGGGAGTTTCGGGAGAGACTCAACGGCCTGCTTCATGAATACTTGGAGGGACTGGCAAACCTGGACCAGTTCCAGCGCCAGTTCAGCAGTTTGGAGGCGGTTCCCGGAAGCAGGCCGGAGGAAGTTCTCGCCGAGGAAGTCGTCCAGCGCATGGAAGTTCATGAAGACCATGAAAAACTTTTGGAAATCCTCTCCCGCCTGTGCGGCACCGAGCTTGACAGGGTGGAGCGTTTGCTGCTGGATCACCGGAACCGCCTGCGTGACTTGCAAAAGGAGAGGACAGCCCAGTTGCAAAAGGCGCTGAAAGACCGCTTTCAGATCCACGGAACGGCTGTCCGCCCCAATCTGGCGGCAGATTCCCATTGGGCTCAATCTCTCTCCCAGGCAAGGAAGGCGTTTGGGGAAGAGGTGAAAAGAGAGGTTTTCTCCCAGATGAAATCCTGAATCTTTCGTGGCCCTGTTTCTTTCAAGGGTCTGCTTCGAGCACTCCCATGCAGCTTTCGCGCAGTCTATGGAAGGGGAGAAAAAGGGAACTGAACGGGCATGGCGCGTGTGCTCCGGAGGAAAACATGAATCCCGTCACAAAAAATGACGAACTCATTGAGCGAACCATAGAGTTTCACGGGCACTGGTGTCCCGGTCTCGCCATAGGCATTCGCGCTGCCCGCTGGGCACTGGGGGAGATGGGCAAGTCCCCCGATGAGGAAATCGTGGCCGTGGTGGAAACGGACATGTGCGGCGTGGACGCCATTCAGTGCCTGGTGGGTTGCACTTTCGGCAAAGGAAACCTGATCCACAGGGACTATGGCAAGAACGCCTTCACTTTCTACCGCAGGAGGGACGGCAAGGCCGCCCGCTTGGTGACCCGGGAGAATTTCAAGGGAGAGGCAGGCCGCAGGCTTTCAGACCTTCACAGGAAAATGAGGGAGGAAGGGCTGACGGAAGCAGAGAAAAAGCAGCTGGAGGAGGCGCGCCAGGAGGTTTCCCGCTGGATACTGGAGTGCCCCGTTGAAGAGCTGTTCCACGTGAAGGAGCCTGCAGGTCCGCCACCGCAGAGGGCTCGCATCATGGCGAGCCAGGTGTGCGAGGTGTGCGGTGAACAGGTCATGGAGACGCGCATTCGGCGTTTTGATGGAAAATTTCTTTGCATCCCCTGCTTTGAGGCCGTCGAAACAAGGTAGAATCAGAATGAATAAGGGACATCATGCCTTCTCGCCCGCACTTTCCGAAGGGAGAAAAAGGGTGAAAACCGTTCCTTTCGGAATTTCCAGGCTTTCGTCCTCCCCAGGGATTTCACTGCGAAGTTCAGGAGGGAGTGGACTCTGAACTTCAATCCTGCCTCCATGGTCTCGGGCGATCCCGAAGGTCACTGAAAGGCCCAGGCCTGTCCCTTTGTCCACGCTCTTGGTGGTGAAGAAGGGGTCAAAGATTTTGTCGATCATGTGTTCCGGAATGCCGGGCCCCGTGTCCGCAACGGAGAGGCTCACCATTTGCTGCTGGTCGTTCCACCCCGTGGAGATGAGGATGACGCCGTCTGAGCCGATGGCGTCGAAGGCGTTGTTGAGCAGGTTCACCAGGGCCTGCCTGATCTTTTCTTCATCACCGACAATGAAGGGCAACTGAGTGTCCAGCTTCTGGACGATTCGAACTCTTTCCAGGCTGAAGGTGTGCTGCACCACGGAAACGATCTCTTCCACGGATCTGTTCACATCGACCCTTTCCAGCGTGGATTCGGTGTGTCTGGAGAAACGAAGAAGGTCCGCCACGATTTTGCGGCAAATGCGTGTTTGCTTTTCGATGGTCCTGAGGTCGTTTTCCAGGTCGCTGCCCTTCGGTGCGTCCTCCAGCAGGAGCTGGGCGTATCCCAGAATGATGCCCAGGGGCGTGTTGATCTCATGGGCGATGCCTGCGGTCATCTGGCCTATGGTTTCCATCTTCTGGGCTTGGTAAAGCTGATCCTGAAAAGTTTTGAGGTCGGTGATGTCGCGCCCGCTGCAAAGCATGCCGGCAATGGAACCATTGCTGTCGTATACGGGGAGTTTCATGAGGTGAATCCACCGGGTGGTGCTCCCCCTTCTGATCTTTTCCTCCTTCACAAGGGGTTCGCCCGTCCGGAGCAACTCCAGGTCTTCCATGCGATTGGATT
>Ga0207421_10008116_pt1 | contig 10985 bp, 10 predicted proteins | sample SodLakKL_010_SED_4_FD_187542 | JGI IMG/M metagenome (GOLD analysis project Ga0207421, IMG submission 187542) | Alkaline sediment microbial communities from Lake Tanatar, Kulunda Steppe, Russia - 8KL_010_SED (SPAdes) (version 2) | ecosystem: Environmental > Aquatic > Non-marine Saline and...
AAATCGTTTTTCAGCATCGGATCGTGAAAGGACTTCTTCTGCCCTATTCACATCTTTCCTGCTTACGTTATCTTTCCATTTGACCTCTCCTATGATCCCTGGTTTTTTGAAACTAAGGAGACACACGTCGATATCATAATCAGGTTTCTCTACCACCGCTTGATCCAATCCATGTTTTCGGGCTAGATGTTCTCTATAGTTTTAAAATACACAACGAAATTTTATATATCTTCTTGAATTAGCTCACATCGAGGATAGATTTTTGGTGTAGATTTAGGTGCTCTTAATCAATCAATTTACCGGTCAAAGAGGGACAAACTTCCATCTGCTTCCCTTTCTCGCTGATCTTGAGAAGACTTTTTTCTTGGAGTAGGTTCGAGAGTCTGGAAACAGTGCTCTTCGAAAAACCTAAAATATCCACCAATTCGTTGTAAGTCGATGGACCCGTTTTTAGAACCGTGTCCATCAGTTCCTTTTCATTCTTGGTCAGGTCGAATTCTACGTACGGTAGGTCGATCTTTTTCATGCTGTTCTCGACTATATCATGATTGTATATGCGATCTATCTTTTGGTGATGGAATATAGTTACGGTTGTCAGTGCGACCAATAGAATTCTAGCCCCCCCTGATAAGTTGACGGCTAACTCTCCTTCGATATCGTTAATTACGTTCGAGATTTCTAATATCATCCCTTCAAAATCTTTAGTATCTAGGACCATCTTATCAAGTTCTATCTCGTTAGAGATGCTGTTCAAAAGGTCTTTAGTTTCACTGTATGCCTTGTCCCCTCTAGTCTCATCAGGACTTTCTTTAGGTCTTAAGATGATAACTCTGTCTCCGCTTCCGATACCGTCCTTAGCTATGAAAGAAACTATAGTGTTTGTTTCGAATCCGAGTGGTGATATGACGGTTTTCATAGTTATGTAAAAAACTTCATCCTAATTATATTTTATCTTCCTAAAAATCTAATAAGTTACGTTACATATGCTAAGATTTTAGAATAGCGAAACTTATATTAATGGTCAGATTCATTACCTTTCCGATGCGAACGGATTATATGCCATCGAAGATAATAAATAAAAACCTCCCATTACGGGAAAGGAGGGATTCCCTATAGGAGAGAAGATCTCGGTAGGAAAGCAATCTCAAAAAGCCATCAGGGGAGGAACATAGATGCCCATTAATATCGATATAAAGCTAGAACCACAATCAGGTTTTGATGTACCATATAATGCAGCTTATCAGATATACTCGAGTTTGCTGCAGATTATAAAACAAGATAAGGAGGAGTTGAGTAAGAACATACACGATTCAGATGTGTCCAATCTTAATATCGGACAGCTTAAAGGGCCTTTCGGAGATGGCACCCTCCAATATCATAAAAGTTTGAAAAAGAATGCTGATTATGAACTTTCCATAGGCATCACAGACCTTCAAGAAGAAGATATTTTTCAAAGCTTTTTCAAACAGATAATTCTTGAAAACAAAGCTCTGGAACTTTCCAATGGTTCTCTCATTTTAAAAGAGATGGAGAGTAGTTATTCTACATACGATGAAATAATCGAGAGGTCTAAAAGGGATGACGTCAGTTCGTTGAACTTTAATTTCGTGAGTCCTACCTGTATAGAATTTAGAAACTCGGAGATCACAGAGATGTTCCCCCATAGAACTGCTGTTTTTACGACATTAGTTTCAAAATGGAACGACAAGGCTCCAGATAAGTATAGAACTGGTCTGTCTAGAGAAACAATAGGAAAATCTTTGATCGAAAAACCCGAACTAAATTCACTTAAAACACATAGTGTAAAAGTGGGAACTTTTTATAACCGCAAAAAGAAACATGAACAGTCTTTGCTCAAACAAGGTTTTGTCGGTAAATGCAGATACGATTTTTCCTCTAGAACTTCTGAAAAAGTCAAGAATATCTTGACCGCTTTGACGATGTTTTCTGAGTTCAGCGGAGTAGGAAGCGATGTAAGTAGAGGATGTGGCAGTGTGGAAACGGAGGTTTGGTGAATATGAGCAAAAAGATAATGGAAGATAGTTTACCAAAGATGAGAAAATTAGGATGGGACAAAATACAAGCTAAAGGAAGGAATGGAAAATCTGAACAGAGTTTGTTATCTCATTCCATCTCTACAGCTTCGATTGCTATGGAAATCGTTAATGCCTGTGATGGGCTCTTATCGGATTATGATGTTGACAAGGAAAAAGCTTTTGTCGGTGGATTAATACACGACCTTCATAAAGACCTAGATGACGAAAAGGGTGAAGGATATTCAAAGTTAAACACAGGTTATGTTAGGGAGTGGATGGAAAAACTCTCGCTCGAATCATACATCGATGAAGAGACAACGATAGAGTTCTGGAAAGCTCTTATCAAGACAGCCCACCCCTATTCTGGAAAAAGGAAATCACTAGGAGATATAAAAAGAAGGGATAATTTACAGTTGCTTTTTACGGTTCAGCTTGCAGACACTATCGCCTCTATAACAGAGATAGAAGGTGTGCTAGATGAAACGAGCAAATACAGGAGTGTTAAAAAGATAGTCAAAAAGATAGATTCTGAACTGACACTTATGACACATAGGACGAGAGAGATCAGACCCGCTTTAACGGCTGCTATACATGATGCCTCCAGAGAGGCGTTGAAAGACAAAAACATCTATTCCGTGGCCAGTTATTCTAACGGCGATGTTTATCTTGGTAAAAGAGAAGGTATCAATTCGATTGATAGAGAAATCTTGAAGGGAAAAATAGGGAATATAACGAAGGATATTGTAAAATGTGAAATATTCGACGAAGATAACCACAAGAATTATCCTATTTCCCGGGGTAGAGCTGGATTAGATGTATCTAATACGCTACTTCTTCAACCATTATCTAAGAGTTTGCGTGATGCTGTAGAATATTCTTTCATTAAAGGTCCTGGAGCTGGACACGCAAAACAGGTCAAAAAATATATTGGGAAAGTGATGAAAATAATTATAGAAGCTGTTGCTGAAGAAGAGGGTATAGAAGCCTATGAACTTAAAGGTAGAGAAGACAAATCAGAGAAAAAATTCCATATCTTTGTAGGTGAAAATGGCTCAGTTGAACTTATCCCTGATAATATCAAAAAGCGAGGGGAGGGGATATTTGAGGACGATCTCTTCAAGATATATTATGATGAAAATGGCCATCTCAACATTTCGACAGAGATGAGGGCTCGTAAGGAAGTAGGTGTCCTTGCCGAGCTTTTACAAGTTATTACTAAGAAAATAAAAGAATCGAGTGGATTAAATCCTGTAAAAAGCTTCAAGAAAGTCACTGAAGCGTTAGTTTTTGATGTAAAATATGATAAATATCCTAGAAGATCAATATCTGCGGGAGGGACTTATTACTTCCAATTCCCTATAGCTTTAAAAGTATACAATCAGATGTTGGATGAGGATATTGGTGGGGATAATAAGAATGGTTTCGAAAACATGAAAAGATTGAGGGATCATGTATTATCCCAACTGGAAGAATTGATAGAGGGATTGGAAGAAGAATCACCATTCAATCTGTTAGATAGTGTTGGTTCATATGTGAACAGTATACTGGAGTTGACAAGATACAACGCCTTCAACGATGTTGAGGAATGGGTCAGTCGAGGTGTAAAGACTAACAAAAAGGTTCAGATGGAGAATATATGCTTCCTTTGTGGCAGTAAGTCAAATAAGAAACTCAGTTACAGTGCGGATGATTTCAAACACACAAAATCGTTTTCTTTTAGAGCCCTCGGTGGGAAAGAAGCTGACAGTAAATGGTTCCTCTGCGAGGAGTGCTATATAGATCAATTAATCTTAGATAAAAAACTACGAGGAGGGGATCAAAAGAACTCATTGGCCGTTGTTCTATACCCAGAATTCCACATCACTAGCACCAGATTAAAGCTCATAGAATCTCAACTGGACCGGATGAACACTAAGGAGGTCATCGAGTGGAGTAACGATATATTAACATCCGATTTTGACGAACCTTTGACCATGGTCGCAATCGATGAAGAAGAAATAGGCAGATTATCTGTTGACAAAGTAGTAGACTCAAGGAACTACATATTGTTAAGAATGGGTCCGATGACTGTAGGGAATGACAACTATCTCGAAGATGTAACGTGGCTTAGGTCCATTTTCGCGGCATGCATGAGTTCGTACCTATTATCGATGAAGGCTGAGGTAACACCAAGATTGATGCCCTCTACCGATGAAAGTTCAGAGATCGAAGGCAGAGTAGAGATAAACAAACCTCCTGCAAAGATAAATGAGATTTTACCTAAGATGATATCATCATATGATTTAGAGGGGGCAATAGATCTTATCGGTGCTCTGTTTTATTCTGGAAAGTATTTAGACGAAAATGGTAACTACACTAAATCAATCAAAGGAGTCAACAGAGTTTTAGAGATGATGTGTAGTCGTTATTTCCCCGGTTCCTCTTTATTCAGGGTATCTGAAAGAGAGGGGTCAGGAGATACGAAACTGGATGATGTGGTTTCTATTTTAGACAGATGGAAGAGTGAATTGATATTCAAGAAGATTAACAAAAATAAGAAAAAAAAGGAGGAACAACCATTGAATAGAATAAAGAAAGTAGCGAAGAAGTTGTACAAGTACTACAGGCCGAACTTGAGTGCATCGACCCATATATACCAGAAACCGATAAGGAAGATTATAGATGTCGTTATAGAGAACTCTAGGCTGGACAAGGAAGAAGTGATAAGCATGGCATCAGGAGAGCTTTTAAGGATAGCAGAAAGGCATCTCAACATGCGTTCTAGCGATGTTTTCATACATCTTTCTGATGACGACGGCTCTCTAGAGGAGTTAGTTACTGATTTTGTAACATCCTTCTATGAGGACATCTATGTGGGCATGTTGAATGAAGACCGTATAAGACTTGTTAGACAAAGGAACAGCATAGCTGATGCTATCTTTGCAGATCTGAAGCAAAGAAGCAGAGAAGGAAGTATAAAGAATGGAGAAAGCAAACAATCTAAAATATCTGAAGGAGGAAAATTATGAGTGCGAACGTATCTAAGGTTAGAAATGAGCTAAACGAATATATGGAATATCTTTGGGACGGATTTGTCCCTGAAGTGGAAACGAGCAACACGGTACAGATAGTAATGTTGAGAAGAACTAAGTCGTACAATATATTCACTACAGAAGGACAGGAACTGAATATATCTAACACATCGATGACTATCGATGGCGATGAAAACGTAGATAGAGTTGTGATGTTCAAAAGGAAGCAAGTAGCTTCCGAGAGAAGAACAGGAAAGAAAATCCTGAGAAGCTTGGGTTTAATCCCCACAAGTGAGAGTGACGAAGACAAGCACCCGATGAGTGGTGGCGTAGCCTGCAGGTTGCACGATAATCTTTGCAGAGAATGCATAGATTGTAAACTCTACGGCTTTGCAGCAGCCGGTGCCAACTCTCGTGGTTCTAGAGTTATGACGGATAGTGCTTTCACGTTGAGGGATATAGAGGTTGTCAGAGAAAACCTAACTTTGAACGCCCAGAGCGAAGAGCACGAATCGGCCTCCTCTACAGCATTGAGCTCTAGGAGTCATACAGTACCGGAAACATACCTTCCGACTGTTACGACTTTGAAGGATGTTTCGTGGAGAGAACTTGCCTGGGTAATACATCTGCTCAAAAAGACAACAAGATATGGTGCAGAGACCAGCAGGACAGGATACATGAGAAACCACATACTGTTGATAAGGTTTGGAATCGATGAACCTTTATCAAACCTTGAACTCACACAGATGACAACAGGGCTGTTGGATGATGATACAGAAGAAAACGTTGTTTACGACCCAAACTTGCATTCTCAAGATATCCTTAAAAGAACAAAACAGGCAGCCAAGACATTGATTGGAAAGTACGGTACTGGTGGAACGGTTATGCAGGGAGAGGACCTAGATTGTTTCTTGGATTCGGTAGAAGAACTAGCTTCTGACGAGAAAGTATTGAAAGACTTCCTCCAGGACCTACATAAAGATCAAAAGGAGCACGAAAGAGGAGAATGAGATGAGAATTAAAAAGGCGAAGATAACTCTGGTCGACAGGCTACTATTTCGTCATAGAGAACTCGACAAACTGGTAGAAACATCCACACACATACACAATTACGCCCTTACCTACTCTATTTTTAATGGTGTAGGTAGACCATTAGTGGACCTGAAGTCTTTGCCTGAAGAACCGAGGTACAGCACAGATCTTCAAAAGGCGAGGAAACGTGGGTTCTATATCACGCCAGCTAACCCTGTGGATGTATCATACACCATCGAAACAACAAACGTTAAAAGCGAGAAATACGTGGAAAGTATGAGTAATAAAAGGGGTAAGACATACCCTTCTGGCCACAAGCTGAAGCTGGCAGATATAGGCAGCGAATACATCGCCTATCTGTTTCTAGATGACGACATAGGCTTCAAACTACCTCACAACATCAGGCTCGGAAAACTGATGACAAAAGCGAAGGTCGAATGGAGTGATTTACAGCATACAGTAGAAACTGATGGATTTAAAACCAAACATCCGTTGAATCCTATGGATTTGCCCAGAGAGTTCAAGGATGAAGTCAAAAGTACGGACTACATCAGGATGTCTCCAACAGGACTGATAAAGAACGTAAGCGTCAGGGGTTACCAGCACTATTCCTTGAACGATGAGCCCCAAACAAAGATGCCCGTAGGCATGGGTTATATGGAATATGACGGGGTATAGCATAACCCTTCCAGAAGTCCGTTATTCAACAGTTAGCTGTAACACTCCGCTTCATAAGAAAGTCAGAAATACACTCGGTTTTGAGCCCTACAAACACCAGATGGATTTCATAGATAAGATAAAGACAAACATAGATGGAAGCATCGTCAAGAACTCAAGTGCTTACTTCCTCGAAGCTGCAACAGGAGGGGGTAAAACATTAACCATGCTTCTACCGACACTTGTTTTCGATACGAGCATTATGATAGCATACCCCACTAACGCACTCATAGAGGACCAACGGAGATCTATCACCGATGAACTCAAAAAGATGAGTCTATCAGATAACATAAACGTCCAGATGATATACAGCAAGATGCTCTATGATTACGCCGATGAAAATGATTTAGCGAATGCAGGGGATGCACTTTATCAGTTTCTTCTAGAGACCGCAAAAGAGACCACTATATATCTGACCAATCCAGACACCATATACAACGCATATTTTGAAAGGTTCGGAGAGGTAACCAGAGAAGGTATCAAAGGTATGATATCTACAAGACTTATTCCGTTCCTCGCTTTTGATGAGTTTCACCTTTACGACATAAAAGAACAGTCCGCGGTATACAGCATACTAACGTATCACAAGGCAATCCAGAGGGATAGGATATTCCTGTTTTCGTCAGCAACCCCTGACGAGGAATTCTACGAATTCATCAAAAAACTCGAGGATCCTATTTTTAAAGTAAACAAGATATCTGATGACAGGGACAGCAAAGGTAACAGGATAATACTGCAACCAGTAGAACTAGAAATGCAACACTCTGAGGAGTGGAAATCATTCGATAAGATAAAGAGTAAGAGCAATGAGATAGTCGATAGACTGAAAGATGGAGAAGATGTTGCAGTTATAATGGATTCCGCGGCTCAAGCCGACAGGTTCTATCTTCACATCTCACAGGTGTTGGAAGACGAATTCGGGAAAGATTTTATCAGCAAACACTGCAGTCTGACCACTGGTTTGAGAGGAAAACATACCTCACTAGAGCCCAACGACCCTGATGTGAGGCTCGCGGTCGGAACGCAACCTTTGTCAGTAGGTATCAACTTCGATGTTGATCATATAATATTCGAATCAAGAAGAGCACCAGATTTTTTACAGAAACTGGGTAGAGTTGGTAGAGGGAAGGGTGCTTCGGGTTTAAAGAAAGCAACAGCGACATCTTACATACCCGGTACTGCTATCGACAAGATAGAAAAGAAAGTAGGTGGAAGTAAAATACAACGGTATGAACTGGAAAAATTTGCCGAATCTTACTTCCCCGGAAAAAGACACATATTTGAATATATGAACAAATACGCTCCTTTCGAATTTTTGAAACTGTTTAGATGGGATGAATACACTGATGAAGCCTTCGACTGGAACAAATATTACGACGCATATTACAAAGCCTTCAACATTTCTATAGACGATGCACGGAAAAGGTTAGATGAATATCAGATCTACTTCGGTAACGATATCGAACTGTTCGAAAACGCCCTCTACAGCTTCAGAGGTGAAAGCGGTCCTGTGGTTGCGGTCATGATAGAATGTTTAGATGGCATAGATACGGGTGTTTATGATGTTTATCATATACTCAGACACTACGACCACAAAGATGCAGAGGTGATGGATAAAGAGGATTTCAAGAGTGCTTGTGAAGACTCACAATTGAACAAACAGTTGGAGAAAGGTCTGATCGAACCTTTAGCCTATGTCAAGCTAGATGCATCAGATAGAATGGCTAAAACAACCCAGTACGAAACGAAGGTGTATCATCTAGACGATTCTATGGATAGAATCGATACGATATCTGAAATCAGCATCCTACCAGAGAAAGGTATGAGAACTCCTTTAGTCGGGGCCATTAACGACAGTATAGGGGAGAGGAAATTCCTCGCTAGAGTGTGTACCCCGAACGATTTCAACAAGATCGGGTACAAGCTCCCGTACCTGTTCAAAAGCATCAAGATCAAGAACATGTTAAACAAGGAATTGATAGCTGCATTCGGAACGAACGCTCTATATCTAGATAGTCTCTTAAACAAAAAGGATGGTAGGTAAAATCAATAAGTTAATAAACATCTCTGAAATAAATCAATATTTGTATTGTTCTAGAAGATTATACTATCTAAAATTTTATGATACTTGTGGAAACAATTATGAATTGAAAGAAGGTAAATTAAAACATAAAAGGAGTTCAACTAGAGGTAAATGGGTGAAAAATATTTATTTAGAATCAAAATCATTGGGAATTAAAGGAAAAATTGATGTTTTGGAAGAGGAAGACTTTCCCGTTCCTATCGAAAGAAAAAGAGCAGAGAAGGCTTCTTATTATAAAAATGATGAATATCAATTAGCAGCTTATGGTATGTTATTGGAGGACAACATTGAAGAGAGAATCCCTTATGGTTACATCTATTTATATTCTGATGACTCTCGTTATAAAATCAACATAGATGAGGATTTAAAAAATAAAGTAAATCATATAATTAAAGAAATAAGAAATATGAGAATAGATAACATCCCATATTATGTTTCTAACCTCAATAAATGCAAGAAATGCTCAACAAGAAAATACTGCATGCCTAAAGAATCAAAAATATTGGGTGAAAAGTCTTGAGTTTGAAAGCTTCAGAAGGAATAATGGAAGATAACATAATCTATGTTACTAAACAGGGATCTAAAATAAGGGTTTCAAAGGGAAGGATAAAAGTTACCAAAGGTTCTGATACTATTGCAGATTATCCTTCCCAGAAAATAGATACTGTGAATCTTTTTGGAGGGGTTAATTTTACAACACCATTTATTAGTTTAGCTAGTGAAGAAGGTATAAGTTTGAATTACTTCAGTAAATACGGAAAATATAAAGGGAGTTTTATTCCAGTCAAAAACACCATCGCAGAGGTAAGAAAAAAACAATACGGGTTATCTAAAAAGGATAGAGTATCGATTTCAAAAGACATTGTTATAGGTAAAATAAAAAATTCAATGATATTCTTAAAAAGAAAAAATACATCAGACCTTGATAAACTAGAAAATATTATCTCAAGATGTAAAAAATGTACGGATTTAGAGGTTTTGAGGGGATTGGAAGGTGAGGCTGCAGAATACTATTTTAGAAAATTGGACAATACATTCATTGATGGTTGGTCTTTTAAGAAAAGGACAAAAAGACCTCCTGAAGATCATATTAATTCATTAATGTCTTTAACTTATGTGATGATGAAAAACGAAGTGGTTAGTGCACTTAGACAGTATAATTTAGATCCCTTTATGGGTATTATGCATAAAGATAGACATGGGAGACCTGCTTTAGCTCTAGATTTATTAGAAGAATTACGTTCCATTTTTTGTGATGCATTCTCTACTCGACTGGTCAATAGGAAAACAATTGTCCATAAAGACTTCAAGAAAAATAATAGATTAAAAAATGATGCTTTTAATCGATATTTAGACAAATTTGAGGATTATATGCAGGAGGAGTTCAATCATCCTGAATTTGATTATACAGTAAATCGTAGAAAATCTATAAGGATGCAGGCAATTATATTGAGGAAAAAAATCACTAGAGAGTATGATAAATATCATCCGATGGTGTTTAAAAGATGAGATATGTTATTGCATATGATATAAGCGAGGATAAAAAAAGAAACAAGGTACATAAAACTCTAAAGTCCTATGGGGCATGGAAAGAATACAGTGTTTTTGAAGTTAGATTAAATGACACAAAAATGTTAGAACTTAAAGATAAAATTAAAAACATCGTCGAGAATGAAGATAAAGTTAGAATATATCCTTTATGCCGAAGTTGTGAGAAAAAAGTTGAGGATTGGGGAAAGGATATTCCAGACAGAAAACGGAGGGTTATATGATGGATAAAATGATGGACCTTTTTAAAAAGATTGGAAGGCCCTACTTGACTAATATATCTTCAAAATTATCAAGGATCGATTCATTTTTAGAAAAAACACCAGAAAATCTTTTTAATTATTACATTATCATGATAATTAGGAGTTGAAATTGATTTGAAAACCTAGTAAGGATTGAAACTCAATTCAGACGGCAATACAGAGGATAAATCATCTCCTTGTTGAAATTGATTTGAAAACCTAGTAAGGATTGAAACAGCTTGAACCTGATGAGATCCGGACTAGCTTTTATACTGTTGAAATTGATTTGAAAACCTAGTAAGGATTGAAACTAGGA
>Ga0207421_10008118_pt1 | contig 10983 bp, 9 predicted proteins | sample SodLakKL_010_SED_4_FD_187542 | JGI IMG/M metagenome (GOLD analysis project Ga0207421, IMG submission 187542) | Alkaline sediment microbial communities from Lake Tanatar, Kulunda Steppe, Russia - 8KL_010_SED (SPAdes) (version 2) | ecosystem: Environmental > Aquatic > Non-marine Saline and...
TTATTTGTGTATCATTAATGAACAGCCGCTTTCTTAGGAAGCTTTTCTTTCGATCCGGGTTTCCCGTACAATAACTCCGTCATTCAGTTCAAGGATCTTCGTGCCGTAAGCGGCAGTTTCCTTTGAATGGGTTACCTGAATAATGGTGGTTTTCAGTTCCTGGTGGATGGTTTTAAAGAGTTCCATGATCTCTACCGTGGTTTTGGAATCCAGATTTCCTGTGGGCTCGTCCAACAGTAAAATCTTCGGTTCGAAGATCAGCGCCCGGGCGATGGCCACCCGTTGCTGTTGTCCTCCGGAAAGCTCCCGGGGAGTGTGTTTTCGATAGTCTTTTAATCCAGTGATTTCCAATAACTCTTCCAGTCGGGCTTTTTCCTTTTTGCCTTTTTTTCCGTCAAGAATCAAGGGAAGCATTATGTTATCCTCTACGGTAAGGTTTGGTACCAGGTTGTAAAACTGGAAAACAAATCCGATGTCCCGTCTTCGAAGAAGACTTTTATCCTTCTCCTTCATGGTGGTTAAATCTTTTCCGTGTAAGCTGATTTCTCCGAAAGTAACTTCGTCCAGCCCGCCTAACAGGTATAATAAGGTGGATTTCCCGCACCCGGAAGGACCCATTACCGATAGAAACTCTCCGGACTCCACTTCGAAGCTTAAACCTTTTAGAACCTCCACGGTTTGTTTTCCCATGGAAAAGTTTTTCTTAAGGGACTTAACTTTAATTGCATTCATTGGGCATTCTCCTTTTTTTTTCGATTTATAATTATTATTTTTATTCTGGAATTCATATAAAATGTATAATCATTAAAACTCGTATCATTCAACATTCATATCCAACTAACGCATTTTGATCCGTGGGCCTTTGTATTACAGTAATTACCAACTTCGAATTAACCGGTATAGTTAATTTCTATTCATACTGAATTTCTCGTATTACTGAGAGTTTCCGGCTTTTCATGACCACGGGCAGGGTAGCCAGAATAAATAATAGGAAGGCAGCTAGGAAAAAGGGAATCATCCCTGCAATATGAAATTCAATTGGAATGGGAAGACCGATCATTGCTGTAAGGGCTGTAATCAATCTTGCCATTAGGTATCCGTAAGGAGTGATAAAGAGGATTGCCCACAGGACGGTTACTCCGGATTCGATAAAAATCATGCGGCTTCGTTGCCCTTGGGTCATTCCCAGTGAACTTAAAATGGCCAAATCTTTCTTCCGTTGGATAAAGCTGATGATGATATTGTTTAAGGCTCCGAAAGCACCGATGACCACAGCCATGATGGAAAATATGCTAAGAATGTTCATCATCTGCCGATTTCCATCCAGGTTTCGCTCTAGTGAAGCATCCACACTCATTACCCGGGCACCATAGGTGCGGCTGATTTCTTCGATTTCTTCCGCGAAAGCTTCGTTCATTTCTTCTGCATGAAAGTAAATGCTGTCGGTATAGGAGTAGTGGAAGGAATCTCTTAGCTGTTGATTATCAATCATTATGAAGGAACCGTTATAATACAGTTTTCCGTCCACGATTCCGGCGACTTCAAAATCCTTCACTCTACCATCCACTTCTAAGGGCAGAATTTCTCCCTCTTGGATACCATTGATCGCCGCGGTGTTTTTGGAAACAATGATCTTTCCTTCCGGATCCTCTAAGAAACGTTCATAAATAATACGAGTATCCCCTTCATTAAAACCGAGGTAAGGGTTGAAGTCCCGGTACATTTCCGGATCAATCCCCATAACCAGGCTGTTGGTAGTATTCAATTTCCCGTACCCCAGCATGATTTCGTGTAATGAGTCATCCGAAATTTTAGGGTGGGCCGCAAGGGTATTCTTAAGACTCTCAATAGATTCAGGATCCTGCATGCGGATCTGTTCCACGGAGTAATCATAGTTCATATCGGTAAAAGCATCCACCACGATGGACTGTAGACTTGTACTGACGGAATTAATTGCCACCATAGCCAAGATGGACATGATCAGCAGGGTGATGTTTCCCCGTAGGGATTTGCTGCTTTCTACATTATGAAGACCTAAAGCAGTGGTTCCGCTAAAACTTTTCATACCCTTAAAGATTTTTGGTGTGCAAAAGGACAGCACCCGGGGGTAAATCAAAATGATACTGATTACGGAACCTAACAGCATAATGGGACTGAGGGTGGTTACGAAATCCAACTCTAAATAAACCGACACTGTGATTCCCAAAAGTAAAAGGATTCCGATGATAAATCCTAAAATGCCTTTTTTATGATGCTGTTCTTCAATACTTAAAATTACATTTTTTACTTGCATTCTACCGGACTTTATAATAGGGACCGTGCAGGAGATCATCGACAAAAATACTGCGAAAATGATCCCGGCTAGGATTAAAGAGGTTTCAAATTCAAAACTTCCGATGATCCCGTAATCCCTGAGAGGGGCAAGGAAATAATGTATCAGATAAAGAATTCCGATTCCAAGGCCGGAACCGATGATTCCCCCAAGAACTCCGTATAATCCGCTTTCCATATATAGAATCCGTCGTACATTTCCTTTGGTGGCTCCTTGAGAGAAGAAGGTTCCGATGATTGGCAGACGTTCTGTAATAAGCAGTTTAAAGGATCCGTAGATAATGAAACTGCTCATCAGTACCACGATAATCAACATGCCGTAAAAAATCGAAGTGATCTGGTCGATCTGAGCCTGTGCCCCTTCCATATCAATGATCTCCTGGGCATGGAAGGCCTCGTTGATATCATTAAATGACGCAATTCCCGACTCTGTGGTGTCCAAAGAGGATGTCGCAGTGACCCGATTGACCAAATCTCCCATTTCAAATAGTTCCTGGACCGTGGCTAGCGGAGCCACGAGGGAGAACTGTTCTTTAGTATCGGTGTAAAAAATTCCTTCCATATCAATAATTCCTGCGATTTCAAAGGTTTCGACGTTTCCACCTAAGAGGACTTCAACAGTGTCTCCCACCTGAAGGCCCAGTTCTTCCTTCGTTCGCTGGGAGACCAAGGCTTCATGTTCAGAAATTCCGGCATTCATATCTCCTTCGATCCAGTTCTTTGATCGGGTCCATTCCTGATCCATACCATAAAAATTAACGGTCTCAAGATTGTTCGTCTGATAAATTCCCTGGGAAGACACATAAGCATTGATCCTATCCAGGCTATCTGTATCCATTTTAGAAATATCCATCAAGCCGTTTTCTTCGGATTCGATTCGAATTTCCATTCCTTCAAAACTTGCAGTGATAGGCTTTATAAAACTGTCCAGTCCCGTTTCCACCGCCCCGATACTTCCGATAAAAAGTGCCGTACTCATGGCAATGGCAAATACCAACAGGATCAGTCTTGTTTTTCGTTCTAACATTGATTTTCCAATAAATTTCATAAATATGTTCATGTTCCGTCCTCCTTGTTAATCTCTATACAATACCGTTGTAAAGGATATGTTTTTAGTATAGAAGAAAGTTTAGGGATTCATAACCGTCGGCAGTCTCTTTATTAGTCCACCTGTGGTCGTTTCTAGCCTCGGTCTGTAGGCGGAAAATTTCGCAATGGTAAAATTTCCTGCAGGGAAATAGCCGATTAAACTTTGCCGTTGCAGTGGTTGTGTGATATAATGCTTTTAGATGAATGGCGATGGAGTTCGCCCTAAACCACTGTAGAGCAGTTGATGACTCCTGTAAAACTATCTTTAGGGATGGTTTTACAGGGGTTTTTTGTTTTTTAATTTTTCATTGTGTGTTATTTGTTAAGTATTTTGTATTAATGGATTCACAGCTTGCTTTTCAGGAATTATATTTTGCTTTTAGAATTATTCAGGACCACAGCAGGATGAGAAGAAGGCGGACAAATAAATTTACAGGAGGCAGAAAAGATGGCATTCAGTTTAGCAATCATCATTTTATTAGGATTACTGTTGAGTAAGGTATTTAAACTGATGAAGCTCCCGGGATTGCTGGGAATGTTGGTTCTTGGGGCACTGGTCGGTCCTCATGGTTTCAATTGGCTGGATGAAAGCATGATGATGATTTCCGGAGACTTGAGAAAAATTGCCCTGATTATTATTTTGATTCGGGCAGGATTCGGAATTGACCGGCATGCCTTGAGAAAAAACGGAATACCGGCGATCAAATTGAGTTTTATCCCCGTTGTTTTGGAAGGGTTAACGGTAATGTTTATTGGAGGGTATCTTCTGGGAATCAGTAGAGTGGAGGCGGGGATGTTAGGCTTTATAATTGCCGCAGTATCCCCTGCAGTAATTGTTCCCTCCATGATTTCGTTTATTGAAAGGGGTATAGGAGATAAAAAAGGTCTGCCGACACTTATATTGGCAGGGGCTTCCGTAGATGATGTGGTAGCGATTACAATATTTTCCAGTTTTGTGGGGATGTATGGGGGCCAAAGAATCAGTATTGCGGCCCAGCTTATAAACATCCCGATAGCTATTGCACTGGGAATAGGCATTGGTGTGGGATTAAGCCTGTTGCTGTTGTATGCATTTAAGAGGTTTAGAATCGACGATACGAAAAAACTCTTGATGATTTTGGCATCGGGGATTGTAATAACCACGTTAGAAGATTTCCTGCAAGATACTGTTCCTATTGCCGCCCTATTAGGAGTGATGGCGATTGGATTTATTATCTTGGAGAAACGAGAAACCTTAGCGAGAAAACTGTCCCATGAGTTTAATAAAATCTGGATTTTAGCAGAAGTGGTGCTGTTTGTTTTAGTAGGAGCCCAGGTAAACATTCATTTGGCCTTGGATACGGGATGGATCGGACTTTTGATTATAGCCGTCGGCCTGTTGGCGAGATCCCTCGGGGTGTTTTTATCGTTGATTGGGACGAAATTCACCCTTAAGGATCGAGGGTTTTGTATGGTGGCTTTTATTCCCAAAGCAACGGTTCAGGCAGCCATCGGAGCGGTACCCTTAACCTTGGGGGTGCCTTCCGGTGAAATCATCTTGGCAATAGCGGTCCTGTCCATCGTAATTACTGCACCCTTAGGAGCCGTTGGAATTAAAGTTGTGGGAGAACGGGTGCTGGAAGACCCTGCATTGGAAGAATCTGTGCCGGAATACCCCGGTTCGTGATAATTTATATGGAAAGTCCCTGAAATGTGATAATTTTCCTGGTAGACTCTGGAGAGAAATAATCTGCTGCGGGAGAAAATCTCGGGAAATTAATAAATCAGCAAATTTTTGGGTATAAACAACTGTAGGACTTAATGGAAAGAATAAAAACGGGGAGGAATACCATTGCCAACAGGATATGCTGGAAAACTATTGTTTGTTGATTTGACCACTGAGAAGATTCAAGAAGAAACACTAGGGGAAGACCTTGCCAATGATTTTATCGGAGGATACGGCATCGGTGCAAAGATCCTTTACGATCGAATGCCTGCAGGGGCAGACCCCTTAGGCCCTGACAGTTATATCGGATTTATGACGGGACTTACCAATGATACCAAGTCCTTATTCGGTGGCCGATACACCTTAGTGCATAAATCACCGATTACCGGCGGCTGGAACGATGCCAACTCCGGAGGGCATTTCGGACCGGAACTGAAAAAAGCAGGGTACGACGGACTATTTGTTTACGGAAAAGCGAAAAAGCCGGTATACATCTATATCAAAGATGGAAATGTGGAGATATGCAGTGCGGAAAACTTATGGGGGAAAACCACAAAGGAAACCCTGGAAAGATTAAAAGAGGAAACCGGAGAAGAAAAAATCCGGGCATCAATTATTGGAAAAACCGGGGAAAATCAATCCTATCTGGCCTGTCCCATCAATGATCGCCACCGAGCGCCGGGTCGTGGAGGGGGAGGAGCAGTTATGGGCTCAAAGAACTTAAAAGCCGTGGCGGTTAGGGGAACTCATAAAACCGACGTGGCGGATCCGGATAAGATTCGGGATGCCAATATGGAAATCAGTAAAAATAAAAAAGAAAACAAAGGGATTCAACGATTAGGGGATAGAGGAACCGGGGGAGGTACCCCCAGCGCTTCCTTAAGCGGAGACGCCCCGGTGAAAAACTGGAAAGGTGTTGGAATCATAGACTTCGGGGAAACTTCCGCGGAAAATGTGGGATCGAAAAACTTGGACCGATACAAAACTGAAAAATACCACTGTAACAGCTGTCCACTAGGCTGCGGTGCGGAGTACTCCGTACCCGACGGACGGTGGCCTGTTGAGAGTACCCAGCGGCCGGAATACGAAACTGCAGGGGCTTTTGGCCCTACGCTTCTGTGCGACGAAGAAGACGTAATAATTCACTGTAACGAGCTCTGCAATATTCACGGCATGGATACCATCTCCGCCGGCATGACCATCGCCTGGGCCATGGAATGCTATGAAGAAGGTTTGCTGAGTAGAGATGACCTGGACGGAATCGACCTTTCTTGGGGCAACGGGGAAGCCATCGTGCAGATGCTGGAAAAAATGGTTAAGGGAGAGGGCGTCGGAAAAACGCTTGCCAACGGCTCGGCCTATGCAGCAAAACATTTTGGAAAGGGAGAAGAGTATTTGCAAACAGCAAGCGGCATCGAACTTCCCATGCATGATCCGCGCTATGCCCCTGGACTTGCCCGAACCTATCAATTTGACCCTACCCCGGGACGTCATGTTAAAGGTGGTCTGGGAAGTCTTCATATGGGCAATAAGCAAAAAGGGGATAAATACGATTATGAGGATACAGGAGAAATCGACGTAAAACTTATGGTTCATCGGGAGATCTTAAACACCGCTGGATTTTGTCTGTTCGGTAGTGGTGTAACTCCAAGGCGGCTTCATCATCAATTTATTGAAGGAATAACCGGTAGAGAATTCAACGATGAAATCGCCTACAAAACCGGCCTCAGAATTTATATTCAGCGTCACGTCTTTAATCTTCGAGAGGGCATCGCACCGAAGGATATGACTCTAACTCTTAGAGCCGTGGGTCAACCGCCTCAGGAAGCGGGACCATTAGAGGGAAAAACCGTGGATCATAAAAAACTTGGGGAAAACTTCTTTACAACTCTGGGTTGGGATTTGGACTCCGGTAAACCGCCGAAGAAGCAGATGGAAAACCTCGGAGGGTTGGAAAACGTCATTGAGGATTTATATGGTCCGAGCTAGAACTATGAATTTTGGCGAATTTTAGTAGGGCCCTTTAATATATGAAACTGTAAGGATTTGTTAAGATAATGATGTTCATAAAGCGAGGTGGACAACACATATGGAAATAAGAGTGAAATATTTCGGGTTTGAGCCTGTGGAGGAGGGGTTTTGTGTAACTCTTCCCGATGGAGCAAACGTAGAAGATTTACTGGATAAACTGAAGGAAGAGCGGACAGCTGAAGAGAAAGCAACATTGGACAATTCCACAATAATGGTTAACGAGAAAAAAAGTCACCGAAAAATTGTTCTTGAAGATCAAGACAAGGTCCTGATCCTTATACCTTTAGGCGGCGGGTAACAAAAGTTTAGCATAAAAATTAAATATGGAGGTATGATATGGACAATAACTTAAAACTGTTCCAACGAAGTGCAAAGTATTTATGGACCGATCCCCATATTTCCAAAGAAATGTTGAAGGCCCATCTGGATCCTAGTCATGATGGTGCCAGCAGAAAGCAAGAAACTATTAAAAAGACTGTGGACTGGATCGATAAAAACCTGCCGGAGAAAGTAAAAATTTTGGACCTCGGATGCGGGCCGGGATTATACACCTCATTATTGGACGAACGGGGCCATCGGGTGTCAGGCTACGATATAAATCCTTTTTCCATTCATTATGCCATGAAAGAAGCCTTGAAAACTAATAGCGCCATCAATTATCGATGCCTGGATTACCTGAAGGAGGATTTCGGCACAGCTTTCGATGCCATAATTATGATTTATTGTGATTTTGGCGCATTGATCCCCAGTGAACAAAAGCTTCTTCTTAAAAAAATCAAAAGAGCACTACAGCCGGGAGGACGATTTATTTTCGACGTTTTTGGTGAAGGACTCAATAATATAAAAGAAGAGCATAGACAGTGGAGCTATGAAACCGAAGAAGACTTTTGGGGAAAACGTCCCCGATTTGAGTTGGAGGAGTCCAAACATTTTAAAAAGGAAAAAGTATGGGGAGATCGGAATATAATCCTTGAAGAAGATCGGACACCGAAAGAATACATTACTTGGGATCAATATTATTCAGAAGAAGAAATCAAGGATTTTTTACGGGAAAATGAATTTACCGTGATTGATCTGAATAATAAACTGATTCCCGGAGATCCGGAGGGTGGGGATTTCGTGCGGTTTATTGTTGCGCAGTTTAATTAGGAACAATTGTGATCGTGGGTATTCTCTCTAATAATATTAATCTATCCAAAGGGTTACCATGTGAAAAAGAAGGCGCCCCTTCCCTTTATTTCCATTGCTTCTCAAAAAAATCATATTGTCCTGTATCATATGGGGATCTATAGCAATAAAGAAGTGGAGGCGTGGTTTGTAAAGGAATACAAAAAGCAGGCGGCAACGAAAATAGATATGGGGAAGAGTTGCCTACAGTTTAAAAATCCTGATAATATTCCTTATGATTTGATCGGAGAGTTATGTGCTGAAATCTCTGCTAAGGATCATATTGCTTCCTATGAAGATAGGATGCGTTCATGAATTATCGATGAAAAGAATGGATCGGCGGTGAGTGATAAAAGAATAAAATATAACTTATAAGGTTTGTTCTAACTGCTCATACGAGCACATAAAAAATCGATGCGAAATATCAGGCATCGTTTTTTTTATGTGTCGAAGAGCTTTTTGATTTTCTTGAAGGGGGACTGCCGCAGAGTCCATAGAAATAAAGTTGGGCTACGGATTCCCGGAGCTGTGTATTTTCTTCGGAAAAAAACGAGGGATCATCTAGAAAACTTTGAAAGGAGTTTATATACATCAGCACCGCTTGATCGGGAAGTTGCGGGTCTAAATATCCTTCCTTTTTCCCCTGTTCTATTAAGCGAAGAAACAAAGGATAACTCCTTTTTTCTCCAAAAACCCGAATCATCTCTCGAATTTTCGGGTTTTGAATATCCAGATCGATGAATGCCTTTTCCGCTCTGGCAGCGGCTTCGGTTTTGCTGAAAAAAAGCAGGTCAAGTTTTTCCTTAAAGGTGTGGTCACCGGCCAGGATTTTTTCCGATTCCGTGATTTTTTCATCCATATAGTCGTATAAGATTTCATGCAGCAATTGATCCTTACTGCCGAAGTAATTATAAATGGTCACCTGGGAGACCCCGGCTTCTTTGGCAATCTCCGCAACACCCACATTTTTCGGTCCGCTTCTCATAAAAAGTTCGAAGGCAGCGTTTTTAATGTTTTTCATTTTTTGAACTTTTCGACGTTGAAATCCATCCATTTTTTTCACCTCTCTTTAAGGATACTAAAAAATATGAACTATAACAACGTAAATATTTCAAAAAAAGTTGCATTTTATTTAAAAGGGGTATATTATGAAATATGTATAGATGAATATTTCATAATTTCGCATAAATCGATATAAGTTAGCAGAAAAAAAGAAAAGAGGTGCAAAGGATGATTCAAGTAACGGATTTATCAAAGGTATATTCCAACGGTAAGGGGGTATTTGATCTGGACTTTCAGGTAGCAGAAGGAGAAGTTTTTGGATTTCTCGGTCCCAATGGGGCAGGCAAGACGACCACCATCCGAATGCTTTTAGGATTTACCAACCCTACGAAGGGGAAAAGCAGTATCAATGGATTGGATGCAAGAACGAAAACCGAGGACATCCAAAAGTTTTTAGGGTACGTTCCGGGAGAGATTGCTTTTTTCGATAATATGACCGGTACGGAGTTTTTGGATTTTATGAATCGAATGCGGGGATCCAATGGCAACAGCCGTCAAAAAGAGCTGATTGATCTGTTAGAGCTGGAAACCAAGGGACGTATTCGAAAAATGTCCAAAGGAATGAAACAAAAGCTTGGACTGGTGGCGGCCTTTATGCACGATCCTTCAGTGCTGATTTTGGATGAACCCACCAGTGGTCTGGATCCACTCATGCAAAAGCGGTTTATCGAGCTGATTCTGCAGGAGAAAAAGAGGGGAAAAACGATTTTAATGTCCTCCCATTTATTTGATGAAGTGGAGCGTACCTGCGAGCGTACGGCGATCATCCGTGAAGGGGTTATTGTAGCTAAAGAGCGAATCGATGAGTTGAAAAAAACATTGAAAAAAAGTTATATTGTTACCTTCGAAGAGGCTTCAGATGTTGAACGCATCAAAAACAGCCCTCTTGATTATAAGTTACTGGAAGACCGAAAAGTGGAAATACAAATCGAAGAGGATTATCAGACAATGTTATCCGTCCTGTCCAATTGTAAAGTAACGGATTTGGATGCCCGGAAAAAGACCTTGGAAGATATTTTTATCAAATACTATAGTAAGGAGGATGCCTAATGTCTCTTCCACTATTTATCAGTAACATTAAGAACAACCGAATGATTTGGATTATTATGCTTGTGGTATACAGTTTTTATTTTAGTATTATGATCTCCATGTATGACCCCGAAGGGCTGGAAGCCTGGGAAAATATGCTGGGCATGATGCCGGAAGGATTTTTGCGGGTGGTCGGTTGGGATATGATGGGAACCTCACTAATCGCCGTTCTTGCCACCAGTTTATACGGGTTCTTAATCTATTTATTCCCTTTGGTGGTATCCATTGTGGTAAACCATCGACTAATCGCCAGTCATGTGGATAATGGTAGTATGGCCTATCTCTTATCAACTCCAAATTCCAGAAAAACCATCGCTATCACCCAAGCGGTTTTCAGTTTAGCTTCCATAACACTGTTTTTCACCATTATTACCGGTGTGGGTATCGCGTTCTCAGAAATGTTGTTTCCGGGGCATCTGGACATGGGAACCTTCGCGCTACTTAATCTATATGCCATCGTTCACTACTTTACCCTCGGAGGCATTGGATTTTTCGCTTCTGCCATCGCC
>Ga0207421_10008119_pt1 | contig 10982 bp, 8 predicted proteins | sample SodLakKL_010_SED_4_FD_187542 | JGI IMG/M metagenome (GOLD analysis project Ga0207421, IMG submission 187542) | Alkaline sediment microbial communities from Lake Tanatar, Kulunda Steppe, Russia - 8KL_010_SED (SPAdes) (version 2) | ecosystem: Environmental > Aquatic > Non-marine Saline and...
CCCCCGATTCGATTTAACTCCGACAGCAGCGTGGCCGGGGACATCTCAACGCCATCGATGGCGACGGGAATTCCCCCGGAGAACGTCACGTTCACGTACCGGCACGCCGCGGGCGTATCCGCCACCGATGCCGTCCACGCGAAGACTTCCTCCGGCGCCTCGATCCAGGGGTCCTCCAGGACGCCGCACTCGATGCTACGGCCCCACAGGTTCACGTCGATGCTAAAGGGATTCTGCTTGCCCACGGGAACCGGGATCCCGTGTTCCTTCGCATAGGCGATGGCGTCGGTACGCGCCATGGGGGATTCCCGTACCGGCGCAATGACCTCCAGGTCCGGGTCGAGTGCTTTCACCGACACGTCAAACCGCACCTGGTCGTTTCCCTTGCCGGTGCACCCGTGGGCCACGGCGCGCGCTCCCTCGGCGTGGGCACAATCGACCAGCAGTTTCGAGATCAGGGGCCGGGACAGGGCCGAAGAGAGCGGGTATCGTCCCTCGTAGAGGGCATTGGCCTTGAGAGCCAAGAAGGCGTATTCTTTCGCGAACTCTTCCCGTACATCTACCACATGGCAATCGATGGCGCCGATATCCAGGGCTTTCTGTCGGATCCCGTCCAGGTCTTTCCCCTCGCCCACGTCGGCCGCGAGCGCAATCACGTCCATTTCGTATGTTTCCCTGAGCCAGGGAATAGCCACCGAAGTATCCAATCCGCCGGAGTATGCCAGTACCACCTTGTCCTTCATCGCGACCCCTTTCCCACGTTTCGCCAGCATTATGCGGATGATTATACTGTAATGTCGTATTATTATGCAATACGCCCGCGGGAGGATTGCCGGGTCATTCGAAGAAGGACTTCGTACATGAGGAGGTGTGCGTGTTGGAGCGTATTCTGGACCTCAACAGCGACCTGGGTGAAAGCTTCGGCAATTATCAAATGGGCTACGATGACGAAATCATGCAGGTGATCAGCTCCGCCAACGTGGCCTGTGGATTTCACGCCTCGGATCCGATGGTGATGCGCCGCACGGTAGCCGCGGCCGTCAGAGCCGGGGTGTGTATCGGGGCACACACGAGCTATCCCGACCTGGTCGGCTTCGGTCGTCGCCAAATGGATCTAAGTCCCGACGAAATCGTAAATGACCTCATCTACCAGGTGGGTGCCCTGGAGATGTTCTGCCGTGTCGAGGGAACCCGATTGAACCACGTAAAGGCCCACGGCGCGATCTACAACACCGCGGTGAAGCATGAACCCACCGCGAACGCGCTCATCGATGGCATGCTCACACTCGACCTGGATCTTTACTTTTACCTCCCGGCCGGCACGAAATTTTTGGCCGCGGCCCGCGACGCCGGGTTGAAGGTGGTCGCAGAGGCATTCGCGGATCGCCTGTACGACGACGAGGGGAACCTCGTATCCCGCCGCGAACCTGGAAGCGTATTCGAAGACCCCGATCGCGCTGCCGCCCAGGCCGAGGAAATCGCCCTGCGGGGACAGGTGACGACCCAAAGCGGGGCCGTTCTCCCGATGGAAGCGGATAGCATCTGCGTCCACGGCGATAGCCGTGAATCCCTCGAGATTTCCCGCGCGGTGCACCGTCGCCTGGTGGACGCCGGCGTACGCATCCAGGCGCCGGGGGCCTGATGCGTGGCCGCCCTGCTCCGACCGGTCGGTGATACCGGCATACTGATCACATACGGTTCTTCCATCGCGGAAGAAACCAGCCTGCGGGTGCTTGAGGCCGCGCGCCGGATCCGTGAGGCCGCGATGCCGGGCGTGGAGGACGTGATCCCCGCCTACACCACGGTACTGGTCATCTTCGATCGAGAGCAGACTGACTACCGGGCGCTAGCCGATGCCCTGGCAGCGGACCCTGGCATCGCATCCCCGCCCCCGCTACCGGAAGAGGATCGTCCACCGCGCAAACTGCCCACGGCATACGGCGGCGAGGACGGTCCGGACCTGGGGGAAGTCGCCCGGCGAACGGGCCTGTCTCCCGGGGAAGTCGTGCGACGACATACCGAACGCGAATACCGCGTCTACTTCCTGGGTTTTACCCCCGGATACCCCTACATGGGAGGACTGGATCCCCGCCTAGAGATCCCGCGCCTGCACACGCCGCGGACGCGCGTGCCCGCGGGATCCGTGGCGATCGCGGGCCTGCAAACGGGATTGTACCCCATGGAATCCCCCGGTGGATGGTCCCTCATCGGGCGCACGCCCCTGTTGCTATTCGATCCCACCGCGGAAGAACCCACCTATCTCCGTCCCGGGGACCGCGTGCACTTCGAGTCCATCCCGGGCCCGGTCACCCCACCACCCCCACCACGGCCCGAATTCTCCCCCCGCGAGCCCCTGTGCCTGCTCGGGTACCCGGGACTTTACACCACCCTCCAGGATGCGGGACGCCGGGGCTTTATGCACCTGGGCGCGAGTAGGGCCGGAGCCGCGGACGTTTTATCCCTGGCGCGGGCGAACGCCCTGGTGGGGAATCGGCCGGATGCCGCCGCCCTCGAGATGACAGCCCTCGGGCCCGAGCTTCGCTTTTTGGCATCAGCGCGGATCGCCACGGGAGGCGCCCATTGCGGCCTCCTCCTCGACGACGAATCCGTCGAGGGCAGGGGGCCCTTCCGCGTCAAATCCGGAACCCGGGTTCGCTTCACCCCCTTCCGGGTCGGGCTCCGGGCCTATCTCGCCGTGGACGGTGGCTTCGACGGTCCCCTCATGATGGGAAGCCGATCCACCGATACAGTCGCCGAATTTGGCGGTATAGACGGGGGAGCCCTTCGTGCAAACACCATACTGGGGAGAGCCCAAGACGCACCCGGGAAAGCCGTCCCGCCCGCGCGCGAAGCATTGGCGGGCACCAAGGGGGATTTCGTGGTCCGTGCCATACCCGGCCCCCAATCGCATCATTTCCCCGATGCGGCCCGCGAAGCCCTCCAATCGCAGGCTTTCACCGTCAGCAACGATTCCAATCGCATGGGGCTACGCCTCCGTGGCAGTGCGATCATTCCCCACAACGACCGCGGCCCCGACATCATCTCCGAGGGAATCCTCCCCGGATCCATTCAGATACCGGGGGACGGCCACCCCATTGTCATGGGTCCCAATGCCCAAACCACCGGGGGATACGCCAAGATCGCCGTGGTTCCCTCGAGCGATCTCGCCCTACTGGGGCAGGCGCAACCCGGGGATATGGTGCGCTTTCGGCTCACCGATCCACCGGGAGAATCGCGAGAAATCTAACCCAATCGGCAATCCCCAGGAGGCGTGTACCTCCCGTCACGCCGGACGCGTCCCGGGGGATCGCACACAGAAGGTGCAGGGAGGAATAGATGATGCGCAAGCTGTTGATGACCGGATTTGACCCTTTCGCAGGAGAATCGGTAAACCCGTCCATACGCGCCGTGAGCCGGCTGGAGGGCGACACGATCGACGGCATCCAGGTGGTGACACGGGAGATCCCCACTGTCTATGGGCGGGCCGCAAGAATCATGCGGGAGACGATCGCCGACCACCAACCCGAGATCGTCATCAGCGTAGGACAGTCCGGCGGGACCCACGGCATTCGGTTGGAACGACTGGCGATCAACCTCGACGACGCCGGCATCCCGGACAACGAAGGCAATCAACCGGTAGACGAGGAGATCGCCCCGGGTGGTCCGACAGCCTATTGGGCCACCATCCCCTGCCGGGCCATCGTGGAGGACCTTAGGGACGCGGGCATTCCGGCTTTTCTCTCCTACAGCGCCGGAACGTACCTTTGCAACCACGTGTTCTACTCGGTCGCACACCACGTGGCGGAAGAAGGACTCCCGATTCGAGTGGGATTCATCCACGTCCCCTTTCTGCCGGAACAGGTGGTGCGCAAGGCATCACCCCCGCGGGCGAGCATGTCCGAGGACACCATCGTTCGTGCCCTGGGACGGGCCGTGCAAACCATCGCAAACCACTAGAACCCGTTCTCCCCCGCCACCAGGAGCGGGACCGGGATCAGGTACCGGCGACAAACGCCATCCCCTGACAGGCGGCGCGGATTCTTACGCGCCGGAGCGGGAGTGCGAGAAGAAGGACTAAAGCCCCCTCTCGGGATGGCTCCCAGTCTCATGCGACCGGCTCGACGAAATCCAGCCCCGACCCCGCGGGGATTTCCCGTCAAAAGATGTCCCGGCCGCCCGCAAACGGATTGCCGCCGCTTTATGTCGCTTCCCCGTGGTGGCATAAGAAGATCTCGAGATCGACAATTATACCATCGGGCACGCGACCCCTTGACAGCAGCGCCGCTACCGATTACACTTGCAAATAATGATACTCATTATCATTAAGGTGCCGGATGGCGGACGGTTCTCTTCACCGAAGAGGACACAGAGATATCACCCCTGTCACTCCCGCTTGCGCGACCGCCACGGTATCTTTAGCACCGGCGGATATCACGAGGTACGGGAACGTGCTGTGTAGACCGGAAACTGGATCAAAAGATGGTCGATGTTCTTCGATCGGTCACTGGTCCACTGTCCCTACGGCTCCCTCCTCATCAGCAGCATGATGCCGGTATCCGAGGGGATGACGAAACATCCCTGTATGCGTCGGGCCGAGAAAGCCCGCGGTGAAGTGGACGGGTCTTCACCGCGGGCTTTCTCGTTTGTCGTTTTCCCTTGTTCAGATGGATGTGACGCCGCCGCGCCAGGTCATTCTCCCACGATAATCCGGATGTCCCGGGTCTCAAGCTGCAGTCTCCTCTGCAACGCTTCCGAGATACGCATCTCTACCTCGCTCCCGGCCCCGAGGTCGCGAAAGAGGAACGCGATGGGGACATCCACCACGGTGCCGGCACCTGCGGTCTCCTTGTAGAGCTTGTCCTCGCTCAGCAGGGTCACCTGCTCGGCGGGATCCTGCAACCTCCCCTGGTTCAACGTTTGCGTGTACCGATCATAGTGAAGGGGCAGACGCTCGCTGACTACCACATCGAAATCGCCTTTGGGAACGTGCATCTCCCCGTCTAGAGGGATGCATCGTTCATCGACCGCCAACCGGTAATCCCAGGCGGCTTCGGCCAGGTCGGCAATCGTCTCCTCCTGCGCCTCAGCCTGTTCCATCAGGCGCGTTTTTTCCTCTTCCATTCTCTCGATCTCGTCGGACAAAGCGTCCAGGTCTTCCGTGTCGGCGGGCGCGTCCGCTGCACAACCCGCGGTGAAGCCCACCACCATCATCGCCAGTAGCGCGGCCACAAAAGCCGGGTTCCTCACGACGAATCCTGCTCCTTTCGTTTCCCAGGGTACGCATCGCAAGTGGTGCGATCCTGTCCGTCCCCCGATCGGCGGGGGCGACCGGGGCACCCGGTGCGGGGCACCCGACCGTACGGGCAGTGTAACATGCGTGCCCCCATGGCCCAATGTGACATCCGTGCGCACGCGCCCAAGGTTTTACGCCCCGGTGTCACATCCCATAGACAAGGGTCCCTCATCTGCCCAAGAAGACGGGGGACCCTTCCTATCGGGGCGGGAAGATTGTCAGCAACGCTGTCTATGACATAGGCCTGTCACACCATCATGTTATCTGGCCACGAGTCCAGGTGATTCAGTCGTCATCGTCCGCCGACTGCATATGCACATCCATCTGCGGATAGGGAATAGTAATTCCCCGCTGATCGAAGATCGATTTCGCCTGCTCCATCATGTCCCAGTAGATGGTCCAATAGTCATCGCGCCGGCACCAGCCGCGGACGGTAAACGTGATGGCGCTGTCTCCATAATCACTCAACAGCACCTGGGGCGCGGGGTCATCGAAGACCAGCTCCTGACCCGAGATCATCTCCATGAGGGTATCCTTGACCAGGCCCAGGTCATCATCGTAGCCGACCCCGAACCGTAAATCTACGCGTCGGGTGGGGTTCGCAGAATAGTTCACGGTCACGCTGTTGGAGAGGTTGGCGTTGGGCACGACGATCCGTCGGTTGTCCGGTGTATTGAGCACCGTGTAGAACACTTGTATCTCGGCGACCGTCCCGGCCACCCCGGCTGATTCTATGTAGTCACCCACGCCGAAGGGTTTGAGTATGAGCAGCAACACACCGCCGGCGAAATTGGCGAGACTTCCCTGCAACGCCAACCCGACGGCGAAACTGGCCGCGCCGATCACCGCGATGAACGACGTCATCTCCATCCCCAGGACCGACGCCAGCGAAATGACCAGCAGGATCTGCAAACCAATGCGCAGGATCGATGTCAGAAAAGCATGAAGCGACGGATCCGTTTCGGTGCGCTCGAGGCGACTGGAGAAGAGGCGCGCGATCCGCCCGATCACCCACAGGCCCACGATTAGCGCGAGCACCGCACCGGCGATCCGCACACCGGCCGACACCAGCAAGTCGAATATCATCTGAAGCTGCATATCAGCCATCCTTTCACGGGATCACGGTATCCTCTACTTCCAAAAATCATCCGTCCGATTCCCTGGTTCGACCACGACCCCCTCCCGCAACGGGTTGCAGGGGGATACCCGTCGCCAGGTCCTCATCGAGAAGATCCGTAACGAACATCCACGCGGGCACGTGGGTCATTGCCAGCGGGGGACGCGCCGCGAGCAGCGCCCTCTGGCTGGTGACACCACAGGCCCAAAACACCGGTACCTCCCCTTCCCGGACATCCGGCGGGTCACCGTCCTCCGGCGCATCGAGGTCGGAAATACCGATCACCGCCGGATCCCCGACGTGAATGGGGGCACCGTGGGCCATGCCGTAGCGTCCGCTGATCTGGACGGCCCGCGACACCAGCGGCGTCGGCACCGGGCGCATGGTCACGACGACCGGCCCCGAGAACGGGCCCGCGGATCGGGTGGCGATATTGGTATCGTACATCGGCACTACGCGGCCCGTTTCCACGTGCCGCAGGGGAATTCCACCGTCTGCGAGTGCCCGCTCGAACGTATAGCTGCAACCCAGCAAAACGCCTACCATCTCCGCGGTCCACAAGTCGTCGAGGTGATCGACCACCTCGGTAAGCTGCCCGTCGCGGAAGACATTGTAGCGCCCGAGATCCCTTCGAAGATCCGCACCGGGTGCCGCCAGCCGGGGCTCGGGGTCCCCCGGATCGGTCACGTCGATGACGGGACAGGGGATGGGATTCCTGAGCGCATAGAGCAGAAAGTCCTCGAGGAAATCCCGCGGCAGGACCACGAGGTTCGCCTGGGCCCATCCGCGGGAGAGTCCCGCGGTGGGCCCCGTGTGCCGACCCTCGCGTATGCTCTGGCGCAACAGGCGTGGATGTGCCCGCACGAGATCCGTCATCACGACTCCACCCTTCCTACAACACGGGATACGAAGGCGGCGAGAGATCATCCGGCGTGCGACCCAGGGGATCGACCTCCGATGCCCGCTCCCACATGCCCTCGGCGATTTCCTGGACGCGGCGTGCCAGCTCCGTTTCGTCCCACAACAGCACGCGACCATCGTCGACCACGAGCGCGCCGTCGATCATCACCTTATCCACCGCTGAACGACCGCCACTGTACACGAGGTTCCGGATGGGATCCCGCACCGGCACCATGTCGAAGCTTTGGCAGTCGATGAAGACCATGTCCGCCTTCGACCCCCCGGCCAGGCGCCCGAGGTCTTCGCGGTCAAGGGCACGTGCGCCGCCGAGGGTCGCGGCGTCAAAGGCAGTGGCCGCCGTCGCACTCATGGGGTTGTTGTCCGCCGTCTTGGACATGATCGCGGCCCATTTGACCTCCCCGAGCATGTCCTGGGGGAAGGTGTCGGTGCCGATTCCGACGTTCACGCCTTCGCGCATATAACGTCCGAAAGAGTGCATCACGGTTCCGCGGCGACCGAACACCCACGGGCAATGGGCGATATGCGCGCCCCGCGTCATGAGGATCTCATCATCGCGACACCACGGGATGTTGGAATCGGGATGGCTGGCCGGGAGGATGACGTGTCCGAGGATGACGTTTCCGTCGAGTACGTCCAGGCTATCGAGGAACTCCAGCGAACTCATCCCGTGCCGCTGCAGCATGACCCCAACCTCGGTGTGAGCCTGCGAGGTGTGTATGTGCATCTTGCACCCGAGCCGCTCCGCCGCGCGCTTCGATTCCTTGATGAGTTCTGGCGTACAGGTATCGACCTGTGCCGGGGAGAGCATGGAAGCGATGCGGCCATCTCCCGCGGGATACCGGGAGACGAATTCCACGGCCTTTTCCAAACCGCGAAGGCCGGCCTCCTCGTCCCACACGTACTCCAATTTCTTCCCGTCGGGCGTATCCCAGGCCGCGGACCGGTACGAGGGAGCCAGGTAGGCGCGGACCCCGGCTTCCTCGAAAATGTCGACGTAGTCCGAACCCCCCACCTCCACGAATGTCGTGGTACCGGACTTGAGGAGCTCCGCCAGGGAATAGCGCGTCACCTCGCGCGTCTCCTCGGGCGTGACCCGGCGATGGCGTCCGTAGTCGTAAAGGCCCGACATGAAGAAGGCCGGGTTGCCCGAGTCCTCGAGCAGGCTCCTGGACAACGGAGCACCCGTCGTGTGACAGTGCAAGTTGATGAGACCCGGCATGATCATATGGTGCGGAAGATCGACCGTCTCATCGGCCTCACCGGTGAACTCCCGGGCGGGCCCCACGTACTCCACGGTGTTACCGGCGACGAGAACGGCACCGTCGCGGATGATGCAATGGGAGCCCTCACGATAGCCGATGACAAAGCCCGCACGATAAAGTGTCCTGTTACCTTCCCTTGTGGGCATCAAGCATCTCCATCCTCTCGAAAGCGTGCACGACCCCAAAACTGCGGGGGAATCTCCAGCTCGCGTTCGAACCCGGACCGTTTGACCATGGCCTCGAACTCCTGCTGGGCGGTCTCCAGGATATCCTTCTCGTCGATGTCCAGCAGCTTGCCGCGTTCCATCAGCACGCGACCACCCACGACCACACCGGATACATCCTGCCCGGACGCCGTATAGGCGAGGCGATGGATGGGCATGGCATGGGGATACTGGTGTGCCTGGCGCGCGTTCACCAGCGTGACATCGGCGTCTTTGCCCTCCTCCAGGGAACCGCGCTTGTCCTCCAACCCAAGGGCGCGGGCGGCATCGATGGTGATCATCTCGAGCAGCTTGCCGGGGGGCATGACGCGATCGTCGCCCTCGTGGATGCGGTGAATGATGGCCGCCACCCGCATCTCCTTGATGACATCGAAGGTACGATCCGGCCCGGTGCCGTCGGTGGCCAGGGCCACCGTGGCGCCGGCTTCGACCAGGTCGACGGCCGGGCACCAGCCCCGGACGACGGCGCGGGCACTCGGACAATGCGCCACCCGGGTGTCCGTCTCGGCCAGCAATTGGACCTCCTCGGGGGTGATCCCGGTGCAGTGCGCGAGCACCGTCCCGGGACCGAGGGCATCCCGCAGGTTTTCGTAGGCATACGCGATGTTCCCCTTGTACGCGTGGGCATTGATCATCATCCCGAGATCGCGCGCCAGGGCGACGAAGTCATCGGTCTGCCGCCGCAATTCTTCCGCACCGAGTCCCTCCGGGTCACCGATGCGCGAGGGACTGACGTGGGCGGTGATCCGTCCGCCGAACTCGCCGCGCGCCGCGCGCCGGCAGATTTCCCGGGTCGTCTCCATCGCTTCGTCCGCGCCGCTCTCCCGGAGCGTACGCTTGCCACCGGCATCCCACGTCGCCACGGTCTTCGGCCACGGGGGCAGACCGGGTCCCACGCCCATGATGTCGCGGACCCCGATCTCGCTCATGCCGCGGGCGTGGTTCATGGTGGGCCAAAGATCATCCACCCGGGGGATATTCCCCATCATGGAGTAACCGGTGGTCACGCCGAAGCGCAACCGCTCCAGTCCCGCCACCCGGGCTTCCGCCCACCAGAAATCTTCCGTGGAATTGCGGAAGTAGACCTCCTCGGCCACGGTCAGCCAGTTGCCGTCGGGGCGGTCGCCCATGGCCTTGACCAGCGAGTGCCCCGCGTGGCCGTGGGCATCGATGAGCCCGGGCAGCACCCAGTGGCCCCGGGCATCCAGGGTCTTGCGCGCCTCGAATTCCCCGGCATCCTCCCACGTCCCCACGAAGGAGATACTTCCGTTTTCGACGAGCACCACACCATCCTCGATAATCCGACGCCTGGGATCCATCGTCACCAGCGTTCCACCGGTAATCGCAAGATCTACCTGTCGCATCCTTCGCACCCCTCTCGTCGACCCCGTCCGGGGCCAAGAGCGGGGCCGATACCGCGGCACCGGCCCCCACTGTCCTCACGATTCCTCGTAAGCGATCTCACCGTCCACGATGACCGAAAGCGCCCTGCTGCGCCCGTCCAGGGGGTCACCACTCCAGAGCACCAGGTCGGCATCCTTGCCCTCTTCCAACGAGCCCACTCGATCATCAATGCCGATGTGTCTCGCGGCGGAGAGGGTCACCGCCGCCAGCGCACCCGCATCCCCGACGCCAGACGCCGAAGCGATGCCCGCGATCATGTGCAGGTACAGGGCGCGGATCACGGGATGGTCGGTGGTCAGACAATATGGCACGCCATGGCGCGCGAAAGCGACCGCCGTCTCGAATCCCACGCCCTCGAGCTCCACCTTCGCCTCGCGCGACATGGACGGCCCCACGGCGCAGGATACACCCCGGTGGGCCAGGTACTCGGCGATCTTGAACCCCTGGCTCGCGTGCTCCAGGGTATACGGGATATCGAACTCCTCCGCAATGCGGACGGCCGTCAACATGTCGTCGGCCCGATGGCAGTGGATGCGCAGCGGCACCTTTCCCCGGACCACGGGCTGCAGGGCATCGAGCCGCGCGTCATAATCGGCGCCCTTCTCCCCCGCCTCGCGCTTTCTTCGGTACTCCCCGGCGCGAAAGAGCCACTCGCGCATGATGGCGGCGGAACCCATGCGGGTGTAGGGCGCGCGATCCTTCTCCGCCCCGTGGGCACGCTTGGGGTTCTCACCCAGGGCCGCCTTCATCCCCGTGTTTTC
>Ga0207421_10008120_pt1 | contig 10982 bp, 7 predicted proteins | sample SodLakKL_010_SED_4_FD_187542 | JGI IMG/M metagenome (GOLD analysis project Ga0207421, IMG submission 187542) | Alkaline sediment microbial communities from Lake Tanatar, Kulunda Steppe, Russia - 8KL_010_SED (SPAdes) (version 2) | ecosystem: Environmental > Aquatic > Non-marine Saline and...
GAGCGAATCCAGTTTTTCAAGCTCGGAGAGTGCCTTTTTTTCTATCTTTTCTATATCCATTGTACTCTCATTTTACCTTAAATTAAGAAAAATAGCAAATAAAAAAACCTTTCTGTTCGAAGGTTTTGACAGCCAAATAGCAAAAGAGCCAACAACTCTTTTCTTTGCTTTTTTTACTCCAAAGCTTTTACTTTTTTCTTCAAATCTTTTGCCTTGCTCATTATCTCCTGATAATCTCTTTTAACTTTTCTTTTTTTTCTTAATATTTCCTCAATTCTTTCTCTTGCCTTCCTCTCTTTTTGCTCCCATTGCCTTCTTTTTTCTTCCAGATCCCATCTTCTTTTTGCGACCCTTCTCTTTCCTTTCGAATCCAGGATAGCTTTTTCTTCATCTTCTATTCCTGTCTTCTCCCTTTTGATTTCTTTAAAATTTTCAATCACCTCCCTCAAAGCTTCTCGAGCCTTCCTCTCTTTTTGTAAAATATCTTCCTTTTTAGCTTCGAGAACTTTCTTCTGTCGAGTTATCTCTTCCGTCTCGTCTTCCAGTTTATTAATCTCCCTCCGATCGATTGAAAATTTATCCTTCTCCTTTTTTATCTCTTTACTACCCTCTTCAATTTCACCGAATTCCGTTTCTAATTCACTCTCTATTTCTCGAAGTTTGGTTAATATCTCCTTCTTTTCTTTCATCTTTTCCTCTCTTGTTCTCTTTTTCCCTTCTTCAGTTCTATTTTTTCGACTTGAATAATTTTTCACTGATTTCAAAAGCTTTTTCAAGTCCTTGCGCGCTTTTTTCTCAGATTCGATCTTTTCATCCAATCTTTTTATCTCCTTTCCTATCCTCGCTTCCAGGTCCGGATCGGAAACCTTCTCCCTTTTACGTCTTTTCCACCAAAGAATAAGAAGTATGAGTGCAACGAGTAAAATAATCAAAACCATAACGGCGTAATGGATAGCTACTTCGCCTATGTAAAAAACATACGGAGAAGCGACACGCATTTCAATCGCTTCCGACTTTTCACTGCGAACTTCCCCTTCGTTTTCCGCTACCGCCCACACCTTGTAATGTCCCACTTCGAAAAGGTCGGGATGGACAAGTTCAAACTCCCCCCTTCCGTCAGCCTTCACCGCTTTCACAACCGGCTCTTCCCCTTCTTCTTGGGTCCAAATCTCTATCTTTCGGAACGGTTCGGTAATTCCCGCAAAAGTGGGTCTCTCTTCAGTGGTCAGTTTGTCCGGATAAGAAACGATCTCGGGTGTCGCGACGGGGTCTATATCGAAAGTGGCTTCTTCTTCCGCATAGTTCCCCGCGAAATCCACGGCGTGAGCGCGCAATTCATACTCACCGGGTCCAAGATGGGGCGTGACGTAAACTCCCGTCTCGTCGTCTTGCCGGTCATCCTGCCTTTCATCGTTTATCCATATTTCATAGTGACTAATTCCGGAAGTTTCGTCTTCCGCGTCAAATTCAAACGATGCCCGGGATTCGGTGAGGTCCTCACGAGGAATTTCCGTAATGGTAAAGTATTCGGGTGGTTCGGTGTCAATTTGAACTCCGAAATGGCTCACCTGTCCCCATCCGGCTTCATTTCGAAACTGAGCGGAAAAGTGCCATACCCCGTCCGCTAAATCCTCCAACTGACGCTCGGAAATCGGTGGTTCATATAAAACGGTGGGGACCACTTTCTCTCTACTTATGGATAAACGCACCGCCGTTACCCTCTCGGGCACGTTCCATTCGAATCGAGGAGAATTATCCGCACACCACTTATCCGAATCGGGATGGCTTGCGGAAGAAATAACGGGTGCATTAGGTAAATCGACTACTACGGGAGGATCGGGTTCGGGATCGGGTTCGACAAGATTATAAATGCCACCCTCCATATTCCCCAAAATATCCGTACCCATACCGTCCGCCTTGGTGGCTGTTCCGGAAATGAAACTCACTTCGGCCTTACCGCTTCTCTCCGCTTTGAAAGTGACGCTGATCAGGGTTTTTGATGATCCGGAAAATTCTTGGGGAGTACCGCCGCTGAAAGTGACACTGCCGGTTTGATTGTCATAAGTCGGTTCGACTACCCATAAATTTATATGGGGGCCCTTGGATACTTCCCTGACTTGCAAAAACTGCGGATTGAAGTTCAATTCGGTTTCAACAGCGTTGATATCGGCCCCGCCCGTATCTGCCCGGACGTCCACATTTATCCGGGACCCCACTTGATAGGTACCGCTGGAAGGCGTTAAAAAAAGTTCGGCCTCTTGAGCATTAATTGAAAAAGGAACTACTAAAAAAAACAAAAACAGAAGCGGGGTAAAATTTTTTATTTTATAAAAACTCATAAAAATTTATTTTTTCACAGCGGACGAAGTTACGTTACTCGGCTTTATTTTTCCGTTTTCTTTTTTCAATCAGTTTTAATCTTATTTTCCTCCAAGCTACATAAATAATAATTATCAATACTGCTCCCATTATAATCTTTATCGTCCTAATAGCAAAATCCGCAAAGCGTGTTTCGGGGCGAGGATCAAGCGTAGAAATCCGTCCGTTACCGGCCTTGTCTATGGCTTTGACATAAATTTTCTTAGTTAATTCTTGATCTTCCAAAATATAAGGGCTGTCGACTTTTCGCCAAGGACCGTCCCCCTCCTTAACCTCGTAATAATCAAGTCCGGTTTGCTTGTCCGTAGTAGAAAAAACGATAAAATATTTACCCTCGAAAAAATCCGGATTTTGACTCAATTTTACATCGAAAGGTTCCGGCAAAGTGGTGTCCGCCTCCAGCTCTTTTTGCCACTCCTCAACCGCCTCCTCTCTTTTTTCTTCTATGATTTCCAGGGAAAGACCTTCCAAGTCCGGAACGATTTCCGTGGCTTGTCCGTCATGTAAAAAGGCGGCTGCCTCCGAGAAATCCAATCGGGCGGATTCCCGAGCTTCGTCGTAAACCTCGAAAGTAATTCGGGCCAATGTGTGATCCTCTTCCTCCCGTGTGGGTAAAGCACCACAATAGCCGCCCGGAACTCCACCGGCGAAAGAAACTGCTCCCTCTTCGTTTATGGAAGAGATATCCCCTTCATCCGGAAAATCAACCCATAAGCTCAAAATGGAACTCCCTCTGCTGAAATCGACCATTTCCACAACATCGGAAGGAAAAGTAGTGGTAATTTCCACCGCGTTGATGCAAGAGTCTTCGTCGTATTCTTTGGCGATTTTTATCTCCGCTACGAATTCATCCCCGGGATTATAGCCTTCTCGCTGAGCTTCCCAAAAAACCGTCATTCCCTCCACACGAGCGGGAATAATAAATAGTAAAGATATTAAAGTAAAGATTAGTAATTTCATAATTTTAACCGGTCCAGCAATATAATAATATGGAAAAGTCACGAATATCGACCATTCCGTCCTGATTTATGTCCGCCCGCGGGTTCACGAAATCCGGCCCCCAGTTGAAAAGCAAAATACTGAAGTCAATCAAATCCACCCGTCCGTCCCTGTTTATGTCCGCCCGCACGCAGGCGATTTCCGGTCTGAACTCCTCCCCGACGGCAAATTCCACGGGTGTGGAAAAAGAACTCAACAATTTCTCCGGATCGGGAGAAATCGACCGTGCACGAGCTTCGTGAACGCCTTCTTGAACTTGACTGGTATCAAACTTATAAAACCAAGTCCCGTCCTCCCCGGCTCGGAACTCCTCAACTATCTCCTCTTCGGAGCTGATCCTGAGGTCAACCGTGCTTTCCGGGGTGGTTTGTCCCAAAATCCCCACCTCGTCACCCCATTCGACCACCTGTCTGTCCACGTCGATGGTGGGGGGTAAGAATATTCCGTCGAATGTCGTTACCGCGTTTTCAATTACGTTGGCCGTAAAGCTGTGGGTCCTGCCCCGTCGGCCGTCCCCGTCTTCGGCCCAGATTCCGAAGGTATATACTCCGCCGCTGATATCGGTAATTTCATATAAGAAATTCGCCTCGTCGTCGGCCGTCGTAGTTCCGTCCAGCGTACCGTTCACCAACACCGTCACCTCGCTTTTCGGATAAGCTCGTCCCAAAAGCCTGACCTCGGTCTCCCGTGGCTGAGACGGTCTCGAGGGAGGATCGGGTTCTTCTTCGACTTCAACTTCAAAATAAATAGTTTGGGAATAATCGCTCGGCTCACCGTCGTAAACCGCCCGGGCTTTCACCCAATGACTCCCCTCCTCCAAATCACCGGTATCCATCAAGTAGAGCCAATTTCCCGACTCGTCGGTATCGGTGGTCCTACCGGTTTGAATGGTGGAGTCGACAATCTGGATTTCGCTTTCCGGAAAAGCCTCTCCGAATATCTTTAAATCCTCCCCTTTTTCCACTTCGGTCGCCCCCAGCTCAATGGTGGGAGGAAAAAAGATTCCCGATATCGTCTTCTCTTCACCTTCGAAAACGTCGATATTTTCGAATGTCAAAGTGACCGAATTCCTCCCGGCCTCACTGACCGCCCTGATCGAGAAGTCATAAGAAGTTCCGGACTCCACTTTCACCCCTTCCTCGAATGAGGAATCTATATCCCGGAGGGCAATTTGAGTATCGTTTTTTAAAATATGTAAATAGGAGTCCGGATAAGCCCTACCCTTGAAAACAACTCTTCCCATGGTTATGTCTTTCACTTCGGCCGTAATATCAACTTCGCTAACTTCGCTCGTATCCATGAGCTGTCCGTAAGTGAAACCGGAAAAGAGAGAAAAAAACAATACGACCAAAAAGAAGATACTTTTCTTTCTCATATCTTTATCTATAAAAGCCGTCCTTTTTGAACACTGCAAAGGACGGCTTTTCATTTATTGAAAACGCGTAGAATTTACTCACTGTGGACGGTCGAACCATCGCTACTTTCGGTAAGCGCCTTTTCACCCTGAAACAAAATCTTGAAAGCCACCTTCAATCTTTTTCTGATCAGGAAAATTAAAATCAGTACTACCAACAGGGCCAGTCCCACTTTCCAGGGGAAGGCCCAAAAAGTAATTCTTCGGGGGCCGAAATTAACGTTTTCTCCGTAACTGCCGGTCAGGGTTGCCGTGTATCGGCCCGCCCAGAGCCATTCTTGGGGAAGCTCGGTCGTAAACTTTCTTTGCCCTCCGGGTAATACGTTTTTGGGTTCTATCTCCGCCACGCCCACCTCTTGACCCAGCCAGTTGGTAACGGTCACCTTGGCCGTCGGCCTAAAGTGAACGTTTCCCAAATTCTGAAACATCATTTCAAAAGGAACCGGTCCCTTCTCCAGGTAGCCGGGAGCGGAAAAATCAACAATTTCCATATCCCTTTTCGTCTCTCCCGGGACGGTCACCAAAACCAAAGAGCCCGTCCGGGCCCTTATGGCCACCCCCGTTTCTTCCGGCCCGTGGGCCGCCGTGGTGCTGGCCAGAATGGTTCCGTAATGTCCTCCCGGCTCAACGATCTCCGGAACTTCTATGGTAAACTTGACGTATCTTTCTTCCCTGGGCTCGAGCTCCAATTCCTCCGGTTCCACCGTTACCCACTGGGCTATCGAATAAGGCAAGCTGTCGGCCGGCTCGACGGTGACGTGTCCCGCCTCCCCGGTCGGCCTGATGTCTTCCACCTGCATCTCCACCTTGACGGTGGTATCTTCACTGGGATTGAGTATCTTGACGTGGTTTTCCAATACGTCGCCTCCCTCGGCCGTCATCTCGAAGACGAGTGGGGAGATCCCCACCGTCCGGGCGAAAGCGGTCCCCGCAAATCCGAAAATTGCAAGCGCCAAAACCGCCGTCAGCAAAGCCACTTTTTTAAAATTTTTTTTCATATGGACTTACCAAAATCCTAACGTATTACGTCGTGCCGGCCGTTATCGTCAATGTAATGGTGTCTTCGTATGTACCTACCGGATTTTCATCATCGGAAGCGGCGTGGACGTGTAAATCGAAAACGGACGTTCCCGTAGACATCGCCTCAGTGGCCGTGGCTAAATCAGCTTCAGTAGTATTAATGGAATTTACCTCGTCATCACCATCACCGCCGTCATAATCCGTATTAATAGACACACTGTCGTCATGACTCGTATCATGCACCGCCAAAGCGCCGTATCCGTCAACTCCTGCCGTGAGTGATTCTTTATCCGTCACCGTAGAAATGGTAACATCCTCCCCAGAATTCTCCAGCCCTCCATTTGCTCCCGAGATTGTCATCGACCAGCCGTCCGGGTGGTTGGTTCCCGCATTTACATTGGTCTGACCCTCTACTACATACACATCACCGGCAGTATCAACCATATTACCCAGAGCTAAACTGTCCTCATCTATACTTATCGTAACCCATGCCTCCACTTCTGCCGAAACAATGACCGTGTCGGAAGCCGTCGCTTCTTCAGACGTAATACTAAGCCCTCCCAAGACGAAAACGCCGACCAATAAAAGCGTAAAAACACTCAAGATTTTTTTCCTGTACTTTAATAGAAATTTCTCCATTAATTTAATCTTTGTTTTTGTTTGCTTAATCGACCTTTTTTATTACTTATTCCATTTTAACTCCTTTAAAAAAAAATGTCAAAACTCCTCCCTCCCTTCCCCCTTCCTTTACCCCTTCTTTACACCTCGTAGGTGTAAATGACATCCGCCCCTCTCACCACTTTACACCTACGAGGTGTAAATGGGGGTTTTAGTTTTTAATTCGAATCAGTTCAATTTCAAACACAATTGTGGCGTTGGGCGGTACCATATCCCGGACTCCACCCTGACCGTAGGCCAATTCCGGCGGAATGGTCAACCGGCGCTTGCCCCCTTCCCGCATTCCTTCCATGCCTATTTCCCAGCCTTCGATCACCCTTCCCTCTCCGAGTCTAAAAGTAAATGTCTTCTCTTTTTCAATCGAGCTGTCAAAAACGGTCCCGTCTTCCAGCATACCTTGATAATGAACAGTCAGCTCATCACCCGCTTTTACCGCACTTCCCTCACCCTTCCGGATATCCTCAATCAAAAGATCGGGGTGTTCTTTTTGTTCTTCTTGTTCTTCCGTGGGCTCATTCTCAAATATTTTTTCTTCATTTCCACTCATCGCCAGTAAAAAAACAGCGGCCAAAATTATTATTATGATAAAAACGGTTTTTTTATTCATCATTATTTTTTCTCCGGCGGGTTAAAGCACGAAAGGCCAATTTTATTCTTCTGCGCCCCAAATAGAAAACTATCAGTATTATAACGAAGCCGGCCAAAAAGTAAAAGGAGGCCAAGGAGAAAAAGACGATCGACGGATTTCCGCCCCTGGGCAAAACCTCTTTTCTGATCGGCCCGGCGGCCTTAACGTCAAGCTCCGCTCGATATTTACCGAAAAACATTTCTCCCGCCACTTCAAAAAGAGAGGCCGACAGCATTGCCGAATCGCCCGCCTCCGCTTCTTGCAAGAAAACGGTAAAGTCACGAGTCCTGCCGGGCAGGATGGTTTGCCCTTCGAATTCCCCCTCTCCGATCTTATTTCCAAACGTATTATATATTGAAAGAGTGCCTTCCGGTTTTATATGATAGAGGTCCCTGTTTTTTATGCTCACCGTAAACTCGGACGGCTTCCTTCTGGTAATTTGAGTTCGAATATTTCTTCCGCCATTGCCCGTTTCCGCCAAAGCGATACCGCTTTCAAAAAACCCGAATCTTTCTTGAATATTTTCCAAGACGTCTTCAAAGAGTAAGGCCCTTTCCCTTTCCGGGATTGAAAACTCCACCACCTCGAATTCTTTTTCCTCAGCGTCCAAAGCCAGAGAAGTGGTGGAGATCAAGAAGGGCACGCCTACTACCGGCACTACTTCCGGCCCCATCTCTTCAAGCTGATAAGAAGGAATGCGGGGCTCGAAATAAGTAAAAATATAATAACCGCCCGGCTCGGCATCATCCGGTACGTCAATCTCAAAGTTGAGACGCCGCGTTTCTCCGGGCTCCAAGATGAGCTCCGAAGTTTCGAATCGAACCCAGGATTCGGGTCCCTCCGGATCCGGTCTCTGAAGAAGCATATCGCCGGTTCCCTCTTCAGCGCCGAAAGAAGTTACCCTGACGGAAACGGGTAAAGAGATTTCACCACGATTCCCCAGTTTAAAAGAATCCTTGTCGGAATCACCGGGAAAAACCACCAAATCGAACTTTTGAGGGGAAATGGAGAGCCCTACGGAAGAAGCTTCCGATTGAGCTGTCGGATAAAGTAAAACCGTCACCGAAAACAGTAAAAACAATAAAAAGCTCCCGGCTGAAAACGTTTTGTTAATTGCTGGTTTTATCATAAGTGCGAAAAGTTTTAAATCGAATTCTTTAATAGTTCACGTTGGCAATGTAATAGATCGTGGCGCTATAGGTTCCCGGCAAGCTCATTGAATCAGCGGAGGTGCGATAAGTGATGTTCGTAGTTTCATCTCCAACTGTGCCGGAATTACTGTAGGCCACCGGTGAAGCGTTTGCGGAAGAAGTGTCGAATCCGGCCCAGCACTGCTCTTCACCTTCCGCATCTTCCCCGGTATCGGCATTACAAGAGTTGGGATTGGTGAATCTGTCCGCAGTTCCTCCGGGAAGATTGTCCGCCTCAGTGGTGTAGCCAAATCCGCAATAATTAATATCGTTATCACAAACACCGTCCCAAGAAGCGGGACTGTCGTTCTCGTGAGGCCAGCGCTGAATTGCGGTTTCTCCATCAAGCTGGAGCTTGCCATCATCATCACCGGCATGAGAGTTTACCGTATAACCACCGGAAAAAGAGGTGTTTACCGTAAGGGTCGTTATGCCCGTATTGGTCCATATGTTGTATTCGTCGAGAGAGCCCAAATTAACGGACGGAGAATCAACCGAAAAGGAGAGGTCGCTTTCCATGCCGGCATACCAGGTTCCTGTTGTCGGCGATTGGTTCAATCCGGAATACGGCTTGGTGCCGTTTACACTGCCCGGACTGACTCTGTGCCAATCTTGGGAAATGGTGCTGTCTCCCGACACGGCAAGTGAAGAGGTAAGATAATTTTCTCCGTGATCTCCGTGATAATCATAATAAGTGAAACCGTCCTGGGCCGCAATTTCAAGGTTGTAAAGATAGGTGCTCGTTTCTTCCGAGGTCATTTCGTATTCCCGAATCCTGATGGCTCCCGCTTCCTCCGGCTGGGGATTGATGCCGTCCTCGCCAGTTCCGGTAGTTTGAAAGGAAGTGGCCGTTCCCCAATCCGTGCCGTCGTATCTCCAAACGGTATCCTGGGAAGTCGCACTGTTTTCGGAAACGGTGATATCCCCGTCACCGGTATTAATGTCATAACTTTCATCATCGGCGGCAACCGCGTGAATTCCTAAGTACCAATCTACATTCAAGCTTCCCCCGGTTACGGAAGTGCTTCCGGTTTTGGCATTGAGGAAGGTCGGCGTTCCGGCTTGAACCGTGGTTGAATTGGGGGCGGTGTCAACACCGTCTTTGTAGAGCCATCCGCCTCCGGTTCCGTCGAAGACAATGTCATAAAACGCCGAACCTCCATCTTGTATGGTATGACCCGTATCGGTAGCGGTGAAAGTGGTGGTCTGGCCCGTCCCATGACTGAAAGTTCCACCGTTTTCATAATTTCCACCCACCGACAAGGTGTTGGCTTCCATATTCAGCGTGGCTCCCGCCTTAATTTCCAAATCGCCGCCGGGATCGGTGGAATTACTCGAGGGCTGGGTGACGACCCCTCCTCCGGGAGTGAAGGTTTTGTTTTCAAGCATTAAAAGTTTCAGTCCCGATTCCAGATCCAAATTACCTTCGGATACCGAATATCCGATACCCGCGTCACCGTTATCTCCGGCATCCAGCTTCGGGTTAGTTATCGGTCCGCTATCTTCGTGGGTTACGCCTACCCGATCAGTGTAAAGATGAAGGTTCGTTATGTTCGACCCCGTATCGGCGGCCAAGGTGGCGGTGGTTGCCTCGGGAGTTTCGGCGGAATCTATGAATGCGACAATCGGGTCTCCGGCAGCACTCGGAGCGCTGACTTCCGTGGAATACTGACCGGTATCGGAAGTGCAGGTGGTAGTTTCCGTGGCATTGCCCCCTACTGAAATTCCGATTGTTAAATTGTCCTCCGAGCAGTCGTAAGGTGAAGTTTGCGCTTCGTCCTCATAAACAACTCCCGAGACGGTAATTTCGTCCACCACGTCCCAGATCCAATAATTGGAATCGACATTGGTTCCTTCCTGAGAGGTTCCATCCAGATAAACGGCTTCCGATCCCGTGTCTCCTCCCGAATCCTGAATGTGGGCGTAAGTTACCGTGGGATCTTGTATAGTTCCCTGCTGGGTCGTAAAGTGGGGCAGCCACCGGGTGCCGGCGGTGTCCGATTGAATATTTATAAGGTTTCCGTCCGCACCGGTTATGGTGAAGGTTCCTTCAAAGGTTTGAACTGCGTTGGCGGCGAATTGCAGGGTTTTCCCGGCGGCGGTGGAAGTGAAGTCGTAAAATGTCGTCGTGCCGGAGATAATGCTGTTTTTGGCATCATTTACAAAGGTAACCGTCCCCGAATTATGCAAGAAGTTTCCCAGGTTCTCCCAATTTCCGGCAATAGAAAACAAGCTGCTGGTGGAGGCCGTGAAATCAGCGTGTTCCCGGATGGAAAAGTCCCCTCCCACCTCGAAATTCGGATTGTTTTCCGCAGCCGTCACCTTGCCCGCTTCGGTCCCGTCGCCCATTTCCACATCTCCCGTAGTGGTAATCGTCTGACCCGTTTCCGTGAGAACGTAGGTTACATTCTCCGGGGGGTGTAATTCAAGGTGATGATAATCATCGGCGGTGATGTATATTATGATTGCATCGGTAATGAAGGATCCGCTGGTGGCCACATCACTTTGGAGTTCGTCCCGGTTTTCATGCATAAAGTGGAAGTAGTAAGTGGTCTCGGCGGTAAGTTCGGAGGCACTGACAGACTGGGTGCCGGTGGCCGTCACCGCTTGGTTTCCGGAGGCGTCGGCGGCGGCCCCCTCGTGGTTCTGTCCGCTTTTCACTTGGGACGGAGAC
>Ga0207421_10008122_pt1 | contig 10980 bp, 12 predicted proteins | sample SodLakKL_010_SED_4_FD_187542 | JGI IMG/M metagenome (GOLD analysis project Ga0207421, IMG submission 187542) | Alkaline sediment microbial communities from Lake Tanatar, Kulunda Steppe, Russia - 8KL_010_SED (SPAdes) (version 2) | ecosystem: Environmental > Aquatic > Non-marine Saline and...
ATAATAATATTTTTATTGCTAATAATTATTACTAAATTATAAATAAAAAGATATGTTAAACTACAAAGACTGGGCTGACCCAGCAACACTATCTCATAAAGAGATACAAGAATTAATAGACCAAACAAGAGAAGAAACTATTAGGGAGGTGGATAATTATTTAGAAAGTAAATTAAGAGCTTGGAAAACAGTAGAAGATGAATATAGAGATAAATTAGATGTTGAAAACAAAAAACCAAATTCACCGACCATAAACACAAATGGCTTTATAAATAATTTAATATTAACAAAAAACTCTGTTAGTATTTTAAAAGATATATTAAAAGAACTTAACAAACTAAAAAAGTAATATGAACATACAAGAAAAGTTTGTAAAAATGGACAGAGATAATATTGAGGCTTACACTCCTAAATATGCTGTTGTTATTGTCCTTCCTTTTATCAATAAGGAGTTAGTTATTTGGGCTCCGTTTTCAAAGGACGAGCATAATTTTGCTGGTTATTTAAGGGAGCTTGGATATAAAGTTATAAACACCCACTACAACTCAGAAACAGGAGAGGGAAAAGATTTTTTAACATACCAACCAGATTTTCATTTTGATATTATTATTGACAACCCACCGTTTAAGAATAAAACAAGGTTTGTTAAAAGAGCTATGGAGTTTAATAAACCCTTTATGCTATTTCTTCCTATAAATTGTTTGGGTGATAATGGAATACCTAATTTATTTTTAGAGCGTAATTGCGATATTCAATTACTTATACCAGACAAAAGAACAGAGTTTGAGAACCAAGAGAACAAGGGTATTAGTTTTAAAACAGCTTATATTTGTAGGTGGGCATTACCAAGACAAATTATATTTACTAAACTTAACAAACTAAAAAAGTAATATGAAACTAATAGATTACAAAGGAAAGTTTGATATTATCTGCGATGATGACAGAGTTAATGAAGATTGGGATGTTGTAGTAGGAACTATAACTAAAGAGCAAGCTATTAAGGATGCTGAATGGAGAAAAGAAAATGCTCAATACTATGGAGTTCCCGCTTATATTGGAGAAGATAAAGAACTAAATAAAATATATGACAAAAAAGTGTAAAAAATGTGGCTCAACTAATGTCTTAATGGTAGAGTATTATGACTTAGGACTACCTGAAGGCGTTGGTTATGATGGCATAAGCGAGATTAGATGTAATGACTGTAAAGCAAGGACAGGTCGTTGGAGTATGAAAATATTAGGCGATGATGAATTAGAAAGAAGATATGGTGGTGAGCCTGTAAAAACTAATTAAAAATATATGAATGTATTATCTTTATTTGATGGAATTTCGTGCGGTAGAGTAGCTCTTAAAAGAGCTGGTATAAAAGTAGATAAATATTATGCTAGTGAGATAGATAAATATGCTATTTCAGTAAGCAAATATAATTACCCTGATATTATACAGGTGGGGGATGTAAGTAAGTTAAAAGGTGAGAACTTTGAAAATATAGATTTAATGATGGGTGGTTTTCCTTGCCAGGACCTATCAATAGCCAAGAAAAACAGAGAGGGACTTAAAGGAGAGAGAAGTGGCTTGTTTTATGAGATGATAAGGCTACATAAAGAAATAAAACCTAGGTGGTTTATCTATGAAAATGTAGCCAGTATGAGTAAGGAAAATAAAGAAATCATAACCGACACCCTAAAAGAAATAGACCCTAACACTTATGCCATAATGATAAATGGAGCTTTAGTATCAGCTCAAAATCGTAAGAGAATATTTTGGACTAACATTCCTAATGTAGAACAACCAGAAGATAAGGGAATACTACTTAAAGATATTTTAGAAGATGAAGTTGATGAGAAGTATTATCTTAACTCAGGCGGACAAGGAGATAGAGTATATTCTAAAGATGGTAAGTCAGTAAATATATCAGCTAATGGTGGTGGTCGTGGAGCTAAAACTGGGTTGTATGCAGTTGGTATTGAAAAGCAAGGTAAAAAAATTGGTAAAGAACAAATAAAATCAAATGCTTTGATGGCAAGAGATTATAAAGGGTTCGGTAATCAACAAATGACTGGTGTAATGGATAATTCTCAAATCCGTAAACTAACACCAATAGAATGCGAAAGGCTGACAACACTACCTGATAACTATACTGCTAAAGGAGAAGATGATGTTAAAATATCTAATACTCAAAGATATAAAATGTGTGGCAATGCCTTTATCCCTGATGTAGTAGCTCATATACTTAAAAATATAATATGAAAAAAGTAACCTATGAACAATATGAAAAGGAAATGTCTAAACTTTTAAAGAGTAAGAGGTTTGATAAACTTGACTTTGGAGATAAGTTTAATGCTATGATAGAGTTAGCAAGTAAATATAAAACTAATAAATAACATAAAATATATGGAAAAAGAATTTGAAAAATTAATAATTAAAATGTTTGAAGTAGCTGGGATAGAATATCCTGGTGCTGAAGCATTATTTAAAGACAAGGAATGGTATTCTAATTATACCTGGACAAAAGAACAACAAGAAGAATATAAAAAATGGTTAGTAGAACAGCTTAAAAAGAAGGGTGTTTTAGATAGAGGCATTCAGTCTAAGGTAATGAGAGAAAGAGAAGCTGACTGGTTTATATTAGGTTATGGTTTAAGAGTAAAAGACTAATGGTATAAATCTTATACCTTTTCTATAAATATATGAAAATAGTATCAACAGAAAAAATACCAATATAGCTGTGTTTTTTGTTGACGACTTGTTGACAACTTTAAAATTATAATATATAATAAAGTTGTAAACTAAAATATAATCAAGATGGATATAAAACAACTTATTTTTAAAAAAATAAAAGAAAAGTAGAACTAACTCCGTTATGCTTATTATAACAAAACATATATGACATTTAAAAACTTTAAAAAGTCGCTTGACTTAATTAAAAAAGCACAAGAAGAAAACGACAAGCTAAAAGAAATCACACAACACTTATTTACCGATCTTACTTGGACTGGTTTAGATAAGCGTGAAATGGATATGATAGATATACTTGAAATGGCTATGGATGATGATGGGAAATATATAAGTTATTTTATCTATGAAATATCGTGGGGAAAGAAGGGAAAGAATTGTATTGAATTTGAAGGAAAGAAATACTCTCTTAGAACTTATAAAGAGTTATATAATTATTTATATGAGAAAATTTAAATCAAATGCGACAAGAGATACTAACAAAGGAAAGATATCTTATTTCGGTTTCAGACATCCACTTGTAGAGTATTCCTTTGGTAAGTATATGTTAAAGCACCAAAAACAAGCTGATGGACAGATGAGAGAGCCAAACAACTGGTGGGGTGGCTGGGATGCTAAGATTAGTATAGACAGTCTAACACGCCATATAGCTGACTTAGAATGCTTACACGCTGGTTTATATGTTTATAAGGTTAGATTAGATGATGGGGAAGATACAGTAGTTTTACCTGAAAAGAAAAACCCCTTACCTAAGAATTGGGAAGAGGTTAGTAAAGAGGATTGTTTAAATGCTATTAAGTTCAACTGTAATGCTTACTTATTAAATTTATTAAAAGCCACCGATTAAGGTGGCTCTTTTATATATTGTATATTATAATTAATCCCAGCCAGTATCTACATTTTCCCAGCCAGTATCTACACTTTCCCATCCAGTTTCTTGTTCCCAAGCGTCTTGTATTCTTTTTTCTATCTCAGTTAAATCATCTGTTGGTTTAAAGTATTCTTTACTAGCACCAGTGTTATATGGTCCAAACAATATTGCTCTTAATTTTTCAGATGAACCTTTAATTTCAAACATATCTTCTCCAGAAACATCTTTTACTACTTCATTTTCAGCAGCAATTAAACCATCAATCATTCTATTCACTTGACCAGCTCCACCAATACCCTTTAATCCCATACTCCAAAATATAAGTTCTTTTCTTAATCTATTAAAATTACCGTGATTTACTATATCACGAATAGCTCTTTTTAATCTATTAACATCTTCAAGTGGGGCGACTGGAGAGCGACCAGTAGCAAATTGTCTTGGCTCCCCTGAAACTAATCCACCAACTTCAGCTATCCCCTCGTCAATCATACTACCAGCTATTGGTATAAATGTTCCAGGCGTTTGCCTATTTCTTCCAAATAAGTTTTGATGAATACCATTAATAACCATTGTTCCTACTACTAGATTAATGGCGTGATGAACTCTCTGTGTTTTGTTTAATGGTATTCCACCACCTTTTCCAGATATATTTTTAATATGTCTAAACATTTCAAATGAAAATGTTTGAAAAGGAAAAGCTGTTCTTAATGCTAATGAGTTCATTAATTGAGTTCTATGTGCCGGATCATACATAGATTGAGTTACTTGCCCTATATAATCAGCATAAATTCTTGCTGATTTTTTATCTAATCCCCATCTCTTAGCTTGCTCTAAACCAGCAGACATTGAAGAACCAGTTAAGTGATATTCTAACCAGTTAGATGAGTATTTACTAATAGCCGCATTATAGTTTTCTATTCTTGTTTTATATAATTTACCAGCTATTTTATCTAAGTCACCAGCACCTGCCTGTCCGACTCCTATTTGTGATTTCATCTTCATTGATGTAAGTTCCCTCACCTCTCTTTTTCTTACAGGTGATGTAAACCAGTTCATAGCACCCCTAAAGGTATTAACACCACCAGTTTTCATAAAAGTATTAGCCATTGACATAGGCATAGTAAATAACATCCAATGTATATTACCAGCTAATCCACCTAATACCCTTGCTGTTTGTATTTTAGAAACAGATTTTTTTAATCCTGTTCCAGCTCTTAATCCAAATAAGTTATCAATAGTTCCAACTTTTCCGACTAAGTTTTCTCTAATAAAGGTGTCCATCCACTTAGCGTTCTTATCTAATCCTCTTCCTCGCCATACAGCAGTTGTGGCTTTTAAATATTCAATTAAGGGTGATGTATGGACATCGTGACTAATAGAGTCTATATAATTATCAAGTATTTTAAATACATTATCCTCTTTACGCTTTATTAGTCCATAATTTCTAAAGGCAGCTGGATTAGTTTTTTGATTAGGAATAATATAATCTATATTATCTACAACCATTGACCTAGGGTCTTTTCTTAGCGCTTGAAACCAACTATCAGCTTTTTCCATATCAGTTATATAGTCTTTTTTATAAGCTATTTTAGGTTTTCCAGTAGCTACTCTAATCTCGTTTGCTTGTTTTCTTAACTCATCTAATACTCCCCTTATTTGTTGAGCAGCTTTTCTGTGATTACTTCCAGCTTTTTTAAGTAGTTTAGTATCAGCTAAACTTCTATTAGTTCCTCTTAGAATGGCTGTTAGTATTCTTCCATCTCTAGCACTTAGTTTTTTAAAGAAGCCCTTATATAAATCATTTTCTTTTAGTATATTAGCAAGTCTTGTTGTGTATGTATTAAGAAATTCTTGTCTTGCTTGTAGTTTAGGAAATACTCTTTCTGTTATATCAGTCATAGCTGGTCCAAAACCCTTTGCTGTTTTTGGATTAACATTATCCATCGTTGAAGTTAGTGATAATAAGTTATCTGTTCCACCTCCATAATTTATATAATCCCAAGTTTCGTGTGGTTTAGCAGTAAATATTCCACTATCTTTTCTGATAGATGGTATTTCTACACCAGACCTTGTTATTCTTTTAGCCATCCAAGGAGGTGTTAAGTCAGGATTTTGTCTTAATATTTTTCCAATTTCAGGGTCAACAGCGGGTGAGTCAGATATTTGTTTTAAAAATACATTAGGATCTTCTCTAATAGTTTTCTTTATTGCGTTTTGTATTGTTTTTGGTGTGGCACTTATAGTTTTAGTAGCAGGTAATGTTTCATCTATATTCTTTAATATCTTTCCCCAAGCTGTATTACTTATATTCATCTTACTTAAAGATGGGTCAGTTAAAACACTTGAGATAACATTTTCATTATAAAATCTAGGGGATAAACTTATACCCATTGCTTCTTCGTATAATTTTCCATTCTTATTAAAGTTTTCAGCTAATATATCTAAACCAAATCTTTGTGCTTCTGTATTAGTTCTTGGTATTGTTGGTGTTTTAATAGCAGCTTTATAAACATCAGCAGACATTCCTTTAAATAGTTTTGACATCGGTCTAGCTCCACCAGCAACGCCTTTAACAAAAGGGTGATTTACAACGGCACCAACAACCAAGGCTGTTCTTAATGCTCCCTCTTTTCCAAATAAATCTTCAGCTCCACGATATGCCATACCTTCTAATTCTCCACTTTCTCTTAATCCTTCAATTGGATTTTCTCCAATAAATAAAGCTACACTAGACTCTTCTAAACTAGGTATATCTTGTTTAAAGGTTTCAAAACCTCTTCCTTCTGGTCTAATATCTTTATAAACAAAATCAACTGTTTCTTGTGGTATTCCCTCTGTTCTAGCTTGTGTGCGTGCCATTTCATAACCAAAACCTCTTTCTTTTAATTCTTCAATCTTATCTCTTCCCTCTATATCTCGCATCTCTTCAGCTCTTCCAATCGTAGCTTGTATTTCTGTTGGCTCTCTTGGTGGTGGTGACTCAGGGACATCTACCAATCTTAATGGTCTAGGTATTTTATCTCCAGCTTGTGCTAATTGTCTTAAAAACCTAGAAGTAGCTCCCCAGTTTTCTTCCCTTGAAGAAGCCTCATATCCAACACTCATTAAAAGTCTAGCTAAAAAACCTGGAAACAATTGAACTGGATAAGCACCAGCTTTTGATACAGTTACTTGATTATTAAAATCTCTTTCAGCTTCTATCATATCAGCCATTTCAGGATTTTGATTTTTAAAATGCATCCAATTATCTTGGACTATATGTTGTTGTTCACGAGGATAATCTCTCCATTTATTATATTTTTCAAAAAGCTCTTCTCCATATTTTTCAAACTCGTTTAAGTTTTTAAATTCGTTTAAATTTCTTACATCCCTTATAGGTTCTTCTCCTAATCTTCTTAATCTTTCATCCTCTTCCATTTGAAGTTGTATTCTATCAACATCATAATCTCTTTTAGCTTTTTCCTCACTTGTTCCTATCTTTCCTAAAAAGTTTTCACTTAAAAGAGTTCTGCCTACAAAGTTTTTAACTAAACTAGGAAGACTTTTAATATCATCCCAAGTGTCTTGAACTCCTTGTATTAAATTGTTTTTAACTCCTTGTGGTGGAATAAGACCCTTAATCTCCTGTTGTTTTGTAAGTATATCTAATCTAGCCTGATGTAATGATATTTCACCAGACTTAAAATCATTAATAGCATCCCACTCTATATTAACTTTACCCTCTTGTCTATGTGGGCTTTGTTGAACTTGAAAGTCTTTACCAAAGTATTTAATTCCTAAAGACTGCCAAAATGATGGTTTACTTTCTAAGTATTGTAAGTTTTCAATAGTTGAAGAGCCACCTAGTGCGTGAGGAATTATATGGTCTCTTTCGTGAAAGTCCATTGTTGGTCCAAGTGGGTCTTGTGTTCTTTCATCTTGAACTAATCTGTGTGGGTCTTTGGGGTCAGCTAAATATTGTCCCCCACCTAAAAAGTCAGGAAGTGTATGTTTTATTGGGTCTGTTTTTTTAGTTGGTTTTTCTTCTGGTTTTTCCCCTATAATTCCTTGATATTTTTCCTCTAAAGACTCGCCTAATGGTTTTCTAACAGTTTCAGATGTTTTCATCTGATTAAATTTTTGTTCTAAACTCATAATTTTTTTTAATTAAAGTCCTAACCAACCTCGTGGGTCATACCAGCGTCTGTCAGCTTGTCCAGATTCTTCAAGTCTTTTTAGCATTTCCTTTTGTTGTTCTTCTGTTAAAAGAATAATGTCATTTTTATCTACATTTATTCCAGCTGCTATTAATTGTCTTCCACTTAACTCTCCTAATTTAACTGCTGTTATAAATTGTTCTTCATAACCATTATCTACAATATATGAAATTAATTTATCATATGCAGTATCTCTAATCTCTACACCTTTCTTTTTAGCTTCCTTTTCAGTTTCCTCATATTCATTAAGAAGTGTATTAACATCAGATATGTTTAAATCTAAGTCGTTTTCTTTAACAAATTCTCTAGTAGCTGATTGGAGCGTATCACCTGTTAGTTTGGTTTCTGATAAGAAGTTTCTTACTCTTTGAAAGTCTGTTTGACCTACATCACCACTAATAGCTCCTAAGATATTAGCACCATATCCGCCACCACTCCATCTGTTTAAAGCACTATCAAGCGACATATCTTTATATCCATAAGGACCAGTTAATAGTGTTCTACCAGCTTCCCATCCCTTGTCAGCACTTGAGAAGTGGATAAATTTACCACCATCAGTAGCAGATGAACCAACTCTTGCGTCAGGGTCATTATATCGTCGTCTTGCTTCTTCTATACCAGCAGCAGGAACTTTAATTGCTAATGGATTATTATGTCTTGTTGGTATATTGTTAGGGTCAGCACCATATCCTTCTTGTTTTGCCATAACCAATAAAACATTATCAACCTCTTCTCTGGTTAAAGTGTTTACTTTTTTAGCTCCTATTAAACTTTCAAATTGCATTGTGTTTGGATTCCATACAGAATCAAGACCAGTAGATGGGTCGGTAACAATTTCTTTTTGTCTTATAATATCTCCAGCACTCATAATAGCTTCAGTATAACTATCAGAGTTCATTATTTTTTGTAGTGTTGCCTGGTCAGCCCCAGCTTGTGCAGCTTGTAGCATTATATTACTTATATTCATTTCCAACTCTTTAGCCTCAGTAACATTCCTTTCCCTTTCATTTATAATAGTTTCTAAGTTGTTCATCTTTACTTGTTCTTCTCTACTAAGATTTTCAGATATATAATTCATTTGCTGTCTAAGGTTGTTGATATACATTTCTTGGTCTTTGTATTTTACATTAATAGCGTCTTGAGTTAATGTGCGAGCCATATCTATATTGCCTTGATAAGCTTGAGCCATAGCAGAAAGACCAGCCATTTCTACAGATTGTTGGCGTTTTAGCCTGTCTTGAGTTCCACCTATAATACGAGATGAGATAGGTTGATTAGCTATTTCTTCTTGCATCTTATCAAATTCAGCTTGAGCAGATGCTATTTGTGGCATTAAAGATTGTAGTTGTTCTAAGTTCTCAGTCATACCAAATCTTTCCCACATTTCTTCTTGTAAATCTCTACCAGCAGTTTTATATTCTTCTCCAGCGTCAGCTTCTCTTTTGCGTATTTTATCAAACTCTTCTTGGGATTGTAATTGTTGTTGTTGTAGTTTTAAAAGCTCTTCTAATCCTTCCTGTGTTGGAGCTGTAGCAGAAACCAAAGCGTCTACATCACCACCATAAGTATCGTTTTCAGGCATTCCTTTACCCATATCAGAGCCTATTTCATCAGGAGTTGTTTCTGTGGGAACTGTTGATGGAAGTTTATAAATATTAGGACCAGCTGGGTCTCGCCATATATCTTGTTCGGTTAAGCCTTTTAAATCTTTAGGGTCTCTAATATGTGTAGCCCCCTGTGGTGTTGGAGCGGTTGTAGACCAACCCTCTCTACCAGTCCAATGCCCTAAATCAAACTCAGGGACTTGCATCGTATCAGAGCCTTTATAAAGTTTTTTAATCATATTATTTCAAATTATCAAGCAGTGCCATTAAAATAGCTTTTAATTCAAGGCTACCAGCTACTTCTGCTTTTTTTATATTTATACTATTACCATCTGTTTCAATGATAATTTCTCTTTTAGGTAATTCTTTGGTTTGTTCTTTTTGTTCTTCTTGTGGTTGTTGTTCTCTTTGTTCTTTTGTCATATTATTTAAAGTTATTATTAAACTGGGTCATCAGTGGCTAATACTTCAAGATATACATTATTTCCATCACCATCTTTAACCGTAATTCCTACTTTTCTAAATGTTCCACCATCCATTGTTAGTCTATTTAATCCATTAAAAACTAAAGCTGATCCACTTCTACTTAAGTAATAGGCTGAAAATGAATCAAAATTATATCTATTACTATTAACAGTATCCCAAGGATAACTTGTTGTTCCCAATGCCACGCCTGACTTGTCTGGTCTAACTGAAAAATATTCAGCAGCGTCTAATACAATACTTTGATTAGAACCAATTAGTGTATTTATATCTATATCAGCGGAAATCATATAAAAACTAGAAGCATTACTACCTATATATCCTTTTAAATCACCATTAGTATGTCTAAAATAAGCAGTTTGACCATATACAGTTAGTCCTGTACTACCACTAATAGTTCCTAATTTAATACCAGTATTTGAACTTGAAGATGTTTGTACTGTAGCACCAGTAATTGTAACACCAGTAATAGTTCCAGAAGTAATTGTTCCAAGTGTTCCTGAAGCAGCTGATAATTCTCCAGCAAATGTAGCATCCCCATCTGTATTTATTGAAAATGTAGCTGAACCATTTTTAGCACCAACTATTCCACCACGATAAATGGCTACACCACTACCACCAGTAACATCGCCATTAGAGTTCCAAGCAATATCCCCTGCCTTAACAGCCCCAGCATAATTTGTAGAGCCAAAATCAAAATCTGATAATATTTCTTTAGAACTTGTATCTAAACGTTCGTTAACTAAATCTTTAATTATATTCTGAGCATTAACACCAGTTCCAAAAGCTGCGGCTATATCAGAGGTTGACTTAGACGATATTGTTCCTATAAACTCAAATGTTCCACCATCTATATCATATTTAAATTTTGTATCATCATTACTAGAGCCAATATAAACACCATCTGTGCTAATATAGTAACCTGAATTAGTATCATCAGTAAAAGATGTTTTACCACTCTTAATATAACCATCCTCTGAAACTGTAATTGTATCTACATTTAGATTAGCTATTTTATCAGCATCAATTTTACCTGGATTAGCAGAATAAGCCCAAGGGTCTTTTTCCATCCCTTGAGGTGGTATTTGT
>Ga0207421_10008123_pt1 | contig 10979 bp, 10 predicted proteins | sample SodLakKL_010_SED_4_FD_187542 | JGI IMG/M metagenome (GOLD analysis project Ga0207421, IMG submission 187542) | Alkaline sediment microbial communities from Lake Tanatar, Kulunda Steppe, Russia - 8KL_010_SED (SPAdes) (version 2) | ecosystem: Environmental > Aquatic > Non-marine Saline and...
AAAAAATTCCTTTCTCAGGCTTGCCGTGAAACTATTACCTTAAAGATGCATTAAAAATACTTAATTGTTGGTTGCATACTCTTTGATTGAAGAAGTCTTACCAAACTGTTAAGATAAAAAATAAATATACAACTACCTATATTTACAATTAGCTACAAGTTATGTGCAGTAGTGACATCTTCATGTTTTCCAGTCTTTTGACATTTACAAATATATGTAGATGCCCCTGCATGTTTTCCAAAAAATCAATGGGAACGATCCAAAGAGAATGTCCTGCTTTTGGTAATGATTAGTAATTGAGCTTATAAATAGAAAATCGTAGAAGGTTTGGAAACACTATCCAAAGAGTGCTCCAAGACCTTCTGCTGCTTCTTCTTCCTCTTCTTCTTTAGTTTTCTCTTCTTCCTCTTCTGCTTCTTCTTCCTCTTCTGCTTCTTCTTCCTCTTCTGCTTCTTCTTCGGGTGCACTAACTTGTGTAGCTGGAGCAACTTCACCCTCTTTAATAGCCTCTTCGATATCAACTCCATCGAGAGCTGCAATAAGAGCTTTTACTCGAGATTCTTCTACATCTACTCCAGCGGAATCAAGAACTTCTGTTACTGATTCTTCATTTATCTCTTTTTCTGCAGAATGAAGCAACATAGCCGCATATATATATTCCATTTTTTTTACACCTCTATTTTTTAGCTTTCGTTAAGCATAAATTCTTTACTAGTTTGTGAAGATAGAGACTCTGCTTGTAATTTTGCTTTAGATAAAAGTCTGTCTATCGTATCAGAGTTTGCTATATTGGTCTCTACTCCAAGTGATTTGGCTTTATTGTATCCATCCCATACAAGCTTTTTTATTGTATGCTTGTTTGGATATGAGATACCAATAGCCATTGAGATTGAATTTGATTTGGCTTTAGCCAAATCTTGGATATATTCGTCTATATCAATATCCAAGTCATCAGCATCAAATATTACACCATCTTCTAAAATAGCTTTAAGAGACATACCTACCTCAATCGGCTTTATACCTAGCTTGCCCAACATGTCTGCTAGGATGCTACTTATCTCTTCTCCTTCTTCTTTAACTACTTCTGTCTCTTGTATTACAACATCTCCTCCCTCGATACCAGCTGGAATACCTGCTCTTTGTAAGTCACTTAATACAGGACCTGGTTCAAGTGATGTCGGTCCTTTTTCTACGGTGATATCCTGAGGCGCAATATCACCTGAAGACGCAGGTGCCTTAGTTCTACTTTCTTCTATAATCTTTGCTAGTTTAAACGGATTCTCGTTAGAAAGGAGGAAAGCAACTTGCCCATCAGTGTAATTTTTTAATTCATTAGAACCGTCTTTTTTAGAACTATCTAGTGAATGCCTCATTAAAGTATTACGACTAACTTTAATATTGGCTGTATTTCTGAGGTTGGCCCTCATCTCTTGGAATTGTTTTGCTGGTATCCCCTCTATATTTACTATGCCTACAACATCGTACTTCTCTAATTTAGAGCTTAAGTCTGAAACTACTTGTTTCTTCCATTCAGCGACATCGCCACTCATTTTTTTAACCTCGTTATTTTTTTATTTCTGTTTTAGATTAATTTGACAGGTGGACCCATTGTTGTTTTTACATATATGGAATCGATATTATTTCGACCCATTGGAAGCTCTCTTTCAATTCTCCGAAGAATGGTTCTTGCGTTTTCTGATAGGTTTTCAATACCTATGTTGATTGCACCAATAGTCGTATGGAATGTAGTACTCTCTTTTGACCGAACACGTACAGTGTTCCTTAGCTTTTTTATTTTAGGTACAATATCCTCATCTGGTCTGACCGGATTTGGCATCTTCCCTCTTGGTCCAAGTATGGGACCGAGGATTTTACCAATCTTTGGCATCAAACTTGCTTCAGCTAGGAAGAAATCATGTCCTTTTGCAATAGATCTTGCTTCTGTTTTATTATCTTCTAAATTTTCTAGTTCATTAGACGAAATGACGAGATCTGCAACATCTTTAGCCTCTACTGCGAGATTTCCGCCACCTATGAAGCATACCTTAACACCTCTCCCTAGGTTGTTGGGTAAAATTACTTCTTCATCTATCCTATTATTTGGGTCTGAAAGATCTATGTTTTTTAAATTTATTGAGAGATCTATATTTTCTTCGAAATTTCTCTCTTGAGCCTTTTCAATACATTTATCTATTTTTTCTGAAATCTCTTCCTTTGATAGCAACAATTACACCCTCATAAATTTTCAATTTCTTTTACGAAGTTTTTAGGATCTTTTCCATTTATTTTTATTCCCATTGACCTACATGTTCCGGCTACTTCCTTCATCCGATTCTCCTCGTTTTTACCAAGCATATCGTTTTTCTTCATTTTAGCAATTTTTTTAATACTATCCATAGAGATATTTCCTTTGAATTCTTCCCCAGGTAATCCACTCCCTTTTTCTATGTCTGCCTCCTGTTTTACCAGTGCAGCAGTAGGAGGGGTTCCAACCTCTATATCATATTCGTTAGTATCTGGATCAATTTTAAGTGTTATCGGGACTTCCATACCCTCGAAATCTTTAGTTTCTTCGTTAATGTCATCTACTATCTTTTTAATGTTAACTCCGAGTGGACCAAGTTTGGGGCCTAGTGGGGGGCCTGCGCTTGCTTCTCCTCCCTCTACCATAGCTTCAATTTCTTCCATTTTTAATCCTCATTTTCTTCTTTATGATCTAAAACTCTCACATGGTCTCCTTGGACAGTAACTGGTATAGGAACCATGGCCTCAAAAAGCTCAAGAACTATTTCTTCTTTAGTTTCTTCTATCCTCTTAACTCTTGCTTTTTCACCTTTGAATGGTCCAGCTATAAGTTCAACGATGTCACCCTCAGAAATTCCCGAAACTGCTGGTTTTGGTGTAAGAAAATGTTCTACTTCTTCTAAAGATGTTTCTCCCTTGACTAGCTTCTTGGAATGGGGTATCTCATCAGCTGCCCTCATTATAAGATCGCGTCTTGGTGTCTCCACTAAAACGTAACCTCGTAAAGGGTCTGGAGCTATAACTGATCTAATATCCATTTTTTCTCTTTTAGCAGTTTGGTACAACATGTCTGCAACTGCATTTTCTTGGTTTGCAGTAGTTTTGAGAGCGAATATTTTAGAATCCGATTCCTCCTCTCCCAAGTCTCTGTCCTCCATATTTATCTCACTCAATATTAATATTGATAGTTATTTTTGTTGGATTTATTTTAATTTGGTACATTATATTAGGGTAAATATTAATGAATGATGTTTTCAGTTTCCTTTACTGAAGTATTTTTTATATTTATAATCTTGTAACGGTTTATACAGCGTCTTTGTTTATTGTATTATACTTTTTTTAATTAAAAATGCAAAATCCTATTAAATTCTTAAAAGATAAGTGCTAAGCTATAGATTAAACAATACATCTAAAAAGATGTTTACACTTTTTCCGATTACAATATAAAACTTATTACTTGGTTTACATCATTAATTTATTTTCTTTTATTTATTATCCATATATTTATATTTTCTTCTAGATAGGTATCTTTAGATAGTAAAATACTTTCTAAACTTAAATTTAGTTTTTTTGGTCACAACGGGAAATTTAAATTGTTTTTTATTTTTAATAATTGCCTTATTGCATCATAGTGCCTTATTGCATCATAGCAGATGGCATACCACCATATTCGCCGTTTCTTGCGTTAATCTCCAAGGCACTTCCCTCGCTTTCATACCTGTAGAGATTTTCACCCCATATTCTTACAAAGACATTTGAAGCCTCGTCTACATCCTCTACCTCAATCTCTACTGATGTCGATTCTCCTCCATCGAGCCCTTCGTGCTCAATTTTTTCATCCGAAATCAAATTACATTCTATTGTGTCAACTACTATGTTTAATTTCCCAGTAGGAGAATTTTCATCAATGTTTTTTATGGTAAGTTCGAGGGTTTGTTCTGCCTCATTTATATCAATATTCTCTATAAATTCTGCTTGAATTTCACCTTTATCTCTGGCTGCTAGAGTTTCGGGCAAATCTCCCATACCAATATAGGTTACAAATCCTATTGCTCCCACAAGTAGAACTCCTATTGCTGTAATCTTTGCTACTTGCATGAATTCTTCCTTATCCGGCTTTCTTGCTAGCTTTAAGACTCTTATATATTCTCCGAATATATCCTCTATTTTGTCTTTAAAGTCTTCCTTCCGACCACTTGACCCCGACACTCAATCACCTACTTATATGCTATTACTAAATGTTCTGTATTATGTTAAATTGTATGGTTTAAAAATTTGAAATATAACATTTCAGCCTTATCCTACAAAGTCTATTCCATGTTTTTTGAAATCTTTTTTCTCTGCCTCTTTAGTGGTTCCAAGGATTTGTGGAGAACTTACACCCGTGACAACTAACATTACCCTAACAGTATTATCAAGGGACTCTTCAACTTGAGCTCCCCAAATTATTCTAGCATCTTCACTTATACGGCTGTAAACTTCTTTAACTACGTTCTCTGATTCAGATATACTTATATCAGGTCCACCAGTTACATTTACGAGAGCGGAATCAGCTCCACTGATATCAACATCCAACAATGGACTATTTAAGCCTTTGTGTACTGCTTCCTTAGCTCTTTCTTCTCCATCAGCTTCACCTACACCAATCATTGCGACTCCTCCGCCTTCCATTATTGTCCTTACATCTGCAAAATCTAGATTTACAAGTCCGGGTTTCGTTATCAATTCTGTTATCCCTTTTACTGCACGCATAAGAACCTCATCTGCAACCTTGAATGCTTTTTGAAGTGGAAGTCTTGGTACTGTATCTAGCAATCTGTCATTTGGTATAACTATAACAGTATCGGCAACATTTCTTAGACGCTCTAATCCGGCCTCCGCATTTTCCATTCTAACCCTTCCCTCGACCTCAAATGGAAGAGTTACAACAGCTATAGTTAAAGCACCGTTATCTTTGGCTATCTGTGAAATTATGGGAGCCGAACCGGTACCGGTACCTCCGCCTAATCCACAAGTTACAAAAACCATATCCGATCCACTGAGAGTTTCTTCTATATCTCCGGCACTTTCCTCAGCAGCTTCTTGTCCAATTTTAGGAAGGCTACCTGCTCCAAGACCTTTGGTCCTATTTTTTCCTATTAAGATTTTTTTGTGAGCATCTGTATTTACTAGGTGCTGGGCATCTGTATTAAGGGCTATAAGTTCAGCCCCCCTGATTCCTGTTTCCATCATACGGGATATAGTGTTAGATCCACCACCCCCACAACCTACTACTCTTATGGTTGTTCCTAGATTTTTCATTACTTCACGTATTGCATCATCTTCCTCCACTTTTTCAGGAGATTTTACAGGTCTCATAGCCTCTTCATTTTTTGAATTCTCTTTGCTTTTCTCTTTTCCATTTAAAGCTTCTTCAACTACAGATTTCAAACTTGTCCCCCCATATTAAAATAAACTAGACTAAATTTATACTTTCTCATAAATCTAGCGGAAATATTATCGTTTTTTTCTTTTTTTATCATTTTTTTTCTAAACTCTAATTACACATCTTTTACAATCTCTTAGGTAATAGTATTTCCGCATTAGTGGCACCTTTATCTTAACAGCTGGGTAAGCCCCTTCCTTCGAGCAAAGGAAGATGTCCCAGGAAGGTAATCTATGCTCTTCCCTATATAAGATATTTGATTAAGTTTTTTCACCTTAGCATAAAAGAGAGTCTGACTAAAAAATGTCATCCATCAATAGAAGGGATAAATCAATATTTTTTTCATCCATCCAATTTTGTAATTTTTCTAATATTGATTTTTTTGATATATGTATGAATGAACAGTTAGGGGTTTCTCTAATTGCATCGGAGATCATGTCCATGTTAAACGAGTGATTAGCCATTATGTGTCCTATAGCCTTATCAGAATCTAGCATTATCTCAGTCGGCTGTGGCGAATAATGATTTCCACCAAGACTAATCCCTGTATTTATTTCTCTTTTTTCTAATTTATTGGAACTTGAAACTGTTGCAATTGAATCGGCAAGAATTTTTGCAGCCCTCTTATCCTCCCACTCCTTTTTTGTACTCCCTAACTCCACGAACATAGAGGGAATATCTAAATCGGAAGGCCCGTGATGGGTTGCCTCCATTGTAAGATTGTATCCAATATCAAAATCTTCAATAAAACTCGAAATTTCGTTCAAAATTTTTTTCATTGCATAGGGGGCTGACTTCGATATTTCTTCACTGGACCCACCAAATTTAGCCTCAGTAAAATTACCTATAGGATGTACGCAGAGTCTACTACCTCCTTTTTTACTACTATGCCTGCTTGGAAAGATGATTAGTTCCGGAGATATACCTGATTTAGAAAATAATCTATTTTCTAGGTTTTCGGTATATATGTGTTCGTTATCCAAGTGAATTATTTTAAGGTTGCCTTTTTTACTTTTGAAAACTTTTTTGTCTTCGAATTTACCAGTATGCTCCCATTCTAAAATTTCTAGAAGCCTTTTCCCTATATTAATACTTGCTATATCTTTTTTTGAGATTGCTATGACGATATCGTTATTTGAACTCAATATAGAGAAAAGTATATCTTTTTACGTAAAAAATTTACTTTAGAGATTTAGGGAGACATACATTTATTAATAATTAGTTATATAATGGTCTGGATTTTGGGCAAAACGATATACCAGCAATAAATAATGCTAAAAACAATCAAATACTAACATACCTAAGTAGCATGACATCCCTCACAAAAGAGAGGCCACTACAACCCACGAACCCTCTAGCCCAAGGTTGAGGTGCTACCGTGGAAGTGGCGTGAAAAGGCACTGGCTTTTCCTATCTTTAAAGACCCTGTTCCGCTTACCAATTTTTTGTGCAAAGGCCATAAATATAGAGTTTATAGTTTGGACACCTCTTGTACCCGTCTACGCTCATAAGGGATTTACCTAAAGGTTCTGGCCTTCCCACCCGGCTTGAAATCGGCCAAAACCTTGTTTCAGGCTTGCCGTGAACCTATTACCTTAAAGATGCATTAAAACTACTTAATTGTTGGATGCACCCTCTCTAAATGAGGAGGTCTTACCAAACTGTTAAGATAAATACTACAAACTTATCGATTGTTTTTTTGGTTTCTAGGTTAAGATAATAAGATACTAAGAATAAAAAGAGGAGGGAATTAAATCTATGCCTTCTAATCTTGAAGATGAGTATAAACTTGACGCTCTTATAGATGTAGGTTTTGAGAGGAGAAAGTGTGTCAATTGTGGTGGTTATTTTTGGACCCTTGATGAGAAGAGAGATACTTGTGGTGACCCACCCTGTGATGATTACGAATTTATAGAAAATCCCCCCATCGAAAAAAATTATGGTCTTTCGGATATGAGAGAGCATTTTTTACAATTTTTTGAGGAGAGAGACCATGAAAGAGCTAGTAGGAGACCAGTTGCTGCGAGATGGAGAGACGATATATTTCTTACAATTGCTTCTATAGCTAATTTCCAACCCCATGTAACTAGTGGAGAAGTACCCCCACCATCAAATCCACTTACAATTTCACAACCATGTATAAGGTTAGAAGATATAGATTCAGTTGGAAAAAGTGGAAGACATCTTACTACTTTTGAGATGATGGCTCATCACGCCTTTAACTTCAATAGTGAAGATGTGTATTGGAAAGATAAAACAGTTGAATTATGCCAGGAGCTACTTGAGGGCCTCGGAGTCGAGAAAGAGGAAATAACATATAAAGAAGATCCATGGGCTGGTGGAGGAAATGCTGGCCCAGCATTTGAAGTATTATGCGGCGGCCTAGAACTTGCAACATTAGTTTTCATGAATATGGTTGAGGATGATTCAGGTAATTATAGGATAAAAGATTCTACATATTCTATGATGGACTCCAAAATAGTGGATACTGGATATGGTCTTGAGAGATTTGTGTGGGCATCTAAAGGGTCGCCAACGGTATACGATGCAGCTTTTGGCGATATAGTGGATGAGGTCATGTCTATGGCCTCTCTTAATCATAAGTTGGATGATGATTACTACCGTCAAATTCTTTCGGAAAATGCAAAATTCGCAGGATATATTGATGTGGATAGTACATCGAGCTTGAAAAACCTGAGAAAAAGAGTTGCAAATAAGATAGGACTTGGATATGAAGAGTTAATCGATGTGTTAGAACCTGTAGAAAATGCATATGCAGTAGTTGATCATAGTAGGGCAGCCGCATTTATGTTAGGTGACGGAATAGTACCATCTAATACAAAGGCAGGATATTTAGTACGCCTCGTTATCAGAAGAGCATTAAGGATGATGAATTCGCTTGGCATGGAGCAACCATTAGCAGATGTGGTTGCTTTACATGTAGAAGACATGAGCGACGACTTCCCTGAAATTGAGGAGTCCGAAGACAGAATATATGAGATAGCGGAATTGGAAGAAGATAGGTTTTCTGATACAATAGAAAAAGGTAAGAATCTTATACGTAAAACTGCGAAGAAGTACAAATCAGATGGAGGACAAATTCCTAAAGAATCAGCAATAGAACTTTACGATACTCACGGAGTCCCTCTCGAAATCACTGAAAAAGTAGCTGGACAATTAGGTGTTTCTGTCGAAATACCTGACAATTTTTATGCCCAAGTAGCTCATTTTCATGAGGAAAAAAAAGACGAATCAGAAGAATCAAAAAAGAAAGGCTCTGAAGATCTTATAGCCCCGGATTTGTCTGAAAAACTGGAAGAGCTACCAGATACGAAAGTTCTTTATTATAACCAGACAGAAGATGCGAGTTTTGAGGCCGTTGTGCTTGATTCTTTTGGTGGCAAGGTAATTCTCGACCAAACACTTTTTTATCCTGAAGGTGGTGGACAGATTTACGATACAGGAACTTTAGATACTGGTGAAAAGATATATGATGTAGTTAATGTTCAGAAATATGGAGATATAATTGTCCATGAACTCGATACAGATGATGAGATCAGGAAGGGAGAGGTAGTTAATGGAAAGGTTGATGAAGAGAGAAGAGATTCAATAAAGAGACACCATACTGCTACCCATCAATTGTTAGGGGCATGTAGAAAGTTGTTTGGGACCCATGTATGGCAGGCTGGATCCAAAGTAAGACCAGATAAAGCCAGGCTTGATATAACACATTATAAAAATATTTCTGAAGAGGAACTTAAGGAGATAGAACTGGTAGTTAATAAAGTAAGTATGGAAAATAGAGAAATTTCATTTGAGATACTCGAAAGGAATGATGCAGAGGAAGAATATGGTTTCTCCATATACCAGGGAGGAGTTCCAAGAGGAAATGATCTTCGAATAATGGATATTGAAGGATGGAATGCGCAAGCTTGTGGAGGCCTTCATTGTGATAATACAGGTAAGGTCGGACCCTGCAAAATACTGGGTATTGAAAGAGTGCAGGATGGAGTTATTAGAATTAATTTATCTGCTGGTAAGGCAGCAGTAAAGAACATACAAGCCAGAGAAGATATACTTTCAGATTCGGCGTCGGTTTTTTCCGTTGAGACGGAAGATCTACCAAAAACTGCTAAAAGGTTTTTTAATGAATGGAAAAAAAGAGGAAAAGAAATCGAAAAATTAAGGAAAGAGCTGGCATCAGAAAAAAAGAAAAGTATTCTCGAGAACGCTAAAGAAATAAAGGGAGTAACCTTTGTATCTGATTATATAGAAGATGCTGGTATGAATGAGCTTAGAACTTTAGCCCTTGGGATTCTAGAGCCTAGTATGTTGGTGGCACTGATGGATAAAGGTGGTAATTTAGTGATTTCAGTAGGCGAAAAAGCCCAAGATTATGGAATAACTGCAGAAGCTATTTTTAATTCAATGACTGAAGAGTTTGGAGGCGGTGGTGGAGGCGATGAAGAAATGGCTCAGGGGAAAGTACAGATAGATGACATTACATACCTTACTAAAGCAATAAGCGATATAATATCTGAGAGATTACGCTGATTTTTGTGTATTTTTTAAATCTTTGATAGCATCATCTTGTAAGTAAATCCACTAAGTTAAAGGTAACTTGTGGGACAGTTAAAATATGCTAATTTAAAAACTGTATGTATTTTTCATTGGTTACCTACGGCATAACGGATTTTTTACAAAAATTGCTAGAAGGTCCCTCTACTTTAGCCACGAGAGAACTCAGATTTTAAACTCCGATATCTTAGTTTCTACCGTTTATAGCAATCCTAAATCTTTAAGCTCCTGTTTAACTTTTTTTACACCTTTTTCACAGTCTACTGGCTCTCGTCCGCCAGTACAGACAATTTTACCACTACCGAAAAGCAATAATACAACTTTTGGATCATCCAGCCTGTATACAAGACCTGGGAACTGCTCTGGCTCGTATTCAACATTTTCCAGTCCAAAACCAATTGCTATTGAGTTTAGATTCAGTGCGTGATCTAGATTTGCTGATGCCACTATGTTCTGTACGATGGTTTCCGGCCTCTCCTTTATGTCTACACCGGCTTCCCTTAGCTTATCTATTACTTTATCTACTGCAACCTCTACATCTTCGACATTTTTTGCTCCCGTACATACTAATTTACCAGAAGAAAATATGAGTGCAGCTGTTTTAGGATCGGTAAGCCTGTATACTACACCTGGGAATTTTTCTTGATTGTATTCAGCATTTTCAAATTTGGAGTATATATCTTCAAGATCAAGCTCTTGATCAAAAGATGCAGAAGCAACAACGTTTTCTATTTTTATTTTTGGATCCATTTTTTACCCTCTACTTAAATATCCTCTTTCATTACTTATAAATGCTTATAAATGTTTTATTATGAGTTGTTTTATTTTGGCAGTTAACTCTTTGCCCAAGAAGTAACTCTTTGCCCAAGAAGTCACCTTCCTAACTAACGGTTAGGTGGGTGATGAATTGGGGTAGTTTTATATAACCGAAGAAAGATACGTTGCATACAAA
>Ga0207421_10008125_pt1 | contig 10975 bp, 12 predicted proteins | sample SodLakKL_010_SED_4_FD_187542 | JGI IMG/M metagenome (GOLD analysis project Ga0207421, IMG submission 187542) | Alkaline sediment microbial communities from Lake Tanatar, Kulunda Steppe, Russia - 8KL_010_SED (SPAdes) (version 2) | ecosystem: Environmental > Aquatic > Non-marine Saline and...
AGGGAGCCACTGGCGAAGATCACTGTTGGAAACGTCTTCAAACGCTCTTCGTGGCGGTATTTCAGCCGGTCACTCCGGGACACCATCAACCTACTACCCACCGCCAACTATCAGTCTCCGTCCTCGTTCCAGCGGTCAGTAACCCCCGAAGGTAACGGTATCGTGCCTGCGTAGGCAGGCTCAGAGGTCCTCGTCGAGCCCGTCACTACCCGGCGTCGAGTCTTTGCCAGGAACACCGGACTCAGCTTCGAGGTCGCCCTCGTCCGCTTCGGGCTCGGAGTCGTATCCAAGTTCGAACCAGAGAGAAGCGGTACACGTCATCGCTGTCTCATCGAGTTCGGAGTCTGGTTCGGTCTGATCGAGAAATCCGTTACAGCGGCCGTGTGTAACGACGTTCATCAGTGAAGCTGGCGAGCCACATTCGGGGCAGTCGACGTAGTAGGTCCCCTCCTCGGTTTGGTGCCAGGCGTCAGGCGGAAGTTCCATCGAGGCCGAACGATCGGGCGTCGGAGATGACTGGTGGTCAGGGGACATTATAGGTTGACCGAGACGGGCCCCAGGGGTAAGTTATCTCCCGGAGTGAGCAGGTTCCTGTAGGTTTCGGTATGCTGGACCACCCGTTCGAACGGAAAATCGAGACGGGGGATCCCACCGAAAATCAGGCTGCCTGGGCGAGCTCCGTTTCATCGAACGAGTCAGTGAGTGCAGAGAGCGTCTCGAGTTCGGCTTGCTCTTCTCGAAGGGTTTCCTCGAGCAGGTCAGCCACCTCATCGTGGCCGAAGGCGCTAGCCATCGAGACGAGGTTGCCATAGGCTGCAATCTCGTAGTGCTCGGCTTTGTGACCGGCGACGAGCGTGTAGCGATTGATTGCCGCTTCGCCCGGGTCTTTCTCGAGAAGTTCTTCGTATGAATCCATCATGCCCTCGATGATCGGGTCTTCAGCGGCCTCTGGCTCGGTATCGAGTATGTCAAACACGGTTTCGAGTCGTTCGACATGCCCTTCGGTTTCCGCCCGGTGGTCAGCGAGGCCATCTTCGAGGTCGGTATGTGTCGTTGTCTCCTCGAATTGCTCGAGGGCCTCAATGAGGCGCTGTTCGGTGTAATACACGTGCTGGAGGCTTGAAACGAACAGATCGTGTGGTGAGTCGATGTCCATGATGCACCGAATACAGCCCATCCCCGAGGATACGTTGCTGGCTTGCGAGTGACAGTCCACTGAGCATCCATGGGGTAACACTCACTCGAGAATCGAAATCGGGCACTGTGAGAGGTCACAGGCAACGCAGCCGGTCTCCCTCGGGCCAAACGCGTCGTCGTCAGCCTTTGTTTCGTCCGCCTCCGCTCCCTGAGACGCTGTCTCCGGATCGGTCCCCGCTGTCCCGTGAATTCACTCGTTGGTATCCTCCTCGGCGGACGATTCGGTTTCAGAATCATCCAACGCCGTTGGGTCCACGTCGAATTCGCGGCGACCGTGTCCCTCGAGTGCCTCGAAATCGTCGTCTGGGTCCAGTGGCTCCTCTCCTCTCTCAGGTTCGTGTTCACCAGGCGGGTGCCGTTCCTCTGCGGGCATCTGTGGTTGTTCTCGCCGGGCAGGTTCTGTGTCGACCCCATCATCGGAGTGGGTTGTCGAGCGGTCACGCCTCGGCGGTGGATCCGATTCGGTTTCCGATCCGCCAGTGGTCGGAAAGATGTCTGACTTCGACTCGACGAGGACGAGCTGATCAGTGATCTGATTGACGTTGTCCGTCGTGAGTGGGACTGCATCAGTATGGTGACTCCAGCCAAGAGAAGCGCGGGTCGAACGGGCCATGCCAGGATCGGGCTCGACGTATGCCATGCCTGGATCGACAGCAGTGACGACCCCGAGAAGGGTGCCCGCAAGCGTCTGAACTGGTTTTCCTACATCGTCTTTCGTGAATGTTCGGTCCATGCTATTGGTACCCTCGCAAGTGGGGTGTCTGTCTTGCCTGCATACCCCAGCCATCGAACTGGTGTACAACGTTTCGTGTGGGCGTCGTGACGATCCACAGTATGGCTCATACGGTCTGCTGTACGGCAGTACCGGTCCAATCGCGACCCGTCTGGGGTCGCACTGGTACACAGGCCGTCTCACTCGCCCTAGGTCAAAGAACACGGTCGAAGCGGACCGTTGGCGACGCTTCGACACCGTGGCAATACAGACGTCGTCTACGGCTCACGTCGACTGAACGAAGGGGGAACAGTCGTCGTCACGACTTCTGATACTGGATACAACACTCGCGAGCATCCTCGAGTGCGCGTGCTGTCACTCCGTTCGTTTCGGCGACTAATCCCTCTATTTTTTGTAACAACTCGGCAACGCGGTCAGCTTCCGAACCGGGGCCATCCTGTGTTTGGCCATCCTCGAGTTCTTCACTGAGCCCCTCGTGAACCGAGTCGATATGTGTCTGAACGGGGCCGTCGGCGAGGTCACTCGCATCCTCGAGGTACAGGAGCGTATCGTAAAGGTAGCGGTCGTTACCCATAGGTTCATCACTCACGTGGAGCGTCAATAATGGTCGGCCAGCGTGAGACGGGAGGGATGAGCGATGGGCAGCCGGGTTTCACCGTCCACCAGGCCAACTGAAGACTCGATCGAGCGCCCGTGCTCACGTGGGTCCTTCTTTCCGCCCGGTGAGGCGGTCGGGGACCAACCGAAAGTTCTCGAACGAGACCTCGCGCCGTGGCCGTTCGAAAATTTCGACATAGGGAATCTTGACAGCCCACATACCTTGGACGGCCCCCGACTCGTACGGACTCTCGGTGATATTCTCGAGTGTACCCGTGGCGATGACGCTGTGCCAGCCCGCATCAGTCTGTTCGTAGACGACGTACGAGACCTCGTTATCCGTTAGCGGCTGTTTCTCGCTCTCCTCGGTGAGTGATAACTGAAAGTAAAAAGCCTCCTCTTCGGCGAAGTACCCGTAAGAAAGGGGGATAGAAACGGGTGGGCCCTCAGCCGTTCTAAACGACATCACGCCGGTCCCACCGGTGCCAAGGAACTCCCCAATTTCGGTCTCCGTCATCTGTATCCATCGAAGTGCGGACATAGCCGTTTCACACCGTCGAGCGATAAAATACCCGCCCACCCACCAAGCTATAACCCAGTTGCTGATGTACGTGCTTCAGGTATCGATGGAGCCAGTATCGACACTCGAGGGCCAGTCGGTGGACGCATACGCGGCCGTATCGAAACCCGAACAGATCGATCGCGTTCGTGCGGGAGCAACCACGCTCACAGACCGAAGCGCCCGCGTGTTGCACGTCAACGCCACAGCCACCGGTGGTGGCGTGGCGGAGTTACTCCACTCGATCGTCCCAACGTGTCGTCGCCTCGACCTCGAGGTCGAGTGGCAGGTGCTGACGGCCGACCCAGCGTTTTTCGAGATCACGAAAACCCTCCACAATGGCCTCCAGGGAGCGTCAGTGAAGGTCACCGAATCGATGCTCGAGACCTATCGAGAGACGGTCACCCAGAACGCGAGCGCGTGCCCCGATGGATATGACGTAATCGTGCTCCACGACCCACAGCCCCTCGGAATGGCCGCCCAACTCGCCGCACGCTTCCCCGAGACGACACTCATCTGGCGCTGTCACATCGATCTTACCGATCCCGATCCAGCCACACTCGCGTTCGTCAATCAACACCTCGACGCCGTCGACTACGTCGTCTGCAGCCGCGACGCCTACGGCGACGTGCTCGAGCATCCGGCGGTCTCGGTCATCTGGCCGGCAATCGATCCCCTCTCGGAGAAAAACCGGTCGCTCACCGCTGAGGAGTACCGCGAGCAACGTCAGGCACTCGAGCAGCAGGGACTCGATCTCGACCGGCCGTTCGTCGCACACGTCTCTCGATTCGATCCGTGGAAAGATCAGGAGGGGACCATCGCGGCATTTCGACGAATCAGCCAGGCCCATCCCGATGTGCAGCTAGCACTCGTTGGCGGGAGCGCAGACGATGACCCCGAAGGACAGGAGATGTTCCAGCGGATCGAAGCGACAGCAGATGGGCGCAATGGGATCGTCCTCTGTCGAGATCTGACTGATCTGGGTGTCAACCACATCCAGCGAGAAGCCGCCGTCGTCGTCCAGAAATCGATTCAAGAAGGCTTCGGGCTCGTCGTGAGCGAAGCCCTCTGGAAGGAGACCCCCGTCATCGGGTCGACCGCTGGCGGCATCCCCTTGCAGATCGAGGAAACGAAAAACGGCTATCTGGTTGCACCAACGGATGTGGACGGGCTAGCCGACCGTACAATCGACGTACTCGAGGACGAGCACCTCCGCAGCAAGTTGGGGAAACAGGGGCGAGAAACCGTGAGAGACCACTTTTTGCTCCCTCGGTTGCTCGCGGAGTGGTTCGAGCTGTTCGAGACGGTGCTCGAGGAGAACACTGCTGAGCGTGCGGGCCGGTGACAAGACACGGTAACGCGTCACAGGCTGTCATTTGATGTACCTGTTTCCCGTACAGTTTGTATGGGCACACACGTTCTCGTTCCCGTTGACGGCTCACCACAGGCATGGGCGGCGTTCGAACACGCCCTCGAGATGGACCGAGTGGAGACGATCACCGCACTCCACGTCGTCGACCCGACTGAAGGCGTCTACAGCGACTACGGTGGCGGTGGGTACTACGACCCCGAGGCACACGACAGAGCGGTCAAACGCGGAGAGCGGCTTGGCGAGGAAGCACGAACGCGTTTCGAGGAAGCCGGGATTGCCGAGTCGGTGCTCGAGACGGCGATCGAGACGGGTCGGCCTGCTCGAACGATCATCGACTACGCGGACTCGAGCGACGTCGATCACATCGTGATGGGGAGTCACGGCCGTTCCGGTGTCTCGCGGGTCCTCCTCGGCAGTGTGGCAGAACTCGTCGCCCGACGGGCATCCGTGCCAGTGACGATTGTCAGGTGACTACTCCCACGACGGAAGTCGTGGACTCTCTCCTCGATTTCGTCTACCCCTCGAGGGGTGTTCGACGGCGTCACTGACAGGATTATTGTCCTGTAGGCAGAAGAGCAGCACATGGCTCCTCGAATCCTGGTCCCCGTTGATGAATCCGACAATGCCCGCGACGCCTTCGAGTTCGCCGCAACGACGTGGCCCGACGCCCGGCTGGTCGTCCTCCACGTGGTCGACCCGTTCGATGTCACGGGTGACCTGGAGGGTGCAAGCGTCACTGGCGATGCGCTGAAAGCACGAGGTGAGCGGGCAACGACGTTCCTCGAGTCCTACGAGGAACGCGACGACGACCACACGGGAGATGTCGAAACCGAGGTTCGATACGGCGACCCCTCACGCGCAATTCTCGGGGCGGTCGACGATCTCGGGATCGATCACGTCGTCATGGGGAGTACGGGAAAATCGGGCATGGGGCGAGTGCTCATGGGTAGCGTCGCCGAAACCGTCTCCAAACGCTGTCCGGTCTCGGTGACGATCGTTCGCCCCAGTAAAACGGGTGAGACAGCCTCGGGCTGACTCGAGCGGACGCTTGTGTGACAGCCCCTACGTTCACTCCGTGAGTGCTTCCCAGACACGCGCCTCCGTGAGTGGCATGTCGATGTGGTCGACCTCGAGGGCGTCACAGACGGCGCTCACGAGCGCCGGTGGAGCGGCAATCGTCCCCGCCTCGCCGATTCCCTTGACGCCCAGGTCGTTCGTCGGGCTCGGCGTCACCGTCGCATCCGTCTCGATATCGGGGAGGTCGGCCGCTCGAGGGACGCCGTACTGGTCCATGGTGGCACTCACGAGTTGTCCATCCTCGTCGTAGAGCACCTGTTCGGTGCGGGCCTGGCCGATCCCCTGTGCGACGCCGCCGTGGACCTGCCCGTCGACGATCGTCGGATTGACCCGGACTCCACAGTCATCGACCGCGAGATAGCGTTCGACCTCGACGTGGCCGGTATCGGGATCGACGGCCACCTGACAGGCATGGGTTCCGAAGGTGTAGGCCGTTGCCTCGAGTTCGTAGAACGTCGTCGCCTCGAGACCGGGCTCGAGGTCCTCGGGTAAGCCACGACTGTACGCCATACTGGCGATCTCGGCGAACGGGACCGACTCGCCGCCGGCACTGAACGTCCCGTCTTCGTACCGAACATCCTCGAGGGCGACTTCGAGATGTGTAGCGGCGAGTCGACGGGCTTTCGCCAGTACCGACTGCGCACTCTCGACGATAGCGTTGCCGCCGACGATTGTCGATCGGCTGCCGAACGTGCCCGTTCCCGTCGGAATAGCCGCCGTATCGCCTTCGGCAACGCGAATCCGCTCGAGCGGAAGCGAAAGGGCGTCGGCGACGAGTTGGGCGTAGGTGGTTTCGTGGCCCTGGCCGTGAGAGTGGGTCCCGGCGTAGACCGCCACGTCACCGTCGGGAAGAACCCGAACGAGGCCACTTTCGAACCCGCCGCCGGTCGATTCGACGTAGTTCGCGATCGCCTGCCCACGAAGGCGGCCATCCGCAGAATCTGCGTCCCACCCGGACAATGCCTCGAGTGCGCGGTCCATCGCCGGCTCGTATTCGCCCGAGTCGTAGGTGGCTCCTGTCGGCGTCTCGTAGGGGAACGCTTCGGGGTCGATGAGGTTTCGCCGACGGAGCGTGACGGGATCCATCCCGAGGTCGGCGGCCGCGAGGTCGACCAGGCGCTCGGTGACGTAAATCGCTTCAGGACGGCCCGCCCCCCGGTAGGAGTGGATCGGAGCCGTGTTGGTGAACACCGCACTGACGGCACAGTGGATCGCGTCGATGGTGTACTGACTCGAGAGCAAGCGGCCGTACCACAGCGGCATTCGTGCGCCGCTTCCGAGGCCGTAACCACCGACGTTGCCGTAGGTCTCCGCCCGCAGGCCGCGGATCGTCCCATCGTCGTCGAACGCGAGTGAGGCGGTCGTCCGATGATCCCGGCCGTGGGCTCCCTCGAGGTAGTTTCCGCTGCGGGTGGCCGTCCACTTGACCGGGACGCCGAGTTCGCGTGCGGCCCAGGCCGCCATCGCCTCGCCCGGATGATGGTGGCCTTTGTGGCCGAAGCCGCCGCCAACGTGTGGGACGATGACACGAATCTCGCCCTCGCCGACGCCCAGCGTGTGTGCCAACTTTCGTCGATGCCCGTGTGGGGACTGGCTCGTCAGCGTGATGGTAAAGCCGTCGTCGGGGTCGTACTCGGCGAGTGCTGCCCGTGGCTCGATCGCCGAGGAGATGAGCCGGTTGTTCGTCAACTCGAGGTCGACCTGTCTGTCCGCAGCCTCGAACGCGGCCGCTGTCGCTTCGGCGTCCCCCATCTCGCCGCTAGCCGCGACGTTGTTCAGGGCGGCCTCGAACAGTTGGGGAGCGTCCGGGTCCGTTGCCGCCACCTCGGGGTCGATCACGGCCTCGAGCGGGTCGTACGTCACGTCGACTGCGGCGACGCCGTCGCGGGCGAGATAACGGTCCTCGGCGACGACGGCGGCGATGGGCTGGCCGTGATAGTGGACGCGGTCGGTCGCGAGCACCGGGTGGGCTGGAATCGCCTCGTCGAGCCCCGGAAGTGGGAGCCGGCCCGGGATCGAGGATTCGATATCGGCCCACGTGTAGACGCCGAGGACGCCATCGGTGGACTCGGCGTCGCTGGTATCAATTTCCTCGAGGGTCGCGTGGCCGTGTTGGCTTCGGACGAACGCGAGGTGGACGGTTCCCGGCGGGTTGTGATCGTCCGTGTACGTGGCCCGGCCGGTGAGTAACACGGCATCCTCACGGCGTTTTTCGGGAGTACCGGTGTACCCCGCGCTCGAGGCGTCGCGTTCGTCACCAGTCTGGTCCGGTGTGGGTGCGGCGTCGCTCATCGGTCCACCTCCGTCGCGTCGAGAGCCTCGTCGATCGCTCGCTCGACGAACGTTCCGAGGACGGCCGTCCGATAGCTGGCCGGGGCGTGACCGTCCCCGCGTTGCGCTCCTTCGGGGATGTCATCCGCAGCGAGGTCCGTCGCCGCGGTGATCTCTTCTTTGGCAGTCTCAGACTCGAGGTCGATACCGAGTACCTGTTCCTCCACACTCGGGAGCCGTGTCGCCGTCTCGGCGACGCCATTGGCCGCGAGGCGTATTTCCTCGACCACGCCGTCGTCGATCGTCAACCGGGAGGCGACGCCGACCATCGCATAGCCTGACGTTGGATGGGTGCTCTTCTGATAGGCACCAGTGACGGTGCTCGAGTCAGGTCCACGCCCAGCCTCGAAACGCACCTCCGTCACCAGTTCGTCGTCGCCGACGGCCGTCTCGAACGGCCCCTCGAGGAAGGTCTCGACGGGAAGGGTTCGGGTTCCTTCGGCCCCACGAATCTCGACCGTGGCGTTGGCGACCAGCGCCGGGGCTGGCAGGTCCGAATCGGGATGGCCCGCAGCGAGATTGCCGCCGACGGTGCCACGGGAGCGAATCTGGCGATCACCCAACACCCGCGTTGCGGCGATCACCGACGGGAGCATGGCTTCGAGTTCGGGCGTGGTTTTCGCTGCCTCGAGGAGGTCCTTGTAGGTGGTGGTTGCCCCAACCGTGACCGTTCCCGTGGACGCATCGATGTCCACGCCGGACAAGGTCGACACCCGGCTCACGTCCACGACTGCGCCCACGTCGGCCTTCCCGGCTTTCAGATCCGGGAGCAGGGCGTGGCCACCCGCGAGCACTGTCGCTTCTGGCACCGATTCGAGCAACGACAGAGCCTCCGTGACGCTCGAGGCACGGTGGTAGTCGAACGGTGGCGGAAACATCAGTCGTCGCCCCCATCGTCCTGGCCAGTTGGGGTGGCCGTTGACTCACTCCCCTCGAGTGCAACCGCCGTCTGTTCGATCGCGCTGACGATGTTCGTGTAGCCCGTACAGCGACAGATGTTCCCCTTGAGTGCGTCACGGATGACGTCCTCGTCCAGCGTGTCCGCCTCCTGGAGGAGGTCGGCCGTGGACATGACCATCCCGGGGGTACAGTAGCCACACTGGAGGCCATGGGCGTCGTGCAAGCCGTCTCGAACGCGCTCGAGCAGTGGATCGTCCGTATCCGCGGCCGTCTGGATCGAACAGCCGTCGGCCTGCACCGCGAGGACGGTACAGGATTTGACGAGATCACCCTCGAGGGAGACGGTACAGGCCCCACACTTGCTCGTTTCACAGCCGACTTTCGGGGCGGTGATGCCGAGGTGGTCACGTAACGCGTGGACGAGCAGGGTCCGGCCAGCGACCCTCAACGACTCCGTTTCGCCGTCGACGGTCAGCGAGATGTGGTGTTCTGACATGACACAGCGTTCGTGAGGGATGGTCTTGAAAGGTCGCGTCACCGGAGGCTTCGCCGATTCGTCCCCGGTTGGCGACCGAGATACCGAAGCCAATACGCAGAACCCGTTCAGACATGACTGCAACTGTCAGATACGACTAAGTAGTTGATGCGCCTAACGCTGAGGTATCACCGAAACTCGAGTGACGACTGACAATCGACCGAATCAGAGCCACCCCCGAGCCTCGAGCACGTCGCGTGTTCGCCCGTGGACGACGTACTCCGTCTCCTGCAACGCCGCAATAGAGTCACAGCCGGTCACGAACATCGCGGTCTGTAACTCGAGGATGAGCGTCTCGAGGAAATCGACGACAGCCTCCTGTCCCTGCCCTGCCGGGGCGAGAAACGGCTTGGCGAGGCCACCAGCCTGGGCCCCGAGGGCGATCGCCTTGGCGACGTCGAGGCCCGAGCGGACGCCACCGCTGGCGATGACGGTGTCGTGGACCGATGCCGCTTCGACCGTGCTGAGTGCCGTCGGCACGCCCCAGGCCCGAAACAGTTGCCCGACGCGTTCCTGTCGTCTCGCACCCACGGCCGCCGCCCGATAGGATTCGATCCCGGACCACGTCGTCCCGCCCTTTCCGGCAACGTCGATCGCGTCGACACCAGCGTCAGCCAGTCGTTCGGCCGTCGACCGGGAGATCCCGTTTCCGGTTTCCTTGACGATGACCGGCACAGAGAGATCACTGGCAACGGTTTCGATCGCCTCGAGACAGCCACGAGCGTCAACGTCGCCTTCCGGCTGAACTGCTTCCTGTAAGAAGTTGAGGTGAATCGCCATCGCGTCCGCCTCGATCATCTCGACGGCCTGCTCGACATCCTCGACGTCGTACTCGAGCAACTGTGCGGCCCCGACGTTTCCGTACAGGAACGCCTCCGGGCCGGCCTCCCGAACCACGGTGTAGGACTCGAGGAGCGCTGGGTCGTCGAGTTCGATGCCCGCACGCTGGCTGCCGACACCCATGGCGACGCCGATTTCCTCGGCTGCCCCAGCCAGTGACCGGTTGATTTTCGTCGTGTTCGGGTGGCCGCCGGTCATACTCTCGATAACGATCGGCGCAGCCAGTTCGTGCCCAAAGAGGTCGATGCTCGTATCGATCTCGTCACGGTGAATTTCGGGGAGTGCCTCGTGGAGCAGGTCGATTTCTTCGAACCCGGTTCCCGACGTTTCGACGTCCTCTTCTTCGATAATGCGAATGTGATCGTCTTTCCGGTCAGATGTCTCGGGCATCGCTGTGTCTTGTGTCGATATTCGTGAATAGGCTTGAAAAGCTATCCATCCGACTCGAGGGAGAACGCTGAACGGTTCTCGAGTGACGTCGCGGTGACAGACGGGCCGCTCGAGTCGCCCAGCCGTGATGAGGAGTCGATGAACAGACGTGACGGGATTCGAACCACGGTCGCGGCGAAGCCGTTCCCTGATTCGAATCCCACACGATCCGTGATCATCGTTCGTGTTGCTCACGATGGTCACGGGCGAGACGGGATTCGAACCTGAGCCAGACGGTCGCTCACGTCGTTCGCGCTGCGACTGGCAGGGTTCATCAATCCCGCTGTGTCGCTCACACGGCTCACTGTCGTTCGCCGGTGAGCGGGCGAGACGGGATTCGAACCCGCGATCAGAAGGTTAGGAACCTCCTGCCCTCTCCGCTAGGCCACTCGCCCCGGTTCGGGG